>Ga0209254_10005704_pt1 | contig 11446 bp, 13 predicted proteins | sample FrelakmetDIP11DI_FD_187148 | JGI IMG/M metagenome (GOLD analysis project Ga0209254, IMG submission 187148) | Freshwater lake sediment microbial communities from the University of Notre Dame, USA, for methane emissions studies - DIP11 DI (SPAdes)... | ecosystem: Environmental > Aquatic >... | reverse complement strand
AAGGGTAAAGGTGTCTACGTTTTCGGAGCCGAGAGGATGCTCGAAAAGATCCGGAGCGGCGGGGCAAACGAAGTTGTCCAAGGAATCCGGACTATTTTGGGCCAACAAACGGTGAGTAAGACCGAAGATAGCGCAGAGGGCGAGTAAGAAGACCGTGAGACCGGGTGTTTTTCACTAAGGTGGAAAATCCCCGGTCTTTTTTTGCTTAAAGATTTTTTAATCGATTTTATCGTGCTATAATTTCCCCATGGCAAAAAGGATAAAATTAAATCTTCCCAAAGGAACCAAAGTCCCCGATCACTTGGCGATAATCCCCGACGGCAACAGACGCTGGGCAAGGGCCAGGGGACTTCATACTCTAGAGGGACACCGGAGGGGGTTTAACCAGGCGGTTAAAGTTTCGCGGGCAGCCAGAGACATCGGCATCCATACGATGACTTTATGGGGCTTCTCAACCGATAACTGGGAAAGGTCAAAAAACGAAGTTTCCTATTTAATGAAGTTGTATGAGAAACTGGTCAACGACTACTTGAAAGAAGCAAAGCGTGAAGGAGTCAGAATTGTTCATTTGGGCAGAAAAGACAGAATTCCCGCGTCTTTATTAAAAACAATTTCCAAAGCGGAGGAAATAACCAAAGACTATGGGAAATACATTATTAATATTGCTATCGATTACGGCGGACAGGACGATATTGTCCGGGCAACCCAAGCCATAGTCAGAAGCGGAATTACGGCGGACAAAATTACAAAAGCAACCTTCGATAAATTTATTGATACACACGATCAACCTTATCCATACGCCGATTTAATTATTCGAACTTCAGGCGAACAGCGGACGAGCGGTTTTCTTTTGTGGCAATCGGCCTATGCGGAAACTTATTGGGAAAACGATCATTTTCCCGACTTTACGCCGGAAAAATTGAAAGCGGCTATTCTGGACTATAGCCGAAGAAGACGGCGTTTTGGCGGAAATGACGCCCAAGAACACTTGGGTTTTGATCCCCAGGTTGTTGCCAAGTTGGAACTGGCCTGGTGGCGGCTTCGGAAAGTTCCAAAAGGAACCAGATTTAGGGATTTTGCCCTGGAGCATTTGCAAAAACAATTTGGCCTGTCAAAAACCTTGGCCAAAGAGGCAGCCAAATATTTTATTGAAGCATTTTTGGAACAGGATAACGGAAAAAATTGGGTGAAAGCGACCAGTAGTGTCAAGAAGTTTTATAAATTAATTAAAGACGAGTTGAAACTGGCTTTTGAGCCGTCTATTGTTGCTTCGATGCAGGTTAAGTTCTGGCAGGATTTGGAAGGAAAAGATGAAGTTGCCAAAGCCTCGGAGGCCGAAGAATCGGCCAGAAAACTGACGGCCGAAGTATATCGAATATCTTTACTTCAGGCGGCCAAAGCAGCCCATTTAATGGTCTTGGCCAATATCGAAAGGAATTTGGCCGAGCGGGGAATGGGCGAGGTACATTGGGTAAAAGCCGAAGGCTATCTCCAAAATTTCTACAGGGCTCTTAAGGAAAGAGTCGCTTAAGTCTTAATTTTTACCGCACCTTCTCTAAGAACTTTAATTTTCCCATTGGTTATTGAAATTAGTGTCGAAGGAGGGAAATCAATTTGTCCTGCATCTTCATAAAATTCAATTCTGTCCCCGAAATATTGTCGGGCTTCTTCAATTGTTTTGGCAGGTTCTTCTCCTTCCGGATTGGCGCTTGGAGCTACCAACGGACCGGTTTGTTTAATTAAATTATTTAGTTTTTGATAATCGGGTAGGCGGAATGCTAGTGTCCCGGTTCCCCTGTGTAAATATTTTAAGTCAAAACGAGAACAGGGTAATATTATACTCACTTTTCCGGGCCAAAATCGGTTGAGTAATAATTGTGTTTGTCTATCCGTATCGATATTAAACTGCTTAAGCTGTTTAATATTACTAATAAGAATGATTAAAGGTTTATCCGGCTTTCTCTCCTTGAGCTTGTAAATCTTTTTTACAGAAGAACGATTTAGCGCCTGTCCGACTAAACCATAAATTGTATCGGTAGGAATAACGGCGATTCCGCCCTTTTTCAGTATTTCTTCGACCCGCCTTTGGTGCGTTTTGATTTTCATTTCGCAATTGATACTGATAGAATATATCAGGTTTTCGGGGAGTAGTTTACCGGTAGAATGGGCGCATGGGGTGCGTCCGGACCGGGTTCAATTCCCGGCTCCCCGACTCGATTGGTACCACTTGATAAGATCCCGCATTAATTTTGTCTGGTGTGCAAAAGCCATTTTCGGGGGCTTCGTTATCGGAAACCATTTAAGGGAGGAAATATCATCGTTAGCCTTCAGACGTCCGCTTAGGATTTTTCCTATGTAATATAAATTAAGAGTGTGGACGTACTCCCCCTGATATTTATAATCGTCTCCAATATAGATACCAAGTAGTCCTATTATTTTAACTGTGAGTCCGGTCTCTTCTTTAACTTCCCGGGTAATACCCGCCTCGGGATGCTCGTCCAGCTCAAGAAATCCGCCGACGACATCATAAGCTCCTTTTTTGGGCTCTTTGCCCCTGACGGCCAAAAGAACCTGACCCTGCTTAACAATCAGGATAGAAGCCGCGGGAGAAGAATTCGTATAAAATTTTTTGTGGCAGGCCCCGCAAATAAAACCTCCGGGCATCCTCTTTAGGGGTTCTTTGCAATAAGGACAATACTTATAATTTGACATCTTGGCTTTTTGCATTTTACCTATTTTTACCTTTAAAATCACGCGTTGCTTTTTATTGACGCGTATGATAAAAGGATGGCGCTACGATGAAGAAGAAAAAAGAAGTCGAAGAAACTAAACACCAAGAGGGTGGTTCGGCCAAGCTTCAGGCAATTCGTTTGGCCATGGATCAAATTGAAAAACAATACGGTCGCGGTTCCATTATGAAATTGGGTGAAAGAATGGATGGACAGTATAAAGTCGAGTGTATTCCGACGGGCTCGATTGCCCTAGATTTGGCTTTGGGTGTCGGCGGCTTGCCTCGCGGCAGAATAACAGAAGTATACGGACCGGAAGCCTCGGGTAAAACAACCCTTGCCCTTTCCGTTATTGCCGAAGCGCAAAAGAAAGGCGGGCAGGCGGCTTTTATCGACGCAGAGCATGCCGTTGATCCGCAAAGGGCGGAGGTTATCGGCGTTGATTTGGATAATCTTTTAATGAGCCAACCTGATACCGGCGAGCAGGCTTTGGAAATTACGGAAACCCTTATTCGTTCGGGAGCAGTTGACGTCGTAGTTGTCGATTCGGTTGCCGCGCTTGTTCCCAGAGCCGAGATTGAAGGCGAAATGGGTGACGCGGTAATGGGTATGCAGGCGCGTTTGATGAGTCAGGCTTTAAGAAAATTGACTGGCGCAATTTCAAAATCAAAAACGGTTTTGATTTTTACCAATCAACTACGGCAAAAGATAGGTGTTATGTTCGGCAATCCGGAAACGACATCGGGTGGTTTGGCTCTTAAGTTTTACTCATCCGTCAGGATTGATTTAAGAAGAATCGAGGTTTTGAAAGACGGGGAGATGGTCATCGGTTCCCGTCACCGGGCCAGAGTTGTCAAGAATAAGGTAGCGCCGCCACTGCGGGTCGCGGAGTTCGACATTATGGAAACCGAAGGAATTTCCCGCTCCGGCGGACTTTTGGACGTTGCGGTAGAGCTCGGGCTTATAAATAAAAGCGGATCATTTTTTAACTACGAAGGAAAGCCTTTAGCCCAGGGCAGAATCGGAGCAAAGACTTATATTGAAGAGCACGCCAAATTTGCGGATGAGCTGGATAAGAAAATCCGCGAAATGGTTGCTTCGGGTAAAAAACTGCCTAAAGAAATAGGTGAGGTCGATGAAAAAGAGTAAAATGACTTCGTGCCGACGATTACTTCAATAAAACCCCAGAAAAACCAGAAAAGAGTAAATATTTATCTCGACAATAAATTCGGATTTGGAATTGATCTGGCCAATTTTATTAAACTGGGGCTTAAGGTCGAGCAGGAGCTGAGCGAAAAAGACATAAAAGAAATTGTCATAAAAAGCGAATTTCAAAAAAGCCTGGATAAGCTTTTGCGGTTTGCCACCCTTCGCCCGAGGAGCGAAAAAGAGATTACGGATTACTTCAGAAGAAAGAAAGTTCATACAGGTATTCAAAATGAACTTATCGGGCGACTAACCCGGTTGGATCTTTTGGATGATAAGAAATTTGCCCTGTGGTGGATAGGGCAGAGGCAGGAGTTTAAGCCGAGAGGAAAGCGAATGTTAATTTATGAATTAACAAACAAGGGAGTAAATAAAGAAATAATCGAGGGAGTACTGGCAGAAACCCAAATAGATGAGGAAAAAATGGCAAAAGAACTATTGGATAAAAAAGCCTATCGATGGAAGAACTTGCCGAATCTGGAAGCAAAACAAAAAATGAGCCTGTTTTTGGCGCAAAAAGGCTTTGGCTGGGATGTAATTTCTAAATTGATAAAAAATGATACTTCAGAAGAATAGGCAAGAAGAACGTGGCGGGCAACAATAAACCTTGTAAAGGGTTTAAGGCAGCCCGCCTTGAGTTAATAGTACCTATACGTTTCTTGGTCAATTACACCGTCAACGAACCGAAAGCCCGTACTTCTGGGTTTTCTGGCTTTTTGCCAGAGAAACGCGTTTGATGGGATCCACCGGTTGTCCGAGAGTTGCCGCATAGTCACCACTATCTCGGCGAAATCGTTTGGATCTTCACCAAACCAGAATCTCAGTTTGACGCTCTCCATTCTGTAATAATCTGGCTCGGCCTCAACTGTTTTTAAAAAACGGGCCGGCCGTTCGTGTCCTGCGTGTGTCAGTATCTGTAATGATGTGTCAAGAGCAACGGCTATCGACTCGGAAAATTCCTGAGCGTGCATTGTTAACTCCTTCCTCCCGTCTCGGGAGAATTTAAGAACCCATTCCGGGTTCAAGGATCGCGATTGCCTCGCAATTGAGGCTAGCGGTTGATTGTAACAAAAAAACTACCTAAAGGCAAACTATAGGCCAATCATTTGAGATTGATAATTGAAAACAAAAAGAGTAAAATTTGGGACGGAGTTAAAGAAAACGTGAGAAGATTTAGCGCATCGGCTGCTTCTTTAAAAACCTCTTTATAAAAAGGGGTTCTGCGCTTCTTTGACTCCATAATATCTATGACGACATCCGGTGACATAAACAAGTTTGGTTCCAGTGAGCTCAAAATAATCGTTGAGGATTTGCGAAAACAGAAAGAGTCTTTGGAAAAGAAAGAAGAAACCCTCAAAAAACGGGAAGCGGAACTGACCGAGCGGCTTGCCAAAGTTTCCTCAATGACTAAAGATGAAGCCACGAGGATTCTTCTTGATGAAGTTCAGAAAGATTTAAGCGCCGAAATTGCCAAGAAAGTCCGGGCAGCCGAAGAACGGGTCCGTTTGGAGTCGGCCGAGGTAGCCAGAGAAATTTTGGCCGATGCCATCAAACACGGCGCAACTTCTTACGTTGCCGAATATACAGTTTCTTCCGTTGCGGTTCCCGATGAAGACGTTAAAGGCAGAATAATCGGTGCCGGGGGAAGAAATATCCGGGCTTTTGAGAAAGAAACGGGTGTTGAGATTGAGTTGGATGAAACCAATGAGATCAGACTTTCTTCTTTCGATGCGGTCAGGCGGGAAATTGCCAAGCGGTCTTTGGAAATATTAATAAGAGACCAAAGAATTCAGCCGTCCAGAATCGAAGAAGTGGTTAAGCAGGTTCGAAACGAAATTGAGGATGTTCTTTTGGAAGAAGGTCGGAAAATCGCTCAGGAATGCGGAGTTTTTAATCTGACCGTCGAGCTGGTCAGACTTATCGGCCGTTATAAATTTAGAACCTCATACGGTCAAAATCTGGGAATTCATACCATAGAAGAGACAAAAATCGGTGTTGCCATCGCCAACGAGCTGGGTGCTAATGTCGACATTGTCCGTCTGGGCTGTCTTCTCCACGATATCGGCAAGGTTGTGACCGAAGAAGAAGGAACACACGTTGAGGCGGGGGTAGCAACCCTCAAAAGATTTGGATTGCCAAAAGAGATTGTCGCGACCGTCGCCGAACACCATGAAGATAAACCTTTTTCTTCGGTTGAATCGGTCATTGTTTGGAGTGCCGACGCAATTTCCGGCTCCCGCCCCGGCGCACGATATGAACCCCATGAAGAGTATGTCAAAAGAATGACCAAAATTGAAGAAATTGCGGCTGGTTTTCCCGGCGTTGAATCATCGGTTGCTTTTCAGGCCGGTCGTGACGTGCGGGTAATCGTAAAACCGGAAGAAGTCGATGACGATAGGCTGATTATTCTGGCTCACGAAATTGCCCAAAGACTGGAAAAAGAAACCCAATATGCAGGTCAAATTAAAGTAACCGTAATTCGGGAGGTAAGAGCGGTTGAAACAACCAAAGCCAAATAATTGCCCAAAGACTTGACAAGTTATTTCCATTGCCCTAATATCAGCCAGAAATGACGAAAAGAGAAATTATCGAACAAGTTGCCCGAAAAGCCCATTTAACGAAAAGAGGGGCCACCGAAGCGGTTGAAGTTTTCCTGGACGAGGTTGGACGGGTTTTAGCCAAAGGCGAAAAAGTTGTCCTCTCCGGTTTTGGCACATTCAGGGTTATCTCGATGAAAGGCAAAACGGTTAAAATCCCCAAGACCGAAAAACTGGTGACTATTAAATCGCATCGTTCCCCCCGTTTTACTCCGGGCAAGAAGCTTAAAAGACAAGTTCTCAGGTAAATTCGAAACTTTTTCTCGTCTTTTAATTTTTTAACTTTTAACTTCGTCCGATGTTATACTTGGCTAAAGTGGAAAAGGCCATTATTGTTGATCATTTAGTCAAAAACTTCGAAGTAACCGAGAAAAAACCTGGTTTAATCGGGGCTTTTGAAAATATTATAAGTCCCAGAAAAAAAAATATCCGTGCCTTAAAAGATATCTCCTTTACCGTAACCAAAGGGGAGTTGGTGGGTTTTATCGGACCGAACGGAGCCGGTAAAACGACAACTTTGAAAATTCTGGCCGGACTTCTGTATCCTACGGCCGGTCTTACCCAGGTCTTGGGTTTTGATCCATGGGAAAGAAAGGCAGAATATTTGAAAAGAATTTCTTTGGTTATGGGGCAAAAAAATCAACTTTGGTGGGATTTGCCGGCGATTGAAACGTTTGAACTAAACCGGGCGATTTATGAAATTCCCAAAAAAACGTACCGGGAATCTTTAGACGAATTAGTAACCCTCCTTGAGGCAGAAAAATTGCTTAATATCCAAGTTAGAAGACTTTCACTCGGGCAACGAATGAGGCTAGAGTTAATTGCCGCTCTTTTGCATCAGCCCGAGATACTTTTTTTTGACGAGCCGACGATTGGTTTAGACCTTGTCGCCCAGGAAAAGATCAGGAATTTCATTTACGACTATAACCGTAAGCATGAGGCGACGATACTTCTGACGTCACACAACATGAATGATCTTATTAATCTGGCCAGACGGGTAATTGTTATTGACCAGGGGAAAATTATTTTTGACGGAATATTGGACGAGCTGATTGCCAGATTTGCCAAAGAAAAGATTATTAAACTGACGCTCTCAAAGGAGATTGACTTAAAAGAATTGGAAAAAATCGGGAAGGTGAAAAAAATCCAATTTCCCGAAGTAGTCATAAACGTTCCCCGTCCGACAGCGGCCGTTGCAGCTTCGGAATTGTTGCAAAGCTTTCCGATTGCCGATTTGACTATCGAAGAAGAAAATATCGAGGATATCATCAGAAAAGTCTTTCGGGGAGAAAGCAGAAAAGCTCTTCATAAATGAAGAAATATTTATCCGTCTTTAAAATTTCCTTTGCCCAGGAATTTGCCTACCGTTTAAGTTTTATCATGTGGAGAGTCAGGAACGTCATGCAGATTGTCTTGGTCTTTTTTCTTTGGGACTCTGTCTTTATGGGACCGCAGCCGATAATATTCGGGTACGATAAAGCTAAAATAATAACTTATGTTTTCGGTTTAATCATTGTCAGGGCCTTTGTCCTTTCCGCAAGGGCGCAGGATGTGGCCGGAGAAATTCAAAGAGGAGAAATCGTCAATCTGCTTCTAAAACCCGTCAGCTACTTTAAGTATTGGATTACCAGGGACCTATCCAGCAAAGCCCTCAATTTGCTCTTTGCCGTCCTGGAATGGACGATTCTGTATCTGGTTTTGAGACCGGAATTTTTCTTTCAGAAAGATCCGCTTTTTTTGGGCGGATTTATTCTTTTGGTAGTCCTTGCCATGTTTATCTTTTTTGTTTTAATTTTTCTTGTAAGTGCCCTAACTTTTTGGATGCCTGAAGCCGGTTGGGGAATGCAGTTTTTGATTATTGTCGTGGCCGTCGAATTTCTTTCCGGAGGTCTTTTTCCTCTGGACATCCTGCCGGTGGCGATTCAAAAAATTCTTTATTTAAGCCCCTTTCCCTACCTGATATTTTTCCCGCTGCAGGCGTATTTGGGCAAAATAAGCGGGGTTGTATTATTAAAAAGCATTGCTGTTTCTTTCTTTTGGGCCTTTGCCTTATGGCTTTTGATGCGTTCTGTTTGGTACCGGGGACTAAAAGTTTATAACCCGCCCGGGAAATAATTATGAAAAGGCCATTATATTATCTGAAAATTTGGTGGCTGATGAGTAAAAACTCTTTTATGACTTGGCTTGCTCAGAAGATGTTACTCCTGATTTTTTTGACCGCAAAAATAATGCGTTTTGCCTTTTTTGCCGGATTTGTTTACTTTATAAGCAAAGGTGCCAAAAGCCTGGCCGGCTACAATGCCCCGCAAGTAATATTTTTCTTTTTAACTTTTAACATAATCGACATTTTTAGCCAATTTCTATTCCGGGAGGTTTATCGCTTTAGACCGCTAATTATATCCGGCGATTTCGACCTGATTCTTACGAAACCTTACAGCAGTCTGTTTAGGTCTCTTATGGGCGGCGCCGATTTAATCGATTTAATAACAGTTCCTCCCTTAATTTTTGCCGTAATATACGTTGGCGCTTTACTTGACCCCAGCCGACTCCAAATAGTGCTTTATCTGCTTTTATTAATCAACGGATTTTTAATTGCCACGGCGTTCCATATATCCGTTTTGGCTTTAGCCATAATTACTTTAGAAATTGACCATTTGGTTATGATTTATCGGGATTTGACCAATTTGGGCCGGTTTCCCATCGATATTTATAAAGAACCCCTGAGGGGAATTTTGACTTATTTGCTTCCGATCGGGATGATGGTAAGTGTTCCGGCTAAGGCTTTAATGGGACTTATGAGTCTAAAGGGAATTGCCGTTTCCTTCGCCGTCGGGATAGTCTTGATAGTAATGTCCGTTAAATTTTGGCACTTCGCTTTGACAAAATACTCAAGCGCTTCAAGTTAAATGAAAAAACTTTTGATTATTTGCGGACCGACAGCGACGGGTAAAAGTGCCTTAGCCATAAGACTGGCTAAAAGGTATCGCGGCGAGATTGTCTCGGCCGATTCAAGGCAAGTGTATCAAAAATTAAATATCGGAACCGGAAAAGACCTGCCGAAGGGTGCCAAATATAAATTCAAAAACAAGATCGTCGGCGGATGCTACCGGGTTTATGGAATCAATCTTTGGGGCTATGACTTGGTGGAGCCGAAGCAAGAATTTAATGTTGCCCGATTTGTCCGCTTCGCGAAAGCCGTTATTGCCGAAATTTGGCAGAGAAATTCTCTTCCCATACTTACCGGCGGGACGGGTTTTTATATAAAAGCGATAACCGACGGCATAGATACGGCCGGTATTTCCATCAATAAGAAATTAAGGTATTCCTTAATTGGAAAATCAAAAGAAGAACTTTTTGAGATGTTGGCTAACCTGGATGCAATTAAGGCCGCTTCTTTAAATTTATCGGACAAAAAAAATCCCAGAAGACTGATAAGGGCAATTGAGGTGGCCAATTGGCTGGCGGTAAGACACACCCGGGCCAAAAAACAGGACAAGTTTAAGGCAGAACTTCTTTTTATCGGCCTTACTGCCCCCAAAAAGGTTCTTGATAAAAAAATTGACGAAAGAGTTGACGAAAGAATAACCATGGGAATCGAAAAAGAGATAAAAAGGCTAATCGGGCAAAAGCAAACCTGGCAACATCAGGCAATGAGCTCGCTTGGTTATCTGGTCTGGAAGGATTATTTTATGGGCAAAAAAAGCCGTGTTGAAACGATTAACAAATGGAAAGTTGAAGAACATCAGTATGCCAAAAGACAATTGACCTGGTTTAAGAAAGACAGAAGAATAAATTGGTTTGATGTTTCCCAAGACAGTTGGCAAAAAAAGGTGGAAAACTTGGTTAATAAATGGTACATTACACACTAATAGATTATGCCGCGTAAAATTGAAATTTCGCACCGAACAATTGTCTTTACCGTTCTTTTTTTACTCTTTTTATGGTTTCTCTATTCAATTAGAGACATAATTTTGGAGTTGGTCGTTGCTCTTCTTATCATGGCAATCTTAGACCCGATAGTGTCGAGGCTTTCGAAGTATAAAATTCCCAGAGCTCTTTCGGTTATGCTCGTATATGTTGTTGCCATTAGTGTCTTCGCCTTTGTAATAGGAACGATAATCCCGCCCTTAATTGAGCAAAGCTCGGCTTTTGCCGGGGGACTGCCGAAGTATTTGGGCAATATCGGGGTTTCGACCTTTGTCAGCCAACAAATTATCAGTCAGATTCTTTCACAATTGGGAACCCTGCCCGGCCAGGCGGTAAAATTGAGCGTTTCGATATTTTCCAACGTTTTGGGTGTAGTTACGGTTTTAATACTGGCCTTTTATTTGCTTTTAACCAGAGAGAAGCTTGATGAAGCTTTGGGTTTTTTCTTTGGCAATGCCAGGAAGAAAGAGGTATCCGGACTTGTTGATAAACTTGAAAAGAGATTGGGCGGTTGGGCAAGAGGTGAGCTGGCCTTGATGTTTTTGGTCGGGTCATTAACTTATATCGGTCTTACAATTTTGGGCATTCCTTACAGCCTGCCCCTGGCAATTCTTTCGGGACTGTTGGAAATTATTCCCTATTTGGGGCCAATTATATCGGCGATTCCGGGCATAATTATCGGCTTGGGGATTTCGCCGCTTATTGGTCTTGCGGCTTTGGCCGTCTATTTTTTGGTTCAGCAGATTGAAAATTACGTTTTTGTGCCCAAAGTAATGGAGAAATCGGTCGGTGTTAACCCGATTATTACTTTGCTTGCTTTGGCAATTGGTTTCAGAATGGCCGGAGTGGTGGGCGTTGTGATGTCCGTTCCGGTCGTAATTTCCGTTCAGGTATTGGTAAAAGAGTATCTTCTTTCAAAAGACTAAATTAGTGGAAAAATCGACCCCATTTTGCTATAATACGAACGCTCTGGAGGAAGGACGATTA
>Ga0209254_10005703_pt1 | contig 11446 bp, 12 predicted proteins | sample FrelakmetDIP11DI_FD_187148 | JGI IMG/M metagenome (GOLD analysis project Ga0209254, IMG submission 187148) | Freshwater lake sediment microbial communities from the University of Notre Dame, USA, for methane emissions studies - DIP11 DI (SPAdes)... | ecosystem: Environmental > Aquatic >... | reverse complement strand
CTGCCTGTAGGAGCGGCTGTAGGAGCGCCTTGAGGCGCGACTCCCACTTAACGATATCTGGGGGTCGCGCCTCAAGGCGCTCCTACCACAAAGAAAAGGGGCGGCAGCCGATGGCCACCGCCCCTTGAAGAACACGTCAGTCGTTCTTTTAGCTATGCCGTTAGGCGCGGCGCTTCGACTTCGCTGCAGGGGCACTGACCTGGGCGGTTGCCTGGGCCTTGGCCTGGAAAGCGCTCATGATTTCCACGTATTCCTGGGACCGGCGGACGAGCTGCTCGCCGAACGTGCGGGCGTGCTCCGTCTGCTTGGCCATGAACTGGGTGTAGTCAGACGCCTGGGTGGGCAGGCGAGCCTGGTCCACGGCAAAGCTGATGAAGTCACCAAGTACCGCGTAGTTCTGGCGGGACAGACGCTCGAAAGCATCGGCGGCGACGGCGTTGGCAGCCAACATGGGCTCAAGGGCTTCCTTGGGGAAACCGGCGAAATTCGCGAACACATCGTTCTGGGTCGTCATGGTGAGTCACTCCTTGCAGATTAGGCCATTTGCCCACTCGGGCGAGGCAGATAATAGGGAGTGATGTTGTGCATTGCAAGAGGTTGGGCTAGATTTTTTTAAGGTATTGATATTGAACACTATTAGCATCATATATTGGTGCTATTAAGTAGTCCTAGTAGTGCAACGCACTAGCGCCTGCCCTGACCCAAAAGTGACATCCACCTGTCATTGCCGTGCAACGGCGACCATCCAAAGTGCGCTCCAACGTAGCCAGGGAGGCGAAAGATGATCCAACGTATCCGCGGGAACGGAATCCCGAGCTGGCCGGAGGGCCTGCGGCGGGCTGCGCTACCTGCTCTTGCCGACCAAAGTACGCCATTCAATCCAACCATCTCAGCGCCGGCCCGGATCTGGCGCGCTGGCAAACTGGAGAACTCCGTTCATGGACAAGGATCTGCTTCTTTACCTGCTTGCCGCCTTTCCGACCGAGAGTCGGAAGACATTGAAGGAGTCCTTGCCTGAGAAGGGGGACACCAATGATCAGTTGGTCATCCGCGGTTACCGCGTACCCTTCGCGTCCCCGGTGGATAACGTAATGCTGGGCGTGCTCGCTGATTTCCGCAGGAGTGGATTCGGTGGCGATTCCGGAGCCGGAATCGATCGCGGCTGAAGCCGCTCCTACAACGCGGCTACCGGAAGCGCCAGCAACAACAGGGCTGGCAAGGTAACGAAGGTCACGAGCGTTGAGATCACGATGGCTCCCGCGACGTCCTCCGGGTGCCGGTCGTAACGGGCAGCGAGCAGGTAGTTGAAGACCGCCACCGGCATCGCGCTCTGCACCAGCACCACGCCCCGCTCGATGCCGGTCAACCCGAAGACCAGCGTGATTGCGTATCCGACGATCAGTCCCAGCCCGAGCCGGCCCGCCGCGATGCCGGCGGCCACCGGCAACCGTTGCACCTTGAAGCTGCCGAGCGCGTGTCCAAGCGCCAGCATCATCAGCGGAATCGCAAGGCCGGCCAGTAGCTCGACCGTATTGCCAAGCCAGAGCGGCAGAGCTGTATCAGTGGCGAGCAAACCCACGCCGAGCACCGCCGCGTAGTTCACCGGTGTCGTCAGCAGCGTGCGCCAGACGGGCTTGCGTCCCTGGAATAGAGGACCGACGAGGAATTGCGACACCGATCCCACCAGGTAGAAGCCGATTGCAAGACCCAGCCCCTGTTTACCAAAGGCGAACAGGCACAGCGGCAGGCCCAGGTTTCCGGCGTTGCCAAAAGCGATCGGTGGCAGGTAGCTGCGCAGCGGTTGACCAAGGAGGCGTAGTACGACGCTGCCAGCAACCGCGCAGATGATGAGCGCGAGCACAGCGAAGCCCATCATCGAAAGAAAGAGTGCGGCGTCTGCTTCAAGGTGCGTCGTGCCATTCAGGATCAGGCAGGGCACACCGATGTTCATCACGAGACCCGTCAGAAAGTCCCGTTGAAAAGGCACATCGAGTCGCGCCCAGCCATAGCCCAGGAGCGTGATGATGAACACGGGGGCGAGGATCGGGATCAGTTGCGCATACATGCGTCGGGTATGCTAACGGAATGAACGATTCGCACACGTACGGACTGCTGGCCCGGACCTTCCACTGGACCATTGCCGGCCTCCTGCTGCTGCAGATCCCTCTCGCTTTCTATATGGTCGACCTTCCTCTGGGCCCGGACAAACTCAGCAACTACGCCACCCACAAATCGCTTGGCCTGGTGCTTTTCACCGTGACCGCGCTGCGCCTCGCCTGGCGCCTGACCCATCCGGCACCGGCACTTCCTGTCGACATTGCCCGGTGGCAGCGGGCAATCGCTCGAATTACCCAGTTCCTTCTCTACGCGCTGATGTTCCTGATGCCACTGACGGGCCTGCTGCGTTCCCAGGCTGCAAATTTTCCAGTGAGCTTCTTCGGTCTCTTTACGCTGCCAACCATCGTGGGCGTTAACGTGGAGTTCTCGAAGGGCATGTCTGCTGCCCACGAAATGCAGGGCACGATTCTCCTCGTGCTGATCAGCGCCCACGCGCTGGCAGCTCTCTACCACCACTTCCTCCGCCATGACGACGTACTCCGGTCGATGTTGCCGATGGCTCACAGGAGCGGCTTCAGCCGCGACCAGAAGTGAAGTTATTTACGACGGTCGCGCCTAAGGGCGCTCCCACAGCTGTAGGAGTGGCTTTAGCCGCGACCTTGATGCTGGTCGCGGCTGAAGCCGCTCCTACGGCCACTCCTACCTTCGCACTCGAACGGGCTGGCAGCAGCCTCAAGTTCACCGCCACTCAGCAGGGCGCGAAATTCGAGAGCAGTTTCGAGAGCTTCACGGCAGTCGTGCACTTCGACCCGGCGCAGCCCGAGACCGGGCGGATTGAGGCAAGAATCGACCTGAGTTCCGTGGACACGGGCAATCCCGAGCGCGATGAGGTGTTGCAGTCCGCCGACTGGTTCAACCTCGGCCGGTGGCCGGAGGCCTCGTTTAGCGCGGCACGCATCGTCCGGGCCGGTGACGGCTACGCCGCCAGCGGCGCCTTGTCACTCCGGGGGGTCACGCGTCCGGTCACGCTGCAGTTCCGCTGGACGCCGCAGGCCGGCGACCAACCCGCCCGGCTGGTCGGGTCGGCCACGCTCGAGCGGTTGGCTTTCGGTATCGGCCAGGGGGACTGGCAAGACACCGCCTACGTGGGCAATGGTGTGGCGGTCCAGGTGGACATCCGGCTTAGGCCAACTCAAGTCAGTGACAAATCAGTGACAATTATAGGAAAACCACAGGATGCCCGGTAAGATAATTAAAATCAAAGCGTTAGATGGCCACTCCCTGGACGGCTACCTGGCGTCGCCATCGGGCGTACCCCGGGCGGGTCTGCTGGTGCTGCAGGAGATTTTTGGCGTCACCGGGCACATGCGCCAGGTCACCGACGAGTTCGCGGCCCAGGGCTATCTCGCCCTGGCGCCCGCGCTCTTCGACCGATTAAAGCCCGGCACCGAGTTGCCCTACGCCCGGTTCGCCGAGGCGGTTGCCCTCATGCAGCAACTGCCTGTCGACGACGTCGCGAAGGACCTGGCCGGTTCCGTGGCCGCCTTGCGCGGCCTCCTGCCGGCGGGGGCGAAGGTCGGCGCCGTCGGCTACTGCTGGGGCGGCGCTATCGCCGATCTGGCGGCCTGCCGGACCGATGTGGAGGCCGCGGTCTCCTACTACGGCCGGGCGAATGTGAACTGGCTGAACGAGAAACCGCGCTGCCCGGTGCTGTACCACTTCGGCGCGCAGGATCCCCTGATCCCCCCGGAGATCGTGCAGCAGATCCGTAATGGCCGGCCCGAAGCGCAGGCCTGGATTTACCCGGACGCCGGTCACGGCTTCAGCTGCGACGAGCGACCCGAGTTTCACGCGGCCAGCCACACCCTCGCGCTGGATCGAACGCTGGCCTTCTTCTCGGAGCACCTCGGCTAGGGATCCGTCCAGCCAGTGGTGCTGCTGCGCCGCATTCTGAACCAACCCTTGCGCTGTGGTCAAAGGCTTGGTTAATAGCAACCCACACCGCTCTCGATTCAGGAGTTTTCATGTCCAGGTCCCAAACGCCGCCGATCGACCCTACCCAAACGGGCCTCGACCGGCGTCAGCTGCTGTCGGCTGCCGCGGGCCTGGCCGCCACGCTGGGAATCTCGGTGACGGCACCCACCGCGGCTCGCGCAGCCACCAGGGTGCGCAGCTGGCCCGGCCGGGACGTGGGGCCCTTCGACAGCTTTCGCGACTACGTGCAGGCCCTGGAAGACCGGGGCCTGGTCCTGCGGGTGAAGCGTCTCGACCAGGACCAGTACGAAATGACGGCGCTCACCTACCGCCTGATTGACGAGTTCGGCTGGTACGGTGCGCCCGCGATCCTGGTCGAGGAAATCAAGCAGGACGGCCGCTGGCTGAAGGGCCCCGTCATCGCCAATCACCAGGGCCACTGGGACACTGAAGCCATCATCTGGGGACGGGAACCGGTGCCCGGCAATGGCCAGGAGACCTACCGGGAGACGATCAAGTTCCTTTACGAGGGGATCGAGGGTCGGCTCGGCAAGGCGCCGATGATCCCGACCAACCCGGTACCTGCGGATAAAGCGCCGGTAAAGGAAATTGTACTGAAGGGCGACCAGTGCAATCTGCTCGACTTCGCCTTCATCAAATCGAACCCCGGCGACTCGGCCCGCTACGTCAACACCGGCTCCGTCTTCACCGAAGACAAGGAGCTCGGCATGAACTTCGGCACCTACCGGTGCGAGATCAAGGGCCCGCAACAGCTTGGTGTAAACCCGGAAGATGGGCAGACGGGCTGGAAGATGCTCATGAAAAAGATCGAGCGGGGCGAAAAGCGCTGCCCGATCGCCATCGTGATGGGCAACGACCCCATCGGCTGGTTCATCAGTTCGTCCGTCATCTCGAAGGGCGGCGCGGACGAGCTCGCCATCGCCGGCGGCTTCCGCAACAAGGCCATCGACGTGGTGAAGTGCGAGACCAACGACATGCTCATTCCGGCAAACGCCGAAATGGTGATCGAGGGTGAAGTGCTGCTGGACGAAATGCTGCCTGAGGGCCCCTTTGGCGAAATGTACGGCTACCTCGGCCTGAAGAAGGAGCGGAACTTCGTGATGAACGTCACGTGCATCACGCACCGGAAGCAGCCCTGGATCCTGAACCAGTTTACGGGCGTCACGCGGGGCTTTTGTACGGCGCCTCTCGAGGCGTTCTCGTTCTACCGGCTGAAAAAGCTCGTGCCGAACGCGATCGCGTTTCACTCACCCGTGGAGTGGACCGGCATCGGCATCCTCTCGATCGACAAGACCGGACCGAAGCAGGGGCTGGAAGCCGGCAGGAAAATTGCGAACATTGTCCCGATCACCAAGGCCTGCATCGTGGTGGACAAGGACGTGGACGTACTCAATCGTACCGAGGTGATGCAGAGCGTGGGCGCGCGCTGGCAGCCTTACCCGGCAACCGAGATCATCCAGGAAGCCCGCGGCATGGCACTGGACCCCAGCTCGCCGAAGCGGCCACTCAGCAGCAAGATCGTGATCGATGCCACGCGCCAGCTGCCCGAGGAGGGTGGCCCCGCGGTGTATCCGGAGCGCAACCGGGACCTGCTGACGAAGCTGGCCCCAGAATCGTTCCAGATCGTGGAAAAGAACTGGGATCAGTACCTCAAGGGCTGGAAGCGGGACGGCTAGCGCTGCTGACCATCAGTCGCTCGGCCATCAGTCGCTCAGGTAATAGTCCACCGTCGTAACCACGCGGACCCTTTTGAATTCCGGTGAGAACTGGTCCCGGTCTTCGATGGAAAATAATCCCTGCTGGGCCCTCCGGATGGCGCCAACCTTGCTGCCGGAGTCGTTGGCGAACTGCTCGGCCGCGCGGCGGGCGTCCTTGGTGGCCTCGGCAATCATCTCGGGCTTGATCTTGTCGAGCTCGGTGAACAGGTACTGGGTGTTGTACTCGTAGCTGCGAATAACAGCCACGCCCTGCTTCACCAGCTCACCGCTGCGCTCCATGGCCTTGCGGGCCACGTCGATCCGGTCCGTGCGGACCGTGACAGTCACCTCTGCGGTGAAGCGGTCCAGCCGCCGTCCGTCGCCGGTCATGCCCTGGGCTTCCCGGTCCTGCACGCGAGGGGCCGACACGCTGATCTGCTCGGCCGGAAAGTCGCTGGCAAGAAACGCGCGCACGGTGGCCACACCCTGGTCCGCTTTCCGCTGCAGATCGACCAGCTCATTGGAAGTCACAGTGAAAACGATCGGCCACAAGGCCAGGTTGGCGGGCACCTCCCGCTCGGCGAGACCGCGTACTGACACCTGCCGATCGCCGGAGCGCGCCTGGATGAGGGCTTCGCCAACGAAGTAGCCGGCAACGACAATGCCCAGGGCCAGGGCAATCGCAGGGAGGGTGTTGTTCGAGCTTCCGTTCATGCGGCTATCACCTCATTGATCACGTTGTGGCGAAGTATACCGATGCCGCTGATCTCTACCTCAACGACGTCACCCGCCTTCAGCCAGCGCGGCGGCGTCCGCGCGAAACCGACGCCACTGGGCGTGCCAGTCGCGATGATATCGCCAGGATTCAGGACGCAGAAGCTGGAGCAGTATTCGATGATGCGCCGCACGTCGAAGCACAGGTCGCTGACAGGGGCCGCCTGCAGCACTTCGCCATTGACGCGGGTCTCAAGCTCAAGGCGGGCCGGATCGGGGATCTCGTCAGTCGTCACCAGCCAGGGTCCGCAGCCGCCGGAGGCCGGAAAGTTTTTCCCGGGAATGAACTGGGTGGTGTGCCGCTGCCAGTCCCGAACGGAGCCGTCGAGAAAACAGGTGTAGCCCGCGACGTAGTCGAGGGCCTCTGTTGCTGGCACATATCGGGCCGGTTTGCCGATGACGATGGCCAGCTCTCCCTCGTAGTCATACTGGGTGGAAAGCCGCGGGCGGACCAGCGCCTCGCCATGGCCCACGAGGGTGTCGGGAAAGCGCGTGAACAGGGTGGGGTAATCGGGCCTCTCCCGGCCCATCTCGTGAATGTGCTCCAGGTAATTGATGCCCACGCAGATGATGCGCGCCGGGTTCGGAATCACGGGTGCGAACCGGAGGGACCCCAGGCGGCGGGGCGAAACAGTCAGCAGTTGGGCAAAGACTTCGGGTGGCATTCCGGCCACCAGCACATCACGCAATTCGGGAAACTGCGTACGGAGGGCAGGCGGCGCCAGGTAGACGTCGTCAGCCCGGACAAGGCCCCACGTCGCTACTGTCTGGTCACGAAAACTTGCGAGTTTCATTGTCGTATCATGGCATGGCGCCATGCTGAAGCTCACCGACTCCAATCTGCTCCGCACCCGGGCCTACGTGGCCGGGGAATGGATCACTGCAGCCGGCGGCGGCAGTATTCCCGTGACGAATCCGGCCACCGGCGAACCGCTCGGCACCGTGCCGGACTGCGGCGCCAGTGAAACGCGCAGCGCCATCGCAGCGGCGGAAGCGGCGCTGCCCGCCTGGCGAGCCCGGCCGGCGAAAGAGCGCGCGACGCTCCTGCGCAAGCTCCACGATCTGCTGCTCGCGAACCAGGAAGACCTGGCGCGCATCATGACGGCCGAGCAGGGCAAGCCGCTTGGTGAGGCCCGCGGCGAGATCGCGTACTCCGCCAGCTTTCTGGAGTGGTTCGCCGAGGAGGCGAAGCGCGTCTATGGCGACGTTATTCCGGGCCACGCGAAGGACCGGCGAATCGTCGTCATCAAGCAACCGGTCGGTGTGGTGGCGGCAATCACCCCGTGGAACTTTCCGTCAGCGATGATCGCACGCAAGCTGGCCCCCGCCCTCGCCGCCGGCTGCACGATCGTGATCAAGCCGGCCGCACAGACGCCTTTCTCCGCCCTTGCCCTCGCTGAACTTGGCGAACGCGCGGGCATTCCTGCCGGCGTGGTCAATGTGGTCACGGGCAACGCCCGCGCGATCGGCGGGGAGATGACCAGCAATCCGCTGGTGCGCAAACTGACCTTCACCGGCTCCACGGCCACCGGCAAGCTGTTGCTCACCCAGTGCGCCCAGACGGTCAAGAAGGTCTCGATGGAACTGGGCGGCAACGCGCCCTTCATCGTCTTCGACGACGCGGACCTGGAGGCAGCGGTCGCGGGCGCCATGGTCAGCAAGTACCGCAACTCTGGCCAGACCTGCGTGTGCGCCAACCGGCTGCTCGTGCAGGACGGGGTGTATGAGGAGTTCGCCCGCAAGCTCGCCGCGGCAGTCGGGAAGCTCCGGGTTGGCGATGGCCTCGCAGGCGAACAGGACCAGGGGCCGCTCATCGACGCAGCCGCCGTCGCCAAGGTGGAGGAGCACATTGCCGATGCCCTGGCCCATGGCGCAAGACTGCTCACCGGCGGCAAGCGGCACGCACTCGGCGGCACCTTCTTCGAGCCCACCGTGCTGGCCGGCGTGACGCCTGCCATGCGGGTGGCCCGGGAAGAAACCTTCGGCCCGCTCGCGCCGCTCTTTCGCTTCAGCACCGAGGCTGAGGCCATTCGCCTCGCCAACGACACCGAATTCGGCCTGGCGGCCTATGTGTATACCCGGGATCTGGGCCGCAGCTGGCGGGTGCCGGAGGCGCTGGAGTACGGGATTGTCGGCCTCAATACCGGACTGATCTCCACGGAAGTTGCCCCGTTCGGCGGCATGAAGGAATCCGGCAACGGTCGCGAAGGCTCTAAGTACGGCATAACTGACTATCTCGAAATCAAGTATCTCTGCATTGCCGGCGTAGATGCCCCGTAGGAGCACCTGCAGGCGCCATCGGTATCTCCAATGAAACCACCTCCTGGAAAGGGCGCCCGCCTCACAGAAGGGCCCGTCAGCAAGGCCATCTTCTCCCTGATGCTGCCGATGATGCTCGGCATGCTGGCGATTGTCGTCAACAATGTGGCGGGCGCCTTCTTCATCGCCCGCGTCAGCACCGAGCAGCTTGCTGCGCTAAGTTTCACCTTTCCGGTGAGCTTCATCGTGGGCGCAATCGCCATGGCTCTTGGCATTGGCACGTCGTCGGTGGTGTCCCGGCTCTTTGGGTCTGGGAACCGGGATGAGGTGAAGCGCATCACGGCCCATGCGATGCTTCTGGCCGTCGTTTGCGGCATCGTGGTTCTGATCATCGGCCTCAATACCATTGATCCGTTGTTTCGTCTGCTCGGCGCCAGCGAGGAAATCCTGCCGTTCATCCACCGCTACATGAGCATCTACTACTGGGGTGGCATTTTCCTCGTCGCGCCCATGATCGCAAACTCGGTATTGCGGGCTTCAGGCGACGCAAAGCGTCCGGCCATGATCATGACGACAGCCGCGGTCCTGAACGTAATCTTCGATTCAGTACTGATCTTTGGCCTGTTTGGCTTCCCCCGAATGGAGATCGAAGGCGCGGCACTCGGCGGAGTGCTGTCCAACGCCATCACCATGTGTGCGTCAGCGTTCTTTGTAGTTTACCGGGAGCGGCTCGTGGACTTCCGCAGGCTGGCTCCAGAACTGCTCCTCGACTCCTGGCGACGGATCCTGCACGTGGGACTGCCCTCGCTGACGAGCAGCCTGGTGGCACCCGTGACAACCGCTTTCATCACGAGCCAGATCGCCACCTTCGGCCAGGCATCCGTGGCCGGGTTCGGCATGGCCTCCCGGCTGGAGGGGATGTCGATGCTGGCGATGATGTCGCTTTCCGCCGCGATGACGCCCTTCACCGGCCAGAATTTCGGTGCGCAGCGCCTGGATCGCGTGCGTGAAGGCGTGAACTTTGCCTACCGGTTTTCCCTCGTGTACGGCATCAGCATTGCGGTGTTCATGCAGCTGTTCGGCGGCCTCATCACGGATCTCTTCGGTCTCGAGGGCGTAGCGAAGGACACGGCCTTGCTCCACATGCACATCGTGCCACTGAGCTACATAGCGCTGGGTTGCGCGATGACGGTGAACGGCGCGTTGAACGCGCTCGGCAAGCCGATGGCTGCCATGTGGGTATCGATGTCGCGCACGATTGCGGTGTATGCGCCACTCGCCTGGGTGCTGTCCCAGTTTTTCGGGATCATCGGAATCTTCATCGCCGCGGCCAGCGCCAACTTCATTTCCGGCGGCATTGGGGTGCTCTGGTTGCGGTTCGCACTCAGGGAGACCATGGCCAAACACCCACCGAAGCCGGTGGACAATAGTGCCGTGGAACAGCGGGCCTAGACGCAGGCCAGACGCAGACCAGACGCAGACCAGACCAGGAGAGGGGTCAGTCTTCGGCGGGTGGGGGCGTGGCGCCCTTCTTCTTGCGGCCGGGACTCAGCTGCACGCGGCCGGTCTTGCCGCGGCGACGTTCATTCAATCGCTCGATAATTTCCAGGACCGCACGTTCGGTGACGGCCTTGCTGCCCTGCAACTGCCCGACGATGGTGTTGTGGCCCTGGGTAATGACGTAGCGGTGCCAGTTTTCGGTGTCGACACCCACCGGTGGCTCGGACTTGGTGATGGACTTGAGCGTGAAAGGGTCGTCGTCCAGCGGGTTGGGCTTGCGGACGGAAAGGGCAGCTGCTGTTGTCGGGACCATTCCCCACGATACGCCAGTTCCCGTGCGCTGGCGATTCCCGGGCGTATCCAGGCTCTGGCCGAGGCCTGAGAGCCTCTGGGAGCCTCGCCCACTCTCGGTTGCCGCGCTATTCTTGACCCCCGGCACAGACGGCGCTGCGCAGGCCATTTAACCTTTTCCGCACCATGGAGCCCCCCCGCAACCTCTACCTGATCCTGCACCTCCAGCCAGACGCGCCGGAGGAAATCATCCGGGCCAGCTACCGCACCCTGATGACCAAGCTGCGGCGGCACCCGGATCTTGGCGGTGATCACTACACCGCCACCCTGATTAACGAAGCCTATGCCGTGCTCGGCGACCCGGCGAAACGGGCCGCCTATGACGCTGCCTGGCGGTCCGTCGCTGCCAGCCCGGGTACCGACTCCAGAACCGCAACGAACGCGCCGGCACCGGGGCCTGTCTCGACCTGTCAGTTCTGCGGCGCTGCCCACGGCTTCGCCGGCCGGATCCACGCGAGCGCCACCTGCACCACCTGCAACACGCCACTGGCCCCCGCCGTCCGCGAACGCCTCGACGGAGGCCAGCGCGCCGTCAGTCGGGTGCCGCGACGGCTTGCACTCAACTACTTTACTGGCTGGCCCGGGCAGGGGCCGTTCCACGGCGAGACCCGGGACCTCTCCCTGCATGGTCTGCGCTTCGTAAGCCATGCGGCACTTTCGGTCACCAAGCTTCTTAAAGTGGACTGCGAGGCGCTGGATGGCCTCGTGCGCGTGGTGGCATGCCACGACCACGACGAACGCGACTGGCGCTGGTTGATCCGCGCCGAGTACGTGACCGTCCGCTTCCGCCGCGCCCGCGGCGGTTTTCTCGC
>Ga0209254_10005702_pt1 | contig 11446 bp, 12 predicted proteins | sample FrelakmetDIP11DI_FD_187148 | JGI IMG/M metagenome (GOLD analysis project Ga0209254, IMG submission 187148) | Freshwater lake sediment microbial communities from the University of Notre Dame, USA, for methane emissions studies - DIP11 DI (SPAdes)... | ecosystem: Environmental > Aquatic >... | reverse complement strand
GCGAACTTCCGGTTGATTTTCTTCAAGCAACCAGGGGAGGGGATCACCTTTGAGTTGAGAGCGCCAATCCAATGAATCCATCTTTGAATTAATTATAGCTCCCAAGTCAAGCAGAGAGGATTACCCCCACAGGTCGCGGGAGACTTCGGTCATTCCCAGGGCGTTCAACCGTTCAGGGGAAGGTTTTCCGCTTTTGGGATCCCAGTCGCGTGCCTCATAATAGCTTTCCAGCATGGCGGGGAAATCCGGGACGAACCCTGCAGAATTACCGTCAGGTACCGGTTCGAGCAGGGTTTTGGGCAGCTTGTCGTTGGCACCGGTCAGCCCCATGCGAATATTAATCGCCCGTTTGAGGTTCCAGCCGCGTTCGCCGGCAGCCAGAAGCTCGGAAAGGGTCAGGTTCCATCCGCAGGAGGCGTTGATAAGTTCCAGGGTGGTTTCGGGGGGCACCATCGCGAAAATGCACATCACCAAAGCGTTGTTGACCGTCCGCCAGTTCTGGTGGATGGCCACGTTTGCGGATTTTTCCTTCCCGCCGTGCCGGTCAAAGGTCTCAATCCCGAGAACCGGTTCATTGTGCCCCCAGTCCACGAAGAAATAATCCGACTGGTTATGGCAGGCGCCCCGGGGGGAGGTGGCGTAGGAGAGGGCCATGCCCGAGGCACCGCGCGGGTCATGGCAGGCTACTTCCAGCCCGTTCACCTGCACGGCTTCCTCTTCAGCTCCAAAATGTCGTCCGAAGAGACGCGAACCTTGGCCCAGGAGCACCCCGATGCCCTCCTGCCTGCCGATCTTGTGCACGAGCAGTTCGATGACCTTGCCGTCCCCCCAGTTCAGGGTTAATCCATCCATGTCTTTTTCAGTGAGGATGCCATTTTCGAAGAGGTGGAATGCCAGCCCGATGGTGTTGCCGGCACTGATGGTATCAAACCCATAGCGGTCGCACAGGTCGCCCAGGTGGGTGACGGCGTTCAGATCCGCGTGCAGCAAATTTGGGCCGAAGATCTCCACCGTTTCATATTCCGGACCCTTCTGGCGTTTGCCTGCTTCCAACTCGACAACCCGGCCGCAGGCGATCACACAGCCGTGGCAGGCGCTCTTCCCGACCAGGATCGTCTCGGCCATGGTCGAGCCTGAGATCTTATCCACTTCGGGGAAGGACCCCCGGTGATAATACTTGATCGGCATCGCTCCGATGTATTCCGAATAATCCGCCACGCCGGAGGTGCCCAGATCATGGAGTACCTGGGCTTCGTTATCTTCCTTCAGTTCCCGGTTGGCTTGTGAGCGGATCACAGCGTACCGTTCTGCGTCAGCTAGCGGGGGCTTGGTTGTCCCGTGGACTGCGATGGCCTTCAGGTTCTTCGAACCCATCACTGCGCCCAGACCGGTTCGCCCCGCGGAACGTCCGTGATCACAGTACATTCCGGCATAGAGCACGCCTTGCTCCCCAGCGGGGCCGATCACAAGAACCTTGGCGGAGGGGGTTTCAAGCTCCGCTTTGACCGCATCCCGGGTATCATAGGTTTCCATCCCCCATAGGGAGGAAGCATCCCGGATCTCGAGGTTGCTGTCGTTGAGCCAGAGGTAGACAGGGTGATCGGCTTTCCCGCTTACCCACAACCCGTCGAATCCCGCGAAACGCAGCTCCGCCCCCCAGAAACCACCGCAGTTGGATTCCGCCCAGATGCCGGTGAGCGGGCTTTTCCCGCAGACGACAAAGCGGCCGACCGAGGGTCCCAGCGTGCCGGTAAGGGGTCCGGTCAGGAAGAGCAGGGGTGCTTCAGGGGAGAATGGGTCCAGCTCGCGGGTAAGCGAATCATAGAGGATGCGCGCTCCAAGCGAAGCGCCGCCGATATACTGTTTTTGCCAGTCGGCTGGGATCAGCCAGGGCTCAGTTTTCCCGCAGGTGAGGTTGATCTTTAGGATTGGCTGCAATGGATGCTCCGATGCAAAAAAGATTAAATATTATCCCCGGTGACTTCCTTTGCACAGCGCACGAAATCCAGTACAGTGGGGACGTTGCGCATCATATACGCCAGGCTGCCCTTGACGTGTAACTTGTTTGTCATTAAGGCTGCCATCGGGTCGATTTTTCCGGTCAAGATAGCGGTATAGTTTTCAAAGGGAGCCCGCAGTGTAAAAGCAGGTTTTTGAGAGTCAAGATCAATATTCATTTCGACACGCTTACATTTACCATGCCAGAGATCAAAATAAAAATTTTGCTGCTCAACGACTTTTCCCTGGGGGTCAACAATCATTACCATATCGCCTTCCCAGTTTTTAGCAACCTCGGCATAATGATCGTCATGATTAAGTTTTTCTTGAAGGACTTGCAGCCATTCAAGGGATGGAAATTCAGGAGCCATTTACCCTCCAAAGAAGTGGAATAGATTTTGATTTTATCTTAAAATTCAGATCACCAATTTATCGATATTCATGGAGGACACGCATGACTGAGATAACCCACCCGCGCGGCAGCTACTTTGAGGAGTTTGTCCTGGGGGCGACACATTTGAGCGAGGAACGCGTCATCACGGAAGCGGATATCTTTGCCTTTTCCGAGCTAACTGGCGACCATAACCCGCTGCATCTGGATGCGGAGTTTGCCAGTAAAAGTGTTTTTAGTCAACGCATCGCCCAGGGTCTGCTGGGGCTGTCCATAGCCTCGGGTCTGCTCACCCAGCTCGGGTTCATCGATGGCACCCTGCTGGCCTTCAGGGAATTGACCTGGAAGTTCAACCTACCGATCTTCATCGGCGATGTCATTAAGGCCGGCGCAAAGGTGACGGATCTGCGCCGGCTGGAGCGACTTGGCGGAGGAGCGGCCACCTTTGATGTGGAAGTTTTCAACCAGCGGGGGGAGCGAGTCCAAAGCGGCCAGTGGATGGTGCTGGTGGCCAGCAAACCGGAGTAATTTCGTTGTTTGTAGGTGATTATTTTATATCCCGGCTGATTGCTCAGGGCTTTCTGGGTTGCGTTTCCCATGAATCGTCCGGCCGATGACTGCACCGAGCAGGAAGATATTGGCGAAAAGGTTCAAGCCGATCAGGATAATCACAACTGCACCAGTCGCCGCGAAGGCGGTATTGAATGAGCCAAACCTGAAGAATGCTGAGTAGAGCAGCAATACAATGGTGATCATAAACCCTGCTGCGACCGCACCCGGTAGGACTTCCCTGAAGCGGACATGGATATCCGGTAAGAATCTATACATGAGTGAAAATGAAAGCGTGATCATGAGCCATACTGCCAGCGGGTTACCAATCGCAAGGTTAAATCCCACATTAATTTTCGATTCCAACCAGGAGATGAAACCGAACACCATCAACGCCAGGATCAGCAGGACTCCGGAAGCCGCTACCATCACGAGAGAAACCAGCCGCTTCTTAAGGAAGAACTTCCCCAACCCTTTTTCGGGTGGAGGGATCTTCCAGATTACGTTGAGGGAATACTGAAGCTGGTAGAACAGTCCCGAGGCAGCATAGATTATGGCCGCGAGGCTGATGATGGTTCCGAGAATCGGGAAGGAGGAATTCGAAGTAGTCAGGTTCGCCACGGTCTCCTGGATGAATGCAGTGATCTCTGGCCCGAAGTAGGCAGTCAACGTTTCAAGCATCTTATTAGTCAGGACAAGCTGGTCCACAAAGAATCCACCGATCATCAGGGAAATATAGATTATGGGGGCGAATGCGAACATACCAAAATATGCCAGGGCTGCGGCAAGGACGGTGGGTCGTTCCAGGGTCCAGATTCTGGAGATCTCCTGTATGAAAGCAACCAATTTGGATTTTCGTTTCATACTAATAATTACTCCATATTCATTATAGTCACATCCCGATAATTATCAGAGATGTAATCACTTGCAATACAAGGATTTTTGCTGGGGTAAAATTAGTCGGATTGAATTTTCAGTCATTAAATCCGGAGATCCTTATGCCTTACCCCCAATTTCCGTCCGGTTTCCTCTTTGGCACGGCAACCGCTGCTTTCCAGATCGAAGGCAGTCCCTATGCTGATGGTAAAAAGGCTTCCATCTGGGATACATTCTCGCACAGGAAGGGAAAAATCCCAAGCGGAGAGAACGCTGACACAGCTTGCGATACATACCTGGATCCTATCCGTGACCTGAGATTTATGACTGAATTGGGATTGAATGCCTACCGGTTTTCTGTTGCCTGGTCGCGGGTGCTGCCGGATGGGCGCGGCGGCGTCAATCAAAAGGGGCTGGATTACTACTCCCGTTTGGTGGACCTGTTGCTTAAAAGGAAGATCACCCCCTTCATCACCCTCTACCACTGGGATATGCCCCAGGCGCTCCAGGATTCGGATGGGGGGTTTGCCGGAAGAGATACCTGCTCATGGTTTGCGGAGTACGCCGGGGTGGTTGTGAAAGCGCTCGGAGACCGGGTGAAGGACTGGATAACCCTGAATGAACCCTGGGAGCATGCCGCCCTGGGGCACCTGCTGGGTGACCACGCCCCAGGGAAACACAATCCATGGACCTACATGAAAGTAGCCCACCACGAACTTCTTGCGCACGGGATGGCGCTGGAAAATATCCACGCGCTCTCCCCGGATGCTCGGGTGGGGATTACCCTCAGCCAGACGCCCATCCTGCCCGCAACCCAAAAAGAGGAGGATATCAGCGCTGCCCGCCTGGCGGACCATTTCTTCAACGATTTCTTCCTCGATGGAATTTACAAAGGCAAATACCCGGAGCCGTTATGGAGCAGGTTGAAGTTCGTCCGGCCGATTGTTGGTCCTGATGATATGCGGATCATTTCAGGGAAAACAGATTTCCTTGGTGTGAATTATTACAGCCGGGAGTATGCGCATGCGGCCTGGTATGTCCCCTTCCTGGGCGCCTGGGTCGACCAGGTGGATACCAGCGCCGGGGAAGCTGTGATCAACGGCTACCAGTACACAAATTTCAGCCGGGAGGTCTACCCGCCCGCTTTTTATGACCTACTGTTGCGGATCAGGAAGGATTACGGCAATCCGCCCATTTACATAACTGAGAATGGGGCATCCTTCACCGATAATTTGGAAAATGGCCGGGTGCATGATCCCCTGCGGGTTGCCTTCCTGGATGGGTACATGGGGGAAGCTGCAAGAGCTGCCCGCGACGGGGTGAACCTGCGCGGCTACTTCATCTGGACCCTGATGGATAACTTTGAGTGGCGGGAAGGCTTCACCAAGCGTTTCGGTCTGGTGTATGTGGATCATGCCGCGCAGGAACGCACGGTTAAAGATAGCGGTTTTTGGGTAAAAGAAATGATCCGGAGCCAGTCTGTTTAGTCGTTTGATTTCAGCTGCGGAAGGATATCCTTCGCCCAGGAGCGGATGAAGACCCAATTGCGCCGGTCGCCGGGGTTGGCCTGGATGATCACCATCACGAACAACCGCTTCAGCCAGTTCATCCCGTAGTAACTCAACTTGCCGCCAAAAAAAGCCACCCCGACCGGTTTGACGGAAGGAGCGGTTTTGAGAATGGCGTTGAGATAATTTTCCACCGAGGCGTAGCGCTCTTTGAAGCTCAGCTTGCCTTCCCTGGCTGGTTCAAGGACAAGTTCAGGATCTGCGGCAACCGGGATGGGATTGAACTCATCTTTCTCAGGCTGCGTCAGCGACATCAGGGTGACAAAATAGGCAACCGGGATTTGTGAAAGACGAACTTCATTTTTATGGATGAATGCCTTTGCCTGCCGGTGCCAGCCGACTATTTCCGGTGCGCCGACAATGACCGCATCAAATCCTTCCAGAGAGGTAACCGATCCGATCGGGAGCACCTCAACTGTAGGACCAGTCTTTCCAATCTCCTCCGCGATGCTTTTAGCAATATCAGCGGTCGAGCCGGAGTCAGTAGCGTAAGTGATTAAGACTTTCTTTTGCGTTGCTTGTGACATTTCAGGATCCATTTAAAAAATTCCGGATTAGGTTGGATTTATTCTTTCATGGGGAATCACTATCCGAGTTCATCAATTCTCAACGATCCCACCAGCGAGGCGATTTCATCCCGATCGGGAAGGGTGGTGCTTCCACCCAGATGCTGCACCTTGATCGTCCCCGCTGCAACTCCCCAACAGACTGCCGCTTTCAGAGCTAACCCCTGGAGAAGTCCATAGATCAATCCTGCCCGGAAGGCATCTCCGCAGCCGGTACTATCAACAGGATCAACTTTGGCGGGTGTGACCGTGAATTTCTTTCCTCCGGAATCCAGGCAATAAACCGGTTTGGGGCCGTCGGTAAGAATGACCGATCCGCAACAAATCCTTTGGAGTGCATGGGCTTGGTTGCGGCAATCCACCCCCGGCATTTTCGCGCGCAAGTAAGCTGCCGAGATCACTGCAATGGAGGTAAAAGGCAGGGCAGGATGGTCGGGATCAGTGATATCGGAAATGACCGTTTTCACTCCCAGGGAATGCGCCAGTCTTGCAGCGTCAATACGTTCCTCACCGCCATAGAGATCCAGCGCCAGGAAGGATACTCCTGCGATCATTTCGTGGGTGAGGGGCATCTTTTTCGCTTCCCGGTAGCCAAAGATTAAAAAAGCTCGTTCCGCGTCGGGGGTGACGAGCACGCGGGTATAAGGGGTGGAAAAACTTTCGGCCTGTTCGACCCATTCTGCATGCAGGAGGGGGAACCGGGAGAACCGGGCAGACAGGAGGTTGCCATTCGGGTCCATACCGATCGCGTTCCCACCCAGCCCGGTTTCGATACCCAGGTGCGCCAACCAGATGGAGGTGGTGAATGCGGATCCGCCGGGATGGCAGGTTTCCGGGTGGGGGAAGACCGCGTTGTGCGGGCGGGGATACTCGTCCACCTGCATGATGCAGTCCACCCCGATCTCGCCATAACAGAAAACATCTGGGTTGGTCATGACCTGAGGAGAGTTTCCAGTTCGTTGCGGTGCGGCATGGAGGGCATGGCTCCCTTGCGGGTGCAAGCCAGGGCGCCGGCGGCAGCTCCCCAACGCACAGCTTCTTTCAGATCTTTGCCTTCGGAGAGTGCAACAGCCAATCCGCCATTAAAAGCATCCCCGGCTGCAACGCTATCAATCGCCTCCACCTTGAAGGGGTCAATGAAACCGGATGCCGAGAGACTCCGGAAGAAAACCCCTTTTGCCCCCATTTTTATTGCCACAGTTGATACCCCGCGGGAGATCATTATGTCCGCAGCACGCTCACAATCCTCGCGAGTCTCAGGATGAATTCCGGTCAGAATCGCAGTCTCCACCTCGTTTGGGGTAAGGATATCCAAGCTTCGATAGACTTCTTCGGGTAACGGGAAGGCGGGGGCTGGGTCTAGGATCACCTTCGCCCCAAGCTTGCGGGCAATCCAGGCGAGCTCAAGCGAAGGCGCAAGCGGGGTTTCGAGTTGGAGCAGCAGAATTGAATCTTTGTCGAGCAGATCTGCTGCCCGCTTTACATCACCTGCATCCAGCCTGCCGTTCGCCCCTGGGATGATGATGATCGAATTTTCCGCGTGCTCATCAACGCTGATCACGGCCAACCCGGTTTCAGCAGCGGGGTCTTTGAAAACGCGGCTGGTATCCACGCCCTCGCAGCTGACCGCTTCCAGCACCTCCCGGCCGAATGCATCCTGACCGGTGCGGCCAATAAAAAACGTTGGCGATCCAAGGCGTTTGGCGCAGACTGCCTGGTTGGAGCCTTTTCCACCGGGGACGGTGATAAAAGAACTGCCTGAAATCGTTTCTCCCGGATGAGGTAGGCGGGGAACATACGCAGTCAGGTCAAGATTGATGCTTCCAAACACGACGATCGGCATTCATTCCCTCGGGTTGGATCGGAGTTAATAAAATTATAGCCGGATTGTGTTGCTCCTTTGAGTTGGGAGAAAGCACCCCGGCCATTTTACCAGATGCGATTAATGTCTAAACGACTTTCAATGCTTTGCGAAGAGCGGGTTCATCAAAGTCCGAAACGATCCAGCCATCGATATCAAATGTTGGGGTGATCAATTTCCCCTGGTTCCACTCCCGCACCTGTTCCTCCGCTCCGGGCGTGGAATAAATATCCACCTCGGTATATTTGACCCCCTTTTCTTTCAACCACGGGTACGCATTGTGGCAATCTGTACACCACGGGGTGCAGTACATCACTACCCCGCCGCGGGGTAATGGGGCGGGAGGAGCGAGGGATTTGGGTTCGCGGGAAGCCGCATCCGGGTCGATCTGCCGGAGAGCGATGCGAAGGGCTTCGTTATAAGGTTGATCATCAATATCGTGAATATCGATATAGCGGATGACCCCGGTTTTATCAATGATGAAAATCGCTCGTTCTGATTTTCCATCATGTCGTAATACGCCGTACTTCTCTGCCACAGCACCGTGAGGCCAGAAATCGCTCAGCAGAGGAAAACCGATCCCTCCCAGGCTCTCGGCCCACGCCTGCAGGCAGGGGACATGGTCAACACTGATGCCCAGAACCTGGGCATTCAATCCCGCGAACTTGGCTTTCTCAGCCTCGTACGACGGGATCTGGCCGCTTCAGATGGGGGTAAAGGCAAGCGGGAAAAAGGCCAGGATGACATTACTGCCGCGAAGTTCGCTGAGCGTAATTGTAGTATCCAGGTGGCTTGGCGATGAAAACTGGGGAGCCGGATCGCCTACATTTAATTTCATGGTGACCTCCTGTAAATTTAATTTCACCCTTATTATATCCAAAATGTGGGAATTATCAAAATGAGTTGTCTCTTGCCTGCTGTTTTTGTATCCCGGGGAAAGGGTCGAAATCAAAATTTTTCAATCCACGCATCAAGGATGCCAAACAGGAAAAAATCACCTTACAAAAACGTAAGGTCAGTTTACATTCCGGTTAAGTCGATTTTTAGGGTGTTGTTGTATAATATGTGCAGACGGGAATTCCCGTCAAGACTAGAACACAGAAGGAGGTGAGTCACCATGTTGTTCGCACCCAAAGAAAAAGGCCAAGGTCTCGTAGAGTACGCATTAATTCTCGTTTTAGTTGCTGTAGTTGTCATCGTTATTCTTGCTTTGCTCGGTCCCGCCATCGGTAAGATTTTCTCCGGTATTACTGAGTCCATCTAAGCTTCATCGCTGCAAGAATCGCCCGGGGCACATTTCAGTGCCCCGGTTCATTTTTTAAATCCTGGTTTGGCGACCGTGGATGGACTGCTATAATCATGAAAATCAAGAATAAGGCAGGCGGCATAATGGATTCATCCCTTGCACCTTTTTTCACCCCAGCCGGCATCGCTCTCATCGGTGTTTCCCATGACCCATCCAAGTTGGGTTATGGAATGGCGCGTAACCTGATCCAGAGCGGGTACACAGGCTCAGTTCATTTGGTCAACCCGCATGGAGGAGAGCTGCTCGGGCACCCGGTAATCAAATCAATCGCTGACGTACCCAACCCGGTCGACTTGGCGGTGATCCTGGCCTCTGCAGGGCAAATGCCCGGGATCCTAAAAGACTGCGCTGCCCGGGGCGTGAAGGCTGCCATTATTGCTGCAGGAGGGTTCCGCGAAACAGGGGCAGAGGGAGCCGCCCTCGAGCAGGAATGCCTGCGGATCGCCCGCGAAAGCGGTATGCGCCTGCTTGGACCGAATTGCATTGGGATCATTGATACCCATCTTCCCATGGATACCACCTTTTTGCAGCCGCCCCCGGCTCCGGTGGGCGAGATCGCGTTCATCTCCCATTCCGGGGCGATTTGCGCCGGGGTGGTGGATTACCTGCGCGGGCAGGGAATCGGTCTTTCCGGGCTTTATTCATTGGGCAACCAGGTGGATGTGAATGAGACCACGATCCTTGAACCCGTTGCATCAGCACCTTACACCTCGGTGGTGACCCTTTATATGGAGGGAGTCAGCAGCGGCCGCGACTTCGTGGAGACAGCCCGCAGGGTCAGCCGCTGGAAACCGGTCCTGGCGCTCAAGGTTGGCAGGTTTGATGCCGGCAGAAAGGCAGCTGCTTCCCATACCGGCGCGCTTGCCGGACAGGAAGCTGCCTTCGATGCAGGTTTCCAGCGGGCTGGAGTGATCCGGGCCGGGACGACCGAGGAAATGTTTCGTTGGGCACGCGCACTGGCTTGGTCGCCACTCCCTGCTGGGCGGAATGTAGCAGTCTTAACAAACGCCGGCGGTCCGGGGGTCACAGCTTCGGACGCCCTGGAACTCAACGGGTTGAAAATGGCAGTGCTCTCCAGTACCACACGTGAAGAGCTCTCGAAGATCCTTCCGGCCGCAGCCAGCCTTCGCAACCCGGTGGATATGCTCGCACAGGCCATGCCGGAAGATTACGCCCGCTGTCTTTCCTTCCTGTTGGAGGATCCCGGCGTCGATAGTGTGATGGTCATCACCCCACCCCCGCCTTCGTCATCTGCAGGCGGGATTGCGAAGGCTATTATCCCAATTATCCAAGCCCACCAGAAACCAGCAGCCGTAGTTCTCATGGGGGATCTTCTGGTCCAGGAAGGGGTTCAGTTCCTGCGGGCTGCCCGGATCCCAGAATTCACCTTCCCAGAAGATGCGGCTTCCGCGTTGGGGGTCCTCTCACAGCGGGCGGAATTGATCCCTGCCCTGGAAGATGAACCACTTATCCCGGACAGGATCAACCCGCAAGCTGCTGCTGCCCTGCTGCAGGGAAAGCCGGCGGGTTTCCTATCTCAGGATGTCGCCCTGGACCTGTTTGGATCGTATGGTTTCAATGTTGCCCGCAACGACCTGGCGGTTGACGCGGAACAGGCTGTCAGTCTTGCTGAAACCTGCGGGTACCCGGTGGCACTCAAAGTGGCCTCCGCAGAAATCCCCCACAAATCCGATGTGGGTGGCGTTCTCCTCGGGGCAAAGAATGGGGATGAGGTACGCAAAGGGTATTTACAGGTTGTCGAGAACGCCCGCAGGGCAAAACCGGATGCGAACATCGAAGGGGTCACCATTCAGCGCATGCTGCCCGCCGGGCAGGATGTGATCGTTGGGACGATCCGCGACCCGCAATTTGGTCCGCTGGTGATGTTCGGCTCGGGTGGAGTGGAGGTGGAGGGCCTCAAGGATGTGGCCTTTGCCCTGGCGCCGCTCACCCGCCGGGAGGCGGTAGGATTGCTGGAGAAAACCTGGGCTGGCAGAAAGTTGAATGGTTACCGCAACCTGGTTGCGGCGGACCGCGAGGCTGTGCTGGATGCGCTGGTTCGCATCGGGCAGCTTGCGGTAGATCACCCAAGCATTTTAGAAATGGATGTTAATCCCTTGCGGGCACTTCCGCAAGGACAGGGGGCTTATGCGATCGATATTCGCGTGCGGATCGAGTAGCAGTTAAACTGCCCTACCAGCAGCCACCCCGCTGGAGAAGGCGAACTGCAGGTTATACCCCCCGCAGGGACCCACCACATCAAGCACCTCCCCAGCCAGGAAAAGCCCCGGGATAATTAGTGAGCGCATCGTCTGTGGGTCCACCTCGGTG
>Ga0209254_10005700_pt1 | contig 11449 bp, 13 predicted proteins | sample FrelakmetDIP11DI_FD_187148 | JGI IMG/M metagenome (GOLD analysis project Ga0209254, IMG submission 187148) | Freshwater lake sediment microbial communities from the University of Notre Dame, USA, for methane emissions studies - DIP11 DI (SPAdes)... | ecosystem: Environmental > Aquatic >... | reverse complement strand
TCAATAAGAAAAACTGTCGCCATACAAAAGACTGCTTTTTTACGTAACCGCTCACACCTCAAAGAAGCGAAGGACGCATAAGTTTCGCGAGGGAATTCTTTGTGGCCCTGGCATTAGCCTGACCCCGGTCATTTCAATCCATTTCTACAATGGCTTTTATCACACCATTTGAAGGTTCCAGCCAGTCATTAAAGACTTCCTTCACAGAATCAAATTTAACCCGGTGTGTTATATAGTTGGAAGGGTTTACCCAACCCATCTTTATGGCGTTTATGACTTGATTAAAATCTTCCCTGGTGGCATTTCGGCTGCTCATCATGGTCGCCTCCCGTTTATGAAATTCAGGGTGACTGAGAACAATTTCTTCTTTTTGTAAACCAATTAAAACAAACCTGCCCCCATGGGCCAGATAAGGAAGGGCACCATTGATTGCTTTTCGGCTACCCGTTGCATCAATGACTACCGTAGGCATGTCATTATTTGTAATATCTCTTATGTGCTCCATTATGTTCTCTGCGGACCCGTTTATTACATAAGGGATTTTTAGTACATCAGAACAAAATGCCAGTCTTGTTTCATTAATATCCAAAGCGATAACCTGTGCCCCGGCTATGCGGGCAAATTCCATAGTTCCGAGCCCGATGGGGCCGGCACCAATTACGAGGACAAATTCATCCTTTATGATATTGGCCCTGCGTATACCATGTGCCCCAATAGCCAGGGGTTCAATTAATGTCAGCGCATCGTAATTAAGGCATTCGCTTTTTACCAGTGAAAAAGAGGGGACAGACAGATACTCAACCATTCCACCATCAATATGCACCCCGCATACCCGGATATTTGTGCAGCAATTTGGCTTCCCATTTCTACAGGCGATACAGTTATTACAATTGAAATAAGGAATAACGGTCACAGCTTCGCCCGGTACAAATCCGCTTGCACCATCCGCCTCAATAAGATCTCCGGCTAATTCATGTCCCAGAATTCTTGGATAATTAAAATACGGTTGGGTACCCTGGTATGCATGCAAATCTGTACCACAAATACCAATTTGTTTAATTTTTATTATTGCCTGGCCTTGCTTTAATATTGGTGATGGGATATCTTCATATTCGAAGACTTCAGGGCTTTTACAAATCAGTGCTTTCATTATTGGATGAATTGCTTTTATTTATTTCACAATTAATAACAGGGTAATATACTAAAAGATGGAAAAATTCTATTTGACCATTAAACAGGACTCCATCAAGAAGCCTGAGGTAACGATTCCTTTTCAAAATCAGCAATAGAAAATACCCCATCTTGAAATTTATCTAAATGAAAAGATCGGATATTGCCTGAATTACAATCATTTTACTCTCCTTACGATTCATGGGACAGTATTTTTTCCATATAAATATTGTAAAATTCCTGTTAATGAGAGTGTGGGTTATGCTCAATTCTTTGGCTGAATACATAATTATAAGTACCTTAATCAAAATAAAATAAAATGGCAAACGAAAAGAAAGTTGAGAAAAAAGAAAAAAAGAAACCCGAAAAAAACCTGAAAGAAAAAAGAGCAGAAAAAAAGGCAAAAAAAGAGAATAAGAACCGCGCCTGATCTGCTATAATTTTCACATTTGGGTTGACAAAATCTTTAGAGTCCTTCATCTTCGACATGATGAAGGGCTTTCTTTTATTAAAATCAGTAGTTAGATTTTGAAAGATATTTTAGCGTATTTGAGCAAATGGTAATCTTGCCTTGACTCCATAAACAGCAACAATCTTAAATTACAGCTTACCCAGTAAAACTGATTTTTCCTCAATTTGAACTTTTCGAGTAACTTACATTAGAATACATCTAACCAAAAAAAACGGTCTGTATTTGATAATAATATTAAGCCTTTTATGATGTTTATTTAAATAGCATTCATGGAATTTGAAAAAATTCACAATAAGGGTCAGGCACGTTTGTTTAAAAACGACTTCCTGGAGATGCTTACCAAAACACATCCGCTTGTTATTTGGGGCATTTATATTCCCATTCTCAGCTATATGATTTACCTCTCAGAAGTAAGTTTTTATTATTATTCAACAAAGATCCTATTAACCATGTTTGCCGGAATCTTCTTCTGGACCTTCTTTGAATATATAGCGCACAGTTTTCTTTTCCATTGGGTAGCAGAATCAGAATTAGGGAAATTGTTTACCTATACCCTGCATGGTAATCATCATCATTATCCAAGGGACAGGCAAAGGCTGTTTATGCCACTGGTACCAAGCCTTATCATGTCATCTGCCATATTTGGCATCATGTACCTTTTTATGGGAACGAAAACATTTATGTTCTTTCCCGGATTTATGCTGGGTTATCTCTTATACGGCTCCATGCACTATGCCATCCACGCATGGAACCCTCCCTTCAAGTGGATGAAACCACTCTGGAGAAATCACCACCTGCATCACTACAAAAACGAACAACTGGGTTTTGGCGTGAGTTCCACTTTATGGGATCATGTTTTTGGGACTATGTTTGACCTAAAAAAAGAAAAAGAAGATAAGGAAAAAGTAAAAGAATTGATGTTCGAACGTAAAAAATAGATTATCAATTACAATTATATTTCAGCTTAGAAAAATATTTCTTTTTGATTTACATCCTCAATATAACATAGTTAGTAAGACATTTATTTACCCAACATCTTTCTTAAAACGTTAAAGTCTGCAGCATTTTTTATTCCTGATATATTTTCTTCAAAAACCGGGTCCCCGTGGGCTATTTTAAAAGCAACTGAAAAGAACTGAGGCACTGATTTAGCCAATTTTTTATTATAATAATCAAGATTAGGTTTAATGGCAATAAAAGATCCTCTTGTCCCTTCTTCCACAAAACCTTCAAACTGTTCTTCGTCATTCCACATGCATATTGCAGGCTGTCCTAAAACAGCTTCAGGCATGTTTAAGTTCTCCATGATCCTATTCATATATTTAACATAAAACTGCCTACTGCCTTGATTGTTTGAAATGGTTTGTTCCAGCCTTTTCTTCACCAGTAACAGGTATTCCTTACGGCTGACATAAGAAAAAGGAAGTTTTTCATCGTATGTGATCAACCACCTGTACTCAATTATTTTATTCTCCATATGAGAATCTCCAACTATTTCTTCGCCCATAAAATAGAACCCCTCTTTTAATTGAGGCTTTTTTTGCAATTTTAAATAACCCCGGGGGTCCTCATCTGCAAGGTCGGCTGCATAGAGGGCATTGAGCCAGAAGATGACATTGGAATATATATTCACTGTAGTAGGTGTGGCAGCATCAATATAATATTTTGATTTGTCAGCACTATTCCTGTCGCACAAGTACCTGAGGATATATATTGAGTACCAAAATTGATCGCCAACCCAATTTTTACCAGCATAGGGATTAGCACCACTATAAGAATAACTATATAAAGCCTGGCAGCCCTTGGGGGTATACCCCGAGGAAATCATTTGATGAATTACAGTTAAGACCGCCTTTTCCCTTGTTAAATCTGCTGCAGAGACATTTGTTGTTGATCCTTTCAAGCCTGCTTTCCAGATTCCTGGTTTTTTAGCCAGATCTGATGCGGAACAATCCTGGGAATAGGTATTTGCAGCAAAGATTAAGAAAGTTATAAATAAGAAGTATTTCATGATCGAAAATATTTGAATCTCTGAAGAATACCCGTTGTGCAGCATAAATAAAAATCTAAATCCTTATCTATACCACCCCAAAATAACAGATCAATACCTGTAAAAGACAATGAGATTAGGGTTGGCATTGCAAAATCTTCATGAATATATATTCAAAAAGTGAAGTACTTTATCCTAAATGATAATTGTTAGTCAGGTACTACGTCTAATTTTCACTTCACTGTTATAAGCCCCGCACAAAGTTAAATGAACTAAAAAAGGAAAAGATCTTCATTTGACCTGTCCAACAGTTCAAATAAATACCTTTTCCATCAAAATAAATCATAAACTATAAAACCATCCGGGTAAATAATAGAAGTTTCCTATAATATTTTTTTGCCTTGGATCACGCGTAATAAAATAGCGATAATTGCGATGACAAGCAAAACATGAATTATGTTACCTGCACTAAAAGCGAAAAACCCGATCGCCCATGCAATGATCAGGACTACAGCGATGATGTAAAGTAGATTTGACATGATTAGGTTTTTTATTGTTAAAGATGTGCCTATAAGTTAAACCAAAATATAAGCAATAAAATATTTATTTAGAAGAAAATATGTCAAAATCTATCAGTTGATAAAATAATCTCATTTCCAGGGTATTGTATTGCCCCATCATCTTCTGCGGTAATAAATATCTGCTTTGGCCTGGTTGAAGAAGATGTATCAAAAGAAGCCGTCAACTTATTAGAAAACATTCCGGTTGAACTGTTCAAAAGTCCGATATTCTTTGTTTCCTCCTTGTCGGTTATCATCCAGACAACATAAGTACCCTTAGCTGTTTGCAGCCTGTCCACCTCTGCTAAATTGGCAAGCTGTAAGTGTATGACATAATTTTTATTATTATCACGGGTAACTTTTACAAAACCCCTGGCAGCAGGTACAACGGTTGATGTCTGGAAATTCACTTTTTCCGCGCAAGCATTAAATGAAATTATTACGACAAAAGCAATCAAGCCTATAGCTATTCTATTATTTCCTGGAAATTTTATCTGAAGTTGCATGGTAGCAATGAATACTTTGGAATCAATAATTGTTGTTCGCCAGAAAGATTCATACTAAACTTTTCTGAATTGATAAATATTCTAAACAAAGTTGGTCATAAAATAACAGTTAAACTTACATAAATTCAGAAAGTTCTTACAAAATTCACACCTTTACTATCGCCTGGGTATTCTTTAAATTAAAAGGTTTTATGTTTTGATATAGCCTTTCGGACCATAGAACTTTTTCAATCGTTAACCTCGCCATCAGGTAACTGACAGTTGACTCGGCTCCCTGGTTCAGATTAATATAATGTTCCTCAAGACCGTCATAACAACCGCCGGTACATGGATTATACATAATCTGTCCAAGGTGATTATGACCTAAAAACCAACTGAAAGCATGTTCCATCTTCCGCATATAATCCTGGTTCATGAACACATTATAGAATTTACTTAATGCCATAATGGTATATGCCACATCAATCGGCTGTTCAGCCCCGGGTTTAAATGTATCTTTATCATCTACACGGTTTAACCAGTTTATATTCGCAATGACCTGTATCCTGCCATTTTGGAAGGTTTTAGAAAGTAAAAAATCAAAGGATTCTTTCGCCACATTCTTATATGCAGGATCCTTTATGATCTTCCAGGCACATAACATTGCTTCGGGTAACAGACTGTTTGCGTAGGTCAAATAACTTTCGAACCAATGCCAATCAGCAGTACGTTCATGGCGGTACATCTGCACCAGCCTGTTTGCCAGTACTTGTATTAAGGAAAATGTTTCTATAGTTCCATAATTTGCATAACTATAGTAAAGTCCCTTGATAATGAAGGCCATGGCCCTTGTTGAATGGATGCTTTTCACATTAGGTAAAAATCTGTCTACAACAACACGGGCGCCTTCTATAATTTCCCGAGGCAATAGATTTCCCATTGAAACGAGGTATCCAAGCGCCCACAATGCCCTTCCGTTTGAATCTTCCAGGTTTGTTGTGATATTCTGCGGCGAGAATCGCTGTTGTTCATCAAGGTAATTAAGGAACTTACCTTCGGGTTGCTGGCATAGCTGAATGAAATTGAAATATTTTTTTATGAATGGCAAATCCGCTTCATCTTCAGTCAATTCATAGTGCTGGCACATGCCAATCAATGCCCTTGCATTATCATCCAGGGTATAGCCTGAAGCAATATCAGGTTGATTGATTTTCGAAAACTGAATCATGCCAAATTCCGTCGTGAGCTTTTTAATGTGATCAAGATTAATGTTGGGAATGCTATATCGCAGGGTAATACTTTTTTGAACAATTTTATTAAACAAGCCGGCATGGGCAATGGCCGCATTCTGCCAGGAAGTAGAAGCTATTCTGTGAATCCCGTTGGCACTGATATTTTTTCTGAGCTCATCATCTTGCATGAGGTTTATTACAGCCGAAGCAAGTTGTTTCGGGTTTTCAAAATCAAAAAGCATACCTGCACCATCCTTTAACACTTCACGTGCGTGGGGTATCGGCGTGGAAATGATGGCACAGCCGCAACTTATGGCATAAGAAAATGTACCGCTGACGGCCTGGTTAGGATCCTTGGACGTAAAAAGGTAAATATCGGTTAGCTGCAAATATTCCAATAACTCAGGCAGTGGCAGAAAAGCATTGATAAACCTGACGTATGGCTTTATATTAAGTCTCTCAATTATTTCTCCAAGTGAATTTCTATATTTTTCACCTTCCTTTTTAAATACAGAAGGATGTGTCTTGCCAATTATAAGGAATATAGTGTCCGGAAACATATTTACAATTTCAGGTAAGGCTTCCAGGGTTGTTTCAATACTCTTACCGGAACTAAGCAATCCAAAAGTGGAGAGAATGTTTTTTCCGTTCAAGCCATACTTTTCTTTCAAATATCGCTTGTCTGAATGTGGGACTAAATGCGTGCCATGTGCAATTACTGTAACCTTTTGCTTAATAATACCATAATCACTGATTAGTATTTTGGCGGAAGTCTGGGTCATTACAATTACCGATGCTGCCTTGTTAACCAGGTTATCAACACTCATTCTTAATGATTTCTCAGGATGTGGCAGTACGGTATGAAAAACAATTATGAAAGGCTTTTTCAATGCAGCCAGGAATTGTTCAAATTTGGTATCATTTGAAGCAAATAACCCAAATTCATGTTGTATCAATACAATTTTTATTTCCACTTTTTCATTGATTGACAGCACTAATTCATCAAAATCTTCCGGATCATCCGTGTTTAAAACAAATTCCACTTCATTCCCATAATTATGCTTTTCAGTATTAGTCTCGAGCGCACAAATTCCAATGGAAAAAGATTTTCCAAATGTATTGTCCAGCGCTTTTATCAGATCCTGCGAATATGTTGCAATACCACATTCCCTCGGGGGATATGTGGTAATGAATAATATTTCAGGGATTTCGTACTTAGCGCCCTGAAGAATTGCATTTCTCCCAAAGCGATGATTAAACTTCTTACGTTCAACTGGCGTTTTGTATGTATGTAACAAGATTCAGTTCTCCTCTTTTTTTGTATGAACAAGTAATTCGTTGATTAGCGCCGACAAACTGACCGAGGCACAGGCAATATGTTCATCTGCTGCTCCATAATAAATAAATAATGAATTTCCCTGAACCACTGCCCCCGTGGGAAAACAGACGTTATTAACAGCACCTTTCAATTCCCATTCTTTTTCAGGCTTAAAAAGGGGATAAGGCAAACGCGCGAGTTCATTAACCGGGTTATTTAAATCAAGTAAGGCAGCACATGCCGAATAAACATAACCTTTGATCGTATCACAAACCCCATGATAAATTAATAACCATCCATAAGGTGTTTCAATAGGCGGGCACCCGCCTCCGAGATAACTTACCTCATGTGGGTATTTTGGTGTAAGAACTATACATTCGTCAAGATGCAGGAAATAATGCTGCCAGTATTCGGGGGTTAGTTCTTGCAAACTGTCTACTGCAACAAGTTGTATATCCGGCTTAACACGATGAATAAAATGCAATTTTCCATTGATCCTACGCGGGAAAAAAACAACGTTTTTATCCCACAAAAAGACCTTTTTCCCTTGTCTTTCACTTATACCTTCATGGAGGTTATACCGCAGGTATTTTTCATTGATAATATCTTTTGATGCCGCCAGGCGACTGAATTCATCATAAGAAATCCGGGGAACAATCAGACCCTGTTTTTCAAAATGTATTAAATCGTTTGAAGTTGCCAAAGCGCCTAAAGCATTAACACCGTCAAAAGCAGTATAGGTCAGGTAAAACAAATCATCTATTTTCACAATCCGGGGATCCTCGATTCCATGTGTTTCATATTCAAACTGCGAAAACAAAACAGGTCTGTCATACCTTTCTTCAATGGTTAATGGGGTATTCAAAGTACAATATCCAATACTCGAATAATTACCTGTACGTACCGCACGGTAAAAAAGATGTATAGTTTCACCCTCTGCAATAACCGCTGGATTTAAAACACCTTCATTTTCAAAACCTAATACAGTTTTATTCATCAACACACCGTGTTTCAATACTTCAATCATAAAGACGAATTTTTTGTAAAATTGGTAGAACGGAATTACTATTCATACCCGTTTTTAATGACGGTTTGAATCATCTTAAACCGTCCATTTGGTTTAACGTTACTAGGTGCATGAGCAGGTATAACGATTGATTGTCCGGTTTGCAACAGATTCGATATCCCATTGATTACTATTTCAGCGCTCCCGTCAATGATCTGTGCGAAAGTGTCGAATGGGGTGGTTTTCTCTGTAAGTCCTTCACCACTATCAAATGACATCAGACTTATATTACCTGTTGACTTTTTGAGAATTGTTTTAATAACAACTGAATTGGGTACATACTCAACAATCTCAACTGTTATATGAGTTTTAGACTTTTCAATTTCACTCGTTTCCATGTATTTTACTTTATTGGTCACAAATATTTGCAGACAAACAAGAAATAATTATTATATGGGCGTCTTATGAATCTTACGTGTTTACTTTTTGTTATCAATTGTAAAGTCTTTCAACGACTTTCCAAGTTCGTCCATATCCCGCTCAAATTCAGTCCTGAAAACTTTCAAGTCAGATTGCACACCATTATAACTTTCAAGCCGATCTTTCAGGTTTTTACTTTTAACCTGGAAAGAATCCATCCTTCTGTTATACAGATCATCTAATTCTCTTTCCTTTCTTATCATTTGCCTTTTTAATGTTGCTATCCTTTCATCATTTTGCATAATTTTTGCGTCTAAATCCGCCTTAAATTTCTTCCATTCCTGCGCTGACGCTGTTTCATTCTTTTCGTCCTTGTTGGCTGCAGCTACTTCTTTTAACTTCAGTTTTGCATTCTGAACCTCAGATACAGCATCTGACTCCTTTTGATCCCCGGTTTTACATTGGGCAAAAATCAAAATGAACAATATTGCAATAAGCAGATTAAGTTTATATATTATTTTCATCATAAAGTTTAATTTTATTAAATACAAAATAGATAGAAAAGATGCCGCCAGGTGAATCCTAAACGGCATCTTTGAGGATAAGCACATCCCTATAGCGATTGAATAATTTTTTGCAGATCTGATTTTGTTTTTCCAAGTATTGTCTGAAGTTTTGCAAACATCTCTTCCTTTTTTCCTTCTTCAAACATCAGGTCATTGTCTGTTAAAACAGCATATTTCATTTTTAATTTCGCTTTCAGTTCATTCCAGCTTCCTTTTATTTCGGTTGTATTCATTATATACTTTTTTAAATTATAGATGGAGTAGACAAATGAAGGTCGCATATAGTCATTTCCTTTAATTATAGAATTAAGGAAAAAACTTACATCATTCACACTTTTGTCCTGAAAGGGAGACTGTTGAAGAAGAACCAGCGTAGAATATGGTAATTAAATGATAAGGTGAGTTGTATTATTTACAGACTATCAAGTGCATTGCGTCTTTTTTCTTTGAGTTTTTTGAAGAAGGTGGGGGTTAATCCGGTAATTTTCTTGAACTGGTTCGATAAATGGGCCACACTGCTATAATTCAGCTTATATGAAATTTCAGTCAGGTTTAATTCATCATAAATCAGCAATTCCTTTACCCGCTCAATTTTATGAGCAATAATAAACTGTTCGATAGTTATACCCGTAACTTCGGAAAAAAGGTTTGCGAGATAGGTATAATCATGATCAAGTTTCCCACTGATATATTCTGAGTTTTTGATCCTCGGAACTTCATCTGCATAATGAACCATCTCGATGATGACAAGTTTTATTTTTTCAATCAGAATAGCCTTCTTATCGTCCATTAACTCAAGCCCCGATTTTAACAAGGCAGTCTTTAACTGTACATGCATTTCGGGTGACAATGGCTGTTTAACTTCTACCTCTCCCAAATCTATAACTCCATATTCAATCCCGAGTTTATCCAACTCAGATTTAACCATCATTTTGCACCGAATGCTGACCATATATTTTACGTAAAGCTTCATGATTTACTGATTAAAACATTCGCGCATCAATCAATGCCTGATAAGTTTTCGACACATAGAATCTTTCTTCAATTCACAACCAGCAAAATCAAAGCCGTTATCATTTAGAAAGTCACATTACCAGTTTACATCTTGATGGAAACTAATTTGTGCTTTCGATAATTGAAGTTAGCATTTATGCAGGAATCTTATGGCTTAAACTTCATATTCCTGCAATTAATATTAAGTCAGCAAGTAAAAAGATGTGATTGAAGAAATATCCGAAGACGTAAATATTTCATTGAATTGACTTCGATGATACCTGAATGGCCAGGTCAGATTCCGGAACAAATCAAAGTCATAGGTCAGCTCAGCTTTTGGAGGTACTTTTCATGTGCAAGTCAAAATATATGAAAAAGCTATTTGCCAACCTGATTACAACCCTGATCTGTATAGCTGTTGTTATACTTTTACAGCACCCGGCTGCGGCGATGAAAGAGAGAATAATGTTGGATATCACTATGTAATAATTCCAGGTTATAGTGACTCTGATTACATGTCCATGCGCAATAGTACAAATGCAGAAATCCAGTATAATGCAATTTGTTATTTGTATGAAAATATGAAAACTAATCAACCGGCCATTGATTATGACTCATTAAAAGGAACAAGCGAGTATGACTCAACAATGCTCATCTATAGGAAAGTACTACCATGGTCTATTAAAAGAATTCATGGGTGAGCATCGCCGCTATTCGTTATTTAAGCCTCTTTAAGTATAACAGGCCTGAATTTATCCGGAATCTGCTCAATTATGAAAATACTTCCCTCAATCTACAATTGGGAATAGTGAAAAATGTGTATGCAGATACCATAAATGATCAGAATCTTATAAGCCGAAAATTCAATTTTCTTCAGAAACAGCCTTCATGGCTTTTACAAAATAGTGCCTACGGAATATTCAAGGAAAAAGATAATATTCCCATTAATCAACTGATAAAGGATTATAATACCAGCTGTAAGGAAAAATTAACAGAATTGTAGTATGGCTCCTTCACAGAAAGGAAGACTATGCCCAATAGATCAATTGTTTATGTGATTCGCATTAAAAACTTTCTCAACATGTTCATCCCTGGAATATAAATGCAAACGTGAAAAATATTTTAAATTAACTGATCTACGTCATTTTTTTTGGCTTTTAGTTAATGTAGCTTCGGTTCAAGAATAAAAAAAAGTATAAAACTATTCCAATGCAGTAACAATGAACTATTACTCTCC
>Ga0209254_10005699_pt1 | contig 11452 bp, 6 predicted proteins | sample FrelakmetDIP11DI_FD_187148 | JGI IMG/M metagenome (GOLD analysis project Ga0209254, IMG submission 187148) | Freshwater lake sediment microbial communities from the University of Notre Dame, USA, for methane emissions studies - DIP11 DI (SPAdes)... | ecosystem: Environmental > Aquatic >... | reverse complement strand
GTTCCCTCATTTTCACAAACAGACTGGCCTGATGGCTGGGTTACTATTACCGGAACCGAACTGCCAAGTCCAAAATGGGTTCCTCCACCGGTATTTAATATACCACTCATACCAGTCCTCTTTACAACTGATCCTGCAACACCTGAATTAGTTCCGTTAAGTGACCATGAACCTCCGGCATCATTACGTTTTATCACCCTTGTACCTGCATTTAAGACGTATGGTCCAAATCCTGTTGCATTCAGTTCGATGCTGTAATTTGTCGATGAAAGGGAATTCCTGGCCAGGGCGGTCCAGTAACCTGTTGTAAACTGGTTTGTTATCTGGGTTCCATCTCCATCAGTAAGAGGAAGACCTGAATTTCCGGGGTCACCGGATATATACTGAACAAGCAACGAGCCTGGAGTCATGTTAACAAAACCTGCTGTTAAGGATTGAATCTGCACACTTGTCCCAACAGGGAAAAAACAAGATCCTGTTGCCGTATTAATATACCTTTCAAATCTGCCAATAATTGTTCCTGAAGTATAGTTAAGAGCAGTTATGGCTGAATTTGACAATACAAATGTATTGGCACCTGTATTGATATTTCCTGAATTCATGTACAAAATCCCGGATGCTGTAACACTATTGGTTAATGTTATTCCATTTATATTGTTAATTCTAAAGTTATTTACTGTTCCTGGTAAGAAAGTGCCGGTAACCTGAGCTGCAGATCCATCAAAAGTATAATTAGCAGACGCTGAAAAAGATCTGGAGTTTGTTTGAATTGAACCATTAATCCCCGCAATATTTGCCGTCTGCAAAGTTGCCCCGCTTCTAAGTGTGAAAGTACCATTGCTATTCGCGTAATCATTTGCTCCAAAATCAATGGTAACGTTTGAATTCACAGTAAATCCAATATTATCTGAAATAGTCCCAACTGTCCTTCTGAAGTTTTGGATTGTTCCTGTATTATTAAAGACGAACAGTCCGGTACTTGTTCCGGTTTCATTAATTGTACCACCCGTCATATTGAAGTCACCGCCAACGTTAACAGTACCTGACCCAGTATTGGTTGCCAGATTAAATGTGCCACCCGATATACTAAAATCACCTTCGATATCAAGTATTCTTGGGGTAATATTTGAGAGCCGTATTATTCCTAAACCGGTGCTGATCACAGAAAAATCTCCTTTGACGGCTCCCCCATTATCTATAGCTATTCTGTTAATATTAAGGACTATCAGATTCTGTCCAGGGCAGTTCCAGGTAAAATTGCCAAAAGACTGACCCAATCCAAGAGGGACGATTCCTGTCACACCTGTAATGTTACAATCAGATGATGTGCTCCAGGTTGCATTCGGAATTGTGCCACCATCCTGTGTATGATTATAAGCAGAAGCGGCATTAAAGACAATTGTACCATCTGGTGTAATAATTCCCGAATTATTTATTGTTCCCGATACGTCTAAATCCGTTCCGGAATCATTTTGGATAGTAAGAGTCTGTCCCTGGTTAACAGTTATAAATCCGCCACTCTCAACAACTAATTCATCTAATGTTTTGTCCGCAGTTACTGTGGCCGTATTTCCCGTTCTGATTGTTATTATTTTATCCTGGTGTCTTGGAGCAGCACTGGCAGCTATCCATGCAGTGCCATTATAACGCTCCCAGTTTGAAGGTGATTCAAATGTCACATTACCGATTGTCCTGAAATCTCCATTTGCCTGACCGAATGATAAATTGATCACCAGCAGCCAAAAACCACCGACCAGCAGCAACTTCCTTAAACCTCTTACTGTCAGGTTTCCTGTAGCCGCTCTTAATTCAGAAATAATCCTTGTTAATGAAGCAGTCAACTTATCAGGTTCAAAATAATATTATTAAAATATATTAAAACATTAGCTCTTTTCAAAAATCCGATCAATTCCCATTTTATTTTCAACATCCGTTTATAACGAAAACTGATGGATCTTATATCCAGTGCGGGATCTTCTTTTCTCACATCACGGGTATATTGCAGTAACCCTATTAACTTATAAATGTAGAGATTAATCCAAAAATCTGTGATCTTTTTTTAAACAATATGAAATATTTATCGACAATAGGACAGCTCATTCTTAACTTAAATTTCCAAATAATGAGTATAAATATAGATAACTGGAAAATTAAAGGGATTATTGTAAGGAATCCGCAGCTGGATATCTTCCTTAAGCATAATTAAATCCCATTGTCATTTCACGAGTTAGCTTATTCACCGGAATTATCTCAATTATTCCGGAATGGCATCACACCACGCTTTTTGCTTTATTTTCAGCGTAAAAGAATGTTCGCAGGTATGGTATATTAACTGAAACTCAAAATTTCTGACTTTGATTATATTACCAGCCGAGGAAAAAATAAAATTGACTTTGGATTATTTCTGGTATAACTTTGGTAAAATCAAAACGCTATTCAGTATTAATACTTAACTGAATGGTTTAGACTTAAACTGACTTTACGTGAAAAATATGAAACTTTCTGAAAAGAAAAGAAAATTCAGGTTGTTCCTTTCTATCATTATGATTATGTTGCTTTTAGTGCTAAGCCTTTTATCCGGATGTGATAAAGATTTATTTAGTCCCGCCGGAACGGTAACTGATATTGATGGGAATATCTATGAGGTTATTAAAATCGGGACTCAAAGCTGGTTCGGAGAAAACCTTAAAACAACCAAATATAATGATGGAAGTGTAATCCCTTATGTTAATGATGGTTTTCTATGGACATATCTGACAACGGATGCATTTTCCTACTATGATGGTTCAGAAACTAATCAATACACTTATGGCAACCTGTACAACTGGTATGCAGTAAATACAGGGAAATTATGTCCAACTGGCTGGCATGTACCGTCTTCTGCTGAATGGGAAGTATTGGAAGACTTTCTTGGGGGTAGTTATGATGCCGGGGGAAGACTTAAAGAAGAAGGAACATCACATTGGGATGAGCCAAACTACGGAGCCATTAATTCAAGTGGTTTTTCAGCATTACCTGCAGGTACATTTTCTATAGTGTGGTTAAGCGGCGATTTGAGTGTATTTGAGGGCATTGGCTATTTTACAGACTTTTGGTCTTCCTCAGAAGCTGATCCGCAAACTGCCTATGTAAAGTATCTTAGCAGTGATAATCATGTTCTGGAATCGGGGTATGATTTAAAATTTTCTGGTCTTAGTGTAAGGTGTTTAAAGGACAATTAAGGTTGTTACTGATTATTTGTATAAATCTTACAACCAATCAAATATTACGCAAAAATGCCAAATAAACTGAGTAATAAGGATGGAACTATTTTAATATGGTTCGTTATTATACTTGCTTTTACAATGCAATCTTGCGGGAAGACATATTATATCTTTGGAGCCCTGACAAAATCTAACCTTTATGCTTATAGTCCGGATAATATTTATAATAATCAGGGTGGTGTCGATTGGTATCCGAAGTTGGGGATTCAGATAGGGGTCGGCACTAATATTACGGATATTACCAAGAAGTTTTGTCTCAGAACTGAAGTAAATACCTCATATCAGGGTGCAGGATATGAGGATGTGAGTAATTCTGTAACAGGAGATATAAACTTATTATATGCGTATGTGCCGCTAGTTGTCAAATATAAGAACAAAAGCAAGATCTTCGGGGAAGCTGGTTTTCAGCCAGGAATTTTGATAAGTGCAAAGGATCGGATCGGCGGGTCTGCAACTTATTTCAGTGATTATGTTAAAAATTTGGATTTTGGAATAACAGGTGCAATCGGATATGAAATAAATAATAAATTCAGTATAGCATTGATGGGATATCTGGGATTTATAAACATTAGTGAGGCAGGGACTGATGCTAAAAATAATACTGTATTGTCATTAAGAGGTACTTACACATTAAAGAAAAACCGGTTATCAAAAAGTGAAGGGATATAAGTGTCCAGGTCGCTTTCTTTTAATTACGTGAAAATAGAGAGATTAGTGGCGCTGAATACTTTTAACCATATAAACTAACATTCCTGAATTCAACCTCCGTTTCATCATTGTAGAGCATTGAGCATTATGTAAGATTCAAAATAAATTCATATATTCAGGATATTACTAATGATATAAACCCTAAAGTTACCCTGTTATGAATAAATCAACATTCTTTGTTTCAGGTTTTTTAATGTTTCTAAATATCCTTCCTCTATCCGCTCAGCAGTTTGTTGCCAATTATGATGAAACAAAAGTTCCGGTATACAAACTTCCTGATCCTCTGGTCTTTAATAACTGGGATAAAGTACAAAACAGGAAAGAGTGGATCAACCGGCGGGCAGAATTACTTGAAATATTCGAAAATGAGGTATATGGCATAAGTCCTGTCTGGAAAGGAGAATTAATTGCCACTGAATTATCCTCGAACCTTAATGCATTACATGGAACTGCAATACGGAAAGAGATTAAAATCACCCTTAAAAACGCATCAAAAGTGCTGTCAATGGTGATGCTTCTTTACCTTCCAAAGTCATCAGATCCGGTTCCTGTTTTCCTGGGATTGAATTTTGACGGAAATCACTCCGTAACTGAAGAAAAAGACATCTCCATAACAAATTCATGGATAAGAAATGATCCGGCTGATGGAGTAACTGATAACAGAGCTTCGGAAGCAGGTCGTGGTAAGGATGCATCAAGCTGGCAGGCTGAAGAAATAATCTCAAGAGGGTATGGACTTGCAACAATTTACTATGGGGATATCGACCCTGATTTTGATGACGGATTCAGGAACGGTGTGCATGGATTATATGACCGGCAGCCCGGTAATGCTTCATGGGGAACCATAGCGGCATGGGCTTGGGGATTGTCGCGTGCAATGGATTACCTTGTAACACTCTCCTCTATCGATTCGAAAAAAGTTATTGTTATGGGACATTCACGACTTGGAAAGACTGCACTTTGGGCCGGAGCAACAGATGAAAGATTTGCCATGATAATATCGAACAACTCCGGATGCGGAGGAGCTGCACTCTCCAAAAGAGTGTTCGGGGAAACTGTTGGCAGCATCAACAGATCATTCCCACACTGGTTCTGCGGGAACTTTAAAAAGTACAACGAGAAGGAGGAATTGCTGCCTGTCGATCAGCATCAAATGCTTTCGCTAATTGCACCCCGCCCGCTTTATGTGGCGAGTGCCGAGGAAGACCTGTGGGCTGATCCCAAAGGAGAGTTCCTTTCCTGCCTTTGGGCATCTCCGGTTTATGTTCTGCTGGGCGGAAAAGGATTTCCTGCAACAGAAATGCCTCCGGTCAATTCTCCTGTTGCCGGCTCCATAGGTTATCATGTAAGGACAGGGGAACATGATGTTACACTTTATGACTGGCAGCAATATCTCGATTTTGCAGATCACCATTTACAAAGAAAATAATCAGGTTTACCCTGTTATCTGATTCTTACATCTTTCATTATTTGCCTGATCCTTTACTCCCGACTTTAATCCTGGACCTGCTTGTTGAATATGCTGCAAAAAAGCCTATTGCTCCGTTAGTAATGTTTCCTTTGACATTTGCAGGCGGACCGCTGAACAATGGATTTGAACCCATAAGTTCCGACTGTGCTTCCCAGAGAAATCCGGCATAATCCCGGTCAATAGTGTTAAGCTCGAGAGTTATCTCATCACCGGCTTCAACCTTCTCATTCTCCGATCCCTGATCCAGGAATGCTACAGTTGCCCCATAGAGATAACTTCCGTTAAAGAACCTGTCATCGGTTACAAACCACTCATCAAGAGTATCTGACAATATGTTTCCATTCCTGTAAATCAGCCATCTGTAATAATCAGAGGTCGGTGGATCCTTAAGATAGCATCGGACTTCATAGAATCCCGAATCGGACCACTCCGGGTGAAAAATAAGATCTGACGAATCAATCCTGACTGCACTGTTCATATATGAGCTGGCCGAATATTCTGTGTAACCACCAACCGGGCCGGCAAGAGCTATATTCAGAGTATATGTCAGCCCTTCCGTTCCAAAGAATGTGGAATCAGTATAATAAACACCGGATTCCTTTTCATAAAGCTGAATATTTCTTTCCCCGGCTGTAATTGACACTGAAGCGCCGGTAACAGGTGGTGATTCCTGATCATAGTAGTAGCTGGTGGTTTTGGTAAGAACTACTTTATGAGCCATTGTATCGGTCGTCACTTCTCCTTCGACCACCAGGCGCACACTGCTATCATCAAGTTCAATATCAATCCTCTCGGTGCATGAAATAATCATATTGTACAATAAAACTGTTATCAGGAATCTGACGAGGTTTTTCATTTTTCAGAATCTTGCGGTGTAAGTCAGAGCTGGAATAATGGCAAAGAGATAAGTCTTTTCAGCATATGTCACATAAGGATCGGCCGGATCCTGGACAAAATTAATTGCCCACGTATTGTGTCTGTTGTAGGCATTATAAACAGAGAGGTTCAACTCACTCTTCCATCTCTTTCCCGGTTTTTCCCTGCTCTTCAGCGATATTGAAAGATCGAGCCGATGATAATCTTCTATCCTGTATGAATTCCTGTCGGAGTATATGGGGATAATGGCATTCCCGATAATTGCTTTTCCCGTCGGGAAGGTTACCGGCAGTCCTGTTGCATAAATCCAGGTTGCAGATGCCGCTATTCGTGATGTAATTCCATAATTAACTACAATATTTAGGTTATGAGGCTTATCATAGGGGGATACATATTGCCTGCCGTAGTTAATCGCAGGAACAAGTCTGAATGATCTTGAATAGGTGTAACTGATCCATCCTGAGAGCCGGCCTTCATTCTTCCTTATTATTGTCTCAACGCCATAAGAATATCCGTTCCCTATCCTGAGCTCACCTTCAAGATACTGATTCAGGAAAAGCTGGGCATGATCCCTGAAGTCAATCAACCTCCTGAGATTCTTATAATAGACCTCCACCGATACCTCATACATATTCTTTTTAAAGTTCCTGAAGTACCCGGCAGCAAACTGATCGCAAAGCTGCGGTTCAACATTCGGACTGGCAGGGAACCATATGTCAAGGGGTGTGCCTGCTGTTGAATTCTGAGCAAGGGTTAAGTACTGTATTGTATGTGAATAACTTCCTTTTACCGATGAAAGTCCATCGACCATATACGTAAATGCCAGTCTGGGTTCAAGTCCTGAATAAGTATTATATATCTTCCCTTTTTTGTAAACAGTACTGTCAACCGGATTATATTCATTATCATAATTGTAAACAGTTCCCGGCCCTATATTCTGAAAAGCAGAAAATCTCAATCCATATTTGAGTGTTAGTCTTTCAGATACCTGGAAGTCGTCAGTAAAATAGAGACTGCTTTCCAGTGCATTTGCAGAAGGCAATATAAACTCACTGTTGCCGGAAGTATTTCCAATGCCACTTATTGATCCCGGATAGATCTTGTGCCAGGTCATTGTTGCCCCATACTTGAATTTGTGACTCTCCGAAACATAATGTGTAAAATCAAACCTGGAAGTGTATTCTGACAGGTCAGACAGCCATTTGAATGAAAAAGCTTCCGCTTCCGGGCTGCCAAGGTCGTAACTGTATCCGGAATAGATCAGGCTCATGTTAAGGAAGATCTTTTTCGAAAAAAGATGGTTCCAGCGCAGCGAGGCTGTCTGGTTGCCGAATTCTATCGAAGAGAACTGGTTCCTGAACACATCACGACCCCCATAACCTGAAAGGTATAACCTGTTCTTTTCGTTTATCAGGTGTGTAAGTTTGAGGTTCAGGTCATAAAAGTAGAGCTTATTATCTCTGACCGATTCATCCTTTGCAAAAGGAAGGAAAAGATCTGCGTAAGTCCGGCGGCCGGCTATGAGCCAGGTAGTCCTTTCCTTAATAATGGGCCCTTCCAGAGTAAGTTTGCTTGAGACCGTACCAATGCTTCCGGTCATACTGAACCTCTTTGGATTTCCGTTTTTAGTTTGCACGTCAAGCAGGGAGGAGAGCCTTCCCCCGTAAGATGCAGGAATGTCACCTTTATAGAGAGTGACATTTTCCACAACGTCATTATTGAAAACGGAAAAGAATCCCATCAGGTGAGAAGCATTATATATCGTTGCTTCATCAAGAAGAATAAGGTTCTGGTCAGCTGTTCCGCCTCTGACGCTGTAACCTGTCGATCCTTCACTTGTCGATTGCACACCCGGTAAAAGCTGAATTACTTTAACAAGATCAACCTCTCCGAAGAGGGATGGGATGCTTCTGATTGTCTTTATGTCGAGCGATACAATGCCCATAGCCGGGGCACGTACATTTTCGTCAGTGCGTTTACCCTCAACGACGACCTCCCCGAGAGTTTTATCAGCAGGATCAAGGGAGACATTCAGGACTAAATCTTTCTGACTATTCCCGGTGATCTTTGATGTCTGGTATCCTATATATGAAAACTGGATTTCATAATTGCCTGAGGGTATATTAATTGAATAGAATCCATAGATGTTGGTGGATGCTCCAATTCTTAGATTTGTTTCGATGACAGTCACACCCGACAGCATCTCGCCGCTGGTGTTATCTTTCACATAACCGCTTATTGTAATTTTACTGTTCAGAGTGTTTCCATGCGCACTGCCTCTTAAGATCAGTGAACAAAAGAAAAGTGATAAAAGCGAAAGACAGATTCCGCCCTTCATTTTATTCGGTTTCAGGTAATCATACATAAGCAACCTGGAATATAAAACGTCTGCTGCAAAACTATATAATAGTAACCTGAATCTGATCTGTTTACGGATTAAATAATTGTTTCAATATTTTTTCTGTTTCAGGTCAGATGGTACCAGGGAATCCTGTGAGGTCAAACTACCTACTGACTTACTGACACAGTACCGTTGGCTTTATAAAACTCCTGGAAGTCGATGCTGTCTCAAAAGACAAAATCCACTAACTCCGCCTTTCAAGGCGGAGGAAAGAGTCCATACCCAACTCTTCCAGGGCTTTAGCCTAAAATATCAGGACTAAAGTCCCACTTTAGAAGGAGCATCCTTAACCGTCGGCTAAAGCCGACGGCAATTTAAATTTGACTTGCAAAACATTCTTTCATAACTTTAGCATATTCAATATAAATCCTATGCCAATCTGGTCGGCCGAAATAAAAGAACTGGAGAGACTTTTTGAATCCTTTAAAGGTCAGTTACCCGACCTGGAAAAAGAACTTGGACGGTTGATCAAAGCTGATGATGAGAACATGATTCTCCTTTATTCAAGAAGATGCCTTGAAGTGATAATAACAGATTTATGCGAGTGTGAACTTAAAAGACCTCGAAAAACTGAACCCCTGAAGGGTATTATTGACAAGCTGCATAAGGAGGAAAAGGTTCCCCCGCACATAATAACTTCTATGCATGGTCTGAACGAACTGTCAACTTATGGTGCCCATCCCAAGGATTTTGATCCTGAGCAGGTGAAGCCGGTTCTTGTTAATCTTGATATAGTCATAAAGTGGTATCTGAAATATAAGGGCACCCAAAAAGATGTTAAAGCAAAACAGGCTGAAGAGATCAACCAGAACATTAAAAAAACTGAAGGTTCAAATAAAAGGATTCCGATCCCAAAGAAAAGGTTGATAGGTTTAGTCTCGGGATTGGTACTAATAATAGTTGTAGTTGTGGTTGCAGTTTTATTCTTTACTAATATCATCGGCAATAGGAAACAAACAGAAGAACTTGAAAAGTCAATAGCTGTCTTGCCATTTACTAATGAAAGTCCAAGTGACAGTAACCAGTATTTCATCAATGGCCTAATGGATGAAATACTTATTAATCTTCAGAAAATAAAATCTTTCACTAAAGTTCTTCCACGGCAATCTACAGAACAATACAAGGGTCCTGACAAACCTGCAATTCCCGAAATAGCAAAAAGGCTTGGAGTAAGTTATTTGGTATGGGGCAGCGGACAGAAATACGGTAATGTCTTCAGGTTAAGGGTAAATTTAATTCAGGCTAAAGACAATAAGAGTATTTGGGCTGAATCAATTGAGGAGGAAATAAAAGATACCAAAGATATATTTAGGATTCAAACCCAGATTGCACAAGCTATAGCTGTTGAATTAAAGGCGGTAATTACACCCGAGGAAAAGCAACTCATTGAAAAAATGCATACTTCTAATTTGTTGGCATTAAATTTATATCTGAAAGCAAACGAATATCAGAAAAAATATGAAAAAACCAGTGATTTAAGCCTGTACTATACAGCTGTAAATTTATATAGAGAAGCTCTTGAAATTGATTCTGCTTTTGCAAAGGCTTACACTGGTTTGGCAATGACGTATTACCTGAGGTATAAATGGGAGACATATTTTAAAGAAAACTACCTGGATTCAATGCGAGTACTTGCAGATAGGGCTCTTCATTTTGACGATAACTTGGATGAAGCCTATTATCTGAAAGGTATATATTACTACGATGCTGGCGGGCAGATAGAAGAGGCACTTGAGAACTATAATAAAGCGCTAAAGATAAATCCAAATCTTTCTCTGGCCTATTCTAAAATGGGATATATACTTACCTATATTAAAAACGACTATATCAATGGTCTTGACTGCTACCATAAAGCATTAAACCTGGCACCTGGGAAAGAACGTCCATCTGTTTTAGACGATTTAGGTAATACATACCGGGCTTTGGGATTAATGGATAAAGCAAAAAAATATTTTCTGGAAAAACTGACACTGGATGTCGATTCAGCAGGTTATTTCGAAAATCTGGGATATATTGATTTTTCTGTTGGAAATTTTAAGAACGCCATCTTATTTATAGAAAAAGCAAAAAAAATCGACTCAACAATTACTGGTTTGGATTGGTATAATTTTACAGGGCAGGATCAGGAAGCTTTTTTTGATGCTGAAAAAGAAGTTGAAAAAGCAAAAAAAACAGGTGTACCCCAGCTGGGAATTTTACATCGCATTGGCTATGCCTATTGGAAGGTAGGTAAAGAAAAAGAAGCCTTGTTGTTCTTTAACGAACAAATAAAGAATCTTTCAGAAAGCATTAGGCTGCACAGGGATTTTGGAAGTAACAAGCGCGCTCAATACGACCTGGCAGGCATCTATGCTTTTTTGGGTTATAAAAATAAGGCGTTTAAATATCTTGATGAATTTAATACAATGGACTTCTATCCATCATGGTGGGTAATCTATGTTAAATATGACCCTCTATTTGACAGTATCCGAAACGAAGAAAAGTTCCAAAAGATTCTTCGAAATGTTGAAGCAAAATACCAGGCAGAGCACGATAGAGTAAGAAAATGGCTCGAAGAGCAGGGTATGCTCTAATGAGAAAGCTCTGGTGTTTTTGCAAACCGGTAATCAAAAACCTTTTCCTTAGTAATTTGCTCTGAAAGAGCATCATTCATTAAGCACACTTCTCTGAAGGAGAAGGATGTGAATAACCTCCGGTGCCTTAGAATATGAATTGCGGAAACAGTTGGAGATT
>Ga0209254_10005698_pt1 | contig 11452 bp, 7 predicted proteins | sample FrelakmetDIP11DI_FD_187148 | JGI IMG/M metagenome (GOLD analysis project Ga0209254, IMG submission 187148) | Freshwater lake sediment microbial communities from the University of Notre Dame, USA, for methane emissions studies - DIP11 DI (SPAdes)... | ecosystem: Environmental > Aquatic >... | reverse complement strand
GACCCTGGAGCGCCCTGCCAGGCATCTGCGGACTGGTTTTCGCCTGTCAGTTTTTAAACAGGCCGGCAAGCGCAGGTCTTGCCTTTTGCCCTCCAGTCATCAGCCAACGTTTAAAAATGGTAATCCGATGTATTGAGGGAACCAGCCAACGTATATTGAGATATTTTGCCTCTTTAGAAGCAAGATCTACACTCTTAATAAACCACAAAACAAGTGGTTATTTCAAGTACCCACTTTTAGAGAAGTGCCTCTTACGGAAAATGATTGTTGTAAAGGATGCCCACTCGGAGTATAATTCTTATAAACAGCCGTTTATGTTACTGATACAGTAACTTCAAGAGCCAAACATAAGTAAAATGTCCCGCACCCTCTCTCCTCTCGAATCAAAACTGGTTCTGTTTCTCGAATGGGAAAAGAAACCATTCCTTACTGTGAAACAGGCGATGGATATTCTTTCTGTTTCTCCCGATCATATCCGGGTGCTGCTCCATCGTCTCACCCAAAAAGGCTGGTTAGCTCCTGTCGTGCCAGGGGTGTATGAATTCATCCCGGCCGAGAGGGGAGAAGCGGCCTTTATTGACACCAACCCACTGGCCCTGGGTAGCGTCCTGGTTGAACCTTATGCCTTTTCCTTTGCAACGGCGGCATATTTCTATGGCCTGACCACGCAAGCTTCGACAACCGTTTATATCGAAACGACGAAGGGCAAAACGAGGGATATTACAGCCCGGGGTAAAAAGTATCGCGTGATTGCGTTACCGGAGCACCTGTTTTTTGCAGTGACCGAAGTCAACGCATATGGAAGCAAAGTACAAATGGTTGAAGCAGAAAAGGCAATTCTGGACAGCATTGCACATCCTGAAGCGGCTGGTGATATTCCCGAAATCGCCGCGATGATTTCTCAGGGGAAAACCAACCTGGATTGGCCCAAGCTGGTGGATTACGCCTTGAAATTCAAGTCTCAATCTCTTATCCAACGGCTTGGGTTTTTATTGGACTTCTTAAAGGTTGAAATCCCTCAAGAAAAACGAGGGCAGATGCTTGCCGATGTTAAGAAGAACTTCTGCTACCTCGGTAGACCGGGGAAATGGGGCCTGGGCGGAAGCCATAACCCAACCTGGCAGGTTGTAGTTAATATCCCAGAATCAGAGCTGTTAGCGGAGCTCAAGATCACCTGATGATTGAAAAACGATTAATCCAATGGTATGCAGCGGACGCAGGCGTGGATTTAGATATTGCCGAGCGTGAAGTTGTTCTGACGTATGTCATGAAAGTGCTCTCAGACCGTGGGCTGCTTTCGCTCCTGGCATTTAAAGGCGGAACAGCCATCCGCAAAATTTTTCTGGGTGGCCAGGGACGCTTCAGCCTGGACTTAGATTTCACAATGGTAAATGATGTTGCGCCGGAAGAATTCGTACTTGACCTGGTCGGTGCACTGCATAATGAAGAGTATTATGGGATCCGGTTTGAAATACCCCCGCAAGATTATTACGCCAATGTTGACTCCTGCGGTGCGGTGGTCACATATCAACATGGCTGGGTGACGAACGGTAAATTTAGCATTCAGGTCAGCTTTCGCGCTAAACTGATCCTGCCAATCAAGCCCGTCGCGTTTATACCCGAACGGTATTTTCAATGGCTGGGGATAGAGCCGCCTACCGTACCAACTTTAGACATTCATGAAATCATCGGCGAGAAAATTCGCGCTACAGCCCAACGCAGCCGCATTCGCGACCTATATGATTTGCATCAATTCACTACGCTACGTTTTGAGCGGGGTGTGGTCCGCCGAATTGCTATCATCAAATGTTGGGAAACCAACTATGCCCTTGATCCAGTGAATTTTCTGTCGGAATTATCCGATCGTCAATATGATTGGGCTGATTTGAGCCGGCTGATCAAACATAGCAAGTCGCTGACCCCATCTGCAATCTTCGAAAAAATCCGACAGAATTACCGTTTTCTTACTGAAATGTCTCCTGAAGAAGCGATTCTGGCAGGGGATGCTTATAAACGAGAGCGCAAGGTTTATGAGAAGCTGGTTGGAAGCCTGAGGAAAGGTTAAGACTCGGCGATTTAGAAAATAAAGACCTGATTCTTGTGATCGGACGAGGTCGGTGTACCCAACTTGCACTAAACAGTAATAATTATCGGGTAAAAATCCCTTAAATTCATTAAAAATCCAACCAAATGATGTGGCTACTGTTGAAAAATATCTTTCAAAGCTGATGGCAGATCGCCCACATAGGTAAAGACCAACCGCTGCCCGGCCCGAGTAGCCGCCATGTAGATTTTACGGGTATTATCCCGAATGATATCCTCGCGTTCGTCATCGGAAAGGCGCAGCGATTGTTCCTCCTCGAAAAGCTCGCGCAGCCCAACCAGGAAGGCAATTGGGCTTTCCAACCCTGCTCCTGCATTGAGCGTCGTGACCCGGACATAGTTGCCAGGGTAGGTTTCCTTGGGGTCCATGGCAGCGTTCATTCCCAGGCGGTGGTTGATGGCCTGGATCAGCGCTTCGACTCCCTGTCCGTTGGCATGCAGGATTAACAGGTGATTGCGCGGCAAACCCTGGCGGAGAAATTCACCCACCTCGTTTGCCACCCGCGCAATTTCATCCTGGGCGCTGCTCAGGTTGATAACCAGGGGAAAGACGCCGTTGGGCATATTGAGCATGTCCGGCGCCAGGATATCCTCATCCGTCTCGTCTGAAAGGCGCAGCCGGTAAAACAAGGTGGCAAACTGCATGATCTCACGGGTGGTGCGGTAGCTGCGCCGCAGTTGGTGAGAGCGTCCGCGGGCGTCCAGTCCGAGCGATTTCCAGGTCGCTTTGCGGCCTAAAAAACCCTGGGTAGGATCGGCCACCAGGAACAGGTGGGCATTTTGCGGATTGAGCGCCTTTTGGATGAGATTGACCCATAACGGCGCAAAGAATTGGGCCTCATCCACCAGGACGATATCATATTGGGGAAGGTCTACCTTCTTCTCTTCGCTAAACTGCCAGAGATTCTGAGGAACATCGCCCCAATCCAATGCTCCTTGCTGCGCCAGCATCTGCTGGTAGGTCTCCCTGGCAGTCCACATTCGCTGGCGCTGTTCAGCCGTCAAGGCGAATCCCCTCCCCCGCCGGTCGGCAGTAAGGTACTCATCCTGGCTTAAGGGTAGCTGGTCCTTCAACCAATCAATTTCACTGAGAAGCATGTGTTCCGTGATTTTGCTGCCCGCCAATGTGGTTTGCCAGGCAGCTCGAATGATCCTCATCCGCTTATAGAGTGAGACCGGCTCAATCCAGGCGGGTTGTTTCGGCCAATGGTGATAACACCAGGCATTGAAGGTCCGCCACTCGATATTCTCGGGTAATTTTCCTTCCAGCCTTGTAAAACGACTCTGCATATCAAAGCTGAGCGGGCGATTGTGAGTGAGCACCAGGAAGCGCTTACCCGGGTAAAGGTGGTAAAGCAAGCGTAACCGGTACAGCAAGATCAACGTTTTGCCGCTGCCTGCCACTCCGTTGATGATATTCAAACGAAAATCGTTGCTCAGAGACTGCCCACCGGGTTCGATATCCAGGTCAGCCTTGACTGCGGCTTCCTGGCTGTAATCGAGCAGGTAATCCGTCAAGCCTGCCTCTAACCGGCGCGGGTGAGGTGGTCGCACGGTCATTTCCGCAGGAACAACGATCTCCGGCGTGAAATACTGGCGCATCTTCTCCAGCCAGGCTGCATCCATCGGCACGGCTGGCAGGAAAATTCCCCATTGGATCCCAGAATCCGGTTGGAGCAGCTCGCGCCCGGCCCACTGCGGCTCGCCGGCTTTGCGTTCTAAACGGCTCTCGAGCACCTGTTTATGGGGGATATTGGGAAAGAGGGTGAGGGTTTCGAGGGGTATTTCGTCAGGCAATTGCAGCGTCTTCAGAAATGAAGCCAGGACAGCTGTTTCCGGTTCGCCCAAGGGCGGACGGCGATCATCGATCAAGAGCAATTGGGCGGCGGAGGTAGCCTGCGCCGGGGAAGAGCTACTGACCTTCACGAGCAAGGTCCGCCCATTCTGTGTAACCATCAGGAAATCCGGGGCGTCTGGCTGCCAGGGGGCCAGGTGATGCCAGATGTAAAATGTGTCCGGCAAGGCTTTCAGAGCGCGGAAGGTTTTGAGGACCTCGCCTGGTAGTGCCTGGGGGAGCGTTTCCGGCAAAATATACGCCATGGCTAAACCGGCGATCCATCCGGAAGCGTGATGGTCAGGCAGCTATCGACCAGGTCGCGCAGGAGGGCGAAGGTTTCGGCATGGGCCGGGTCATATTGATCGCCATCCAGCATGTGCCGGCTGCCGACCAGGATCAGCTTGGTGCGCGGGCGGGTGACGGCCACATTCAGGCGTTGCGGTTGAAAGAGAAAATCAGCCATCTGGGCGGCGAAAGCCGGGCTGGCAGTGGCAAAAGAGACCAGCACCACCTCGCGTTCCTGGCCCTGCATCCGTTCAACCGTATCCACTACTACCTTGGTCCAGATGGCTTCATCGCCAATGGTCCGCCTCAGCGGGCTGCGGATCAGCCGGCTCTGGGCCCGATAAGGGACCACCACCCCGATTTCATCCGGCGGCACCTCGTGCTCTACCAACGCCAGGATAAGCTCAACCACGGTTTCGGCTTCGCGCCGGCTGCGGACCGTGGTGTTGCGGTGACACAGGTCAAGGAATACTGCCGGAGAAGAAGGATCGAGGACGATGTCCCAACGAGAAGCAAGGCTTGATAGGTGCAGGCGCCTGCCGGCGGCCTCTTTACTGGGTTTCAGCTCATCCCGGTAAAAGGTGCGGCTGGGCCATTCTGCCAGCACATCATTCAGACGGTAGGTGATGTTCAACATGGTCTCGTTGCCGCGCCCAGCCAGGTTAGCGAAGATCGAGGTCTGGGCAGCCTGCTGTTCAGCAAAGACTGTGACCGGTGGAAGCTGGTTTTCGTCGCCGATAAACACATACTTGTTCCCGGCGAGCATGCCCATGATCGCCAGCGGCAGGGTGACCTGTGAAGCTTCATCAAAAAGGATGACATCAAATTCGACATTCGCCAGGCGCTGGGTTTGAAGCGCGAAAGGCGTGGCTCCGACCACGTATCCACCATTCAAGTCGCCAAAACCGGATTGATCGAAGGTCTCAAAATTGGGCACAGCCAGGTCGCTGGTATGCCGGCTCTCGCCAATCTTGCAGACAGGAATGCCATCATCCACCATTGGGATTTTGTTGAGGGCATTATGAATTGCGCGATGGGTGAGGGCTGTCACCAGCACGCGCAGCCCGTCGGCAACTAATAACTTTGCCAGGTAAGCGAGCATCCAGGTTTTGCCGGAACCGGGTGGGCCCTGGATCAGGTGCAGCAAATCGGCCGCGTAAGCCTGGGCGACGGCTTCCACCTGGCTGTCGTTCAGGCCGGCGGCTGCCATTTCCTGGGCGGCGCGTTCGTAACGGGCATAATCAATCTTGGGCGTCAGTGACCCCTGCAATAATGGGAGGATCGTTGACCGCCCACGCAGCGAATCCGCCACCGTATCCAGGGCATCCAGGTAAAACGGGCTGGAATCGAACCAATCTTGGTCAAAAATCCACCCGTTGGGGTCAGCAGCCAGAAAGAAATGATTGCCTTTGATCAAGCTGGCTTCTAACTCGGTTTCTCCGTCGTATTGCAGCTCGACATGCAGCACATTGGGATCCTTGGGATTGCCCCGGTGGAGCACCAGCAAATCTCCCTCGCGGAAGCGTGAGTCATTGGTGTCGCACCGCAAGTGAATGAGGCCCTTCTCAAAGTGGTCTACCCGCAAGCCTTCAATCGCCCACCCTTTCGCCACGCGCTCGGACAGCGACCTGGACCACTGCTGATCGAGGGCAGCATATTGGGTTTCGGCTTCCGCCCTGACGAAATAACGTAGGCGGTTGAGGAGATCGGCGGTTGAAGACATAACTTATGTAATCTTCTTGATTTAAGCCAGCGCTAGAATGATCTCTGAAGCAATTCTTGTGAATTATCAGTCAATCCTTTTTTCCTTAATCGGGATTTTATGGCGCTTTCATTCCTTTGAAAGAGATCAGACAGCTGTTTGATTGTTTTTCCTTGCTTGAATTGCGCCTCAAGGAATCGGTCTTCTTCCATTGTCCAGGGCTCGTAAGCTCGCGGGTTCACTTTCCTTTGCTCAAGAACATAATCGGGGACACTTGGATTTCGATCAGATTGAGCAGCTTTATTGACTGATGGTGCCTTTTCAGCTTCCCCCGTTGCCGAATTAGCAATCAACCAGTCCGAAGCCTGCATTTTTAATCTATCGAGCAATAAACTTTTTCTTCTTGGTAATACCAGTTTCCTAATAGCTTTTTCCTCAAGCTGGCGGACACGTTCCCTGCTGATCCCCAATTCAGTTCCTATTTCCTGGAGAGTCTTCACTCTGTTTCCTCTCAGTCCAAAACGCTCACAAAGGATTAGCCAAAGTCGATCAGCATCTGACCGTGAATATATGAATTCTTTCAGAGTTTCCAAGGTCAATTGAATTAACGGATTAAGATGGTCTTTTCGAATAATAGAGATTTGTTCATCGGAAAACCCAAGTTCCTGAAGGAGCAGACTAAGCCGGATTTCCTTACAGAATATCTCGCTTAATAGTTTGTTCAACCCAATGAGTCGTTGTTTGGATGATGTTTGCTCTTCCATGTCTTTCATTCCATTTTTCAAGGTGTCAACTTCACGAATCTTTACCTTACGTGCTTTTCATCAAGATCTCTTCAAATTGTTGTCGGTGAATAACTTGGAGAATTTTAGAAACCATTTGTTTACCCTGATCATCTATTTGTTGCAGGTCACCACTTAAATTTAATGATAGATAATCTACACGGATATCTCCAGGACCGCGCATCGAAACAGAGCCAATTGGAGCAGTTTCACTATCTGGGTGAACCAGAACTGCCTGGTTAAGGCCAACCGCATGGCAATATGCTAACATTTGATATAAATCTTCTTGAGCAGCACTGAGCTTATATTTAGCATCCACTATTAGGCACGGTTTTTCCCCTTTGTACAGCAATATATCTGGTCTGATAATAATTTGCCTTCCCAGATCAAGCGGGTGTGTTTCCTCTTCTTTTACCCAAAATTCGTTTTTCCTGGTCTCTTGCTGTAAAACCACGGACAGGTATTGTTGGAAAAGCACGTCCATATCAATCAAGTACGCCAGGAAAGGTTCAGTTCCCTGTGACCCGGTAAATGAAAGGTGGTCCAGAATCAACCTTGCCAAAGTCAACGCAGGTTCGTATGAATCATTCAATCGGTGAAATTCAAGGCGGTCAACCAATAGCCGTGCATATGGATCCATATATACATCAGCCAATATGTGTTGGATTCGATGCAATCGTCCAAAAAGCGCCACATCAACATAATTCCATGCGCGTAAGACGAAAGTGGTCCAGAGTAAAATTCGATTTTCGGGAACATCTGGTGTGAAATGCCTGTAGGAGCACCAATGTTTATCATGCAAGCCGGGATGGTGATGTAAAGTTTCAGCAATTAACAACCGACCTCGAATTGCCTGTGAATCCTCAATTCGACTTTGATATCCGCGCAACAACCCGCGCGCAATTAGGTCTTCTGTGTGGCTGGCAAAAAACGAAACAATAAATTCAAACAACTCACTAATTGTCGAATACGGCTGTGGTTGATCATCAAAAATTTCTTTATTCGGATCATACACGCGAGCCAGTAAGGCGAATAGAGTTTGAACAGGTATCTTCGGGTCAATATAAATAGTCTTTCCAGAAGGCAGTACAATCACACCGGCATAGCTGTGTGCCTTGATTTGGTATTTTCCGGGTTCTAGAGTAGGCCAGACCTCTAACTGCTTTGGGAAGAACCTTCGCAGCGTATCAACTTCTATGCTAGAAAGGTTGACTTCTCGTTGTTCGTGCTCATGAAGCGTCAAATATTCCACGATCAACTTCTCCCTAATGCTGCCCTTAACGCCTCCAAGCTGAATGCTTTGAGATATCCATCACCTTTCCTATAGAAATATTCTTCCAGAGTTGGCATGACGCTGTGTTCCCAGATCAAGTGTAAGCGTGCGTCATTTAAATCTTTTTTCATGAAATGGCTGTGGCCAATATGTAATGACCATTCAATCCTGGCATCATCCTCCAGCTTTTTATTGAGCACTGCCAACAAATCTGCCACCCATTCCATTTCAGGTTGATTTTCCAGTAAGAACGATCTCAAAAGTTCCGTATCGGCTTTCATGCGAACGAAGTAAAAACGCCGGCGCAAGGCGTGATCAACAAGCGCAATAGAACGGTCCGCAGTATTCATCGTGCCGATCAAGAAAATATTCCCGGGTATTCCAAATTCGCCCTGGCTGCCTGAATAAGGCAGCTCGACTGATTTTTTACGATACTCCAACAAATAAAGAAGTTCACCGAATATTCTCGGCAGTTCCCCTCGGTTGATTTCATCAATGATCAACACGTAACGTCGGTTTGGATGCCGGCTTGCTTCATCACACAACCGGCGAAATATTCCTGGTTTAACAGGATAGGTAATTTGCTTTGTGCTATCCGGCCCATCCACACTTTCCGGACGGATACCTTCAACAAATTCCTCATATGAATAAGATGGATGGAACTGTACAACTTTAACTTCTCCACCCAATTCTTTAGCCTGGTCAACCCAGTACTGCGCAAATATATCAGCCACCCAGGTCTTTCCGGTTCCAGGAGGTCCATAAAAAACAATCTGCCCTTTCTCCTCCAGAAGAAGATTGATCTTGTTCCAGAATTCAGCAGGTAAGTAGGTGTCTTTAATCAAATCATCAAGCAGATAACGTTCCTCAGGTACCTCTTCATCTCCCTCTTGCACATCAGCGATTAATGTCTCTATGACCTCATCAGTGCCGGTGGTAAACCGATAGAGTGGATATAAGGCCTGGAATATTTCTTTGACCTGATCAGCAAATTCAACCGTAAATATAATTGGATCGGTATGTGCAAAACGCCTTTCAATGTCAATTGCCTCGGCTTCATATAGAGGCGTTAAATCATCTACGGAAAGTAACTCAGTCACGGGTTTTTGAGCCCAATCATCTTGACCGGGCAGCCTGATATGAAAACCTGCCGGCAAACCCCGCAAGAGTTCTAGAAAAACCTGAGTATATGATTTCAGGTTTTTGCGGAAGCGCTTGAATACTTCTGTCCCTTGTGCACCGGCAACTGATAACCCGACATTAACATGATCAGGATGGACATTCACGAATAGCTGGCAATCGGTTTGTTTGGTCCGCCCTTTCCGATAGAAAGCTCCCCAGAGATATGGATGGTATATGCCTTCTTCATTTGCAAATCGCTTTCTGATGGTAGCAAGAACCTTGTTAACTTTTGCTTCAGTTTCCAATCCGGGATCCATTTGTTGTATGGACGGCGCAACTGTCGCAAATAATGAACGAAGTGGTTCTTGCAGGATCTTTTTATATCGCGCCAGATTGGCATTATCATTTGCATGCATCCATTTATCGGTATTGTTTGCTTTTAATTCTTTTAGAAAATTAAATGTGTCTGGAACAAAACCAGTAAAATTGCCATTTGGCTCTTCATCAGAACCTCGTGACGCCACCTGCCAGAGGATCATATCGAGAATCTGTGGGGGCAGGTGGTAGTGAGTGCGAAAATCATTCATCGCCTGGTTATATAACCTGTATCCCGCAGATGTCCGCATCGTCCCTGGAGTAAAACTCGCAGCGATTTGCAATCCTTTGGTTGTATTTTCCAGCCAGATGTTGTATTTTTCAGGTTTTTTCAGGTAAAGCAAGGCGGTTGGAAAAGTGATCCCCCCGCCATACACTGCGTTGTTGGACCAGAGTTCATCTAAAATCTCATCTAGCTGTTCATCCGTCGCATTCCAAAGACCTTCCGTCCAGGTATTGAAAGCATCCAGCGATTGCACCAACATATTCACCTGCGGACCATAAAAAGCAGGTTTGAAACGATCGGGATGATAAGAGTTCTGGTACCAATCGGAATTGAGATCCTGAGCAAAGGAACGCAATTCCTGCTCATCAAAATGACCCAGCCGGGATTCAATCAGTTGGCGCGCTTTTTGTTCACCTTCGATACGAACTTCCAGCCGTTTTGGATCCAATTCGCTAACCCATTTTGCAATCTGCTGAGCCCAAGGATCTCCAGGTATTTCCTGTTGATTTGCCCAGTAGATAAACAAATCTGTCACTAGAAAATTAACCGGTTTACCCAATTGCATTGCAAGGGTGCGCCGTAGATCCTCCAGATGCTTACCAACCAGGAAATACTCTTCGCCGGGATCCCCCTTTTTGCCATAGGGAAGCTCATTCTTGATATCAATTTGCTGAGCAACGAAGAATGCCCGTATCGGTCCATTCCACATCCAGTATTTATCAGGGAAACGAAGGGTCAAGATTTCTGAAAGAAATGCCAGCCCAATTCCAGGAAGCGGTTCGAGCAGCGTAGAGATGTCGGTTGAGTTTAAGCCAATTTCGGCCAGTTTGACCAGATTCACAAGAGCTTCACGTAAGATTGGCAATCGTTCATCCGAGGTACCAAACAGTCGCGTCCAGAACTGTTGGCGGCCACGCACCCCAAACCAGGCATCGGTATCCTTAAAGAAATCTTGCAGTTCGCTTTTAGTAACGTGATCTAAGAAATCTACCTGTAATAATCGATTTGCACTCGCTGACCGGCGAACATGCTCCTGGCTATGCTGTTTCAGAGAAGAATCCTGATCAAGTTCTGATAAGAATCGCTGAACGGTCGGTAAAATGGTGGCTATATCCATGGCTTCTCCTATCAATTGTTCATAAACTACGTATTTCTAGATCATGTTGAAAAGGCCAGAATAATTAGAATGGATTTTCATCTTCATTGTCTTGGTCAACTTCAGCTTCGTCAACCTTGTTAACTTCATTCGCCTCAATGACGCCAGGTCTGAATTGATCTAAAAACACCTCACGATCATTTAGACGTATCATCACAGGAGTATTACACGAGGAAGCCTTACCAAAAACAACAGCATGACGATCTTCCAAATTGCATAATATGCCCGCATAATCGTCACCAACAAAGTTTTTTAAGAAATCAATACCGGTAGAGTCAAAAGTGCGAAGGGCAAAAACGGTATTACATTGGTTTAGGATACTCTTAGGAATGAGAATTAAACAACTGTTCGGTGTCTATTCATCCTTGCACAAAATGGTCCAAAGGGTTAAGCTTCTGATGATCGATTAGAGCTAACTACCCTTTATGGAGTGAAATGATGCAGCCTTACAGTCCAGAAATTGAACAGGCGATGAAGAAGTATTACGCCACGCTCTCCGAAAAAGATCGGCGTCGTTACGCAGCGATAGAGGCTCTGAAACTGGGGCATGGCGGACAGATTTACATAGCTGGGTTGCTGGGATGCAGTGAA
>Ga0209254_10005697_pt1 | contig 11453 bp, 6 predicted proteins | sample FrelakmetDIP11DI_FD_187148 | JGI IMG/M metagenome (GOLD analysis project Ga0209254, IMG submission 187148) | Freshwater lake sediment microbial communities from the University of Notre Dame, USA, for methane emissions studies - DIP11 DI (SPAdes)... | ecosystem: Environmental > Aquatic >... | reverse complement strand
TTCGATCGCTCGAGCGGCCAAGTCATCGCCGGACGAACTGGCGTTCTTGGCCTTCAACCGATCAAGCTCCTTCTCCAGAGACCGGGTTCGCTCGAGCAGTTGCTGAATCTTGTCATCCAAGTGTTCGCGGTTGGTCTTAACCCGTTCAGCGAGGGTTTGCAGCAGTTTTTCATTGGCCGCAACCCAATCCAACGCCGCTTGCCCGGTAACGGCTTCGATACGGCGAATACCCGACGCCACTCCCGTTTCGGCAACGATCTTGAAAAATCCGATATCCCCTGCTCGCTGAACATGAGTTCCACCGCATAATTCGGTCGAGAAATCGCCGATACGCAAGACTCTGACTTCCTCGCCGTATTTCTCCCCGAACAGCGCCATCGCGCCGGCAGCCAGAGCTTCCTCGCGCGGCACGGTGACTGCCGTAACTGCAGAATTAGCCCTCACCTGCTCATTCACAAGGCGCTCCACCACGGCCAGTTGCTCGGCCCTGACCGGCTCATAATGGGCGAAGTCGAAACGCAAACGCTCCGTGGTGACCAGGGAACCGCGCTGTGTGACGTGTTCCCCCAGAACTCTCCGAAGCGCCGCGTGCAACAGATGTGTGGCGGAATGATTGAGTGCTGTCGCACGCCTTGCGTGCTCATCCACGATCGCCCGGCAACCCTGACCGACCATCAGCTCGCCTTCAATGACCTGACCGTGGTGGACGATCAACTCGGCACCCTGCTTCTGAGTGTCGCGCACTACCAAGATGCCGGACGCCGCCTCGAGACGACCGCGGTCACCGACCTGACCACCGGATTCGGCGTAGAACGGTGTCCGATCAAGGACGATCATTCCCGCTTCGCCCGAAACCAGCCGGTCGACCTCCTTGCCATCCCTAAAAAGCCCCAGCACTCTTGCCTCGCTGAGCAACTCGTCGTAGCCGGTGAAGCAGCAATGCGTGGCGAGATGCACATCGTGCGAATAGTCAACTTTGAAATGACTGGCCGCACGGGCACGGTCGCGCTGAAGTGCCATCGCCGTCTCGAACCCCGCCATATCGATCGTCAGACCATGTTCACGGGCCACGTCGGCGGTCAGATCGACCGGAAAACCGTAGGTGTCGTAGAGCTGGAATACCGCAGCGCCGGGGATGACTGTTCCATCGAGATCCGCAATACCACCCTCGAGAATCCGCATACCCTGCTCGAGGGTCTCGGCAAAACGCTCTTCCTCCCGCGACAAGACCTGCTCGACCATGCCTTTGGCTTGGAGCAGTTCGGGATAGGCCGAGCCCATCTCCACGCACAGCGGCGCCACCAGTTTGTGAAAAAACGGCTCCCGGATGTCCAGCTTATAACCATGCCTTATGGCGCGGCGGATAATGCGGCGCAGGACGTACCCGCGACCTTCGTTCGACGGCAAAACGCCGTCGGCAATGAGGAATGAACTGGACCGAATGTGATCGGCAATGACCCGCAGTGATCCATTGGTCAGGTCGTCGCATTCTGCCAGCGCAGCTGCGGCGGCAACCAAACTGCGAAATAGATCGATCTCGTAGTTGTTGTGTACGCCCTGCATCACTGCGGCGATCCGCTCCAAACCCATACCCGTATCGACCGACGGCTTCGGCAGCGGGGTCAACACCCCGTCCGGCCCGCGGTCATACTGCATGAATACCAGATTCCAGATCTCGACGAAGCGGTCCCCGTCCGCATCGGCGGTGCCGGGCGGCCCGCCCAATATGCCCTCGCCGTGATCATAAAAGATCTCGGTGCAGGGTCCGCAGGGACCCGTGTCACCCATGGACCAGAAGTTGTCCCGGCCGGCGATGCGGCTATACCGGCCCGGATCAACACCGATGTCACGTAACCAGACGGCCTCAGCCTCGCTGTCGTCGGCGTAGACCGTAATCCATAATCGCTCGGGTGGTAGTTGCAAACTTCCCGTGAGAAACTCCCAAGCGTATGCGATCGCCTCACGCTTGAAGTAATCGCCGAAGCTGAAGTTCCCCAGCATCTCGAAAAAAGTATGATGCCGCGCGGTGTAGCCGACGTTCTCGAGATCGTTATGCTTCCCTCCCGCACGGACGCAGCGCTGTGACGAAACAGCCGTGGAGAAAGGCCGCTCTTCTCGCCCGAGGAATACATCCTTGAACTGCACCATACCCGCATTCGTAAACAGCAGAGTCGGATCCTCTGCCGGGATCAACGGGCTGGACGGGACGATGGTATGCCCCCGCTCCGCAAAAAATCGTAGAAATAGCGAACGCAATTCTGCGCTGGTCATGCGGGCTTTCTCAGGAATCCTGGTTAATCGGAGTGGTCTTCTGTGGACTCGAGCCGCCGCAGCAACCGGTGGATCTGCTCGGCAGCGAAACCACGTTGCAGAAGGTATCGCATTCGTGCGGCAAAATCGCGAGCCGAGGTGGGTTTGAGGCGACCGAATTTCTTGTGGTGGGTCTTTTCGAGCACCGCTTCCCAGTCGCAAGACGGCACGTCGACGGCCCTTTCGTCAATTCCAGCCTGCTGCAGTTCCATCCGAATGCGATTGAGTCCATAGCCCTGTTCCATGCGTCGGCGTATCAAGCCTTCGGCAAAACGGCCATCGCTGAGGTACCCTTCGCGCACGAGGTCGTCCAGTACATCCTCGACAACAACTCCCGCGAACCCCCGAAACCGCAGCTTTTGCGTCAATTCCGCCCGGCTATACTCCCGCCGCGCCAGGTGGCGGAGGCACAATGCCTTCACGACAACACTCTTGCCGTTTGCGGTCAGAACTCCGTCTCCTCCACGGCTTCCGGTTTCACCAAGGGTCTTCCCGCCGCGGCAGGACCCGCCATAGTTCTCTCGCGAATCTTCGCCTCGATCTCCACTGCCAGATCAGGGCGCTCCTTCAACAGTTTCCTGACGTTGTCCTTGCCTTGACCGATGCGCTCGCTTCCGTAACTGTACCAAGAGCCCGATTTCTGCAAAATCTCGTGTTGCACACCGAGGTCCACCAGTTCGCCCTCATGGGAAATACCCTCGCCGTAAAGAATTTCGAAGTCCGCTACCCGAAACGGCGGCGCGACCTTGTTCTTCACCACCTTGACTCGCGTCTCGTTGCCGATGACCTCGTCACCGTCTTTGATCGACCCAAGCCGGCGGATATCCAGGCGCACTGAAGCATAGAACTTAAGCGCGTTTCCGCCGGTCGTTGTCTCCGGACTGCCGAACATGACCCCAATCTTCATCCGAATCTGATTGATGAAGATCACTAAGGTGTTCGAGCGCTTGATGTTCGCGGTCAGTTTGCGCAATGCCTGCGACATCAAACGCGCTTGCAGTCCCACATGGGCGTCACCCATCTCCCCTTCAATCTCCGCTTTCGGCGTCAAGGCGGCTACCGAGTCGATGACCACGATATCGACACCGCCTGAGCGAACTAGCATGTCGGTGATTTCCAGTGCCTGCTCGCCGGTATCAGGCTGAGAAACCAGTAGCTCGTTCAAGTTGACGCCGATCTTTTCGGCATAGGCGGGATCGAGCGCATGTTCGGCGTCGACAAACGCTGCGACGCCGCCCTTTTGCTGCGCCTGGGCGATGACCTCCAAGGTCAGCGTGGTCTTGCCGGAGGACTCGGGTCCATAGATCTCAACGACCCGGCCCCGCGGCAGACCTCCGCAACCAAGCGCGATGTCAAGTGCGAGTGAGCCGGTAGGAACGATCTCAATGTCTCGCATCGCCGCGACGTCCCCCATGCGCATCACCGAGCCCTTCCCGAATTGCTTCTCGATTTGGACCAAAGCCGCGCTCAAGGCCTTCTTTCTGTTCTCGTCCATCCTCCACCAAGACCGTATTTTTCCAAGGGTTCATTATTCCACACCGAGTGCGTTCGGCATAGCCTCTGCCCTCCAGCTGCAGCATTGCGGGGAATACACTTACACGGGACGTAAGAGGTACGATAACTCACCCGGCCGATGAGATTCCTTCAGTTCCTCCAGAGGTTCGGAGGTCTACACCCGTCCAGCACAGCCCACCGCGACAACACAAAGGGGGTTGCCAGGAATTGACCGTGTTGACGCAGATCACGACCGTGCCGACGCCGCGCACTGAAAATGCTGGGATATCACCCCGGCAAGCAGACACGCGCCCCGGAAATCGGGGCGATTTTCGGGCGCACGGGGGTTACTCTTTTCTCGGACCTCGTTGTTGCTTGGCCTCCCCGGCAAGGGTAACCTCACAGCTTCCCCAGATCATCGCGATATCCAGCCGTGGGCGCAGGGGCGAGGATCGACACGGGTTTGGGAACAATCCACTTCACGCGTTCGTATCGGCTGGCCGGAGCTGCGCTTGCGGAAGCGTGGGCGGTAATGTCATGCCGCTCACTTTGCGGTGGGCGTCGATGACGGTATCTGCTAGGATGCGAACGCATGTGCTGAGGCTCGTTTCGCAAGGTCTTTCCGGGACCTGCTTCCGGTGGACCTTAGTTGGTCGATGGTCGGTAAGTGGCAAGTAACGATAACCAATCGGAGCACGCATCATGGCTACCCCACTCATTCAATTGGCATTGGATTCCTTAGACGCCAACCAAACCCTGCGGCTTGCTGGCCTTGCAGCCCCTAACGTTGACATTTTTGAAATCGGAACTCCGTGCATCAAATACAATGGGATTGCTCTGGTTAAGGAGCTGAAGAAACGTTTCCCAAACAAGCTGGTCTTGGTCGATCTCAAGACCATGGATGCTGGCGAGTACGAAGCAGCACCTTTTTATGCGGCAGGTGCTGACATTTGTACGGTTCTCGGAGCATCCGGCCCTGCGACCATCGCAGGCGTTATCAAAGCAGCGAACGCACACCATGCGGAAGCACAGGTAGATCTCATTAATGTTCCAGATAAAGTCGAGTGCGCCAAGCAAGCCGCGAAGCTAGGTGCCCATATTATTGGCGTTCATACGGGTCTTGATGCGCAGGCTGCAGGTCAGACTCCATTTGCCGACCTACAGGCTGTGGCTAAATTAGCCTTGCCGGTTAGGATATCGGTTGCAGGGGGGATTAACCAATCAACCGTTCTGCAGGTCGCTAAGGCCGGCGCCAACGTTGTCGTCGTTGGCGCTGCAATATATGGAGCTGCTTCACCCGCGGATGCTGCGCGTGAGATTCGCGAACTGGTTGATGCTAATCATCATCAGTTTATCATGAGAAAAATTTCAGGGGTTCTCGCGGCTACAGATAGTACCTATGATGGAAGGTTGACTAGGCTGCTTGATCGGGCATCCCGAATATTTGTTGCAGGCGCAGGCCGGTCAGGGTTGATTGCAAAGTTCTTTGCCATGAGACTGATGCATGGTGGTTATGAGGTTTACGTCATTGGCGAAATCGTGACGCCCAGTATCCAACGCGGGGACTTGCTGATTGTTATCTCTGGATCCGGAGAAACGGAGACCATGACAGCATTCACCAAACGCGCCAAAGAATTAGGCGCTGCCATTGCTCTGATCACTACCAAGAGCAGCTCGACAATTGGCGATATGTCTGATGTTGTATTTCAAATTGGCAGCCCAGAACAATATAGTAAGGTTGTTGGCATGCCCATGGGCACGACGTTCGAACTGTCTACCTTGCTTTTCTTGGAAGCGACAATATCCCACGTGATACACACAAAAAAGATTCCCGAAGAACAGATGAGGACGAGACACGCTAATTTGGAATAGTTTTTGCGCGTCACACGCTGTTCGATTCCCTCGTGTCACGGGTGCTGACTCCAGCAAAGGTGCAGTGACGGTGCCGGTGAATCACGCTGACGCCTATAAGTCGGGTGCGGAGATTTACACTGTGGAATGCGCACTTATCCCTGGGTGATGATCGCAGTTCTTTCGTTCGCGTCGGCGGACGCGAGCGCGCAGAAGGAGTCCAGAAAAATGCCGGACCCGCGAACGGAAGAGGCTATCGCGCTCATGATGGGCTTCGCCGAGCGCACGGGACTGGCTTCCGAGCGTCCCCCGCGGCGCTACCTGTGGACCGATGCCTTCGCGGTCTGCAACTTTCTTGCGCTGGCGCGGGCCACCGGGGAAGAAGGGTACACCGGGCTTGCCTCGCGGCTGGTGGATCAGGTCCATCACATGCTGGGGCGGCATCGGCGCGAAGATTCCCGAACCGGATGGATCAGCGGTCTGAGCGAGCGGGAAGGCGAGGCCCATCCGACCCGCGGCGGGCTTCGAATCGGCAAAGAACTCCCCGAACGTGGCCCGAGCGACCCGATCGACGAGCGGCTGGAGTGGAACCGCGACGGCCAGTACTTTCACTATCTGACCAAGTGGATGCACGCCCTGGATCAGGTGACACGGTCGACCGGACAAGCTAACTTCAACGTCTGGGCGAGGGAGCTGGCCGAGACCGCAACCCACGCTTTCACCTACCCGGCCTCCGCTGGTCGAGGACCTCGCCGGATGTATTGGAAGATGAGCATCGACCTGACGCATCCGCTCGTGCCGTCCATGGGTCAGCACGATCCGTTGGACGGGTACATCACCTACTTGCAACTCCGTTCTTCTGCTGCCAGGTTGCCAAAGTCGGCTGGCGGTCCGAACCTGGAGGCCGAAACCGCCCAATTCGCCGCAATGGTCGAGCGCGGCGAGTGGGCGACATTGGATCCTCTGGGTTTAGGCGGTCTCCTGATCGACGCCTATCGCGTCGAACAACTGATGCGACAAGGGTCACTGTCGGACCACCGTCTCCTCGAAACCTTGCTCACGGCGTCCCTAGCGGGACTGCGCGATTACGCCCGGGGCGGTGATCTGCGACTGCCAGCTGAGTACCGGCTTGCGTTTCGGGAGCTCGGGTTGGCGATCGGGCTGCACGCAGTACGACTCATGTGTCAAGCAGCGGAAAGCGATGCGAATCAATGCTTCCCGGGCTCTGGGGTACGCACACTGCTTCAAGCGCTGATGCAGTACGCGCCCGTAAGCGAAGACATCGAGTCCTTCTGGCGTAACCCCGAGCATCGACGCGCTCGCACCTGGTCCGAGCATCTTGATATTAATGAAGTGATGCTGGCGACCAGCCTCGCGCCTGAAGGGTTCCTGGTCCTCCTGCAACCAACGAGCATCAGCCAGACGAACGGACGTTGATGCCGCCTTCCTGCCCGGGCACCACGCGAACCCGGATTTTTCTTTGCTTCCGTTCAGGCAACGGCTTAGCCATCACGCGTGATACTTGGTGAGTGTTCTGAGCTGCCGGAGTGCGGCCTTAACCTTCTCGTTGGCCGTCGCGTCCAGTTCGTTGCTCGCATACACCTTGTCCAACAGACCTTCCGCCACCAATGCTTCCTTGATCCATTTCTTGGCAAAACGGTAATTGGTGGGGACGGCCGCCGTCTCCCCCGTGACGGGGTTACACAGTCGTTCAACGGTGGCGCCCGCCAAAGCTTCGGGCACCGCGACCCCGGCCGGTGAAGGCTCCGGGGGAGCGGTAGCGGGCGGCTCGGCCACCGGCATGGGTTGCCCTGGTTGGGAGGCCACGGCCGTTTTCTTTTTATCGCGGGCATCGGCCGCATCGGCGGACAAACAGCCGCTACTCGGCGGCGTCGTATAGATGGTATACAGCACGAAAGCGATCAAGGCGATCGTCACCACCCCTATCATGAAATCCATAAGAGCCCCCTCTCGAGTCAGAAATTGTCGTTGAACTCGGGCGATTACCCTCACACCCGACCGGCTAACATCGACGCTATGATATACCGGCGCGGCTGCCGCGCAATGCTTTCGCAAGCGCGGTAGCCAACCTGGAGGTCCAGTAGTTCGATGGTACGCCTCCCAATCGCGGCGAACGCGAACCGGAACGCGATCCGTGCGATCACCGTTCGTCATCGCGTGCAAAATACCCGCGTGTTTGGCTCGGCACCCCGAGGCACTGATACGGAAGCAGCAATCTGACCGCGTAAACCACCTGGATTGGGCGATATCGCGGCAATCCAAGTCGAACGGCGGGAGGAGTCAGGATCGGCGTGCGGACACCGACAAGCACTTCCCGACCGCTTCCATGAAGGCACACTCCGTGAGACGGTTCCCGCATGGGGACGGGGACACGGCTTGCACGCGCCACACTCTCTCCGGTATGTCCTGCAAACCAGCGCTCGAATCGAAGCGACGACACCGGCTTGGCAGCCTTTGGACGAGTTCCAAGTCGACGTCAACACAGCCGCGAGCCCCACGGTTGCCCCATACCGCCAACCGGCCAATAATCACTGTGCCGTTAGGCAACGGCGTCCGAGACAACTCGTCCGTGAACCAGAGCGTCACGAAACCTCAGGGAAAGCTATAATCTCGGACGCTTCTCGACCCTAGAACCATGACCCGGCCTCTGGCCGAGGCAAGAAAGTCCACTTGCATGAATTTGACCAACAACCCTGAACTCAATGCTGGAGGGATGAGCTCGATGCAGATCGGGTTCGGAAAAAAACCTTGCATCGACGGATGTCGATGCCATTCATGGCACCGGATTGCACTTCTGTTTGCCATCGTCACACTTGGTTTGTTGGCCGATACCGTACAAGCCCACGAGCGCTGGATTCTCACACCGGATCAGATTGCGGAGTGGAACGGGAAACCCAAACCCGCGCTCTACACTGAACCGTCGGTGCTGAATGTCACTATGATCTCGGCCTTTCTATTGTTCACCGTGGGCTGGATTCGACTTGGCTTCACCGGCGCCCGTGAATTGTTCCCCGATCTGCAGGCCAGGCTCGGATCGTATGGCGACCTCGTCGCCCCGGTTCTGCGGTTTTGTCTTGCCTGGGCGTTGATCTCTTCGGCGTTCGGATTCGAACCCCGTTTCGGCGTACCACAGTTTGCCTCACCTACCCTTTTCGCACCTGATCTGCAGCTCAGGCTGGTCGGACCCGGCTGGGTTGGCCTGCGATGGGTGGAATTTCTTCTCGGACTGGGATTTCTGTTCGGAATCTATGTGCGGATTTGCGCTGTCATCCTGTTACTCCTGGCGCTCCTCGGCACCATGCTTTTTGGCGGGGCGATTCTGGCCTACGCCGGGGCACTGATTGGCGTAGCTGTCTATCTGCTGATGCAAGGGCCGGGCAGCTACTTTATGCCTATGCCGACCGACCCGTCCCTGCGGCCCATGCAAGCCTGGCTGGAAACGCAGCCACGACAACGCGCCCAGGCCATCATGCGCGTTCTCACCGGCGTCACCATCTTCTATCTGGGCGTCTATTACAAGGTGTTTCAGCCAAACTTGGCTCTCGGCATCATCACTCTCTACGATGTGCCCTTGATGTCCTCGGCCCCGGAGGCATTCACCCTCCTTATGGCATTGATTGAGGTGGTGTCCGGAATCCTTATCGTCGCCGGGATTCTCTTGCGGCCGCTTTCCCTGTTCTTTCTCTTCGCATTCCTATTTTTCGCGCTGTTGCTTCCAGAGAGCCTGATGGCACATGCTCTTTTCTATGGTGTAATGATTTCCTTTCTAGTCAACGGTGCGGGGCATTGGCGTATGCCAGAGGCGAATGATAAGGCGGCTAATATCGTCATAGTCGGTGGAACTGTCGCGGCTATTCATGCGGCAATGAAGATCGAAAAGCTCATCGGGCAATTCACACACGTGAAGCTCACCTTGATCCACGATCAGCCCAACCTTCTGTTCTATCCGCTGCTGCCGGAGGTCATCGGTGGCACCATGCAACCCGGTAACGCCGTCAATCCGATTCGTCGCGTGCTTCCACAAGCCCGAGTCGTCTTGGGTGAGATGTCTCATATCGACACCAAATCCAAGTGTGTCCACGTCCGCCGCAAGAATGACAAGCCGCTGCAACAGCCCTACGACGAATTGGTTCTAGCGCTGTTCCCGGTACCCAATCTCACCGGCATCCCGGGGCTCATGGCCCATTCTAGCCCGATCGACTCGGTCGGCGATGCCTTGCACATTCGCAAGCGCATCATGGATCTCATCGAAACAGCCGAATACGCGGAAGACCCGGTGGAACGGGAGCGACTGCTGACATTCGCCGTGATTGGCTCCGGCCAGCGACCCTGCGCAACGGCGGTGGAAATTTGCGAGATGCTGCATACCGCAAAAGTCTCTTACCCGGTTCTGCGCGAACACGGTTGGCGAGTCCATCTCTACGAAGGTAGCAAGATTCCATACTCGAGGTTTGAGGAGGAAATCCGAGCGGAATGCGATCGTGAATTGGAAAAGGCGGGTGTGACCTTATGCCGCGATCGTGACGTTATCGCAGTGACCAGCCGCGATCTGGTGCTGAGTGACGGCAACCGGCAACCGGTTGGCCTCGTTGTGAACGCATGGTTTGCATTTCCCAAAGTGCAAATCGACGAGCAGAGCTTCCAAGCACCGCTAGAGATCAAGGATGATCTGCGATTCGAGGAACGTGAGCATATCTGGGTGACCGCGGTGAAGGGTCAAGGTGCCGAAAGGCGCTTCTTGACCACCGCCGATTGGGTGGACCTCGGCAAGGCCGCTGGCCAAAACGCTTGGGCGAGTTCGCAGGGTTATGCCACCCACACCTTCAAGCCGAAAGAGCGCTGGCTCAAACCCTACAATATGGGGCGCCATTCCGTGTGCCGCATCGGAAAGTGGCAATTCGGAGGTACCGCAGCATGGTTAATTTCGCGCATGACCAACCTGTTTGCTCTGCCCGGTCTGGAGCGCAATCTTCGGATCCTGATCGACTGGTTTCTGGATATCCCGTTCCGGGCCGATATCGCCGTGCTGGCTCCCGATCCCACCGAACGGCTGCAGAGATGCCATTTCGAGCCGGGTGATGAAGTTATCCGTCAAGGCGATGAAGGTGAAACCGCCTACGTCATCGAATCCGGCCGCTTGGAAGCTATCAAGGACGGCCGTAAAGTGAATGAGTTTGGACCCGGAGATTTCTTTGGTGAAATTGCTCTGGTCTCCAACGTCAAACGTACGGCCACGGTCCGTTGCTTGACGGCATGCGAATTGACGACCCTGACTCGGGATGATTTCCAGGCGCTCACGGTTGGATCGGGAACCCTGGCCAAGGCAATTCGAAAACAGATTGACGAACGCCTGCAAACGCTGGGTTCCTGACAGATTCTCGCCAACCACGGACTCAATGGTTGATCGAGGCGCGGGGTGGGGAGATTCTACCTCTGAGCCGGAGGTTTGGCCGCAGACGCTCGCGATTGCGGATTCCCTTCCGGATAGCGGATAAAATAAGAGCCGCTAGAGCCCGCCGGTTGAACGATCCGGCCGCCAATCCCAGTTGCGGCGGATTTTCCCTTTGTGTTGGACGGAAAAGCTGATGAGCGAGACTGTCAAATACCTGCTCGACGAGAACCGGATACCGAAATCCTGGTACAACATTGTTGCGGATCTGCCTTCACCACCGCCGCCGGCCTTGCATCCCGGAACGCTCAAGCCGCTCGGTCCGGACGATCTGGCACCGCTGTTCCCTCTCTCGCTGATCGAGCAGGAGGTCTCCGCCGAGGGCGAG
>Ga0209254_10005696_pt1:10000-11453 | contig 11453 bp, 5 predicted proteins | sample FrelakmetDIP11DI_FD_187148 | JGI IMG/M metagenome (GOLD analysis project Ga0209254, IMG submission 187148) | Freshwater lake sediment microbial communities from the University of Notre Dame, USA, for methane emissions studies - DIP11 DI (SPAdes)... | ecosystem: Environmental >... | reverse complement strand
TAAACCCAGCTCACGTACCGCTTTAATTGGCGAACAGCCAAACCCTTGGGACCTGCTTCAGCCCCAGGATGCGATGAGCCGACATCGAGGTGCCAAACCACGTCGTCGATATGAACTCTTGGACGTGATAAGCCTGTTATCCCCGGAGTACCTTTTATCCGTTGAGCGACGGCCCTTCCATACGGGACCGCCGGATCACTAAGACCTACTTTCGTACCTGTTCGACATGTCTGTCTCACAGTCAAGCTCCCTTATGCCTTTACACTCTACGGCTGGTTTCCAATCAGCCTGAGGGAACCTTCGCGCGCCTCCGTTACACTTTGGGAGGCGACCGCCCCAGTCAAACTACCCACCAGACAATGTCCCCGGCCCGGATCACGGGTCAAGGTTAGAACCCTAGACCGATAAGGGTGGTATTTCAAGGTCGACTCCACCCCGACTAGCGTCGAGATTTCACTGTCTCCCACCTATCCTACACATACGAGCCCAAAGTCCAATGTCAAGTTATAGTAAAGGTTCACGGGGTCTTTCCGTCTTTCTGCGGGTAGAGGGCATCTGCACCCTCAATTCAATTTCACCGGGTCCCTGGTCGAGACAGTGGGGAAGTCGTTATACCATTCGTGCAGGTCGGAACTTACCCGACAAGGAATTTCGCTACCTTAGGACCGTTATAGTTACGGCCGCCGTTTACTGGGGCTTCGGTTCGATGCTTCTCCACCCGAGGGTGAATAACAAGTCCCCTTAACCTTCCAGCACCGGGCAGGCATCAGACCCTATACGTCGTCTTGCGACTTAGCAGAGTCCTGTGTTTTTAGTAAACAGTCGCTACCCCCATTTCTCTGCAACCTCCTTCGGCTCCAAAAGTAAATTTCTTCACCTAACGGAGGCACACCTTCTTCCGAAGTTACGGTGTTAATATGCCGAGTTCCTTAACCAGAGTTCTCCCGAGCGCCTTAGGATACTCACCCCGCCTACCTGAGTCGGTTTGCGGTACGGTCACCAATCTGACTTGCTAGAGGCTTTTCTTGGCAGCATGGGATCAGCCAGTTTGTGGGATTACTCCCTCCTCATCACTTCTCGGTGTTAACGAGAGGGTGGATTTACCTGCCCTCTCCACCTACGAGCTTGAATCCGGACAACCATCGCCGGAATGGCCTACCCTTCTGCGTCCCCCCATCGCTCAAACGCCAGTTTGGTGGTACAGGAATATTAACCTGTTTTCCATCGCCTACGCCTTTCGGCCTCAGCTTAGGGACCGACTAACCCTGAGAAGATTAGCTTTACTCAGGAACCCTTAGGCTTACGGCGAGCGGGTTTCTCACCCGCTTTATCGCTACTCATGTCAGCATAATCTCTTCCATCCGGTCCACCAGTCCTCACGGTCTGGCTTCACTCCTGAATGGAATGCTCCCCTACCACTCCTCCGCCGAAGCGGAGAAATCCGCAGCTTCGG
>Ga0209254_10005696_pt1:0-5000 | contig 11453 bp, 5 predicted proteins | sample FrelakmetDIP11DI_FD_187148 | JGI IMG/M metagenome (GOLD analysis project Ga0209254, IMG submission 187148) | Freshwater lake sediment microbial communities from the University of Notre Dame, USA, for methane emissions studies - DIP11 DI (SPAdes)... | ecosystem: Environmental > Aquatic >... | reverse complement strand
GTACGCTTGTCCGCGTCTGTCTCCTCACCTCCCTCGCCGGGCAGGTGGCCCTTCAGGTCCTTTTCCCTGAGCATTCTAGCCTTTTCCTTTGCGTCCTCTTCAGAGGGAGGGAGGAATTTCACCTCCACATCGGGCTCAATGCCGCTCGCCTGAATCGAACGGCCGCTCGGCGTGTAGTATATCGCGGTGGTCAGCCGCAAACCGGACCCGTCACTCAACGGGATGATCGTCTGCACAGAGCCCTTGCCGAACGTCTTGGTGCCCAGGATGAGCGCTCTCTTGTTGTCCTGGAGCGCCCCTGCCACGATTTCTGCAGCGCTTGCGCTCCCGCCGTTCACCAGAACAATGATGGGATAGTTCCGGTCCGTCTTCTTCTTGTGGGCTGTTGCCCTCATATCCTGCGAGGACTCCCGGCCCTTGGTGCTCACGATCACCCCTGACTCAAGGAAGAGATCCGACACGTCAATGGCCTGAGAAAGCAGGCCCCCTGGATTGTTTCGAAGATCCAGAATCAGGCCCTCCAGGTTGCGCCCGTTTTCGAGCTTTTCCAGCTCGGCGGACAGGTCGTTCGTCGTTTTGCTCTGAAAATTGGAGACCCGAACGTAGGCGATCTTCGGGTTCAGGAGGGTGCTCCGGACGCTCTTGATCGGGATCACGTCCCGGGTCACTGTGAGCTCCAGAGGTTTTTCAACGCCCTCTCTCATGACGGTCAAGGTGACTTTCGTTCCTTTTTCGCCGCGAATGCTCTTGACCGCTTCAGGCAGAGTCATGTCCGCCGCGAGTTTCCCATCAATCTTGATGATTTTGTCTCCTGCCTGGATTCCTGCTCTGTACGCCGGCGATCCTTCAATGGGAGAAACGACTGTGAGCACATTGTCCTTCACCGTAATCTCGACTCCGATCCCTGAAAAACTACCCTTTGTTTCGGTAAGAAGATCTTGGTGTTCCTCTTTGGAAAGGAATGACGAATGAGGATCAAGGCTCTGGACCATTCCCTTGATCGCGCCCTGGACCAGTTTCTGGTTATCCTGGGGCTCGACATAGTTTTTTTCAATCTGGCGCAGCACTTCCGTGAGAACTTCAAGGTTCTTGTAAGCCTCTCCGGTTCCCGCTTTGACCACGACCGTATTTCCATTGAAAAAGAGAATGCTCCCGATCAGAACACAGAACACGATGGTTTGCAGAAAAAGTCTCTTGTTGTTTCGAGGCATAGCATTGCTCCTGATTTGCAGTGAAAAGTACCAGTTATGATACTCCACAGGGCCATCCCTGGTCAATGAACTTTTAGCCACCTGATAGGATCGAGGGTCCCGCCCCCCTTTCTGATCTCAAAATAGAGCCTTGCATCCCTTGGTGAAGGAGATTTTCCAAGGGATCCGATCACCTCGCCGGCCTTGACCGAATCCCCTTCATCCTTCTTTCTCTGAGCAAGCTGGGCGGAAACCGTGAAGTATCGAGACCCATGGTTGATCACGACGATCTCCCCGTAGCCCTTTAGACTCCCGGAGAAATCGATCCGGCCTGCATAAACCGCTTTGACTTCCGCGCCAGGGCGACCCTCGATGGTGATTCCTTTGAGACCACTCTGAGACCAGGCCCCTTCTCTCAATATTCTGCCTTCCAGCGGCATGGGAAGTTTACCTCTTGCGTTCGCAAACTCAGAGGCAATTTCAGTCCGCTTTTCGTCTCTTTTCTCAATTTGGATAAGAGTTTCTTTTAGCTTTTGCGCAGCAAGCTCCAGTTCCTTGACTCCGGTCTCATGGAACTCCTTCTCTTTGTGGGTTTTCATTAAGAGAACGACTTTCTTGTCAATATCCTTTTTGAGAGCAGAGACCCGGTCGCTTTCTTCCTTTTCAAGTCGGTCCAGAGCAAAAAGCTTTTCTTTGACTGAAGAAATCCCTTCCCGGTACTGTCTCTGGAGATTGGCGGTCTCCTGTAACAGACCGAGGTCCACGGCCAAAAGCCCCCGGAGGTACTTGAATCTTTTCCTCAGGGTATCAAGACCGTCTGCGGTGGCAAGCAGCCGGATATATCCCCTCTTCGCGTAACGATAAAACGCGTCCAGCCTTTTGCCCAAACGGTCCTCGAGCTCCTTCAGCGATTTCTCAAGCTGGTTCACCTTGGCCTGGTTCTCCCGCAGATCTTTCTTGATGGAAGAGACTTTCTCCTCCAGCTCTTTGAGGTTCCTCCTTTTTTCCTCAATCTCTTTTTCCAGCTCCGAGAGCTCTTCCAGCAACCTTTCTTCTTTTTCGTCGAATTTGAGCATCTGCTCCCGTTCACGGTCAAGATCTTTTTCTATCTTCTCGATCTGTTGTTTTTTGTCTTCCGGGTCGGTCGCCACGCGTGCGTGACTGAAGGAGGAACCAAAGAAGGGGAGAAACAGGAAAAGCCATGCGGCCGGCAACAGAAACAGAAGGACGCCCGGGAACCAGGGGGAATAAGTCACTTTTTTTTCAGCAGCTCTTGATTTCAAAACTTGAAGAACCGCCCGATTGCAATAAAGCTCCCCAACAGCCCCAGAACCAGACCCAGAGACAGGATCCCCAGGGCGTGACTCTGTGTCAGGAACATGAAATCCATGAAGGGCAATCCGAAGACCTGGATCGTTTTGAAAGAGAGAAGGAGGTGGATGACCGAGAGAATTCCCAGAGCGATCAAGGCTCCCAGCACACCCTGAATAGCTCCTTCAATGAGAAAAGGCGCCTTCACATACCAGTCCGTGGCGCCCACCAGCTTGAAGATCTCTATTTCGTTGCGCCGGGAGTAGATGGCAAGCTTGATCGTGTTGGTGATGAGGAATAAGACGGCCACACAGAGTAGACCTCCAATGGCGAGCCCGGCCACCTTGAGCACATAGAGCAGACCCTCAAACTGGTCGAGCCACTGCTCGCTGTATTGCACTTCATCCACGCCCGGGACTTTTTCCAGGGCTTCCTTGATTCTTTTCGGTTCGAACTTCTTCCTGTCCGCGTTTCTGAAGGCGACTTCAAAGGAGGCGGGAAGCGGGTTCTTGGTCAGCCCGTCCACCAAACCGGCTTGTGACCCGAGCATCCCCTTCATGTCCTGCAGCGCCTTTTCTTTGGAGATGTACCCTTTGATCTCGGCACCCTGCAACGTGCTGATGGCCGTCCGAATCCTTTCCCGCGTTCCTTCATCGATGCCGTCCTTGAGATACACCGAGATGGAGAGCGTCTGCCCCCACCCCTGAATCCAGGTTCTCACATTCACGGACAGAAGAACAAACGCTCCGAAGATGAGCAGTGAAATGGCAATGGTGCCCACGCTGATGGCATAGATCAGCCGGTTATAGAGGATGCTGGACAGAGCATATTTGAAGTAGGTTGACCAGAGCCTGAGCTTCGCGAGCATAGCGTTTATTCGAGAACCTTTCCCCCGTGGAGTACAATGATGCGCTGGTCCGTATTCCTGAGCAATTCCCTGCTGTGGGTCGCAATGACCACCGTGGTCCCTCTCAGATTGATGCTACGGAAAAGAACCATGATCTCCCGTGTAATATCCGGATCGAGATTGCCCGTAGGCTCGTCCGCGAGCAGGATCAGGGGATCGTTGATCATGGCTCGTGCGATGGCCACCCTCTGTTGTTCCCCTCCGGAGAGCTCAATCGGATAGGCCTCTTCCTTGGCTGCCAGCCCCACCGCTCGGAGCATCTGGTGAGTTTTCTTCCGCACCACCGATCGCTTTTCGCCGGTCACCTCAAGAGCCAGGGCCACATTCTGAAACACGGATCTGCGGCTCAGAAGTTTGAAGTCCTGGAATACGAATCCGACCTTTCTTCGAAGGAGATCAAGTTTGGTACCGCTGATGCGGCTGAGGTTGATGCCGTTGATGACAATCTGGCCTTCTGTCGGCGGCTCGGCACCGAAGATCAGCCTGAGAAGAGTCGTTTTTCCTGCACCGCTCGGCCCGGTGATAAAGACAAATTCCCCCGTGCGGATTCGGAGGTCAATCTCTTTAAGAGCCACAGCGGGCCCAAAAGTTTTGGATACTTGAAATAGCTGGATCACAACGCTAATGGATGATGCAAGAAAGACGGATCAGTAATTTCCGATTGCCCGGTCCAATCTGGCTTTGGCCTGATTGTTATCATAGAGGGCCCGGTAGTAGTCCAGCCGCGAACGGGCGAGAAGGGTTTGAGCATCCAGCAGATCCGTAATGGTGGACACCTGGGCTTTGTACCGCTCCGCGTTGACCCTCAAATTCTCTTCACCGGCATCAACCCCTTTCTGAGTGGTCGGAATGTTCTTGGCAGAGGAATCAAGGTCCAGCATCGATTGTTTAACCTGCAGGCGAATGCCGTCCTCCACATCCGCTTTGGTCTCCAGGAGTTGCCGCCGCACGCTCTCCTTTTCCCTGCCTGCAAAGTAAGTCTTTCCCCATTCCCAGAACGTCCAGTTGGCCACAATCAGGGCCTCCCAGTGGTTTGCATCAACGTAACGGCTGCCTGAGACCGAGGCGCTGTCCCCTTCACTGATGTACTGATAGGTGAAAGCAATTTCAGGGTAGTATTTGCTTTTTGCAAGCCGGATCTGTTGGTCGGCCTGAAGAAGGCTGACGTCGAGCAGTTTAATCTCCGGACGGTTTTCAAAAGCTGTCTTCACGTAGGCGTCAAATTCTCCCACCTCCGGCTTGAAAACCAGGATATCCTCAACCTCCACAGGCTCGGTAACCGGCCTAACCAGCACCGTGTTAAAGGTGGAACGCGTCGTTTGCGCAAGGTTCTTTGCCCTCACGAGTGACTGCTCTGCATTGGCCAGTTCTACCTCCGCCCTGAGCACGTCATTCACAGGAATCATGCCCACTTCGAAAAAGCTGCGAGCGACCTTCACCGTTTGGGTGAGCGATTCCACCGTCGTCTGTGCGACTTCGACCGCTTTGTCCGCTCCCAGGATGTTGAAATAGACCTCTTTCACCCGCAGAACCAAGTCCAGTTTTTCCAGGTCCATCTCCAGCTGCGATTGGTCAATACCCAACTCGGAGAG
>Ga0209254_10005695_pt1 | contig 11454 bp, 14 predicted proteins | sample FrelakmetDIP11DI_FD_187148 | JGI IMG/M metagenome (GOLD analysis project Ga0209254, IMG submission 187148) | Freshwater lake sediment microbial communities from the University of Notre Dame, USA, for methane emissions studies - DIP11 DI (SPAdes)... | ecosystem: Environmental > Aquatic >... | reverse complement strand
ATCCCTCTGTTCCTCTGTCATATACTTCACTTCTTCACCTGAAGCGGCTTGTAACGGCATTTCCGCCGGCTCTTCATCCACTGTTGCAGGGGGGATTTCATAGGGTTTTTCTTCAGGTATCTGTTGGGTTTCCTGCTCAATGGCAGAGAGGTTTGAGACCGCCCACTCATCAGTCGGGTTCAGGTTTAATACACTATGCAGTTCTTTCATTGCATTGTCTCTTTCCCCGAGCTCCTGATAAATTTCGGCTAACTTTTTATGGGCATATAAATTATCGGGGATGATAGCAATAACTTTCTGAAACTCATCTCTTGCTTCATTGAGCAAGCCTTTGCCCATGTAGATCTTACCGAGTGAAACACGGGCGCTGAGATAATTCGGCTGTTTTTCGAGACCCTGAATAAGAACATTAATTGCCTCATCAACCATGCCTGCTTTTTTGTATTCTTCAGCAAGGGGAACAAACAGCTTTGAATCGGGGTCTTTCGCTATCTTTTGTTCTATTCTCTCGATGTCTTCACGTGCCATGCTATGCTCAAATTTTCAATATATTGGAGGAAAAAGTCAAGCTCTGAGCTCAACTATTCTGTCCAGTATGGCATCTGCAACATCATCTTTATTGAGAAGGGGAAGTTCCGATTCTTTTTTCTTATCTATGAGGACTACGTTATTCGTTTCGACGTCAAATCCGGAACCAGCCTCTGTAACGTCATTGAATACGATCAAATCCATATTTTTATGTTTTAATTTCTTTCTTGCTTTTCCCAGTTTCCGGCCTGTTTCTGCTGCAAAGCCGACTATAAAAGGCCTGTTTTTTTTCTTGCCCACAGCTGAAAGGATATCCGGTGTACCGGTTAATGTAAGGAAGAGTTCGTCGGATTTTTCGATCTTTTCCCCGGACTTTTCTGCCGGCATGAAATCAGAAACAGCAGCAGACATGATCAGAATGGTTGACGATGCAAGTTCGCGGTTGACTGCGCTGTGCATGTCACCGGCTGTATCGACAGGAATGAATGTAACCCCTTTGGGCCGGGGTAACGAAGAAGGCCCGCTGATCAGCGTGACCTGAGCCCCTCTCCTGAAGGCAGCCCTGGCAAGAGCATACCCCATTTTGCCGGATGACCTGTTCGACAGGAACCTCACAGGGTCAAGGTATTCCCTTGTAGGGCCTGCAGTCACCATGATATTTTCATCAGTTAGGTCCTTTATTGTCAGGGCACCCTTCATTGTCTCAATGATGTCAGGAACTTCGGCCATCCTGCCTATTCCTTCCTCACCACAAGCAAGTGAACCCTTCTCGGGGCCTACCTGTATGACGCCAAGATTCAAAAGCGTGTCCAGATTCCTCCGGAAAACAGGGTTCTCATACATTCTCCAGTTCATCGCAGGTGCGATAACCACCTTTCCTTTGAAAGAGAGGAAGCTCAAGCTGAGCAGATCGTCGGCAATGCCGTGAGCGAATTTGCCTATGATATTTGCTGTTGCAGGTGCAATAACCATGATATCTGCATTTGCAGGAAGGGAAATGTGTGCCATGGAGTCGGCATAGAGGTCTGAAAAAACCTTGTTCCGGGAGGCAACTTCTATGGACAGCGGAGTTACAAAGTGCTTTGCGGCCTCTGTCATGATAACAGTGACCAGCCCGCCCTCTTCCCTGAGTCTTCGTATCAGATCAATCGATTTGTAAGCAGAAACTCCACCGGTAATACCAAGGAGTATGGATTTATTCCTCAGTACCTTCCTCTCGTTTTTCAATGAAGAGGCCCTCCAGAGCTTTTTTATCTACAGTCTCTTTCTCATGGAGATAGACCTTCAGATCTTTTTCGAACTCGGTAAGATCTTCACCGGTCATCTCTCTCTTTTTCTCTTCAAGAAGTTTTCTGTAGTCAAATTTCTGTGACTCTTCTTTTGCCTTCTTGGCCTGTTCACCTGTGAGGAATTCGATGGTATTGCTGATTGTCTCTTCAAGTGAGATGGTTGTGACTTTTTTTGACTTTGTCTTAACTCTGGGGGAAGCACCGACCGCGAGTTCCTTTGCCCTCTGGCATGCTATCGCTATGATCCTGAATCTTCCGTCTATCTTCTGATGGTCATACTCAATCGGAAGAGAAATGATGTCCATATTACTTTTCCTCCTGATTTAAAAAACTTTCTTGAATCCAGAGGGGATTAATCTTTTTTACGCTTACCCTCTGGGCAATGATGATCGACGCCAATTCCTTAAGCGCATCCTCAAAAATATCGTTAATTATAACATAATCATACTGGGCATACGTGTTTATTTCTGAAAGTGCTGTCCGGAGTCTCTTGTTTATCTCCTCACGTGAATCGGTCATGCGCTTTTCAAGCCTTGTTTTTAATACGCCGAATGAGGGTGGGAGTACAAATATATAAATGCCTTCCCGGTATTGTTCTTTTATCTGCAGGGCCCCCTGGGTGTCGATATCAAGAATAACATCCCTGCCTGAATCCATCAAAGTTTCAATTCTGTCCATGGATGTACCATACAATTCTCCATGAACCTCAGCCCACTCAACGAACTCACCTTTTTCGGTCATGGATTTAAAATCCTCTCGTGAGATAAAGGTATAATCCCTGTCATTGATTTCCCCCGGTCTCGGTTGGCGCGTTGTATAAGAGACTGAAAAATACAGATTCGGCATGAAAGAGAGTACGTTGGTGCACAAGGTTGTTTTCCCTGCTCCGGAAGGCGCAGAGACAATAAACAGGTTGCCTCTACTCTTCTTCGCCTGCAAAATCTTCCTTTCCCTCAAAGAACCGCTGGGTAATAGTCTCTGCCTGTATTGCAGACAAAATAATATGATTGCTGTCTGTCACGATGATCGAGCGGGTGCGCCGGCCTTCGGTCGCATCAATCAGTCTGCCGGTCTTTTTTGCCTCTTCACGAAGCCGCTTCATTGGTGCAGAACCGGGGGTTACAATTGCCACAACCTTCGATGCTGCTACAACATTCCCAAACCCTATATTGACGAGTACGGGACTCAAATCACCTTTCTTCATCTTCATCCTCCTAAAAATCCTCTCCGATAATATTTCGACGTTGTTAGCCCAGCAAGGAATTTGTTCAATTCTGTCATTATGTCTTGGCCGGCATCTTTCTTTGAATTCAGCAGCTTAAGCCGTTCGATTCCCGACAAGGGGGAAAGACGGCTTATAGTATTATGTGTATTGGATTGAACAAGGGAGCATATATGACTCATTGTATGTTCTGCACCTGCTCCCTGATTTTTTCGAGTTCGGTTTTCATCTCAATAACAATAGCCGATATGGCATATTCACCTGATTTACATGACAGGGTGTTAACCTCTCTGTTCAGTTCCTGCACGAGAAAATCAAGTTTTTTCCCTACAGCATCGCCATGACCGGGAATCTCTGCAAGCTGTTTCAGATGATTTTCTATCCTGCTTATTTCTTCTGAGATATCGAGTTTTTCTGCCATGATGGCAGCCTCCTGCAGGATCCTGTTATTATCCATAATTCCGGCATCGACTATCAACCTCAGTCTCGCAGAGAATTTTTCCCTCCACCTGACGAGTTCATCCGGGGCATTTGATTTTATTGTTTTGATCATCTCATCCAGTGCACCTGTCCTTTTTTGGATCTCGTCTGAGAGAAGATTGCCCTCCCGTATTCGCATCTCCTTGAGGCTGAAGACTGCCTGGTGAAAAACACTGTATAACGTATCGACATCATATACAGGTTCTTCTTCTATCAGGATATCCCTGTACTCAGAGAATGTCTGTATGTTTATCCTGCCGGGCAGAGAGAGTTCCTTCTGCAGATCCTTAAGGGCAGAGAGCAGGTTCTTTGCAAGCGGTCTGTTACATTTCAGCCGTGGTGCTTTTTGCGCATTAAGCGAAATGGAAACGTCAAATCTCCCTCGCTCAAAATTTTCTTTCAGGATAGTCCTCAGAGGTATCTCATATTGAATCATGAACTGGGGCATCTTAATCGATATGTCGATAAACCGGTGATTCAGAGAGCGTATTTCGACGAAAAAATCAGCGTTCGAGGCACTTCCGAATCCTGTCATGCTCTGTACCATGGTGCTTTACACTATAAAAAACTCGGAAAAATTAGTCAAATGAAGAAAATTTGCATATTGGTGCTTGAAAAAACCTTTATGATGGTCTAAAATGCTCATAAGTGGTTGATGTAAATATCATAAAAAGATAAGACCGTAAGAATGATTTTCTTGCCCTCATGAACAATTGTCCAGAACAAGGAAACATCTGGTTATTTTTTTATCTTAATTATTAAGCATATCTAATGATTTGGAGGAATTGAAATGGCTGAGATAGTAGAAATACGATGGCATGGACGAGGAGGCCAAGGGACCGTAACTGCTGCAAAGGTGCTTGCAGATGCCTGCCTGAGTGGCGGAAGACATGTCCAGGCATTTCCGGAATATGGCCCTGAGAGAGCCGGTGCTCCGTTAAGGGCATATAACAGAATCAGTTCGCATGAACTCAGAATGCATTGCCCTGTGCTGAAACCACAGGTTGTCAGCGTTGTCGATGCAACCCTCATTGATAGCATAAATGTTACTGATGGCGCTATTGAGGATGCTGTGTTTGTTGTCAATTCATCTAAAGATCCTCAGGAAATAAGGGCAAAGCTTCACGCCGGACCAAAACAGAGAGTATATACTGTTGATGCAAGCAAGATTGCTTTTGATTGTATCGGGAGAGCACTCCCGAACTCTCCAATGCTTGGTGCACTCTGTAAGATAACCAGGCTTATTACGCTCGAACATCTGCTTGAGGACGTACAGAAAAGCTTTGGGAAGAAATTTGCCCAGAAGATCATAGACGGCAATCTTGAAGCTACACGGCGTGGATATGAGGAGGTAAAGGAAGGATGAAACTGAAAAGCTGGAAAGAGGTAAATCCAGGAGCGGTAATTACCGATGCCGGGAATTCAAGAGAATTTAAGACTGGCTCATGGAGGTCATTCAAGCCTGTCTGGATCGAAGAGAACTGCATCCAGTGTCTTTTCTGCTGGATTTACTGCCCTGATATGGCAATTAAAGTTAAGGACGGAAAGAGGGCTGATTTTGACTATGATTTTTGCAAGGGCTGCGGACTGTGCGCACTTGAATGTCCCGGTAAAAAAGGCAAAAAGGCGATTATCATGGTAGAGGAGGGGAAATAATGGCAAAGGTGGTTGCAGTAACAGGAAATGAAGCTGTTGCCAATGCCCTCAGACAGGCAAATCCGGATGTCTGTGCTGTCTATCCCATAACCCCGCAAACGGAAATGATGCAGCGGTTTTCGAGTTTTGTATCAGACGGCAAGGTGAAGACAGAGTTGATCCTTGTAGAGAGTGAACACAGTGCAATGAGCTCATGTGTCGGTGCATCTGCAGCGGGTGGACGGGTTATCACCGCGACTTCATCGCAGGGGCTGGCACTTATGTGGGAAATATTGTTTATTGCATCCGGGACAAGACTCCCCATCGTCATGCCTGTCGTAAACAGGGCTCTCTCAGCTCCATTGAATATCCATGGTGACCATTCAGATGCCATGGGTGCGAGAGACGCAGGATGGATACAACTTTGGTCTGAAAATGGGCAGGAAGCGTATGACAATACAATACAGGCATTCCGCATTGCAGAGCATATGGACATAAGACTTCCGGCAATGATCTGTATGGATGGCTTCATCATAAGCCACTCGATAGAGAGACTGGAATATCTGGATGACCAGGACGTGCAGGCTTTTGTTGGTGAATTCAAGCAGTTGAATCCACTTCTGGATATTGAGCATCCGGTCAGTTATGGTCCTCTTATCCTCCCTGACTATTACATGGAGTACCGAAGGGCACAAGCCGAAGTTGCCACGAAGGTTGCCCAAGTTGTCCTTGATGTTGCTGAGGATTTTGCACGATTGTCAGGGAGAAAATACGGTTTATTCGAGACTTACAGGCTTGATGATGCAGAGATAGGGCTCGTTATTCTCAATTCAGCAGCGGGTACATCGAAGGATGTCATTGATGAATTCAGAGACAGGGGAATTAAAGCAGGTTTGTTCAAGCCCAGATTATACAGGCCTTTCCCCTATGAAGAGACAGGGGAAGCATTGAAACACCTGAAAGCACTTTGTGTACTCGACAGGGCGGACTGTTTCGGAGGCTCCTTCGGGCCGGTATTTGTGGACATTACCACAAGCCTCTATCCATACCGGGAAAAACCGATACTGATCAATAAAATATATGGACTTGGCGGGAGGGATTATTTGCCAGGGCATGCAGAGCTTGTACTCAATGAGCTTGTGGATGTTGCACAAACAGGAACGGTGAGGAATTACAAAGAATACATAGGAGTGAGGGAATAATATGGCAAAAGCACTGACACTCAAAGAGCTCTCAAAGAGGGAAATTAACCTTTCGTCGGGCCATAGGTTGTGCTCAGGGTGTGGGGCACCAATAGTCGTAAAAATGGTTCTCCTTGCATCTGATTATCCTGTTATTGCTGCAAATGCTACAGGATGCCTTGAAGTTTCGACCTGTATTTCAGACTACACATCCTGGAAGATTCCATGGATTCATAATGCCTTTGAGAATGCGGCTGCAACTCTTTCAGGGGTTGAGACGATGTACCGGTCATTGAAGAAGCAGGGGAAAATAAGCCAGGATATCAAGTTTATCGCCTTTGGAGGCGACGGCGGCACATACGATATCGGACTGCAGAGCCTTTCAGGAGCCATGGAACGCGGTCATGACATGCTCTACATCTGTTATGACAATGGTGCTTACATGAATACAGGCATACAGCGTTCAAGCGCTACACCGTTTGGAGCTGATACTACAACGAGACCGGCAGGAAGTGTTGTGCCGGGAAAGACTGAGAAGAAAAAGAACCTGACTAAAATAATGGCAGCTCATAATATTCCATATGCAGCCCAGGCCTCTCCGAGTAACTGGAGTGATCTCATGAAGAAAGTCAGAAAGGCGCTGGAAATAAACGGTCCGAAATTCATGAACATCATTGCACCATGTAACAGGGGATGGAGAACAAGGACTGACGACGCGATTATGCTGAGCAGACTGGCGGTCGAGACCTGTTTCTGGCCACTGTATGAAATTGAAAACGGTGTGACGAAAATAACCTTCAAGCCGAAAGAAAAGAAACCGGTTATCGATTTCCTGAAACCACAGGGAAGATTCAAACATCTCTTCAAACCAGAAAATGAAGGGTTATTAGCACAAATTCAAACAGATATCGACAGGGAATGGGAGAAGTTGCAGAAAGAGGAGGCTTGTTTTACCTCATAAGGCTCTGGTTTCAGAGATCGGTGCTAAGGGGAGTAAATATTTTTTACTCGCTTCTCATTTTCTTTTCTCTTTGTACAAGTTGTTTTATTTCTTTGAGGAATTCCCTTTTACTGACAATGCCCTTCTTTTGTAAAAGATTGATCAGTGCCTCATGATCGAGAATGCTTCTTTTAATCATTTTTCTTCGTTCAGGCACATTAATACAGCCTGAATGTATTAACTCACTGATTAAAATCTTGAAATTTTTTTCGAGCTGGGCTGTTTTTCCCTCCATCTTTTTTATCTGGTCTCTTTGTTCCCCGAGCTGTTTCTCCAAATTTACCATCAGACGGAGAACATCCGGGGAAAGGGAAATTGTATCTGAAGGAGCTTTTTTCATTGCATTCAATGCTCTATATTAAGAATAAGCTTTTTTTAAGTCAAGTAAATCAGAGGACATCATATTATTGCTTATAAAAAAATCTTTTCTGAGATTTCTGTGGAGTGTATTTGTTGCTGTGTCATTCCGGCCTGGCCGGAATCTTTCTTTGTCTCTTGGCTGCATATACCTGTATTCAGAAGGATTCCCGCCAAGCGGGAATGACAGAAATAGCAATTTCAACTTGGCCCTTTCTCCGCGCATTCACGAAAATATCTGAGGAAGCAAAAAAAGGGGCTCTCTTTGCCGAGAGCCCAGGGGGAGGTGAGAAAGGAGTTAAATTTCAAACTTAATTATATTTAAAGCATTTTTTGTGCCAATTCAGATTAGCTCATAATATATTGAATTATAATGGATATTCAGGAAACGATTCGTCACATATAGTGAATATATGACACGGTTTGTCATTCAGAAAGGCGTTTTCTTGATATTACTTCCCGGTGGAGAGTCTCTGCATTCCCGCAGTTTTGCGCTCAGATATGTCCGTGTTCAACCCAACGGTAAATGAAGAATACTATGGCAACAAGAACTGCAATAAAAACCAGGGTAGCGAAAAGCTTCGGTTTCCAGAAGAGCAAGAAAATAAGCAGCAGTATTGCTATGCCGATAATAAGGTATGGATGGTCCCGAACGATTGCAAAGGAACCTGAAATACTGCCGATAATAAGTGAATGTTCCACGAGGGTCTGCCCCTTTTCACTGCAGAGGGCCGTGCGGAGTTCTTGATGCACGTTCAGTATTAAATTGTTGGCTTTTCCCATTTTCACTATTTCAATCATACCATAACTCTGCAGATTTTCGATGGTGGACGGTAGGGGATTCGAACCCCCGACTTCCACGTTGCGAACGTGGCGCTCTCCCAGCTGAGCTAACCGCCCATATTATTTTCTGATATAATATCATATCGTTGTGATACATATATCCACAAGCTATTTGATGTGCTATAGAGTATAACAAAGTTTAAGAGAGATCCTGTAAAAAGATCGGGGATCGGCAAATGCATAGTCTCCTGAAAACGGCAGACGAGCACAATTGATGAAGGTACGTGTCGGTGTATACATCTGCAGCTGCGGCACGAACATTTCTGAAAAATTAGATCTCAGCGAACTCTCCAGATATTCATCCAGCCTTAATGACGTTGCATACGTCAAAATCCATAATCTCCTCTGTTCTGAAGAAGGCAGGAATTTTCTGATTCATGATGTCATGCATCAGAAACCTGACCGGGTTATTATTGCTGCCTGCAGTCCGAGAGAGCACGAAAAAACTTTCAGAAATGTCCTCCAGAGAGCCGGGGTTAACCCTTTTCTGTTTCAAATGGTAAATCTCAGGGAGCAGGTTGCATGGGTGACTGCTGATAAAACGCAGGCAGGTGAAAAAGCACGATGTTACGTACGGGCAGCAGTTAAGCGAGTGGCACTGCATGAACCACTGGAAATACAAGAGATCGATTGCAATACAGACGTGCTTGTTATAGGAGCGGGTGTTGCGGGGATGGAGGCTGCACTCACGTTAGCTCAATCCGGGAGAAGGGTCTGTCTGGTGGAAAAAAATTCTTTCGTCGGAGGAAAGGTCATACTGTATGAAGATGTTTCCCCTACGATGGAGTGCTCTTCATGCATGCTGCAGCCAAAGATGGATGAGATTCTCCATCATGAAAACATAGAATTATTAACCTGCAGTGAAATTCAGGAAGTCCTTGGGTTTGTGGGTAATTTTACTGTCAGGATAGAGAAAAAGGCCGGATTCGTGGATAAGAGCAAGTGTGTCGGGTGCGGGGCATGTTATGAACAGTGTCCGATCACTACCAAAAATGAATTCAATTCTAACCTGAGTGACAGGAAAGCTATCGATCTGCCTTTTGCCGGTGCGCTCCCCAACGTGCCTGTGATTGACAGAAAAACCTGCCTGCGTTTTCACGGTCAGGACTGTACAATCTGCAAGCAGGCCTGCCACTTTGATGCAATCGATTATGATGACAGAGATGAATTCCTTGAGAGAAATGTCGGTGGAATAATTGTAGCAACCGGGTTTGAACTGTTTGATCCTTCGGCTCTCCCTCGCTTCGGCTATGGCAAGATACCCGAGGTATATACAAGCCTTGAATTCGAGAGAATCTTGTCCCAGAACGGCCCCACCGGGGGGAAACTCCTGATGAAGAACGCAGGAGAACCAAAATCCCTTGCAATAATCCATTGTGTGGGAAGCAGGGATAAGGGCGTGAAGGATTATTGTTCGGGTGTTTGCTGTCTGTATGCTGTGAAATTTGCTCACATGGTAAAAAAACGTTCACCTGCTGTAAAGGTATATGATCTCTACGCTGACTGGTGTGTCCCGGGAAAAGACAATCAGTCTTTTTTAGATTCTATCAGGGAATGGAAAAATTTCAGGGTTATCCGGACGTCACTTCCAATGAATGTAATCACAAAACAGAGCAAAGAGAGAATCAATCTCTCCTGCACTGATGTATCAGGGAAACGGAAGAAAATTTCTGTTGATATGGTGGTGCTCTGCCCGGCTATGATTCCGGCGAAGAATTCAAACATGCTTTCGGAGATCCTTTCGATTTCTCAGGGTAAGGATGGATTTTTCTCTGAAGGGCATAAAACACTTGCCCCGGTATCAACAACTATTGAAGGGATATTCATCGCAGGCTGCGCGCAGAGTCCGAAGGATATCCAGGGGTCGATTGCCCAGGGGGCTGCCGCAGCAGGGCAGATTCTCTCCATGCTTGTTCCCGGAAGGAAATTGGAACTTCATGCGATGACTGCCGAAATCAATGGAGATGCCTGTTCGGGCTGCATGATTTGTGTGGGACTCTGTCCATACAAAGCCATTGTTTTTGACAGGGCGAAAGGGGTTGCTGTTGTGAATACCATCCTCTGCAAGGGATGCGGAACCTGCGTGGCGGCATGTCCGAGCGGTTCTGCAAAGAGTAAACACTTTACAACAGAGCAGGTATGTGCTGAAATCGAGGAGATATTACAATAAAGGACTTTGAGCCGAAAATTATAGGATTCCTTTGTAACTGGTGTTCTTATGCAGCAGCAGACGCTGTGAGCAGTTCAGGGAAGGTATCCCCGCCTAATGTGAGATTCATCAGGCTCATGTGTACCGGCAGGATTGATCCTGAGTTTGTCATGAAGGGATTTCAATCCGGTGCGGATGGAGTTGTGATACTCGGATGCCATCCTGGTGATTGCCATTACAAGGAGGGTAATTACAACACTCTCCGCAGGGTTTATCTCTTAAGGCGCATGCTGAGTCAGTTTGGTATCGAGGAGAAACGGTTATGGCTGGAATGGATATCAGCATGTGAGACTGACAAATTCGTGGACACACTTCATGATATGGTCAGAGAAATCAAGGCATTAGGACCACTGAATAAGGGGATTACCCATGATGTTGGGAGATATTAAACCGGCAAGCAAATACTTGAATGATGTCATTCTGAGCAGCGCGAAGAATCTTGTATTTTCATGCTGTTACGAGATCCTTCACTTCGTTCAGGATGACCATTATAATTGGCGGGTTAATAATAATGATTTCAAAATAAAAGCAACATTGATTTGTAAAATCCCTCCTAACCTCCCTTTGCCAAAGGGAGGAATAATACCCCTCTTTGGTAAAGAGGGGGAAGGGGAGATTTTCTGATAAATGTCTATTCGATTATGAAACCATTTATAACATTGCCTAAGCCAAAAGCAGCCTTTTACTGGTGTGCATCCTGCGGCGGATGT
>Ga0209254_10005694_pt1 | contig 11455 bp, 10 predicted proteins | sample FrelakmetDIP11DI_FD_187148 | JGI IMG/M metagenome (GOLD analysis project Ga0209254, IMG submission 187148) | Freshwater lake sediment microbial communities from the University of Notre Dame, USA, for methane emissions studies - DIP11 DI (SPAdes)... | ecosystem: Environmental > Aquatic >... | reverse complement strand
CATCTCCATCTTCACCGTCGTCTCCCACAGCTCGTCGGGGCCCGGGCCCGGCTTGAACATGGGGCTGCTTCCGCGCCCCATGCCCGTCATCGGGTTCTGCGCGAAAGCGGGCGCGGCGAGCGCGGCGGCGAGGACGAGCGCCCCGGCGAGGGGCAGGCGGGCAGCGTGCATGGCGGGTTCCTTCGACTATTGCAGCCAGCGGCGATGCTACCGCAGCCGGGCGCGGTCGTGGCGCGGGACGACTTGCGGCACGCTCAATCGTCGCGCGACACGCGCTCCTGCGCGTCCGCGCGCGACGGCCACGCCGCGACTTCGGCAAGCGTGACGGGGCGCAAGGGAAAGCGGATCGACGGCGGTGCCAGCGTCGCGGGATCGGCGCCCAGCTCGTCGGCCAGGATCTCGGTCGCGGTGCCCAGGCAGGAGCGGCCCTGACAGGGTCCCATGCCGCAGCGCGTGGCCGCCCTCAGCGCGTGCAGCGTCGCCGCGCCGTCGCGCACCGCCTCGCGCACCGTGTCCGCGGTCACTTCCTCGCAGCGGCACGCGAGCGTCGCGCCATAGGGGTGAAGGAACCCGGGCGCGGGACGGTACAGCACGTCGAGGAAGCGGCGGCCGCGCAGCGCGATGGCGAGCGCCTTTTGCGCAGGTGCGGCCAGCGCGTCGCGGCGTGCGGCGTCGATGCGGCCGAGCGCATTGGCGATGCCGAGCGCCGCGAGCCTGCCGCGCGCTTCTGCACCTCGCGCACCGGCGATACCAGCAACGTCGCCGGCCACGTACACGGCTTCCGCCGACGTGCCGCCCCACGCGTCCACTATGGGCTGGAACGCCGACTGGTCAGGGTTCCACTCGAGATCGCAGCCCAGCGCCGCGGGCAGGTGGATATTCGGCACCACGCCGTGCGAAACGACGAGGAGGTCGGCCGGGATCTCCGTCCACTCGCCGTCGACGGCATAGCGCACGGCCTCGACGCGCCCGTCGCCGCGCGCCTGAAGCTCCGCGACGTGCTCGACGACGTTCGTCCGGCGGCGCACCGTGCGCACGAGTTCGAGCCCGCGCGCGAGATAAGTCGAGAACATGAAGCCCGGTGCGTGGCGCATAGCCTCGGCGAGACGGCCGCGCGGGATCGTCTCGAGCACGCGGTCGATGGCGACCCCCGCGTTGGCGAGCTGCCACGCGACCTGCCACAACAGGGGCCCGGAGCCTGCCAGCACGACGCGGCCCGTGGGCACGAGCGCCGAGGACTTGAACAGACCCTGCACCGCGCCCGCCGTCATCACGCCCGGCAGCGTCCAGCCGGGGAACGGCAGCGGCCGCTCGATCGCGCCGGAGGCCACGAGCAACGCGCGCGCCGCGAACGTCCCGCCGATGCGCGTGCCGGGGCGCCCACCGGAGATGCCGAGGTCGAAGCCCTCCGTGCCCCGCGCCGCCGCCCACACTGTGGTCGCCGGCAGGTACTCGGCGCCGCTGGCGCGAAACGGCCCCACGAGACCGGCACCATGCCAGTAATCCCGGCCGAGCAGCTCGGGCCGGCGCACCGGCGTAGTGGTCACCGCGCGGTAGATCTGCCCGCCCGGCGACGGCGACTCGTCGAACACGATCGTCGCCAGCCCCAGCGATGCCGTCGTCGTTGCCGCGACCAGGCCCGCAGGCCCGGCGCCGACGACTGCTACGTCGTAGGTTTTCACGCCGCGCCTTCGCCCGGCATTGGCGCGCCGCGCTGTGTCGTGATGCGCATGCCGGATGCGATCGCGACCATGCACGCGCGCTGGTTCGGGACGCCGTCGATCGTCACGAGGCAGTCGAAGCACACGCCCATCAGGCAGAACGGGCCGCGCGCCGCACCCGACACCGGCGAGGCGCGGGAGGCAACTCGGCCGCTGGCGAGCAGCGCAGCGGCCACCGTGTCGCCGGCGCGTGCCTCGAACGCCACGCCGTCGATCGCGACGACGATCGCCTCCGCACCGGACTCAGGCAGCCGCGCGAACATCGTCGAAGCGCTCGGCGGCGAAGGGCGCGAGCGCCGCGGGCAGGCTGCCCGCGAGGATCGCCGGCGCGAGATCGAGCGCGTGCGCGGCGGCGAGCGTGACGCCGCTGTGGCAGGCGACGGCGAACGCGCCCGGATGCGCGGCCGAGCGCGCGTAGACCGGGAAACCGTCGGGGGTGAGCACGCGCGGGGCCGCCCACGCGCGCACGACCTGCGCGGAGGCGAGCGCCGGAATCACGCGCAGCGCGCGGCGCGCGATCGCGCCGAGCACACTGAGGTCGAGCGCGGGATCGGCGCGCGGCTCGTGCGAGTCGCCGAGCAGCACCGCGCCCTCGTCGGTCTGCCGGATCGTCTCGAGCGCGAAGGGCAGGAAGCGGCGCATGCGCTCCAGCACCAGCACCTCGCCGGTGTTCTCGACCAGCGGCACGTTCACGCCGACCATCGCCGCCAGCCGCTGCGTGCCGCGGCCGGCGGCGACGACGACGCGCTCGGCCGCAACGCTCCCGCGGTCCGTGAGCAGGCGGAAGCCGCCGGCGGCCGGCGCGATCGCCTCGACGCGGCAGTGCGTCCGTGCAACACCCGCGCGCCGCAACCCGGTGCGCAGCGCCGCGTGCAACCGCAGCGGGTTGCATTGGCCATCGAGCGCGCAGTAGCTGCCGCCCGCCACGTCCGGCCCGAAGAGCGGAAGGCGCGCGAGCGCCTCGTCGCGCGTCAGCATGCGCACGTCGCAGCGCTCCGCGCCGGCCTGCGCGTACAGGCGCTCGAGCTTGTCCGCGCGCGCCTCCATCTCGCGCGGCGACAGGCAGGGGCGCAGGCCCCCAGCCTGCTCGAGCGCGACGTCGATGCCGGCGTGCGCGCGCAACTCCTCCGCGAGCCGCGGCCACGCACGCGCCGAGCCGATCGTCCAGCCGACGTAGGCCGGCATGCCGAGTCCCTTGCCCTGCACCCACACGAGGCCGAAGTTGCCCTGCGAGGCGGCGTGCGCGTCGGCGGCGTCGAGCACCGCGAGCCGGGCCCCAAGCGCGCGCATGCCCCACGCCAGCGCCGAGCCGACCAGCCCGCCGCCGACGATCGCGATTTCGCAGTGCTGCGTCATCGCGGCAGCTGCACGCCGGCGAAGCGCAGCAGCTCGGGAATGTGCGCGGCGAAGTGCGCGAAGCCGTGGTCGCCGCCACCTTCGACCAGCTGCCACGCACCGCTGCAATACGTCACGGCTTCGCGCCAGTCCAGCACCTCGTCGCCGGTCTGCACCATGAGGAAGCAACGCTCCGGCCGCGCGATGCGCGGCACGGCGAGCGCGCGCAGCTCGTCGAAGTGCGCCGGAAGGACCTCGAACGCCTCGCCGGTGTACAGGTTCGTCTGCGTGCCGGCGTACTGCGCGAGGTCGTCGCAGGGGCGCATCGCCGGGTTGATCAGCACCGCGCGAGCACCGAACCGCTCGGCGAGGTGCACGGCGTAGAAGCCGCCGAGCGAGCTGCCGACGAAGGTGAGGTCGGCCGCCGGATCGGGCACTTCGTCGCACACCCACGCGGCGACGCGCTCGACCGCCTCGCGCGGCGAGAACTGCAGCGCGGGAACCCGCAGCCGCGGTCGCACCGCTTCCGGCAACGCGTCCACGAACGCAACCAGCGCGCGCGCCTTGATGCTCGCCGGCGAGCTCGCAAAGCCGTGCAGGTAGACGATCGTAGCCGTCATTGCCCCTCCAGCCGCGCGAGCAGCTTCGCGTGCACGTCGCCGAAGCCGCCGTTGCTCATCACCAGCACGTGGTCGCCGGCGCGCACGTACGCGGCGATCGCGGCCACCATCGCGTCGAGGTCGTCGTGCACGGCGTAGCGGTAGCCCAGTGGCGCGAGCGCCTCGCCCGGATCCCACCCCAGGTCCTTCGCGTAGCAGAACACGTGGTCGGCCTCGGCGAGGCTGCCCGGCAGCAGCGCCTTCATCGCGCCGAGCTTCATCGTGTTCGAGCGCGGCTCCAACACGGCGACGATGCGCTGCGCGCCGACGCGCCGGCGCAAGCCCGTGATCGTCGCGGCGATCGCCGTCGGGTGGTGGGCGAAGTCGTCGTAGACCGTGACGTCCTTCGCCACGCCGCGCACCTCCATGCGCCGACGCACGCCGCGGAAGCCGGCCAGCGCAGCAAGGCTCACGTCGACCGGCACGCCGGCGTGGCGCGCCGCGGCGATGGCCGCCAGCGCGTTGAGGCGGTTGTGGCGGCCGGTGAGCGGTGCGTCGGCGAGCCAGCGCACGTGGCCCTGCGGCGCGCCAGCGTGCGTCACCTTGCCGTCGGCAGCAATGCGCCACTCGGCCGGCAACCCCTCGCCGGCGGCGATCTCGGCACCGGCGAAGCGCTCCACACCCGACCAGCAGCCGCGCGCGAGCACGCGCGCGAGCGCGGGTTCCTCGGCGTTGACGACGATCTTGCCCGCGCCGGGGATCGTACGCACGAAGTGGTGGAACTGCGTCTCGATCGCCGCGAGGTCGGGAAAGATGTCGGCGTGGTCGAACTCGAGGTTGTTGAGGATCGCCGTGCGCGGCCGGTAGTGGACGAACTTCGAGCGCTTGTCGAAGAACGCCGTGTCGTACTCGTCCGCCTCGATGACGAAAAACGCGCTGTCGGAGTGCCGTGCGGACACGCCGAAGTCGAGCGGGACGCCGCCGATCAGGAAGCCGGGCGCGAGTCCCGCGTACTCGAGGACCCACGCCAGCATCGAAGCCGTCGTCGTCTTGCCGTGCGTGCCCGCGACCGCGAGCACGTGGCGGCCGGCCAGCGCGTGGTCGCGCAGCCACTCCGGGCCCGACGTGTAGGCGAGCCCGCGGTCGAGGATCGCCTCGATCAGCGGCATGCCTCTGCGCACGGCATTGCCTACGATGTACAGGTCCGCCTGCCCCGCATCGCCGTCGAGCTGCTCGGCGCCGTAGCCTTCGGCCAGCGCGATGCCCAGCGCGTCGAGCTGCGTGGACATCGGCGGGTAGACATTCGCGTCGCAGCCGGTGACCCGGTGGCCCGCGGCCTGCGCGACCGCTGCCAGCCCGCCCATGAAAGTGCCGCAGATGCCGAGGATGTGGAGGTGCATGGGCATGTCAGTGGCGCCGGGCCGTCCCAAGCCACTGACCCGCCGGCCTCCTCGAGCGGTCGCGAGTCACGACCGCTTGCGCGTCGGCCGGCGCGGCGATTCGCCTTGGCGTCGATCCCCGCGCGCTCCGCGTCACGGGGACCCCTCGCCGCAGGGCGAACGCCGCTCCCCCGGGGGGCAGCGAGTGAAGCGAGCGTGGGGGCCGTTTCATTTCAGGCCGCAGCCGGCGCGGGCGTGTGGATGGCGAAGCGCTTCCAGCCGAGCGCGAACCACGCGAGCACTGCGAGATCGAGCGCAAGGACGAGCGTCATGGCGTAACGCAGGCCGGAGGCGGTGTCGAGGCCGCCCCAGCCGCGCAGCAGGTCGACGATCACGCCGATGCCCCATTGCGCTGCGAAGGAGCCGGCGAACATGACGAGGTTCACCGCCGTGTTCGCGCGCCCGACGAGCTCGCGCGGGAAGCCCTCGTTCAGCACGGCGAACGCGAGCACATTGACCGCGGCGCCGAGTCCGTAGCACGACCACCAGACCACGCCGCCTGGCGCGCGCAGCACGATCAGCGTCAGCGCCACGGCGTTGAGGCCGAATCCGGCCGCGAAGAGGTGCCGCGGGCGGATGCCGTGGCGATCGAGCCGCGTGCCGAACACGCCGAGGAAGAGGTAGCCGGCGAGGATCGCGATGCCCATGACGAGCAGGTAGCCGGCCGCGGCGGCGCGCGTCATGCCCTCGACTTCCATCATCCACGGCACCGCCCACAACCCCTGCACCGCCATGAACGCGCCCATGGCGAAGCCGCCGAGCGGCGCGATCCACCAGAAGCGCGGGTGGCGGAACACCTGCGTCACGCCGGCCCACTGCGCGGCGAAACCGGTTGCGTGCGCCGGCTTGGGCGTGTCGGGCACGCGCAGCCACAGCCACGCCGCGACGGCGAGCGTGAGCGCGGCGAGCAGCAGGAACACCTCGCGCCACGTCGCAACGCGCAGCGCGAGCTCGATGGGCGTCGTTGCGACCAGCGCCCCCGCGCCGCCGGCCACCATCATCCATCCCGCCAGCGAAGCGTGCCGCTCGGGCGGATACCACATCGCGATGCCCTTGAGCGGCGCCATCAGGCAGGCGGACACGCCCGCGCCGATGACTGCGCGTCCCAGCGTCAGGCCCGGCAGAGCGTCGGCGAGCGCGAACGCGAGCGCACCGAGCGAGGCCACCGCGAGCAGCGCGGGCTCGACGCGCCGCGGGCCGTAGCGGTCGAGCAGCATGCCCACCGGAATCTGCATCGCGGCGAACGCGACGAAGTACGCGCTGGTGAGGAAGCCGAGCGAGCCCGGCTCGAGCGCCAGGTCGCGCGTCAGTTCGGGCGAGATCACGGCGTTGACCGTGCGGAACAGGTAGGAGAGGAGGTAGCCCGCGGCGAACGCCGAGTAGACCGGGCCGAACGGCGGCGGAACAGCTTGCGTTCCCTGACTCATCGCAAGACCTGATTAGCGATGAAGCTCGGCAGCCGTGTTCTGCAGCGCCCCCTCATCCCAACTCTCTCCCCCGTTAGCGGGGGAAAGGGGGATCTGCTCCCTCTCCCGCAAGCGGGAGAGGGCCGGGGTGAGGGTGCCGGCTTCGCTGCAAAGTCCCATGCCGAGCTTCATCGCCAGTCAGGTCGGAAGATGAAACAGACCGCGCCCATCAGGCACGGTCCGCCCCCGGGTCGTCGAGCTTCACGGGCTCGCCCATGCACGGCACCGCGCAGGTGCACGCGGGGTAGGCTACGATGGACGCGGAGAGTGGCATGAGGCAGCGGGCTCGCGGCCCGGCGCGGGCCGGGGGCGATGCCATTATCGCCGACGCGAGCGTCCCCACGACGTGATGGCACTTCGACCCAACGCCGGGACCTTGCGCGGCGCCATGTGCAGCATGCTGGCCGTCCTGGCGCTCGCCGGGGCGACGGCGGCGCTCGCCGAGGGCGGCAAGGCTGACATTCGCGTCACGCAGCAGAGCGGCACGTTCGTGATCAACGCGACGCTCGACGCGCCGGTACCGCCGGCGCTGGCCTGGGAGGTGCTGACCGATTTCGAGCGGATGGAGCGCTTCGTGCCCAACCTCGCCGACAGCCGGATCACCTCGCAGGACGGCAACCGATTGACCATCCTGCAGCGCGGCATCGCCCGCTTCGGCCCGTTCGCGATTCACTTTGAATCGGAGCGCGAGGTCACCCTGGTACCGCCCTCGTCGATCCGCTCGGTGCAGACGCGCGGCACGATGGACAGGCTCGAATCGCTGACGACTTTCGCGCCGTCGCCGACCGGGACGCGCCTCGACTACCGCGTCGAGGTTGTCCCGGGCGCGCTCTACCCCGACGCGATCACCCGCCGCTTCATCGGGCACGAGATCGGCGAGCAGTTCGAGGCGATCGTCCGCGAGATGGTCCGCCGGCGCGCCGCACCGGGCTAGCGCGGCTTCGGCGCAGGCGGCGCCGTCCGCTCGGCACGGGCGGGCCGCGTGGGGGTCAGCGGCTGCACCGGCTGCGTGATCGGCGGAATCACGAGCCGCATCGGCGGCACGATCCCCGCTGGCGGCTGCCCGGGCGGCAGCGGGCGTACTTGGGGCGGGCGATGGGGCGGCCGGGGCGGGTGCGACCCGGGCGGCGGACGATGCGACCACCACCGCCACTGCGGGTACCAGGGTCGATCCGCGTACCAGGCGTCCCAGTAATTCTCGAGGACGAACGGCACGACGGCCAACCCGAGGTACGGCCCGGCGTCGCGAACGATGACGTAGCCGCCTTCGTACGGATACCCGAGGAAGCCGGCGTAGACGAAACCGCGCACCGGCCCGTTGCCGATCTCGCACCAGCGCCAATCGGCGAGGCACCCGAGGATCTCGACGACAGTCCCCACCGGTAGCCAGGCGACGAGCGGGTACTCGCGTGCGGGGCCCGCGCGCACGTTCACGTCGCGCGTGGTGAAACCGTACTGCGCGTGCGCGCCGGTGGCGGTGGCAAGGCCGGCCGCGAGAACCATCGCCAGCAGCAGCGTCTTCATCGATCCGCCTATCGATTGATCGCGGTTGCAAGCTCGCGACGATAGTGGCGGACCAGGTCGCTGTCGCCGCCCAGTGCTGCGAAGATCGTCAGCATGCCCTTGCGGCCAGCGTCGTCGCCGAACGCGCGGTCCGTCGCGACGACGGCGAGGTACTCGCCCAATGCCGCTGCGTAGTCGCCGTGCGCAGCCAGCGCCTGCGCGTAGGCCAGCTTGGCCGCGCAGTCGACCGGTGCCTGCGCGGCCGCCCGCGCGAGCGCATCGAGGTCGGCGGACACCGTGCCGGCGAACGCGAGCTTCGCCTTCAGGCTTTCGAACCGGCGCTCGTCGCGCAGCGGCCGCGTGCGCGCGCGCTGCGGCGCCTCCAGCTCGCCGACGGTCGCCTGCGCCTCGTCGACGCGACCGAGCATGACCAGCGCCTCGATGCGCGTGAGCAGCAGGTCCTCATCGGCGGGATCGACTCGAGCCCCTTCTTCGAGGTCGGCGAGCGCCCCGGTCGCATCCCCTGCGGCGAGGCGACCGAGCGCGGAGGCGACGAACGCGCCCGCCGGCGAGGGCAACGCGCCCGCGAGCCACTCGCGCAGCTGCCGCTCGGGCAGCGCGCCGGTGAACTCGTCGACGACGTTGCCGTCGACGAACAGCTTGCAGTTGGGGATGCCGCGCACGCCGTAGCGGCCGGCCACCTCGGGCGCCTGGTCGGTGTCGAGCTTGGCGAGCGTGAACCGGCCAGCGAACTCAACGGCGAGCTTGTCGAGGACCGGCGCCAGCGCGCGGCAGGGCGCGCACCACGGCGCCCAGAAGTCGACGAGGACGGGTCGCTGCCGCGAACCCTCGACGACGAGCGCATCGAAATCGGCAGCGGTAACGGTGATCGCAGAGGCCATGAGCTTGAGATGGGGGTGGCGGAAGCGCTCGCAAGACGCATTCTCGCTCAGCGCGGCACGCCAGTGGTCAGCGGCAGCGCGACGGTCATCACCACGCCGCTGCCGTCGGAGCGGTTGTCGGCGTGCACCGTCCCGCGATGCGCCTCGGCGATCAGCCGCACGATGTACAGCCCGAGGCCCAGGTGCACCCGCTCGCTGCGCTGCCCCTCCTCGCGCACGGATACCATCGACTCGAACAGCCGCGCGCGCACGCCGTCGGGGAGCAAGGGACCGTCGTTGCCCACCGCCAGCACCGCCGTGTCGGCGACGCGCTCGACGCGCACGACGATCGGCTGGTCGGGGCGGCCGAACTCGATGGCGTTCGCGCACAGCTTGTCGAGCATCTGCGCGCAGAGGTCCGGCGCACCGTCGAAGGCGATCGCCGCCGCGGCGGCATCGAAGACGAACGCGCGCGGGGCGTAGGCGCTCCGGTAACCGTCCACGCATCCGCGGAAGAGCGCAACCAGGTCGAAACGCTCGAACTCGGCGTGGTCGACGCTCTGCTCGAGCCGCGCGGCCTCGCTCATGCGCGTGAGGATCTGCGCCAATCGGTCGAGCCCGCCCTGCGCGCGCTCGACGTAGACCTTCGCCTCGGGCGACACGGCGTCGCCCTGCAGGTTGTCGAGCGAGCTTCGCACCACCGCGATCGGCGTGCGCAGCTCGTGCGACAGGCGGCTCGCCAGCTCCTCGCGGTGCTTCGCCGAGTCGGCCAGGCGCCCCAGCACCGACGAGAAGCTGCGCGACAGGTCGCCGATCTCGTCGCCGGAGCGCGAACCCGCGACGATCCGGCTCACGCGGCCCTTGGCGTCGATCGCCTGCTCGACCTCGTCGCGCAGGCGGCGAATGCGCGTCGACAGACGCGTGGCGAACACGGTCAGCGCCAGCGCGCCGACCAGCGTCACGCCGAGCACCAGCGTGAACAGGCGCTCGAACGCGCGGTTGCGCTCGGCGAGCACGGGGTTGGTGGTCTCCTCGACGACGACTGCGCCCTGCACGCGGTCGCCCACCCAGATCGGGTGCGCTGCCGCCACGATGGTCACACGGCCGTCGCCCGAGGGCCTGCGGTCGGTGGTGAGGATGCCGGCGAGCGCGCCGTCGACCGCCTTCGCGAAAGGCAGCGGCCGGCCGAGGAAGTCGTCGCTGAAGTCCTCGGTGGGCTGCGCGAGCAGCAGCGCGTACAGCGGGTGCAGCGCGTAGCGCTCGATCCACGCGCCCAGCCGCGCGAGGCCCCGCGGTTCGCGCGCCTCCGCGGGCGGCGGGCGCCGCAGGCTTCCGGCCCGCGCCAGCACCTGCCCCTGCGCATCGACGACGAAGATGCGCGCGGTCGTCCGCGACAACGCTTGCAGGATCTCGTCGATCTCCGGCACGGGCGCCGGCGCCGCTTCACCGCTGCGGGTGAACAACGCGGGGCGATCGTGCAGCGCGGTGGCCACCGCCTGCGCCGTGCCGGCGAGCGTGCGCTCCTGCGCCTCGCGCAGGAAACGCTCCAGCTCGGCCACGTAAGCGTAGCCGAGCCACGGGATGGCGAGGAACACGGTGAGCACCGCGAGCAGCTTGCCGCGGATGCCCAGGCGCGCCGGCGTCATGTCACGCCCTCACCCCGACCCTCTCCCGCATGCGGGAGAGGGAGCAATGCCCCCAGCTTCATCGCCGATCACGTGTCACGTAGTGCCCGGCTCGCTCCAGCGATAGCCCATGCCGTAGACGGTCGCAACGTGGTCGAACGCGGCGTCCACCGCCTGGAACTTGCGCCGGATGCGCTTGACATGCGAGGTGATCGTGCTGTCGTCGACGACGATGTCGGCGTCGCGCATCAGCGCGTCGCGGTCCCGCACGTGACCCGGGTGGCGCGCGAGCGAGTGCACCATCCAGAACTCGGTGAGCGTGAGCGGCACGCCGGTGCCCTTCCAGCGCGCGGTCAGGCGCTTGAGGTCGAGCGTCAGGTCGCCGCGCGTCAGCACGTCCTCCGTGGACGGCGGATCGGCGACGAGGTCGCTGCGGCGGAACAGCGCGGCGATGCGCGCGGTCAACTGGTGCAGGCTCGCGTCCTTCGTGAGGTAGTCGTCGGCGCCGATGCGCAAGCCCGCGACGATGTCGAAGTCCGAGTCGCGCGCCGAGAGGAAGATGATCGGCAGCGTCGGCGACATTGCGCGCAACTCCCGGCACAGCGTGAAGCCGCCGTCGGGCTCGTCGGCGAGGCCCACGTCGATCACCGCGAGGTCGGGCAGCCGCGTGCGGAACGCGGCAAGCGCCTCCGGCCTCGTCGCGTGCGCCGACACCTCGTAGCCGCGGCGGCGCAGCGCCTCCGCGTAGTTGGCACGGATCGACGGTTCGTCCTCGACGATGGCGATGCGGCGGCTCAAACATCCCCCCACGCTTGCGGCTAGCCGCCGCTGCGCTGCCCCCGAGGGGGCGGAATGAGCGCCTCGGGGCGGCCCTTCGGCGCTCGAT
>Ga0209254_10005693_pt1 | contig 11457 bp, 9 predicted proteins | sample FrelakmetDIP11DI_FD_187148 | JGI IMG/M metagenome (GOLD analysis project Ga0209254, IMG submission 187148) | Freshwater lake sediment microbial communities from the University of Notre Dame, USA, for methane emissions studies - DIP11 DI (SPAdes)... | ecosystem: Environmental > Aquatic >... | reverse complement strand
GAGCAGTTGGTGGTCAGCGTGGGTAGGCCGTAGGTGTGGTGGAAGGCCCGCACCAGATGGTCGGAGGACGCCTTCGAGGCCGAATAGGGCGAATTCGGCGCGTAGTTCGATTCCTCGGTGAAGCGCCCGACCGGCCCCAGCGACCCGTAGACCTCGTCGGTCGACACCTGCAGGAACCGGAATCCGTCCTGATCGCCCAGCGGCAGCCCGCGCCAGTACGCGGTGGCGCATTCGAGCAGGTTGAGCGTACCCACGACGTTGGTCTGCACGAAGGCCGCCGGTCCGTCGATCGAACGATCGACATGGCTCTCGGCCGCGAAGTTGACGATCGCCGACGGCCGATGTTCCGCCAACAGCGCACTGACCCGCGCGCGTTCGCCGATATCACCGCGCACGAAAACGTGCGCATCGTGGTCGCGCAGCGCCGCCAGCGTGTCCAGGTTCCCCGCATAGGTCAGCGCATCGAGGTTCAGCACCCGAACCCCGCCCTGCCCCACCACGTCGAGCACGAAGTTCCCGCCAATGAACCCCGCACCGCCGGTGACCAGTATCGTCTTCATCGCTCACCCAATGCGAACTCGCGCCAACTACAGCGATCGCCCCCCAATCCAGCACTGGAGCCCCCCTTGAGTAAAGGGGGGCGGCCGCGCATCGCGCGGCCAGGGGTTGTGGAGAAATGAGAAGGCAACGGCCGCAAAGCGGCCGTTGCCTTCCGTTCTGAGCGCTCCGCGCTCAGAACGGAATATCGTCCTCGTCAAAGGGCTGCGAGGACGCCGGTGCCGCCCCGCCGGCAGCCCGCGGCCCGGCGCTGCGCTGCGGCCGCTCGGCACGCGGCGCGCCGCCGCCACCCATCTCGGCGCCACCGCGCTCGCCGGTACCCCCCAGCATCTGCATCTCGTTGGCGACGATCTCGGTGGAGAATTTCTCCACCCCTTCCTTGTCGGTGTACTTGTCGGTGCGGATCGCGCCCTCGACGTAGACCTGGCGGCCCTTCTTGAGGTACTCGCCGGCGATCTCGGCCAGCTTGCCGAAGAACTTCACCCGGTGCCACTCGGTGCGTTCCTGCTTCTGCCCGGTGGCCTTGTCGGTCCAGGAGTCGGACGTGGCGATGCGGATCGTGGTGATCGCGCCGCCGTTGGCGGTGTAGCGGGTTTCGGGGTCGGCGCCGAGGTTGCCGACGAGGATGACTTTATTGACGCCTTTGGCCATGGCGCTGCGCTTCCTGGAAATGGGTGGGGGCGAGGGATGTCGTGGCGCCTATGAAACGCCACGCGTACCGTCTCGCGCCAGCGCTGGTCCGCCCGTGAGGGCGTAGGAAAACGGCGCGACGCGGATCAGCGGTGCGGCGCCATTATAGCGACTGGACGCCCACTTGCCCGGCAGCCGGGGCCCTTATACTTGGCCGGTCGCCGCCCCCAGCCCCGCGAACCCCGCATGCACGCCAAAGCCTCCGCCCCTGCCGAACGCCGCGCGCCCTCGACGCTGGCCGAAGTGCAGGCCCTGGCGGCACCGGACATGCAGGGGGTCGATGCCCTGATCCGCGCCCGCCTGACCTCGGAAGTCGCGCTGGTCAACCAGATTGCCGAGTACCTGGTCGGCGCCGGCGGCAAGCGCCTGCGGCCCATGGTGGTACTGCTATCTGCGCGCGCCGCCGGCTACGCGGGCGTGGAGCACGTGCAGTCGGCCGCGATCGTGGAGTTCATCCACACCGCCACCCTGCTGCATGACGACGTCGTGGATGAATCGGGGATGCGCCGCGGCCGCCCTACCGCCAACGCCACCTGGGGCAACGCCGCCAGCGTGCTGGTCGGCGATTTCCTCTATTCGCGCGCGTTCCAGCTCATGGTGGAGCTCGACCGCATGCGCATCATGCGGGTGCTGGCCGACACCACCAACGCCATCGCCGAGGGCGAGGTGCTGCAGCTCATGCACCTCAACAACCCCGACGTCGACGAGGCGGCCTACCTGCGCGTGATCGAGCGCAAGACCGCGGTGCTGTTCGCCGCCGCCGCGCGCCTGGGCGGCATCCTCGCCGGCCTGCCGGCCGCGCAGGAGCAGGCCCTGGCCGACTACGGGCTGGCGCTGGGCTACGCCTTCCAGATCGCCGACGACATGCTCGACTACGTGGCCGACGCGCAGGCCCTGGGCAAGAACCTCGGCGACGACCTCGCCGAAGGCAAGGCCACGCTGCCCCTGATCCGCGCGCTGGCCCTGGCCGACCCCGAGCGTTCGGGCCGCATCCGCCGCGCGATCGAGGCCGGCGACGTGGGCGAACTGCCGATGATCGCCGCCGCGATCCGCGAATCCGGCGCACTCGATTATTCGCGCGCGCGGGCGGAGCGCTACGCCGCCAGCGCGGTCGGCGCCCTCGAAGCCATCGCGCCCTCGCCCTGGCGCGACGCGCTCGAAGTGCTGGCGCACTACGCCATCGACCGCAATCGCTGAGGCGAAACGCGCGGCGAACGTTCGGTTCCGCGGTCGCGCATGAGATGCGCTCCTACAGGGCCGCGCAACCGCCGGGGCCTACTTCGCGGCGAAGCGCTCGGCGAAGAAGCTGTCCATCAGCCGGAACGCGCGCTTGGCCGCCAGCTCGTTGTAGACGCAGCCCGGCGGCGAATTCTGGCCCGGCTCGGCGAAGCAATGCACCGCGCCGCTGAGGTTCACGAACTGCCAATCGGCGCCGGCCGCGGTGAACTCCTGCTGGAAGCCGGCGATCTGCTCGGGCGGCACGTAGGTGTCGTCGGCGCCGTTGATCGCGACCACGCTGGCCTGCACCGCGCCCTTTGCCGCCGGCATCGTGGTCGAGAGGTTGCCGTGGAAGGACACCACGCCGGCCAGCGCCAACCCGCTGCGGGCCATCTCCAATGCGGTGGCGCCACCGAAGCAGAAGCCGATCGCCCCCAACTGCGAGACATCCAGCGGTGCTTTTCCAGCCTGCCCCTTGAGTTCCTCCACGGCCCGCGCCGCGCGCGCGCGCAGCGCCACCCGGTCGGCATACGCCGCCTTGGCGGCCGCGCCAGCTTCCTCGCCGTTGGCCGGGCGCACGTCCGCGCCATAGACGTCGGCGACCAGGATCACGTAGTCCTTGCCCGCGATGGTCCTGGCCTTCTCCACCGCCTCGTCGTTCGCGCCCATCCAGTTCGGCACCATGACCAACCCCGGTCGCGGGGTCGCTACCGAGTCGTCGTAGACCAGCACGGAACGGAAGCTGGTGTCGCCGATCTTGTACTCGATCGGCCGCGACACCGGCGCGGCGGCCGCAACTCCAGCCAGGGCGAGGCAAAGCAGCGTGAGGGAAATGCGGTACATGGCGACGACTCCGGTCGGAACGGGGTTTGAATGGTACGCCCGCGCGGCGTCACGTTGACGTATGCGCCGGCAGGCTTGGGCTAGAATCCACCGCCCCCACGAGAATCGTCCCCCATGCGCCAGCTGATCGCCCTCCCGCTTGCCCTGCTCGCCGCCAGCTCCGCGTTCGCGCAGGACATCCCGCCCGACAAGGTCATCCATTACCGGCAAGGCGTCTACACCATGATCGGCTGGAACTTCGGCCCGATGGGCGCGATGGTCAAGGGCGCAGTTCCGTTCGATGCCGCCGAGTTCGCCAAACGCGCCGAGCGCGTGGCCTGGCTGGCGCAGCAGGTCGAGGAAGGCTTCCCGCCCGGCTCCGACACCGGCGCCACCACCGACGCGAAGCCCGCGATCTGGGAGGACTTCGCCGACTTCCAGGCCAAGCTCGCCGACCTCAAGCGCGAGTCGCAGGCGCTGGCCACCACCGCCAAAGGCAGCGACGAAGCCGCGACCAAAGCGCAGTTCATGAAAGTCGCCGGAACCTGCAAGGCCTGCCACGACCTGTATCGTGCCGATTAGGCGAGCGCATTCGTTCAGGTCGCGGACCGCGGCATCGTGTCGTTGCGCGATCGCGCCCAAGGGCGCTCCTACAAGGCAAGGCGTTGCCCTGTAGTCGTTGCGCGATCGCGCCCAAGGGCGCTCCTACAAGGCAAGGTGTTGCCCTGTAGGAGCGCCCTTGGGCGCGACCGCGGAATCCCAGGCACCCGTGCCCCTGCTACCAACGCTGCCCCTGCGCCCAATAAACCAGCGCCACAACCAATCCCGCGCAAACCACCAGCAACACCAACGCCCGCCCCACCCCCGCGAAGCGCAGTCCCGGATCCCGCGGCAAACGCCTGCGCCCGCTGAACATCGCCGACACCAGTTCCTCGCGCTTGCCCAGCGCGTGCCACGCGATCGCCGCCAGGTGCAGCCCGATCAACCCCAGCAGCACGTTCTTGTTGATCTCATGCACGTCGCCCATGAAATCGACCCAGTCCGAACCGGCACGCGCCACCAGCGGCCCTTGCGCCAGGATCTCGTCGCTGGTGTACAGGCCGCTCACGGCCTGGACCAACAGGCACGCCAGCAAGGCCACCACCGACCAACCACCCAGCGGGTTATGCCCGGCGGCGTCCTCGGGCCTGCGTTGCAGGGCCGTGCGCGCATGGGCCAGCACCGCGCGCGGCCCGCGCAGGAAATTCGCGAAGCGCGCGCTGTCGCTGCCCACGAATCCCCACAGCAGGCGGAACCCGAGCAATGCCAGCAACGCGTAGCCGAATCGCGCATGCCACTGCATGTCCAGCCATTCCCACTGCGCCGTTCCCCACTGCAGCAACACCAGCAGCACCAGGCTCCAGTGGAAGGCGCGCAGGGGAAGGTCCCAGACCTTGTAGCGAGTCACAGGCCCAGTCCTTCGATCGAACTGATCGACCCCGGATCGAAACCTGCCATCGCGGCAAAGCGCCGGCCGCGATCGGCATAGTCGCGGAAGGCATCGAAACTGGGCGCGCCTGGCGAGAGCAACACCACGCCACCGGGCGGCAGCAACGCGCGCGCGATGCCGATCGCCTGCGCCAGACCGTCCGCACGCTCGATCCTCGGCGCACCGGCCGGCAACCCCTGCAGTACCGCCGCGACCCGCGCCGCGTTCGCGCCGCACAACACGATCGCGCGCGGCGGCGCATCGCGCACCGCGTCGCGGAATGGCGCCCAGTCCACGCCGCGGTCGTAGCCACCCACGATCACCGCGACCTCGCGATCATGGAAGTGCGCCAGCGCCGCGATGCTCGCCATCGGCGTCGTGGCGATGCTGTCGTTCACCCACGCGAGCCCGTCGCGCTCGCCCAGCAACTGCAGGCGATGCGGCAGGGGCCGGAACGCGCGCACCGTGGGCACCAGCGCAACCGCATCCTCGCCGGCGGCCTCGACCGCGGCGAGCGCCGCGCAAAGGTTCAGTGCGTTGTGCAGGCCGGGCAACGGCAATTCGGAGAGTGCCAGTATCGATTGCGTCCCGCGGCGGATCGCGCCATCGGCGACGTCGTAACCCGGCGCCGCGCCGAAGCGCACCACGCCCGACTCCGGTTCGTATCCCGCGGGCAATGCCCGGCGCGCGCCGATCACGCTCACGCGCGGTAGCCGGCCTCGTTTGCCGAGGAGCGCCAACTTGTCGGCGTGATAGCGCGCCGCGTCGCCGTGCCAGTCCAGGTGTTCCTCGTACACGTTGAGCACCACCGCGATCTCGGGCAGCGCGTCCATGTCGCGGGTCTGGAAGCTCGACAGTTCCACGACCCACCAGTCGGGCAGTTGCGGGGGATCGAGCAGTTCGAGCAGGGGCACGCCGATGTTACCGGCCAGCGCCACGCGTTTGCCGGCGGCGCGCAGCAGGTGCGCGATCAACGCCGTCGTCGTGCTCTTGCCCTTGGTGCCGGTGACGGCGATGACGCGGGCTTCGGGGTGTTCGGCGAACCATAGCGCGGTGCCGGAGATGAACTGGACGCCGGCGGCTTGGGCCTGGGTGACGCAGGGTTGGTAGGGGGTGATGCCGGGGGACTTGATGATGAGGTCGAACTGCTGGAGGAGTTCGGCATCGGTCTCGGTGGTGAGGATGTCGCGGATGGGGGTGAACGCGGGATCCGAACTCCAATCCAACACTTCGGCTCTTTCCGCCTCCCGACAGATCACCGACACCCGCACCCCCGGCACCCTGCGCCGCAACGCCTCGAACGCCGCCCGCCCCTCGCGCCCCGCGCCCCACACCGCGACGCGCTTGTTCGCCAGCTCAGCGAAGCGCACCGATCGCCTCCACCAGCCGCGCCGGAATCCGATGCCCGCCCTGCGGCCGCAACAGCGGCTCCAGTGCCAACCCGCGCCCATCGATCATCGGCAGGATCTCCTCGCGGAACCGCGCCACCAGCGCGTCCTCGCGCCATTCCGCGCGCCGTGCCAGCGCCGCGAAGGCCGCGCGCGATTCCCGTGCCTCGCCCACGCACTCGAAGGGCTTGTGCGCGTGCCACTCCACCAGCGCGTCGAAACCCGGCGCCAGCGCCGCGTCATCGAGCAGATTGCGCCCGAAGATCGTCATCAACTGCGGCTTCGAGACGAACGGCGCCAGCGCCAGGAACACGAAGTGGCACTTGGGGCACTGCCCGCACCAGCGCGATTCCGGTCGCTCGCCCAGGATGCGGAAATTCCGGTTGCAGCTCGAGAACACGTCCTGGTATTGCGCCAGCGGCGCAAACAGCCGCGTCACCGCGAGTTCGCTCAGCGGCCGCAGCAGCGAGTAGTAGCGCAGGTCGGCGGCGATGTGCGTTTCCACGTACCCGCCGAAGGCGCGCTCGAATTCCCAGCTCTTGCTCCACTGGTGGTTCACCGCCACGCCTTCGGCCTCGAGCGTCGCGCTCGAGGCCGAGCGCTCGTTGGAGAAGGCGATCGCGTCGTGGCCATGCAGCAGCGCGGCCAGGACCAGGATCGCGGAGTTGATCGCGGTCACCGGGATATGGCCGTTCCAGGCGCCGTTGCGGTTGAGCTCGAACAGGATCGGCGAGAGTTCGCGGTCGATGTTGAGCGTGGGCAGGCCGGTTCGGATCGCGCAGGCCTTGATCAGTTGCGAGCTGCCGACCCAGGCGACGGTGCAGGGTTCGCGGGCGGCGCGCAGTAGTTCGACGGTGACCAGCGAATCCTTGCCGCCGCCGAGGGGGATGAGGGTGTTGCGGGGGAGGTCGAGGGCATTCGCGGCGTTTCCACCCTCCGCGCCGCGAGGAAACCGAACTTTCCCGCGCAAATCGAGCCGGTTCTGATACGCGAACTCGCCCAGCCCGTACAAATAGATCGCGTCGAGCAAATCCGCCGTCGCCTCATCCAGCGCCGCGCCCTCGACCACGATCTCCGGCGGCACCCCCGCCTTGTAGTAACTCACCCCCGCGATCAAGTGCAGCAGGCGCAACGCCACCGCCACCGCCCCCCGCCGCTGCGGCAGCACCGCCGGCGCCTCCGGAAACCGGATCCGCTCCACCATCTCGGGCCCATCATCGAACGCATACACCAACTCCGCCACGCCGGCCTCGTAGCCGCAGCGCACGAAGCGGAATACCCGCGCCTGCCGCGGATCCTGCGCGCTCACAGCAGCACCTCCGCCGCCGGCTCGCGCAGGTTGTAGCGCGAGGCCATCACGTGCCCATAGGCCCCCGCCTGCGCGATCAACAGCACGTCGCCCTCGCGTGGCGTCGGCAGGCGCCGGTTGCTGCCCAGCACGTCGCCCGATTCGCAGATCGGCCCGACGATGGTGCAGGTGGCATCGGCCTCGTCACCCAGCCGCGTCAGGTTCACGATCGGATGCCAGGCGTCATAAAGCGCCGGCCGGATCAGCGAATTCATGCCGGTGTCCACGCCCACGTAGCGATGCTCGCCCTTGGTCTTGACCTGGGTGACGCGGGTGAGCAGCACGCCCGCCTCCGCCACCGGATAACGCCCCGGTTCCATCCACACGCGGTATTGCGGGTAGTGCTTGCGCACTTCCGCCAGTGCGGTGGCCAGCGCATCGAGGTCGAGCGGCAGGTCCTCGGGTCGCGATGGCACGCCCAGTCCGCCGCCGAGGTTGAGCCGCACCACGTCGGGAAACTGCTCGGCCAGCGCCGCCAATGCGGCGTAGGTCTCGCGGAAGTGCGCGATATCGAGCACGCCGCTGCCCAGGTGCGCGTGCAGGCCGACGATGCGACAGTCGAGCGCGCGCGCCCGCTCGCGGAATTCCTCGACATCAGCCAGCGCCAGGCCGAACTTGGAACCCGCACCGCCGGTCACGACCTTGTCGTGGTGCCCGCGCCCATGGCCGAGGTCGAGCCGCAGCAGCAATTCACGCGCGCGGAAATCCTCGCCCCACTCGCGCAACGGATGCAGGTTGTCGACCGTGACGCGCACGCCCATTCCATAGGCCTTGGCGTATTCCCCGCGCGGCGCGAAGTTGGGCGTGAACAGGAAACGGTCCGGCGCGAGTTCCGGCAGCGCGGCGCGCGCGGCGTCGAGCTCCGGCGCCGATACGCACTCGATGCCGAAGCCCTCCGCGGCCAGCGTGCGCAGGATCTGCGGATGCGAATTGGCCTTCATCGCGTAGAACCAGCGATCGACCGCGCCGATCGCGCGCAGGCGCCGCGCGGTGGCGCGCACCTCGGCTAGCGAATAGACGTACAAGGGCTCGCCGCCCTGCACTTTCGCCAGCAGCGCGTCGCGCTGCGTCGCCCACCACGGCACCGGCCGCGCGCGTTCGCGCGTGGTGGCATAGAGCGCGTCCCAGGTCGGCCCGAACACCGCCTCGTCGTCCAGGCGCATGGCCTCGGCACGCACCAGCAGGTCGTGCAGTTGCGGCACCAGCGGTGCGGCCACCGCCTCGTCCACCACGAAGGTGAGATTGAGATTGTTCGACGACTGCGAGATCAGGTGCACGTTGTGCTGCCCGAACTCCGCCAGCACCGGCCCCAGCCGCTGCAACAGCCCGCGCATGCCGCGCCCCACCAGCGTGACTGCCGCGCACGGCGAGATCACCTTGACCCGGCACACGCGCTCCAGATCGGCGCACAGCGCCGACAGCACGTCGGAATTGAGCAGGTTGGCGGTGGGGTCCAGCGACACGGTGACATTGGTCTCGGCCGAACCGATCAGGTCGACCGAGAGCCCGTGGCGCTTGAAGGCCTCGAACACGTCGGCAAGGAAGCCCACCGATTGCCACATCCCGACGCTTTCCATCGACACCAGCGTGATCCCGCTGCGCGCGCTGATCGCCTTGACGCTCGCGGGCCCGCTGGAGGCGAAGTTGCCCACCTCGGTGCCGGCGAGGTCGGGCCGGTTGGTGTCCTTGATCAGCAGCGGCACGCGCGCCTCGCGCAACGGCTGCAGGCAGCGCGGATGCAGGACCCTGGCCCCGGTGCCGGCGATTTCCTGCGCCTCCTCGTAGTCGAGCCGCTTCAACAGCCGCGCGCCGTCGACCTGGCGCGGGTTGGCGCTGAACATGCCGGCCACGTCGGTCCAGATCTCGACCCGGCGCGCTTTCAGCAAGGCGCCGAAATACGCGGCCGAAGTGTCGGAGCCGCCGCGGCCCAGCAGCGTGGTGTGCCCGTCGGCATCGGCGGCGATGAAGCCCTGCGTGATCAACACCGGTGAACGGCGCGCGAGCGCCGCCTGCATCGCGGCATCGGGCGCGGTGGCGCAGGACACCGAGAGCCAGCGCGACCAGTCGCTCTGGTTCGGCAACGCCGCGGCGCGCAGCCATTCGCGCGCGTCCAGCCACTCGGCGTCGAGACCGCTGGCGCGCAGCACGTGCATGCCCAGGCTCGAGGACATCAGTTCGCCCAGCGCCAGTACCTCGGCCTGCCACGGCAACTGCGCGCCTTCGCGACGCGGATCGAGCGCGAGCGCGGCGAGGCGCGCGAGGAATTCGTGCAGCGCGGGCGCGGACGGCAAGCCCAACTCGCGCACGAAATCGAGGTGGCGCGCGACCAGCGCATTGACCGCCGGATCGAGATCGCCGCCGCTGCGCGCGGTGTCCACCAGCGCCGTAAGCGCATTGGTCACGCCCGACAGGGCCGACACCACCACCAGCACGCGCGCTCCCTCGCCCTGGCGCGCGCGCACCAGCGCCGCGATGTTGTCCCAGCGCGCCTTGGTCGAGACGCTGGTGCCGCCGAACTTGAGCACGATCCAGTCGGACGGTGCCTGCGGGTCGCGGCGGGCGGGGTCGGTCTCGGCCATGCGGGGATCGGGGTCCGGCAACGCGCGATGGTGCGCCGCCGCAACGATAGCGGAAGCGCCGCCGCGGCTTAAGCGCCACAGCTGGCCTGCCCGCCTTTTGCCATCAGGGACGCCAGTCTCCCGATACGCATCGTGCGCCGTGTCCATCGCCGATTGGCGATCCCCCACGGGGTGCCGTCATCCCGGCGCACGCCGGGACCCAGTGGCGCGAACGCCGCGCTTGCGCCACTGGATCCCGGCCTGCGCCGGGATGACGCCACATGGGAACGCATCGGAAGGCGCATGTGCACGTGCTGCCGCCGTTTCCAACATCCCGTCGCCGCACGCCGCGCCCTTCCCGTCCCCCCACCGCACGCTGCAAACTTCAGCCCTCGGCAATCCAGTCCCCGCGAGCCCCCGCCATGCGCATCGTCCCTTTCAAGCAGGTCGACGTCTTCACCACAGTCCCGTACCGCGGCAACCCCGTGGCGGTGATCCTTGACGGCGAAAGCCTCAACGACGCCCAGATGCAGCAGATCGCCGCCTGGACCAACCTGTCCGAGACAACTTTCGTATTGCCGCCCACCCAGGCTGGCGCCGACTATCGCGTGCGGATCTTCACCCCGCGACAGGAACTGTCCTTCGCCGGCCACCCCAGCGTGGGTACCGCGCACGCCGTGCTCGAAGCCGGCTGGGCACGCCAGCACGACCACCAGTTGGTGATGGAATGCGCAGCCGGCGTGCTGCCGATCGACATCGAGGGCGAGGGAGCCGAGCGCCGCATTGCGGTCCAGGCGCCGCCGGCACAGATCGGCGAAACCGAGCTCACGCTGGCAGTGGGCGTGGCCAAGGCCCTGCGTGCGACGGTGAAGCAATCGCCCTCGCCGCGACCGGTGAAGGTCGGGCCGTGGTGGCTGGTGGCCGAACTCGACGACGAGGAAACCGTGCGCGGCCTCGAACCCGACATGGCGCGCGTGGTCGAACTCAGCCGCGAACACGATGCGGTGGGCGTGGCGGCCTATGCACGTTGCGAAGGGCGCGACTACGCACTCGTGGTGCGCGCCTTCGCCCCCATCGACGGCATCCCGGAAGACCCGGTCACCGGCAGCGCCAACGCCTGCATCGCCGCCTTCCTGCGCGCCAACGAACTCCTGCCCGAAGCCGGCGCCACCTACCGCGCCAGCCAGGGCCGCGAAGTCGGCCGTGACGGATATCTGGACATGACCGTCACCGTCGACGGCCGCATCCTCATCGGCGGCTACGCCGTCACCTGCATCGACGGCACGATCCGACTCTGAGCCACGATGACATTGCCTGGCCCCTGTGGGAGCGGCTTCAGCCGCGACCAGCACCTCGCCTGGCTGTGATGCCTATCGCGCGCAGAGCGCGCTCCTACAGAAGCCGGCT
>Ga0209254_10005692_pt1 | contig 11458 bp, 12 predicted proteins | sample FrelakmetDIP11DI_FD_187148 | JGI IMG/M metagenome (GOLD analysis project Ga0209254, IMG submission 187148) | Freshwater lake sediment microbial communities from the University of Notre Dame, USA, for methane emissions studies - DIP11 DI (SPAdes)... | ecosystem: Environmental > Aquatic >... | reverse complement strand
CAAGCAGGCAGCAGCGCTCGAGGAGCATTAGACATTTTCCGGAAGGACACTAGTTTACGGGGAGGGCCTGCGGGGCGTCTCCCCGGTCTTCAGGCTATGGGGCGAGCGGCGGGCGGCTCGGCCGGGCGGGGAGGCGTCGCCGTCCAGAACCGCGCGCAGCTTCGCGGCCGTTTCCATGGCGAGGGCGGCGATCTTTTCGATCTTGGCCGTCGTCATGTTGGCCGATATGCCCACGACCCACAGGGCCGTCGGCAGGCCGCGCCGGTTGTGCAGGGCGGCGGCGACCGCGCGGATGCCCGGCAGGTATTCCTCGAGGTCGACGGCGTGGCCCTCGGCGCGGACGCGGGCGAGCTCCTGCAGGTACGCCGGCGGATCCGTGATGGAACGGGGGGTGTAGTGCGGCAGCCCCTGGGCGTTTATCTGGGCCGCGGCGCCGTGCGGGTCGTCGGCGAGAAAAACCTTGCCGACCGCGCCCGCCAAAATCGGGATGGTCGACCCCGGGAGAACCGATAGCTTCAAGGAGTCGAACGCCTCGGCCGTGGCCAGGATCAGGACGCGATTGCGGATGCGCGCGCCCAGGATCACCGTTTCGTTGATGGCGTCGCGGATCCCGTTGAGCAGGGGCTGGGCCTGTTCGATGATTTGTTCCTGGTGCCAGTTGGAGAACAGCAGTTCGGCGATCGTGGGCCCCAGGAAAAGCCTGCGCCCGCTCGGCCCGTGGGCGAGAACGCCCTCTCTGAGCAGGGCGTGCACCAGGCCGTGGGTCGTGCTCTTGCTGTAGCCCAGCTGTTGGGCGAGCTCCACGATGCCGAGGTTCCTTGGCGATTGGGCCACGGTGCGCAGCAGCTCGAACGCCTTGTGTACGGCCGGCGCCTTGTAGCCGGCGGCCGGCTTTCTTCCGCCCTTGTTTTCCAACGGTCCCATATCGCCCTGAATTCTGCTTGGAATGGCTCCAGGTTCATTATTATGAATAAATTAGAGGTCTGCGCTGAAATTGTCAATAGATGCCATCTGCCTTTTTTACTAAATATTCTAAACTGTTCAATGGCGTGGAAGCATCGTTATAAGGAAAGGGCTAGTCTTAAAAAGTTCGTTCAAATGAACCAGCGGAAATCGAAATCGCTGATTGGAAAGCGTCCATGAAACCCATCCTGACGGGCGACGAGATGGAGCGGTACGACCGCCAGATCCTGATCCCTGAAATCGGGGCGGGCGGACAGGAAAAACTCAAGCGGGCCCGCGTCTTGATCTGCGGCGCCGGCGGCCTGGGCTCGCCGGCGGCGCTCTACCTGGCGGCGGCCGGGATTGGCTCCATCACGCTGATCGACCACGACCAGGTGGCGCTGAGCAATCTAAACCGGCAGATCCTGCACGGCGACGCGGACATCGGCCGCTGGAAGGTCGACTCGGCCGGTGAAACGCTTGGAAGATTGAATCCGCATCTTAAATTGAAGACCAGCACGGCCAGGATCGGCGCCGAAAACGCGCTCGCATGGGCGGCGGGCCATGATGTCCTGATCGACGCGCTCGACAACCTGGCCACCCGCTATGCGCTCAACCGGGCCGCTCTGGAAACGGGGGCGGCCTTCATCCACGGCGCGGTCCACGGTTTCGAGGGCCGGGCGCTGACGGTGATCCCCGGCCGCAGCGCCTGCCTGCGCTGCCTGCATCGGGGGGAGGCCCCCGAAGCCGGCAGGTTCCCGGTGATCGGGGTGACCCCGGCCGTCATCGGGGCGATCCAAGCCGCAGAAGCCATCAAGTACCTCACGGGCATCGGGGAACTGCTGGCGGGCCGGATGGTCGTTTATGACGGTTTACGGGCGAGATGGAGCGAGTTCAAGGTCAACAAGAACCCCGAGTGCGACCATTGCGGCCGACTGTCGAAAAGGAACACCCCATGAGCGTCACGGTGAACATTCACCAGACCCACCGCCAGTTCACAGCGGGCCTGGAGGCCGTTCCGGCCGACGGCGAAACCGTCGGCGACTGCCTCAGCAACCTCATCGAACGCTATCCGCAGATGAAGACGGCGCTCTGGGACGCAAAGGGCCGGCTGAAGAACCAGATCGAGATCTACGTGAACATGGAAAGCGCCTATCCGGACGAGCTCGGGAAGCGGGTGAACCCCGGAGACCAGATCCACATCACCGTCATGCTGGCGGGCGGCTGACTAATCTGTCCCGCGGCAGAGAGCGGCGCTCAGCGGGATCCGGTCGCCGCCGGTCAGGCGCAGGGCTTCGGCTACCGACAGTCGGCAGACCCGTTCGGGCTGTCCCGGGTCGGCGGTCTTCAGATAAATCCCGGGGCTGCCGGATGCGGGGATGGTCACCAGCCAGGCGGCCAGGGTTCGATGTCTGTCCGGAGTGCTCCCGGTGCGCCAAATGCTGTTGTCGGGACCGGCATTGCGATCCTCGCTGAATCGGATGAAATCTTCAGGGGTGAACGGCCCCGGCGCATCGTTCAGCAATGCCTCAATCCGACCGTAGCGCTGCCGGCTGCTGGCGCCGGGTTTGCGCATTGAATCCCCCGGTTCGATGGCGCAGTAATGATTCGTGTGGTGCAGCGTTCCGGAGCTCGCGCGGCGCACCGAGAGCTGCCCGTCCGGAGCCACTTCCACGACTGCGATTTCTTTGCGGTCTGCGACCAGGTAAAACACGGGCCGATGCATCAGATCAAGCTGCTGCAGAACATCCGCGACGCTGACGCAGGTGGTCAGGAGATGATGGATCAGTCCTTTCCTCTGTTGAACGGACTTGCGTTCGGCGCTCGGGACCTGGCTGGCCGTGGCGCTGACGATGGCCAGGCCCTTCTCGTTGACGCCCGCCTTCACGCCGGGTTCATCGCCGCCGAGCGCCATCAGGGCTACCGAGCGATGACCCTCGGCGGGCCGCAGAATGACCAACTCGTGCTGCTGATTCGGTGCCCAGTCGCGGTTCTTGGCGATCAGCGTGCCGCCGCCCGCGACCCTATCCCCGGCTGCGCCCCAAAGGGTGCAGGCCCCGGACGGCTGCGCGCCGAGAGCCAGCAAAAACGCGATCCCCCATGCCCACCGGTGCCGTCGCCTCTTCGCCAGAAGGCCTTTACCGATTATTGTCCGAACCATTCACCCTCTGATATCGTCCGGCGGCGTCACTCCACCGGCCGGGGGGAAGCCGACTTCAGGGCTGCAACCAGCTGCCTCAGATCTTTCGGCGGCGTCGGGAAGCCCGCCTTGGCCGTCATGCGGACGGCCGCTTCCGGACAGCCGGTGGCACATTCGGGCGTGAAGAGGAACTCGACCAGCGCGTAGAATTCCGGGATATCCATGCCGGCGTAGGGCCCCCGGCGGGCTTGCATGACTCCCAGCAGATTGCGGTAGACTTGATCGGGCATCGATTCCTCATTTGCCGGCCGTCCTCGGGGATCAGGCGGACAGAGATACGCTGATCCTACATCAACGAGCCGATCCCCTCAATAGCTCGACGGTGGTTGGCCTATCCCCTTGCGCTTTCGATACGTCCCCTCCAGTTTTATCATGCGCTTGCCCATGCGCTCCAAGTGGTTCTGCATCGCGGCGGCGGCGGCTTCGGGCTGCCTCGATAGGACGGCCGCGACCATCTTGGCATGCTCTTCGGTCCGGTGAACGATCGCCTGCTCCGGCTTGACCTCCAGGATGACGTCAGCGGTCAGGCGAAAGAGGGAAGTGGCTATGGCCTGCAGCAGGCGGTTGGCGGACATCTCGGCGAGGATATGGTGGACCATGAGGCGGTTGGATATGAAATTGGCTTGGGAAGAGGCGACGGATTGCTCGGACGCCAGCGCCGCTTTGAGGCGATCCCCGAAACGGGCATCGACGTGAGTCGCGGCGAGCCTTGCGATCTCGCTCTCGATCAGGATGCGCGTTTGAATCAGCTCGGACACGGAGAGCTTGTTGTAGAGAAACAGGTCGAGGAAGGCGTTGTTCAGGTGGTCGAAGGAAAGATCGGTGACGTAGGCGCCGCCCGCGGGCCCCTGCAGGATGTTCACCAGCCCCTTGATCGCGAGCTCCCGCAGCGCTTCGCGGACCACGACGCGGCTCACCTGGAACTGCTGGGTCAGCTCCCGTTCCGTGGGCAGGCGTTCGCCGGGCCTGAACCGGCCCGAGAGAATCGCGGCCTTGAGCTGGTTCACGATCTCGACGGCGATGCGGTTCTGCTTGACGGATGCGAAGGACATCGGCGCTCCCTGCCGCTGATATCGGGGAACAAAAAGCTTGACAGGCCGGACGCCAAATGTATAACGTTAGTCCAAAAACAAGTCAATAGCGGGTTTGTTTGTTTGGCTTCACGGTTGGCCGGTTCACGGTTGGAAAAGATTGAAAACAAGTTGGCCGATTGAACCGCTGAACCATTGAACCCTGACCCCCGAACCCCGAACCCTGATCCCAGCCGCAAGGCCGAGAACAGCCTCGGTTTCCTGACCAGCGGCAGAGGGTGCAGAAGAATTCCAACAAAAGGGAGGTGGCGTCATGCGTAGACTGTGTGCGGGGATGCTCGTCGCGGCAGTGGTCGGCCTGCTGGGGGCCGGAACCCTTTCGGCCCAGGAAATCAAGGGGCCCATCAAGATCATCGTGCCGTACCCGGCCGGGGGCGGCTCGGACGTGGCGGCACGGCTGGTCGCGGACAAGATGAAGGACTCCCTCGGTCAGCCGGTCATCGTGGAAAACAAACCCGGTGCCGGCGGCCGCATCGGCACGGAGTACGCCAAGGGCCAGCCCGCGGACGGCGCCACAATGCTGGTGGTAAATCCGGCGCTGTTCGTCGTGGCGCCGGTGGTGTTCTCCAAGCTCGCCTATGACCCGGATGCCGATTTCGCCCCGGTGTCGCTCATCACGACCTACCAGTTCTGCGTCTCGGTGCCGCCCGTCTCGGCGGTGAAGGACGTGCCGGGCCTAATCGACTGGATCAAGAAGAACCCGAACCAGGCCAACTTCGGGTCGCCGGCGGCCGGCAGCCTGCCGCATTTCTTCGGGCTCATGATCGGCAAGGCCGCCGGGGTCGAGATGGTGCACTCCTCCTACAACGGTTCGGGCCCGCTGGTGACCGCCCTGATCGGGAACCAGATCCCCATCGGCGTGGATGCCTACGACGCCCAGTCCGCCTACCATCCGGACAGGATCCGCATCCTCGCCACGGCCGGCACGGAGCGCAAGAAGCCGGACATCCCGACCTTCAAGGAGCAGGGGTATCCCGACATCGAGGGCACCGGCTGGAACGGGATCGTCGTTCCGGCCAAGACGCCCAAGCCGGTGATCGACAAGCTGAGTGCGGCCATCGTCACGGCCGTCCGATCCCCCGACGTAGTGGAGAAGATCCAGGGACTGGGCAACGACGCCGTGGGCACCACCCCCGAGGAGTTCGCCGCTGTCCTTAAAAAGGACCGCGAGCGCTGGGTGCCGGTCATCAAGGCCTCCGGGTTCAAAGCCGAATAAGCGGCAGGGTGTGGCCTTCGATCGATTCGGTTCGGTCACGCATCGGCGGGGCGGGGTTTCGGCCGCAGCGCGTCGCCGCCATGCCTTCAACGACCCAGCGTACGGCAGAAAACCCGCTCCATACGTGTCCGGACAGCCCCAGAGGACCGACTCTCACGGAGCCGTCAACCGTCTCTGCCTGTCCGCAGTTCCTCTAGACGGCTTGGGGGCGTGGCAGAATCACCTGAAATATTGGCGGCGACGCGCTGCGGCCGAAACCCCGCCCCGCCGCACTTCGGCTGACGCTGTGCCCGTTATTGCCCACGCAACCAAGAACCCAAGGGGTTTTCATGCGCATCCGGCATCCAAAGGATTTTCTGACCGGTGTGATGTTCGCTGGTTTCGGCGCGGCGGCCATGGTCCTGTCGTTCGGCCTGACGATCGGCAGCGCCGCGAAGATGGGGCCGGGGTATTTCCCTTTCGCACTCGGCGCGTTTCTGGCCGTTCTGGGAGCGATCCTCCTGCTGCGGAGCCTGATCGCGGCCAGGAAGGCGCAGGCGTGGCCCGTCCTGCACCTCAAGCCGCTGGCGATCGTGCTGCTGTCGGTGGTCCTCTTCAGCCAGGGGCTGAGGCCTTTGGGCCTGGTGGCGTCGACGGTCGGCCTCGTGGTGCTGGCCAGCACGGCGAGCCATGAGTTCCGCTGGAAGGAAGCGTTCTTGAATGCCGTTGTCCTGGTCGTCGTCGTGCTGACGGTGTTCGTCTATTTCCTCGAGTTCCAGATACCGGTCTGGCCGCAGCTCGTCTCCGGGCGCATGTGAACGACGGGCGTGGGGGGCCCAATGGAACTGCTGTCCAACCTGGCGCTCGGATTCCAGACCGCCGTTTCTCCGATGAACCTGCTCTACTGTCTGGTGGGGGCCCTGATCGGCACCCTGATCGGGGTCCTGCCGGGCATCGGACCGGTTCAGACCATCGCCATCCTGCTGCCTACCACCTTTGCCCTGCCGCCGGTGTCCGCCCTGATCATGCTGGCCGGCATCTACTACGGCGCCCAGTACGGCGGGTCGACCACCTCGATTCTGGTCAACGTGCCGGGCGAGGCGTCCGCGGTGGTGACCTGCATCGACGGGCACCAGATGGCACGCCAGGGGCGGGCGGGCGCCGCGCTGAGCATCGCGGCCCTGGGGTCGTTCGTGGCCGGAACGTTCGCCACCTTTGTTCTGGCCGTTCTGGCGGTGCCGCTGTCCGAGTTCGCCTTCAGATTCGGGCCGGCCGAATACTTCTCGCTCATGGTGTTCGGGCTGATCGGTTCGGTCGTGCTGGCTTCGGGGTCGATGCTCAAGGCGGTGGGGATGATCGTGCTGGGACTTCTGCTGGGAATGATCGGCACCGATGTCACCAGCGGCGCACACCGCTTCACGTTCGGCATCCCCGAGCTGGCCGACGGCATCGGGTTCGTCTCCCTCGCCATGGGGCTTTTCGGCATCTGCGACATCATCAACAGCCTGGAGAAGCGTGAAACGCGCGACATTCTCAAGGGCAGGCTCACCGGGTTCTGGCTTTCGCGGTCGGACATCAAGGCCTCCGCGCCGGCCGTGCTGCGCGGGACCCTGTGCGGGTCGCTGCTGGGGATCCTGCCGGGCGGCGGAGCGATTCTCTCATCCTTTACGGCCTACATGCTCGAAAAGAAAAGCTCGAGGAACCCCGAGAGCTTCGGCCAGGGCAACATCTGCGGCGTGGCTGCCCCGGAATCGGCCAACAACGCCGCGGCGCAGACATCCTTTATTCCGCTCCTGACCCTCGGGATACCGCCCAACGTGGTGCTGGCGATGATGGCGGGCGCCATGATGATCCACGGCATTCAACCGGGCCCGCGGGTCATTGCCAGCAATCCCGAGCTGTTTTGGGGGGTCATCGTTTCGATGTGGGTGGGCAATCTCATCCTGGTGCTCCTGAACCTGCCCCTGGTGGGGCTGTGGGTGCGGCTGCTCTCGGTGCCCTTCCGCCTGCTCTATCCCGCGATTCTGCTGTTCTGCTGCATCGGGCTATACAGCGTGAACAACAACACCTTCGATATCGGCCTGACGGCCCTGTGCGGGCTGCTGGGCTACGTGTTTCACAAGTTGGAATGCGAGCCGGCGCCCCTGATCCTGGGCTTCATCCTGGGGCCCATGATGGAAGAGAACCTGCGGCGGGGCATGCTGCTGTCGCGCGGGGATCCGGCGGTGTTTTTCACGCGGCCCCTGTCGCTCGCGTTTCTGTTCATGGCCGCGGTCCTGCTGATCCTGGTGGCCCTGCCGTCGATCCGCCGCAGCCGGGAATCGGCATTTAAAGAAGGATAGAGATAACGGCCCTGGCGGGCCCGGAACCGGATTCAAGCGCGGCGCCATGCCACGGAGATTGACATTGAAAGACGCAAATCCCCCTTCGCCCCCTTTGACAAAGGGGGTTAGGGGGATTTTTTGAGCGACTCTATCGGCAATCATCACAGCTCAAGGGGAACCGGTCATGACCTATCCCACCATCTTTCCCACCGGGGCGACGATCTACGATCCCGGACGCTGCTGGAACGGGTACACCGTGTTCCAGGCCAAGGAGGTCGGCGCGCTGCTGATCGACATGAACGGCGGCGAGGTGCAGCTCTGGAAGGAACTGCACGGAATGCCCAACCGCATCCTGCCCGGAGGCTATCTGATGGGCAGCAGCGGCGAGCGCAGCACAGCCTTCGGCAGCCAGGACGGCATCGATCTGATCCAGGTGGACTGGGACGGCAACATCGTCTGGCGCTTCAACCAGTATGAATTCATCGAGGACCCGGGCGAGGAGCCCCAGTGGATGGCCCGGCAGCACCACGACTACCAGCGCGAAGGCAGCCCCGTGGGCTACTACGCTCCGGGCCTGGAGCCTCTGACGGATCGCGGCAGCACCCTGGTGCTCGCCCACAAGAACGTCCGCAACCCGGCCATCTGCGACAAGCCGCTCCTGGACGACACCCTCATCGAGGTCAACTGGGAGGGCGAGGTCGTCTGGGAATGGGTGTGCAGCGAGCATTTCGAAGAGCTGGGCTTCCGCGAGGACGCCAGAAACCTGCTTTTCCGCAACCCCAACTGGCTCCAATCGGGCGGCGGCGCGGGCGACTGGATGCACATCAACTCCATGTCTCTCCTGGGACCCAACCGCTGGTTCGACGCCGGCGACCGGCGCTTTCACCCCGACAACATCATCTGGTGCGCACGGGAGTCCAACATCACGGCCGTCGTCGACCGGCAGACGAGCCGGATCGTCTGGCGGCTCGGGCCGAACTACGACGAGACCCCCGAGCTGCGGCGGCTGGGATGGATCATCGGCCAGCATCACGCCCACATGATCCCCCGCGGTCTTCCGGGCGAAGGCAATATCCTGATCTTCGACAACGGCGGCTGGGCCGGATACGGCTCGCCCAACCCCGGCGCGCCCACCGGCTTCCGCAACGCGCTGCGCGACTACTCGCGGGTGCTGGAAGTCGATCCGGCCTCGCTGCGCGTCGTGTGGCAGTACACGCCGGTCGAGGCCGGGCTGCCGTTCCCCGTGGACGCCAACCGCTTCTACAGCCCCTTCATCAGCTCGGCCCAGCGCCTGCCGAACGGCAACACCCTGATCACGGAAGGCTCGGGCGGCCGAATCATCGAGGTCACCGCCGGCCACGAGATCGTCTGGGAGTACATCAGCCCCTACTGGGGCAAGATGTTGAGGATCAACATGATCTACCGCGCCTACCGGGTGCCGTATCGCTGGGTGCCGCAGGTCGAGCAACCGCAGGAGCGGGCGATCGAGCGCATCGACGTGACCCGCTTCCGCGTGCCGGGGGCTTCGCCGAGCGGCACGCGGCGGGTGGTAACCGTGGCGGGGGTACTGCCGTACCGCCCGGATGCCGCCCTGTGCGTGCGCACCGATGTGGGCGGCGAAACCGCCAAGGAGACCTCCGGATGAGCATCCTGCTGTTTACAGCCACCGGATGTGCGCGCTGCGCGATCGCGAAGAAATTCATGGCTGAAAAAGGGCTGGCCTACGACGAGCACGACGCGATCGGGGCGGGCAAAGAGCGGTTCGGCCAATTTTACCGCGCGCATCGCAGCGCCGTCTTCCGCGGGAAGGAGGGGATCGAGTTCCCCGTGCTGGCCCAGGGCGGCGAGATCCGTCAGGGCGTGGCAGCGGCGCTCGCCTGGCTGCAGTCCGGTAGCAGACTCGATGGGTTTATCGGCCGGAGCGAGCCGTCGAAGGGCTGGGTCGGCGGCCTGCACGTCGCCCGGGGGGACCCCGGCGAAGCCGAAAGCCTGGCGGGCGTGCTCGGCTTTCTGAAACGCAACGGGTTGAAGCTGCAACTGGACACCGACGGCCGGAACCCGGCGGTCCTCGAGCGGCTGCTCCGGCAGGGGCTCGGCGACCGGGTGGTGATGGATCTCAAAGGGCCGCGGGCGCTCTACCCGGCGCTGGTCGGGGCGCCGGTCGACCTGCAGGACGTCGAGCGCAGCATGGCGCTGGTGGCCAGGTTTCCCGAGTTCCGCTTTGAAACCACGGTGGCGCCGGTCCCAGCTGCGGAAGGGGGTCGGGAGGCCATCCGCTACCTGCACCCGGAGGAAATCGCCGCAACCGCCCGCTGGCTGAAGGAGGCCACGGGCAGCCACCGCCAGCCTTACTTCCTGCGGGTATTCGATCCTGAGACCGCCGCGGACGACAGGCTCCATTCGGTTGAAGCGCTGTCACCCGGCGCACTGGTCCGCTATCGCACGGCGGCCCGCACGCATCAGGTGCTGACCGAGATCCAAGCCGGCTCCGCATGACCTCGCCGCCCGCATCCTCAAGGCGCTTGACAGGAATCGGCAACTAGACTACCAGGAAATGCCTCGATCATGCTGGGCCCGGACCATGAATGCCCGTTTTGCCTTAATCCGCAGGGAAGCCGACGCGTTGCGTGCGAAGGGGCTTCATAGAGAAGCCCGGGACCTCTACGGCAGTTTCGTTGCCTCCTCCGTCGAAATCAGCCCCGGCGTCAAATCCGCCATTGAAGCCGAGCTCAGGCAAATCGAGTCGGTGATCCGCACCGGCCGTATCGCCGAAGCTCCGGGCCGTTCGGCCGGGCGGGCCGGCGGAACCGGCGCTGGTTCGATTCCGAAGGCACCTGAAATCGGACCTGGTTTGCGATCGCCCGGCGAAAAACCGTCCCAGACCGTTCCCGGCACCCCGGAAAAGGCCGGCGGCGAATGCCCGGATTGGCTGGACGGCATGGCCGATATATATTCGTTGATCGCCAGCGAACCGGACCGCGCATCCCTGCCCGATGAGGAGGCGGAAGATCCGGATGCATTGAAAAAATTCAGGCTGCCGCCGGGGCGGCAGCCGTCCAGGAAAAGCGCTTTTCAACGGGGCCCCGTTTTAAGACCCTGGCTGCTGGGCCTGGCAGCGATCGCGGTTGTGGCGGCATGCGTCTTTGGCGTCCTTCAGCTATCAACCAGCGAGCGCCGGCGCGAAGCAACGCAGCCGTCAGCGGCGATTGTCCACGGCAAAATCCCATCCCCCGCGGGGCCTGCGGCTGCCTCCGTTCCGCTCGGCATTCGTCCAGAGGAGCGGACCGCTGCGCGGTTTGAGCCGACCCGCGGGACGGGGGAGGGCCCGACGCCCGTGGATGCCGCCGCTGGAAAGGAAGCGGGGCCGAGCCGCCTGCCGACCAGCGGAGACTCCCCCCTGCGCGAGAGCAGCTATCCGGCCATTGCGGATGCCGAGCCCGGGGGGATTTCCGCTGCGGGCGAACCGGACCCGGGGGCTGCGATCGATTTCGTTCTCAGGAAACGCAGACTTGACTTTTAACCGAGCTGACGGATGCAGGTTCTATTTCAACACCGCTGATATGCCAGCCCTCTCAAGGAGCGCACCATGCCGATTGCCGACTACCGCACCTATTGCCAGATGATCGACCGGGCGCTGGCGGGCCGATTCGCCTACCCGGCGTTCAACGTCACTTCCATGGCCACCGCCAGCGCCGTGCTGCGCGGG
>Ga0209254_10005691_pt1 | contig 11458 bp, 11 predicted proteins | sample FrelakmetDIP11DI_FD_187148 | JGI IMG/M metagenome (GOLD analysis project Ga0209254, IMG submission 187148) | Freshwater lake sediment microbial communities from the University of Notre Dame, USA, for methane emissions studies - DIP11 DI (SPAdes)... | ecosystem: Environmental > Aquatic >... | reverse complement strand
GACCGTCCATCATCGCTTTCTTCTTGACCAGGAGTGAAGAAAAGATTATAGGAGAATCTATCGCATCAAGATAAAGAATTCAAGAAATTAAAACAGAAATTAAAACAGTCATCCGGGAAGGAGGCCACGGACATGAAAAAGAAGGTCCTTTTCTTCGATCCACAGGATGTAGAAGTTTATCGGACGTTGCTCGAGAAGCACGTTCCAGAAGCCGAGTTTTTTGTCTGTCAGAATCGAGAAGAAGCGGGAAGATATGCCTCACAGGCGGAGATCGCCCTTGTGGAAATGTCATTTCCGCAGGATCTTTTCAAAAAAATGCCAAAATTGGAGTGGGTTCAGGTGATGGCTGCAGGTGTTGATAAGTTCATCCAGAATGCCGAGCAGTTCAAGAACATCCCCGTGTGCCGAGTCCTGGGGGTCTTCGGTAAGTACATGGCTGAATATGCCCTGGCCTACATTTTCTATTTTTCTCAAGACATCTCGCGAGTTCTTAAGGCACAGGGCGAGAAGAGGTGGGACTTTTTTGTTCCACAATTCGTTCACAAGAAGACTCTTGGGGTCATGGGTTTGGGAAACATGGGGACGGTTGTGGCTCAGAAGGCGAAGAATGTTGGGATGCGCGTGGTGAGCTGGGATATGGTGAAAAAGGATGTCAGTGTTGTGGATCGTCAGTACGGCGGTCCCGAACTCAGAGACTTCTTGAAGGAAGCCGACTTTGTTGTGGTGACACTTCCGGCCACCCCTGAAACCACCCATTTCGTCAATCGAGATTTTTTCAAGGCGATGAAAAAAACGGCCTATCTGATCAACATCGCCAGAGGGGCGATTGTCGATGAAGGAGCACTCGAAGACGCTCTCAAGACCGGTCAGATCGCAGGGGCGGCCCTCGATGTGATGAAACAAGAGCCACTCCCTCCGGACAGTCCCCTGTGGAACTGTCCCAACCTCATCCTGTCTGCTCACATCTCTGGACCCAATCTTCCCGAGGAAATGGTCGAAATCTTCAAGGAGAATTTTCAGAGGTACCTCAAGAAAGAACCCCTGAAGGGTCTCATCCATTTCGAAAGAGGGTATTGATCAGGAGGGAAGAGTTCCTCAACGTGAGATGGGGAATGAAAACACAGAGGTGACTCCGTGGCAAGCACAGGCCGTGCTGATCAGAATAGGGCCGTGAAGACTTTTAAGATCCTCCAAGAGATCGCCTAATGTCTTCGGCGAAAAACCTCCGACACCTGGCGCTAATTGCTGACTCTGAATGCCCCTTGATTCGTAAGAGCGAAAGGAATCTGCGAGGATCTGATAAAGAGGTTTTTCGCGCCTCTTACCCGTCACGGTGCAATAGAAAGGCGGTTCCGAGCAATCCTCAGGACATAGGAAATCAGCGAGGCTTGTGTAGAGATCACCGCTTTCTCCCATCAAGGCATTGGGCAATCCTGAGAACGGAGGCACGTTGATCCGAGTTCCTCCGAGGGGTTTCAATTTGTGAAGCAGATATTCGAAAGCTACATGGAACGGAGCGGCTGGGATTACGTAATCGAATGAATGACCCGTTTTCAGAGGTCGGTCCAATTCTGAGACTCCGTCGCCAAGAGAAACCTGTACCGGCATTGAGACAAAGGACTGGAGCGCCTTCGCCTCTCTGTCTACGACCAGAATGTTCGATTGAGGATCTTTTTGGAGGAGTCTCTCGGCGGCCAGTCTTCCGAAATGGCCACCCCCCACGATCAGATATGAAAGGGCCTTCATTGATTGAGGATGTCGTCCCTCACAATTCCTTTGAGGTGAGGAAAAGGGTCACGCATATGGGGAAAGGCCATGGAGTCCATGAATTCGTCTTGAAAATTCTTCTCAATCGTCAGCTCCAAATACTCCACCCGTCTCGCAATCTCTTCAGCCTCGATTCTCTTCTCTCTGTTTAAAAGGGCGATCCTCGCACCATCTCCTGCGGCATTTCCAACCGCATGGATATGTTCCAGATCGCAGTCCGGGAACAGCCCGAGAATCAGAGCCTCTTTTGCATCAATATAACTTCCAAAGGCGCCGGCCAAGACGACCTTGTCCAGTTTTTTGATTCCCAGTTTCTGCATGAGCAACTTCGCTCCCGTGTAGAGGGCTCCCTTGGCCAACTGAACATTTCGCACATCCTGCTGAGTGATCGTAATCTCTTTTCCAATCGATGTTTCTTCCTTCCATGCGATGACGAATTCGGGGCTCCCGTTGGACACCTTGAGCCGGGGAGAAGGGGTGTCTTTTTTGAAACGACCGGTCTTATTAATGATTCCAGTCCGGTAGAGTTCGGCCACTCCATCAATGATCCCAGAACCGCAAATCCCCTTCGCTTCGGGATTCTTGATCTCTCCGTTCCATCCGTCTTTGCCAACGATCTTGAATCTCACATCCCAGGTCTGGGGATCGATCTGAATTCTCTCAATGGCGCCCGGAACAGCCCTCATGCCGTATTTGATATGAGCCCCCTCGAGAGCCGGACCCGTGGCACAGGAGGCTGACATGAGTTTCTTCCGGTTTCCCATCACCAGTTCCCCATTCGTTCCGATATCGATGATCAGGAGCATGTCATCCTGATGGTAGGGTTCTTCGGCAATGAGAACTCCCACATTGTCCGCACCCACAAAGCCTGCTTCCACGGGCAAGACATGAGCATTGGCCGACGGGTGAACTTTTAATCCGAGCTCTCTGGCCTTAACGTCAACAGAGCGGTGGATGACCGGAGGAAAGGGAGATAACCCCAAGTATTCAGGGCTGATCTTGAGGAAAAGGTGATGCATAACCGTGTTACCAACCATCGTCACTTCGAGGATATCTTCAGGACGCAAGTTACTTTTTTGAGTAATCGTTTCAATGAGTCGGTTCAAACCCTCAATGATCGACCGGTGGATCGTTTCGAGACCTCCAGGATGGTTCGTCGTGTAAGCGATCCTTGACATGATATCTTCGCCATAGATCACCTGGGGGTTCATGATCGTTTCAGTGGCGGTGAGTTCTCCGGTCTGAAGATGGCATAGATAGGCTGCCACGGTAGTTGTTCCCACGTCGACAGCGAGCCCGTATGCATTCGTGGCTTTTCCAGGTTGGATATCAATGATCTCTCTGTCCATCCACACAGCGACCGTGACCTTCCATTGTCCCTGGCGAAGAACAGAAGGCAGTTTTAGAAGCACAAGGTAGTCGATTTCAAGAGAAGGCAGAGAATAATTTCCTCTCAAGGCACTGTGGAGTCGATCGAAATCTCCGAGAAGGTCATGAAGCGTGGGAGGTGGAAGCTCAACATAATATAAGGAGATGGCAGGGTTTAGGACAATCGATCGTTGGGTAGCTTCTTTTCTTATTACTTGCTTTCCAATCCGGCTTTCCTCCGGCACAAAGATTAGGACATCTCCCCGGATGTGTGCTGCACAGGCCAACCGATAGCCTTCGGCTCTCTCTTTTTCGGTGATGAATTCTTTCTCTTCGTCCATGAATGGAGAAAGGTGTTCTTCGAGCGAAGTGATTCCATACCTTTCGAAGTGTCCCGTCTCCAATTTAATTTTGCATTTTCCACAATTCCGCTCCCCGCCACAAAGGGACTCGATTTCAACCCCCAGCCCCCTCGAGGCTTCGAGAATCGTTTTATCTCCCGTAATGTCGCCGCGTCTTCCCGACGGCTGAAAGATGACCTGAAATGTTTTCATCGCCGTTTTCCCCGACACAGCATTGCTTTTTTTGCACATTTTTTCAAGGGCCGGGCCTTTCGTAAAAAAGATCGGATGTAGCTTCCAAGGCTTGGTAAATCTTTCTTAATTGTTGGAGTGAGTGAGCATCATAAATGCCGCAGGTAGAGGACAAAATCAAGCCTCCCTCGTCGACCAAAGATCTTATCTCTTCAATCCCTGGAAAGTTTTCATCGTGCTCCCAATCCTCATCAACGAGCCAGGCTGTTCGAAGACCAGCGATGAGAGTCACTTGGTCCCGATAATTGCGTTTGAACTTGAGGAGATCAACACACTCGGTTTCAAGAGAAAAAAACCGTATCCCCAGGTTCACAAGATCGGGGAGAATCGCTGATAGATTGCCGTCGGAATGCCATCCCCAGAGAGATCCGCGTAAACAAACATCGGTAATCAAACATTGATAAACCGGAAGTAACAATTCTCTGAAGGTTGCGGGTGAGAAATAGAGACCTTGATCGTAAGCCATATCTTCGCAGATGAGGATGGGACCCTCCTGAAAGGGTCCGATGGTTCTGAGATCCTTTTCGAACTCTTCTACCTTGTGAGCTATTCTGCTTTTTAGAGCTGAAGGATTTCTTCCAATGTCTTGAAGCAGAGAGAAAAGGTCTCCGGTTTGGGCAAGGCGCTCGAAAGGGCCGTCGATGGTTAACCCAAAGCCGAGGCCGGCCTTGTGGCAGAGTTCCATCATTTCATGAAAGTCCGAGGAGTCCGATGAATCTGTCCAGTTATAGAAACAGATATCGGCATGGATTGACGAAAAGAAGTCGACCCCCCCCGTTGGTGTTTGATCAAACCCAACCCCGGCAAGTACCTTAGGGGTGACAAACAATTCCCCACGGATTACCACGGGGCTCGACGGTTCTGCAATAAGCCTCGCTAACTTTTCTTTTCCTGTGTGTGGAGTATTCATTACGACCTCTTTTCCATGAACCCATTCTTGGCCAAATTAGATTTTCACCGCAGAGGCGCAAAGAGCGCAGAGAAATCAGGTTTTTCTCTTGCCGTCGAGGGGAACGGCAAGAGAAAAGGTCCTGCGGCAAAAAGCGATTAAGTTGATCTGAAGGCTGTAACTTTGTGCTTTACGCACGCTTAGCGGAAAGCACAAGATAGTGAAGCTCCACCCCCTAGAGGGCGCGCTTCCCGGTAAGGTACTTTGCTTTTATATTGTGCCCCTTGACCCCGCCTTCAAAGGCGGAGTCAAGGGGCACTTGCCGGTCAACCTTTGCGTTCTCCCTGCCTGCCGGCCCCGGTCCCGACCGAGGGCGGGGCAGGCAGGTGCGTCTCTGCGGTGAACCTGACGTCAAGAAATCCCTAACGCCACTTGCGTATTGCCTCTCTGGCGATATCATTAGTGGGTCTGGTCAGTAGACCCGTGGCACTGATCGTTAGGCTGTAACTCCCTCTCTCAACCATGGGCATGTATGTAGCACTTCCATAGACGGCATCGATCCAGGGAAGCCAACGTCCGTACTTCTGAACAATTGCCCAAAGATCTAAACCATGGTCCTCACCCAGAGAATAGACAGTGCGCTCGGCGGTTCTTTCTTGAGCAATGTCACGGTACCGACCGCTGAGACGGTCAAGGCGATAGATCGTGTCGAACCCGAAAAGAAACGCAATGCCATGCCATTTCAGGATTCGGGCATCCAGTTGCCATTCGTCTCCCCGCAGGTCAAAAACCATGGCCCGTGTGTGAGGAAGAGTAATATAGGTCCAGAACTGTTGCTGAGCTATCGCCCGAAAGTTTACCTCGGCGACGGGCGCTTCATGTGTCAGCCGATCGTAGGTGAAAAAGTTGACCGAGATAGCCATGATCAAGGCAGAGATTGCGAGAAGTAACAGGCCCGACAATCCCTCCAGGCATCCTGCAATGACCCCGCGGCCCCAAAGATGACGGATCCCCAAGAAGAATAGAGACATCCCCAAGATTGCCATGATTAGAATAAGAATTCTTAACGTCATCCTACCCTGATTCCTTTAGCCTTGTACCTTATGCCTAAGGCCTTGAAGTGCCCACTCCACTGCCTTGTAGGCGTGAATGGTGGTTGTATCGAAGAGTTTGGTGTCCACATCCTTAGCTTTGACTAAAAGAGATATTTCCGTACATCCAAGAATGATCCCCTGCGCTCCACGGTCAAGGAGTCCACGAATAACAGTCACATACTGGTCTCGCGACTTTTCCTTTACTTTTCCAAGACAGAGCTCCTCATAAATAACATGGTGAACTAACTCCCGCTCACGTTCATCCGGAACTAATACCTTTAGGTCATATCTTTCTGTCAGACGGCCTCGATAGAAATCCTGTTCCATGGTGAATCGGGTTCCTAAAAGTCCCACGGTGGTGAGGCCAGCTTTTTTGATCTCCTCACCAGTTGTATCTGCAATGTGAAGAAGAGGAATTTTGATTTGACTTTCGATTTGTGAAGCAACCCGATGCATAGTGTTTGTGCAGATAACGAGAAAGTCGGCGCCTGCAGACTCGATCTGTTTAGCAGTTTGAGCCAAGAGTAACCCCGCTTCATCCCATCTTCCCTGGTGCTGCAACTGTTCGATCTCATGAAAGTCAACGCTATAAAGGACAATCTTTGCAGAATGGAGCCCTCCGAGCCGCGCTCTCACCCCTTCGTTGATGAGACGATAGTAAGTAGTAGTCGATTCCCAACTCATGCCACCCAGTAGGCCTATGGTTTTCACAGAAGAGCTCCTTTTTCAGCAGCCATTGCGCAGAGTACTCAGGAATAGGCTACGAGTAATGTTATCCAAATTAAAATTGCACCGCAAAGACGCCGAGGGCGCAAAGGAACCAGGTTTTTGTGCTTTCCGCCTTTGTGGCGGAAAGCACAAAAGAGTCAACCTCTGTGCTCTCTTCGATGAAACTGATATCTCCCTCTCTGCGCTCTTTGCGCCTCTGCGGTGAATAAACCATGGCACAGAATTCGCGGTTCGATGACCGAAACGAGTATATCAGGAAAATCAAGGAAAGACAAAAAAGTTATAAGCTTTTGGGTAATCCCTCAGTTACTGGACCGCGCAGTCGGCCACGGAGGTCGACCTGCTCCGTCCTCGCGGTGCACCATGCAAATGATCACTGTACTTGGAAACACACTTGACTCGAATGACTACCGTCATGGAGATTATCAGGCTTAGTTCCATTTTCGAGGTACACCGCTCGCGTTTCAGAGGCGGAACTTCGGTGTACTCCGTTAACACTTGATTATTCGCTGCGTGTTTGCTATTCTCAGAATACCGAGAAGGTAGTTCTCGCTGCAACCGAACACTCTTAGGGGTTATGTATAGGCGGAAGCCACCCAGACTCTGGGTGGCTTTTTTTATGGGGGAGACCATGTTCAGCAAAGCAGTGGTGGTAATCTTGTATTTTTTGATTATCCTTTGGGTAGGTCTTTACAGCCGCCGGTATTCTAAGAACAATTATGAGGATTTCTTCCTTGGCGGAAGAACCCTCGGACCTACCCTTCTATTTTTTACGATGGCAGCAACCAACTTTTCTGCATTTACCATCTTTGGATTCTCGGGCGCTGGTTATCGAATAGGGTATGCTTTTTACCCTATCATGGCCTTTGGCACCGGATTCATGGCCATCTCTTTCAGCTTTATCGGAAAACGGGTTTATGAATTGGGTAGGGAAAAGGGGTATATCACCCCCTCAGAATTGATTGGGCAGACGTATAAGAGTCGCACTCTGCAGCTTCTCGTCTTCGTGGTGATGGTCATATTCACCTTACCGTATATTGCCATGCAACCGATATCTGCTGGTTATACCCTCGAATCGCTTTTAGGTATCCCCTATTTTGTCGGGGGCGTCTTAGTGATGGGCATCATTGTGCTGTACGTTTTTTTGGGTGGGTTTCGAGGTGTGGTTTGGACGGACCTGGTGCAAGGTGCAATGATGGTCCTTTTGATGTCATTTGCCGTTTTCTTGGTCGCGGCACCCCATGGAGGTTTCATCCAAGCGAATACCATCGTACTGCAAAGGCTTCCAGAACTTTATTCCCGGCCCGGTGCACACAACGCCTTCCCAGTGGGTATTTGGTTTAGTTACATGCTACTCTGGTTACTTTGTGACCCCATGTTTCCGCAGCTCTTCCAACGGTTTTTCGCTGCCAAGAACCCAAGAGCCTTGGACAGAACGATGCTGGCCTATCCGGTTATCACTGGAGTGCTGTTTCTATTTCCTGTGGCCATCGGGGTCATTGGACATCTCTCACTACCCGGTCTTTCGGAGAAGGAGGCGGACAAGGTTCTTCCTCTTTTACTCCAGAAACATGCAGATAACTGGCTGGGAGCCCTGATCATGACTGCAGGATTAGCTGCTCTCATGTCGACGTTGGACTCCCAGTTGTTAACGCTTAGCTCCATGTTCACACGAGATGTCTTTTCATCCTCCAAGAATGGAGCAAAACAACTCTGGGTGGGAAAGCTCTTTGTCGTCACGATTGCAGCGGCGGGGCTGGTGATCGCTTACCAACCGCCCAGCACTCTTCTTAGGATCGCTACCGAGACCTTCACGGGTCTTGCAGTGCTTTTTCCCACTGTCATTGGAGGACTCTATTGGCGGTCCGCGACATCCTTGGCGGGGATCCTCTCCATTCTTGGGGGGGAAGGGATGGTCGCTGGCTATATGTTTGGCATTCTTCCAACATTCGGCTTTCTTCCCGTTATTCCAGTCCTTGTAGTGACCAGTCTGATTTTTGTTGTTTGCAGCCTTATCCAATCTCCTCTTCCTCTGAGGGCACATTTCTCCTGGTTGAATCCTCTTAAGAACAAAAAAGGCTGGCGAAATGGGGCGATTCCTTGCACCGTGTTCGGGATCCTTTTTTTCCTTGGGATCGATGTTTGGGCCTGGGGATCCCGCACCCCTTTGATTCTAGGTCTTCCATGGTGGATCTGGTATTTTTTTGGCTTGAATGCCTTACTCATCGTGGCCATGAACTATTTCTTAACCGAAAAGAAATCTTGACCTTCTTTGAGCCTTGGGAGAAGATTCTATCTGGTATTCGATAGAAGCCGTGCCTTTTATTAGTAAGGCCTTGAATAACATGCGGTGTCAGGCATTAGTAACAAAGTATTCGGAGAAAGGAATAACATCCTAATCTAATGTAGGTCGGACCAAGATAAGTGTTTCTGCACCGTAGAAGAGGATGCGGTTAAGGAGGGCGGTTCTAATTCCCGTCAATGAGCGGTGCGAGTGCAGTGCAATCTCCATACCGTTTTCAAACCGGAAATAAATAGAACCGTCCCCCTTTAAGCGAATGAACGGGATATGCCTAAAATCCTGAGCAATTTGTGAAGGCATGGCAATTTTCTAAGTGATCCGGAGTGATCCGTGATCCGGGTCGGACCAAGATAAGTGTTTGATATTGTGAGTTAATTTATGCTAAAGGGCGTTGTTTTTTGTCTTAGAACGCGATTTCTGAAGCCAAAAATATCCTTTTAAGGGGTTAGGGGTGGCAAGAGCCAACCGGCATTACCTTCCAGGTTATGTTTGGCACATCACTCATCGGTGCCATAAGAGAGAATTTCTGTTGAAGTTTGCTCGGGATCAACGTCGATGGTTGCAGTGGCTCTTTGAGGCAAAGAAGCGTTTTAAGATCTCTATCTTGAACTACGTCGTTACCTCAGACCATGTTCACCTCGTTGTAAGAGACGACAAGGGACCGGATGTCATACCACAAACGATACAATTGGTAGCGGGGAGAACGGGGCAGGAATATAACCAGAGGAAAGGTCGGAAGGGTGCTTTTTGGGAAGATCGTTATCATGCTACCGCAGTGGAGGCGGATTCCCATCTTGCTCAATGTATGGTTTATATTGATTTGAACATGGTTCGTGCAGGGGTAGTGGCCCATCCATCAGAGTGGCCCTTCTGCGGATATAACGAGATCCAGAATCCTCGGCAAAGGTATTCTTTGATCGATCACAGTAACTTGATTGACTTGTTTAATATGAAGAGTATGGATGAGTTGAGTAAGACCTACCGAGATTGGGTGGAAGAGGCCTTAGGAAAAAAGGGTCGAGAGCGCCAGCCGCAGTGGACGGAGAGTATTGCGATTGGGGCAGAGGGGTTCGTAAGAGATACGAAAGAGAAACTTGGGATAAGGGCTATGGGTCGGGAAGTGATTGGGGCGGATGAATTTTATGAATTACGGGAGCCGGAAATTTCTTATAAGGCTGATTTTGCGCACGAAAATGCGGCTCTAAGCCAACAAAATAGCTATTTCTGGGACCTATCTGTTTGAAAATCAAGGACTTGAGTTGGTCCGACCCGGAACCGAAGAACCCGGGAACGGAACCCGGGAACCCGGCGGATCATCCTCTTCTCAACCCTCATGCTCGTGGGATTCATCGGATGCACTCTCTCCAATAAAATGAAAAGAACACCGAACAAGGCCATGGAGGCTATCGGCGACCCGAGGTCGCCTCAGCCTCATGTCTGCCGTTCGGTCCAGGAGATGAACGACAGGGATAGTCATGGGTGACTCTGGCATTACACTCCAGATCTCGCTTCTCGCTGTCCTCCTCGTCGGCACCGGGATTGTGGCCTTCGTGGCCGCTTGCCGCGTTCGCAACGGGATGGTTCGCGCCGTTGCTGGTGTCCTTCTGTTTGCCATTGCCGTTCTTTCCAGCATGCTCTCCATCATGGCGACGTTGGTGCTCGGCGCGCTTGGATTCGTCGCCCTGGCACTGGCCGTCAAGACCCCACGGGGCAAAGGGCCGAGATCAGAGTCACACCGGATTGACAAATGAGGAGACCGAACCAGCAAATCCATCCTATCGCCGGGAAGCCCGGCTCAGGATGATTTGCGACCTTCGGTGATACACAAAGATGAAAATAGAGCACAGGAATGGGCGCCTTATTGTCAAAGACCAACCCCTAGGTTTCTGGACGTTCTATTCGTTTTTTGTCGTGGGCGGTATCGTAGCGCTGGTTCTCTCGCTGTCAGCAGCCCCTGATTGGACGACGACCTTAATCGGGTCTTTAATCGGAATCGGGAACATTGCAGGTGGGTTGTACATGATAAGGCGAGAACCTGCATCTATCGTCGTGTTTGACCCAGGATCGGACGAAGTTCGGGTTAGCCGATGGTACCCGATCGGCAAGAGGGAGAAAGTGTACCCAATATCCTGTTTGTCCATTGCGGAAGTGCAGACCACAGAGCATACCGATGGCGGTTACGTTTATCGGCCCCGGCTCCGCATCGGGCAATCGGAGTCTGTCCCTGTCTCGATGTTCTGGTATCAGACGATGGAAAAAAGCGAAGACGTCGCAAGCGAAATCCGACGCTTCTTGAACATTCCACCGAACAAGACGGATGCGGGTGACTCGCAATAGCTCGCGCCTGATCCGCGGCGTTACCCCATGATCAAAGCCTCAATCATTAAACTTGCCAAATAAGAATGGCATGGGGGTCAAAGCTAAACTATACACTCCGCAAACTGGGAATGAATAAATGAAACCTTTTTTCCGATGGCTCAAAATATTTTGGGTTGTACTGTTCATTTGTCTTGGCTATGCCTCCTGTTACGCTTCCGCTGGAGATCACTTTCTCTTAATTGTTATCTTTATCTACCTCAGTTTTCCTACAAGCGTAGCCCTGATGTACATTCTTCGTATCAAAAAGGGGCACGTAGGTGCTGAAACAACTTGTTGAAAAAGGATGTCCTGGTGTCAGGCATTAGTAATAAAGTATTCGTGGAGGGAGATAATTCAG
>Ga0209254_10005690_pt1 | contig 11459 bp, 13 predicted proteins | sample FrelakmetDIP11DI_FD_187148 | JGI IMG/M metagenome (GOLD analysis project Ga0209254, IMG submission 187148) | Freshwater lake sediment microbial communities from the University of Notre Dame, USA, for methane emissions studies - DIP11 DI (SPAdes)... | ecosystem: Environmental > Aquatic >... | reverse complement strand
CTTTTCCTGAGCAACGGCGATCATTTCCGGAGATGCGTCAATCCCGTACACCGACCCGGATGCTCCAGTATACAACTTTGCTGTCATAGTGAGGTTGCCGGTGCCACAACCCACATCGAGCACTTTATCGCCGGCTTTGATCTTCGCCAGCTCGACCACCATCCTGCTATTGGGGCGATTCACTCCCAATCCCATCAGGTTGGTAAAAATATCGTATTGGGAAGCCCAATGAATTGATGCACCGGAGGTTTCCGGTCCGCCGACATTTTTAGGGTGGTTGTGCATTTTGTGCTGGTGGGCATCCTTTGGTATGTTAGAAGCTCGGCTCTGTCAGGTTGGATTAGCTTGAATGCGAAAAGTAACCTGGACAATATAACGTTGATCATCGGTTTGAATAGTCACCACAGACGTCAGAAAAAGAGCAAAGAGAACACCGCACTGATTCAATACCTTCCCTATCTCACTGAGAAACACGGATTATGAGGCGCTTGTCCGGAGGGGCTTTCAGGCGTTCTACTGGCTCGTCGTGGTTCTATAATGGCAAGGTTTCTGCCAGAACTATAAGCATTCTATCAGAAAAACGGATGGCTTTCCGAGTACACTAACTACCACCCCAGATGGCATGGTAATGGGCTTTGACAGCTTCAATTTCAGCTTCAGGTGAGTCTTGTACGAGCTTTCCTGAATTACGAAGATGTTCGACGACCCAATTCTCATGCAGTCCAGCCGCATATAAGACTTCAATCGCAAAATCAATGTAGGCCTCTGCCTTGGCCGTAACCATATTTCCATCCACCTCAACAGGTTGGTCTGAATAGGTGCCATCTTTCCAATATGGCGATGTGGCATTCGGTCCATAACCATGCGTGAACCGCCGACCTTTCAGCAGACCTGCTCTGGCAAGCAACAGTGGTCCAGCACAGATTGCACCAAAGGTGGCACCAGCTTCGTTGGCTGATTGTAGAATCCTGATCAGCGTTTCATTGTCCAACACTTTTGCGGTATCACCACCAGGGATGATCACCACCTGGTATTCATCAGGATGGATATCTGCGTAGCAGTGGGTGGCTCGCAATGCCATACCACTCGGGCCAAGGTAGTCCGTTCCATCCGGTGTGGCAACATCGATCGTCAAGCCTTCTTCGTGGAGCACCTGGGCAGCTAAGATGGCTTCAAATTCGATGCAATCCGGGTAAAAAATGACCAATGCTTTCGTTTTCACTTTTTGTTCTTCCTTTCGCATATCAAGCATGGATTCTATAGGATTATATATCTCAGTTTGATAATCTCAGCATAAATCTACTCGTCGAATTTCACTAGCGAGATAGTTATCCTGCTTTGGTGTGTATTGTATGATCCTTCAAGGATGCATCATATCAAGATGAAAATTGTAGACTAAATCGTATTCCCCTGCAATCGCCACGTTGATATCCCCGCTGGTCATATCATACACGGACGACCATTGGGTCATGCCTTGTTTCACTTCCGAGAGCAGTTGCATGGCAGATTGTGGGTCGAGCTGACCGTTCGTTGCAGTGAGCAGTTCGGAGATCGTCCGGTAACGCGGGCAGCCGCCATCTCCATCAGCGGTGCAGCAAAAGTGGTTGGTCGCCAGGTGCCAGGGAGCTTCGTTAGGCAGCACAATCATCTCCCCCTGGTAAAACTCGATCAACACAGCCTTCCCACCCGGGTCAGCGATCAGGTAGTGAATGAGAGGCCCGCCTCTGAAATCGATATTGTATTGCTCGAAGAGCTCGACCGCCTCATCCACATCCCTGGCGTGATCCAGGATCTGCCGGATAATGCCGATCGATCCGATGGTGGCCTTGGATGGGTCGTACCTGGCGTGATCCTGATAGTCTCCAGGCAGGGCTGCCATGCCAACCGTCAGCCCGTACTCGTTCATGCCATCAATGGGCATGGATGGAGCGCTGAGAAGGGCGGTCCGCTCTGCCACGGGTAGGTCGGTCAAGTTCTTGGAAGCCTCCGGACGGATCCCGATGAATTCCAGATCGACCATGGAGGCGGATGCAAACCCGTCAGGTGGATCGGTAAAAAGCAGCAGGGCTGGGCTCATACTCCAATCGAAGTTGCGCCCATAGTACATATCCCCTGCTTCCCCCAATGCTGCAAATAGTGAGCAGGAAAAATCAGCTCCTTCAGGCCAGGTTGAGCCATTTTGCGGGTATTCATATTCGCCAGCATAATGCATCACATAGAAAGGGTAGTCGTCCAGCTTCTCCAAACTGCCCAAGCTAGCGATCGCCTCGGGTGATATACCTCCCATGTCCTCTGTGGGTGAGGCTGGCAATGTGGATGTTGCAGCAAGCTCACCACCACTGCAGCTAGCTAATAGGAATAGCAGAATGGCAAAGATGGGGATGGATTGTATGATCTTCCAGTGATTATGGTTCGCCTTTACCATATTCATTAATTACCTATCTCGCCTGCTGAAGCTTGATTATTTAATCTACTGTCTAGGATTTATACTCCCGTGAACAAATATTGTTCAAATTCCACCTGTCTGCGCCTTATCATGTTAATCGGAGATCATTTTTTATGGAGCAATAATTAACTCATACAGTCGTTAGGTTCTTCACTCCCAGCGGAAAGTCTTAATCGAGATCAGCACCCCGAGCACCAGTATGCCAACCAGCACAAATACCTCGGTCAGATGCTGGCTCCACGGATCACCGATCCATAAGCCGCGCAGCAAGGTGACCACGTAGGTAAGCGGGAGGAAGGTAGATACTTTGATGATCGCCTCCGGGAGCAGCTCACGCGGGAACCCGGCTCCGGAGAGGAACAACATCGGGTAGAGCAGGACCATCCCCACCACTTGGGCAGTCCGCGCGGTCGGCATCAACCCTGCCAGGACGAAGCCGAGGGCAAAGAAGCTCAGGCTGCACAGGATAAATCCAGCTACCACGCTGAGGGCATTGCCATCAAAACGCAGCTGGTAGACCAGCTTACCAGCAACGACGAGCAGGATCATGCCAATCGCTGTCATCATAAAAAGTACGATGACTTGTGCCACCAGGATCACGAGTGGGCTGACGGGGGTGGTGCGCAAGCGGCGCAGGATACCTTTTTCTCGGTATGAAGCCATGGTGATGGTCAACCCCACCAGGCTGGTGGTGGCAATGATCATGGCAGTGTAGGCTGGCACAGAGATATCCACCGTGCCTCGCCCGTTGAAATACTCTGTCGGTTCATTACCGTATATTGAGCCAAACAGAAACAGCATCATCAATGGGAATACCAGGGTGAAGAAAGCCCCCAATGGCTCACGCAGGAATAGTTTGGATTCCATCCAGGTCATTTTCAACAAGCTTTTCATGCTACACCTCAATCTTTCATTTCGCGTCCGGTCAGTTTGAGGAACACATCTTCCAGGGTTGGTTGCTCGGTTTGCAGGTTACGAAACTGGATATTCTGTCTGGAGAGCAAGGAAACTACATCAACAACCAGCGAACCCTGGCTGGTTTCTCCATGGACCGTAACCCTCTCACCTTGAACCACAAGCTGCCCGATCTGACGGACATTATCTTCAAACTCGGGGGGCAGCTTGCTATCCACCGAGAAAACGATGCGTTCCTCTCCGCCCAGGCTGCGGATCAGCTCCTCTGGGGTGTCTAAGGCGACGATACGGCCATGGTCGAGGATCGCCACCCGGTCGCACAAGCGCTCAGCTTCCTCCATGTAGTGGGTGGTCAGCAGGATGGTCTTGCCCTTGCTGCGCACCTCGCTAATCAGTTCCCAGATGGCGTGCCGGGCTTGCGGGTCCAAGCCAGTGGTCAGCTCATCCAAAAAGATCAGCTGTGGGTCGGGGAGCAGTGCCAGTGCGATGAAAAGGCGCTGCTTTTGCCCGCCGGATAGCTTCGCAAAGGGGGCATTGCGTTTCTCTTCTAACCCGAGCTGCACCAATAATTCCTCCCACTTGGCAGCTTTCGGATAGAACGAGCTGTACAGGTCCAGCGCTTCCCATACCTTCATCCGTTCTGGCAAGTTGGACTGTTGCAATTGCATCCCGGCGTGGAGGTGCAGGAAATGGGCATCATGTTGCGGGTCCACCCCAAGCACAGTCACCTGCCCTCGGTCAGGTTTACGCAAACCTTCCAGGCACTCAATGGTGGTGGTCTTCCCAGCCCCGTTTGGACCAACCATGCCGAATATCTCGCCCTCCTGCACTTCAAAACTCACAGTATCCACGGCGACAGTTGCGCAGTAGGCTTTGTGCAATCCTTCAACTTTCACAATTGGGTTCATAATTTCACATCCTTACTTGCTTTTTAAAATCGCTTCCAGAGCAGCCACATGTTCAGAGAATACCTTCCGACCATTTGTCGTTGCCGATACATATGTGCGTGGTTTGCGCTCCACGAAGGCTTTGTTGATGATGATATATCCGGCATCTTCCAATTTACGCAGATGTGCCCCCAGATTGCCATCGGTGACCTCCAGGAGATCACGAAGATAGGTAAACTCTAATTCTTCATTTGTTTCAAGGGTCACCAGGGCAGCCATGATGCGTAACCGTACGGTTTGGTGGATAGTTTCGTTTAACTCTGCCATAGCTACCACCGGTTTCGCACGTAAATGCCAAGGGCGATCATCCCGCCACCACCCAGGAAGGCCATCAAGAGATAGAAAATATCAGGAAGTAGAAAGTAACCGACCAGAGATAATCCGAGCAAAGCTAAGCCCCACCATACTGAAGCGAAGGACAGAAGTAAGCCCATGGCGATCCAGCCAACAGTGACAAAAAGGATGATGAACATGGCGAGCTGTTTCCCATCCACTGGCCAGGCAACGGCGACAGCCGCAAAACAGTATAAGAAAAGTAGCAGCCAGAAAATGGCAATTCGTTTGCCGGATGAGGTGGGGACGGAAGTACGCACACCACGGTTCATCCTGATCCCAATGATGGCTGAGAGAATCCCACCCAGGATGTCCAGACCGATCCAGACATACCCTGCTATCTCCTTAGGCAAGAATTGGGATCCTAAGAAACCGACCATCCAAATGGCACCCCATAAGATCAGAAATTTATATGCGCCGCTGCTGGAAATCGCACGACGCGTTTTTTGCATCATCGTTTGGATTGCGGTAAGGGCTTCTTCGGCTTCAGTAGGTGATATGTTCATGAGCATACTCCCTTAGAGTAGTGTAAATAGTAGAGTACTCTATAATACAGAGTATTATATACCGTTTAAAGAAAATGTCAAGAGGTAGTTGAGAGAAATGAGAACGTTGTATATTCGCAATGGGAAACTGGGTTAACGCTCAGCGAGGTTAATAAATAAATCGATTAAAAGAATTACTATTCACCAAATGGGTGAGGAAACTTGCCCACGAACTTATCCTTTGGAAAGCGGTCAATCCAGCAGGAAAGGTTTCATAGGTTCCCATTGATCTTTCCACACCTTTTGGACGAGTTCGTCCATGACCACCGGCGGGAAAGTAGCCGCCATGGAAACCCTATCTTCCAACTCCAGATTATATAAAATGAATGGGATAACCAGGTTGGGAGGCTCAGAATGTTCCTGTCTATGCTTCGCCATGGCCTCACTCAGCTCCCCCTGCGCTTCCAGATCCATTACGGCGCCGATGGCATCCTTGGAGAAATGCAGCTCCTCCCAAAAGATGTGTTTCTTCCAGATTGCCCATACCTTGCCCAAATTCTCGACCATTCCTCTCATGCCATCTTCAGGTGCATCTCCAGATAGATCCTCGATCGCCTGGTGGATAGTAACCAGGAGAGACTCCATCTCGCGATGGTTGGTGGTTAAAATGCCATACGGGGCGGAGGGTAGCTTGATCCGTAGGAGTGGAAATATAACCTGGTCTTCACCCTGGTGATGTGCCCTTAAAACAGACACCAAGCTGAGCGCATAAGTAGAATAACCAAGGAGTTTCTGCGGCTGAGGGATCCCATTCTGTAAATATTCCGTCCCTTTGCTGATCTCAACATTGATCCCACGCGTGATGACTTTATGGATAAGGATCAGGTCCTCTGCCGGGTTGGGGATGGTTGACGCCATATTTTTTATCCTTAATTCAATTCTCCAAACCTGACCCACTTGGTTTGCTTTATTTCTATCGGATAAGGTACAGGTATAGAAATGGGTAGCTGTTTGTGATCATGTTTTCTCCGGGTTTCTATGGATTAGTCTGATAAGTAGCATGCATGGACCAGCTTATCGATCATTTGGACCCAAAGGTGGTTTCGAATTTGCGTCGTTTTGGCTTCGATGATCGCTTAATTATAACCAGTTAAACAGGCGGGATTGATATCACCGATGTGTGGGCAAACCCGCATCTATGGTCTTGATGTAAACTTGGCGTTTTTTTTAGCAACCTGAGCTCATCTGAACAGGTTGTAAATATAAAAAACAAGAAATATGAAGCCAATCGCATAAGGTACGATCATTGGTCTGACCCCTCGCCAAAAAAGGACTTTTAGCGTCTGTGCTTTGTTCAGGTTGCTGATCACTTGCGGGACGATCGCGCCGCCAGAGATCGATATCTGCCCTTCAATTCTCTGGATTCTGCCGAGTATAAGGATTTCTTCTTCAGGGGCTAGGGTACGCTCATAGATGCGCAGTTTTTTATCGAATCCTAAAAAACCTTTGGTCTTAACCCCAAGGTTTTCTAAAATTGTTTTTGTAGCTTGATCCAGGTTTTCAATGGCGGGATCATCACCCAGGATTATGTCAGCAGCTCCGTCAAGGATTTTTATTCTGCCGGTCATATCATCGACCGAAAACGGCCCTGAGGAAGTTTTGCGGAGTGTTTGCCAACGACCTCCACCTCTTCCTCCACTTTTATACTCTTTGATTTCGAGCTGCCAATAGGCGCATTCAGATTTCTTGATCTGACTCTGGATGGGATCCCCCTTCACTTTACCGACGATTTCAACCCAGCCCTGTCCGGGCAAGGCGCTGATCCAGGTGGTGGGTATTCGCCAGCCCAGGAAGAGATTGCGCAGGGTGCCGGCTGAATAAACTAACGGACCCACGACCCATGTAGCTATAAATAACCAAAGGAACCAGTTATTCATTTTTCCCTCCTGTGGCGCACCTGCTTGAATGCTTGTGTTTCAGGTGTAAGGATTTACCTGGATACTTACTAGGTGAAAATGTAATGTAAACTTCATTATAGCATGCTGTGAATTTGATTATTTTATAAGCGAGCTTGCCCTGAAAAACTGGTTGCATAAATGAACTCCTGCGCCGTATCAGTTGACATGCATCCATAAAGATTGTCTGGTGTTATATAGTCAGCTATTTTTCTGACAACATGGCGTGTTTTGGCAGTTAAACTACTTGTACTGGAAGTTATTCTAAGCTATTATATTGTCGTGGATGGGATTAGATGGACATCTATTACCGAAACATCAAGCTGATATTTGGAGTTTATCATTTAATATTGTTTCAGAAATGCCTTGTGAGTGGGGAATATCCTGTTCGCCTGAAGCAAAAAATCATTGCCGGCAACCACCCAAATGCCACCGATGGTTTCTATCTTCCTGATCTATTCAAGGAGAAGATATACTTCTTCGTCCAGGGCGATCTCTTTAACATTCCCATCATCGGCTGGCTCTTTACAAAAAGCGGGCAAATCCGTGTGGATCCAAACAACAAAATAGCCTCCCTGGATCGGGCGGTTGAGCTGCTGAAGCAAGGTGAATCGGTGGCGATCTTCCCGGAAGCTCGTTTAAACCCGGATGGACAACCCTTAAAGAGCAGTACCGGAGCGGTTCGGTTATCTTTGATGACCAAAGTACCAATTGTTCCAATTGGCTTTTATGTTCCCCCCAAGAATCTCCAACATATCTCGCGCATGAAGAAAGGGCAGGTTTCCCAGGGGCACTGGCAGACTCACGGGCGTTGCTACCTGAATTTTGGTTCTCCATGGCTGCCTGGTGATAAACCTGGTAGCTCGCTTGAGCAGGCAGACCTGCGTGGGCTGACTGACCAATTGATGGAAAAGATCAATGACCAGGCTCAACTGGCAATGCAGCAGTACGCCAAGGAGACTGGTTTGCCCGTAAACGTGGCATCTTTTAATGATCATCGATAACCGTTGTTTGCTAAAGAATATCTTCCGACCAGCTTTCATGGCTAAAATCCTATTTCATTCCAACCATTGATAGCCTTAAAATTGACGATAAGCGTTGTCTGCTGAGATAACTATTGGTAATTATTTTCTTAATTACGCTGGAAATTCATAGATTGATTTTTTAGACGAATCTAAAAAATAGTATTGTGTATAAGGAGGGTATGATGGCACAAGCAGGTATTCATGGTTTGATTGGAACGGTGGTGCGCAAGTTGACCCCGGCACGCACCTGGCTCATGCTTGGCATCGTCGTGGGCAACCTTCTACCCGATGCAGATAACCTGGCAGTGGCGGTGGCTACCGTGATGAAGCGTCCCACAGAGGGGCTGCATCGTACCTTCACCCACAGCCTATTAGCGGTCATTCTGGTAGTAGTCGTCTTTTACCTGATCGGCGTTTTTACGAAACAGCTGCGTTGGGGCAACCTCGGGGTTGGGCTGGGGGTGGGCATCCTGATGCATATCGTATTGGATCTGCTTCTCTGGTTTAATGGTGTTGCCATCTTGTGGCCGATCGCATCCTGGGTCAACCTTTGGAGCGGTTACACTTCTCCCGCCTGGTTCGATAAGCTGATGCTATCCACAGAGTTCCTGTGTTTCGCCTTGTTCTTCCTCGGGTTGGCGTCTATCGCCCACAAGCGAAACACCGATCAGGAATACCTGGGTAAGCTACGCATCTGGACCTGGATACAAGGTATTTTGTTCGTCGTCTTCACCGTGCTGGTTTATGTGATGCAGAAGGGCTTTATGACCCCTTATGGGGCGGTATACCTGCTCTCGCTGGGTTTGGCGATCGGTGTAACCATTCGCATGCGTCAGACGGTGGAGGCGGTGGCGGTGTAGTTTTTTAAGTATATTTCCATAATTCACCACAGAGCACCCAGAGAAATTAATTATAAAAAAACTCAGTGTCCTAGTGGTCTCGGTGGTGAAACATATTAAGAAACACCTGCTAACCACCTTATCCACCCATCTTGGGGAGAAATGATCGGGGGTAGATCATTTATGGATGCCCAGAACAGCTCGTATGTGGTGTAATCGACCGGAACCGACCAATGATCAGGCGTTGAGTTGGGGGCTTCGAACAGGTAAAAGTGACGGATGCGGTGGCTGGTGAGTGCTTCGTCAGGCACCCAGCCTATGATGGAGTAGCTGATGTCCTCCGGATCGTTGTTATGGTGCGTCTCCTCGAAGCGCACCTTGGTGAAGCCGGCCTCGTGCATAAGCGCTTCCACAGGCAGCCCTGTTAGTAAATGCGCCCAATCATAGCCGCTGGTATCCGGTCGTGAATACACCAGTGTGGGTTGGACGACCAATACAAAACCGGGTGGAGGTGGGTCATCCATTTCACCAAGTTTACGCAGCAGGATCAATCCCTCCAACCCGCTCTCCTCAGCCGCTTCACGTCGGGCAGCGGAATCGGTGTCCTCACCTGGCTCCACCGTCCCGGCAGTGATTTGTACCCCCACTTCCGGGTGATTAAACAGCAACAGCTCGCTCCCGTTTTTTCCAGGTCGGGTGATGAAGCAGGTGACTTTGTGGACAGGGTTGTTCAGCATAAAGACCTTATAGTATCGTACTCGAGGAAGTTACAAAGCTGATGTTGATAATTCTCGAATGCAAGCTTACCCTCATCCGTCAGGTTGCAGAGCGTGAGAGGCAACTTGCCATGGGGTGGATTTTCAATTTTGATTGGTTTTAATCCAAGACTTGTATTGTACTCTGTTTTTATTTACCCCTTTTATTACCTTTTCCCAAGCCCTCTGATTTGGAGCTTTTCAAAAAACCTGGGATATAAAACCCGACGATTCCTGCTAATAATGATGTCTGCGCCAGGATGGGCTGCCAGTTGTCACTCACCAGGTCGTAGAATTGTGTGCCTTCATCTCCCATTGGTACGCTGTACCCGATCGGCAACAGGATTAGCAAAGGGATGAGAGCCCCAACTGCCATGCCGATCAGCCGCTGAGATAGCAGCGGCCGTCTACCTTTCCATACCCACCGAAGCGCTGCCTGTCCGACCAGGTTGATCCCGATCACATAACCGGACCAGATCATCAACAACAAGAACAACCACCCAAACCGTGATAGTGTATCCACCCATCCAAATATAACGGAGAACAGGAAGACGGTCAGGAATGAGGCTACCACCTGTAACACAAACGTCACCAACCACCCGAACACCCGCAGGATAAACTTGATCACACCCATAAAATCCTCCACCTTACTCTATGATCTGTTACTTAGAATAATTTTACACTCATTTCATCGTGTCGCGAGATTATATCCAACCAGTTCATTCTGTAAGTAGGTTAGCTTGAGTGACATTGTAGAAGTGCATCCTTACATTCTCGCTTGACATTCTTTTCAAACGGCTTATATTGAAACCAGTGCATGTCACTGCGAGGAGTGGTTTTCGACGAAGCAGTCTTCTCCATAGGCTTAATAGGTGCATAGAAAAGAACGCCGATGGTGTTAAATCAAGAATGCTCTTCACCACGGGTATAGAAACCTCTCTATAACATACCTATGGGAGTACCACCATGGATACCAGATCAACTTTTCGAATTGCCTTTTTCATCCTGTTGGGTGCCATGCTCATCGTCCGCATATACTTCAACCTGCGCCTCAAACGGGCAGGTGAACGCTTCATGCCCGACGAGCAAGCCATCCGGCATGAGGGTGTGGGCTTGTTTGCCTCCCGGGTTATCCTGTTCATCACCTTGATTGCAGTACTGGTGCTTTACGCCATTCAACACCCTTGGATGCAATCCCTCGACTTTTACCTTCCAGCTTGGCTGCGATGGCTGGGATTCATCATTGGGTTGCTGAGCATCGCCCTGATGATCTGGGTTGAGCTTGAGTTGGGCAGGCAGTTCTCCCCTCAGCTGCAGCTGCGCCAGGAGCACCAGCTCATCACGAGTGGTCCCTATTCCCGGGTGCGCCACCCGCTCTACACCGCCCTGGACGCCTTTGGGCTAAGCCTGGCGTTGGTGAGCGCTAATTGGTTCTTTATAGCCTTCTTCATCCTCAGCCTGCTCGGTTTAACCTTGCGTGTACCCAAAGAAGAGCGCATGCTGCTGGACCAATTCGGGGATCAGTACCGTACCTACATGCAACACACCGGTCGTTACTTCCCGAAGGTGTAAATCTGCTATTTATTTGTGTAGACCGTCCACCTGTAACGTAAGTTCCTTAAGCTCACCAGTCCACCATCTGGAGTACAATAATTTTCCTGGTTGATCACCGGACACAGCATGCGTGGAAAATCGACCGTCAATAGGACAGGCTCCCGGGTTACCTGGAAGGCTTCTTTCCATGATTCCAGTTTAGGTA
>Ga0209254_10005689_pt1 | contig 11459 bp, 14 predicted proteins | sample FrelakmetDIP11DI_FD_187148 | JGI IMG/M metagenome (GOLD analysis project Ga0209254, IMG submission 187148) | Freshwater lake sediment microbial communities from the University of Notre Dame, USA, for methane emissions studies - DIP11 DI (SPAdes)... | ecosystem: Environmental > Aquatic >... | reverse complement strand
TTCGGCCAACGCCGGGCTCAACCACTCGAGCAATTCGGTGGCTGGCGTGATCGGATACGCGGCGACGAAGCGCACACCGCCCTTGAGGGCGCCATAGCCCGCAGCCTCGTTGCCGGTCAGCAGCCAGCGGGGCCCTGAAGCGGCGGGCGGCGCAGCGAGCAGGTACCGCAGATCGATCGCGTCGGCCGCTGCGCGCCCCGCGGCCACCGCGGCCAGGCTCGGAGCGAGTGCGGCAGGACGCTTGCCCAGCGTTTTTTCGACCGCGCGGGCGACGGCTTCGTCCGGCAGCCCAAGCAGGGCTGCGACGGTGCCGAGCAGCACCATGTTGGCGCGCCCCTCCGGCACGGCCTTGGCAATCTTCTTGAGCGGCACCGGCGCCCGCGAAGCGCCGCTGCGCACGAACACCTCGGGCGGCTCGCCCTGGTCGGGATCACCGACGATCAGGCTCGCCGCATCGAGTGGAATCTCGGCATTGAAGCGTTGCACGTTCTCCCAGTCCACCGCGGCGAGGACGTCGAAGCGATCCTCCATGCAGTCGACCGGATGGGTCGCGATCCGCAGCATGGCCGCCGCCTCGCCGCCGCGGATCTGCGGTCCGGAGGAGCGCGTCATCAGCGCGTAGTAGCCTGCGTGCGCCGCGGCCTCGAGCAGCATGTTGCCGGCGGTCATGACGCCCGCGCCGCCGCTGCCGGCGAGCACGATCGAGACGCCGTGGCGGCGAGGGAGCGGGTCCGCCCCCGGGAGATCGGGTTGTCGCATCGCGGTATTGTAGGAACGAGACGCCCGCGCGTGGCAAGCGCCCGGGTAGGGGGTTCTACGTCTTGATCTTCCGGCCGACCGCCGCAAGCTCGATATGCCTGGCGCGGCGCCTTTACGGGGGAGAGTTGCAGATGAGCGAACGTAACGCGGGGATACCGATGCCTCCGGAGGTGCAGGCGATCCGCGACTGCGGTTTCGCCCGGTGGGTCAGCGAGGACGTGGCGCGTGCCATCCGCGACAGGTTCGCTGCGGAGCGGATCCCAGTCAGGGGGATTCGTCACGTGCGAGTCTGGGGCCTGCAGGTCGACGACGAGCGCGAGCTGCCGGGCCACGAGCGCACGATGATCCCTGACGAGGATCTCTGGCAGGTCGAGCTCGAGGCCGCGGACGGCTCGCACTTCGAGGTGAATTCGCAGCTGCTCGTGGCCGCGCCTCGATGACCGGGCAGGCGCCTGCGTCCTTCGAGGTCGTCGAGGCATCGGCGATTCGAACTCGAGGCACGCGTGCCCGAGCGGCTCGCAACCAAATTGTGCAAGTATTCCCAAATGGAAAGTCCGTCGGGCAATCAGGAGCCGCAGCCGTCCTTGCTCCGGCGTGGCGCGCTCCGCCTGCTGCAACTGTTCGGGTGGAAGACGAGCCTCGTGTGGCCGCCCGAGCCGCGGGGCGTAATCGTCGTCTATCCGCACACGTCGAACTGGGATTTTCCGATCGGCGTGCTGTTCCGGATCGGTCACCGGCTCAAGGCCAACTGGGTCGGTAAGCAGGAGATGTTCCGCTGGCCGCTGCGGGGGTGGTTCCTGCGCATCGGCGGAATCCCGCTCAACCGGCAAAAGACCACCGGGTTCATCGACGCGCTGCTGGCCGAATTCCGCAGCCGCGACTGGATGTGGCTCGCGATCGCACCCGAGGGCACCCGCAGTCACACGGATCACTGGAAGGCCGGCTTCTACCAGATCGCGCTCGCCGCGGACGTGCCGATCGGTCTCGGCTACATCGACTACGCGACGAAGACGGTCGGGATCGACACCTACCTGCGCATGACCGGCGACCGCGAGGCCGACCTCGGCCGCATCCGGGCCTTCTACGCGAGCAAGCACGGGCGACGTCCGGAGCTGGCTGGCGAAATCCGCTTGAAGTGACCGAATGCCTGGCACCGGTGCAACCGATCCGATCGAGTGGCTGAACACCGACTGCTTCTGCATCACGGTCGACGGTGCCGCGTTGCAGCGGGAACTCGATGCCGACGCCGCGACGCGCGGCCTGTACGAGTCCCTTCGGCAGACACACGCATACCTGTTTTCGCACGCGCCGATCTTCGTCTCGCGCGACGACGTGACCGCGATGGAGCGCCTGGTCACGGCCGTCGAAACAGTCGTGGCACGACCCGCCTACCGCGAGGCGGCGCTCGGCTGGGCGCCGGCCATCGCAAGGTACGAACCTGGGCCGGTCGGCGCGCTGATGGGATTCGATTTTCACGTCACGGCGCAGGGTCCGCGCCTGATCGAGATCAACACCAATGCCGGTGGCGCCTTCCTGAATGCCGCGCTCGCGCGGGCGCAGATCGCCTGCTGCGCGCCGGTGCTGTCGATGTTGCAGGAGCCCGCCGGTGCGGATCGGCCGCAGGCCGCGCTGTTCGCGATGTTCGCGGCGGAGTGGCGTCGGCAGCGCGGCAACGCAACGCTTGGCCGGGTAGCGATCGTCGACGAGGCGCCCGCCAAGCAGTACCTGTATCCGGAGTTCCTGCTGGCCAGCCAGATGTTCCGCGAACACGGCGTGGAGGCCGTGATCTGTGATCCGAACGAGCTGCAGCCCGATCCCGCGGGACTGCGCCACGACGGCCGGCTCGTCGACCTCGTGTACAACCGCCTCACCGATTTCGCCCTCGAGCAGCCCGGTCAGGCGGCATTGCGCGAGGCGTACGTTGCGGGGCGCGTGGTCGTGACGCCGAACCCTCGCGCCCACGCGTTGTATGCGGACAAGCGCAATCTCGCGCTGCTGAGCGACGCGGCACGGCTGCGCGAGTGGGGCGTCGACGCCGCGACGATCGACACGCTGCTGCGCGCGATTCCGCGCACCGAGATCCTCGACCCGGCGCGCGCCGACGAGTTCTGGGCCGACCGCCGCAACCTGTTCTTCAAGCCCGTCTCGGGTTTCGGCGGCCGGGCGACCTATCGAGGCGACAAGCTGACTCGCAAGGTCTGGAGCGAGATCCTGCGGGGGCGCTACGTCGCGCAGGAACTGGTGCCGCCGAGCGAGCGCAGCGTGCGCGTGGATGGCCAGCCCGTGCGACTCAAGCTGGACCTGCGCTGTTATGTCTACGACGGGCGGGTGCTGTCGGTCGCGGCACGACTGTATCAGGGACAGACGACCAACTTCCGCACGCCGGGTGGCGGTTTCGCAACGGTGTTCTGCCCGGCGCGCTGAGCACGCGGCGTAGCGCCATCGTCGCGGGGTCGGATCGCTGCGCCTTTTACGAATACCGGGGAGGCGCCGCGACCGCAAGAATTCGGATCCGTCCGGGGGAGAGAAAATGACCGCTCGCGCTGGTTCCAGGCATTCCGGTGGCTCGTCCGCGGCATCCGCAAGCCAGTTCGCGTTCGTGCTGCATCCGCTGACCGTCGACTACCTGGCGCACCACCCGCGGTATGCATGGACCCGCCATCTGCCGCGCAAGCTCGTCGAGGTCGCAGCGGCCCACATGCCAGCGCAGTACGTCGGTACGGCCAAGGGAGGGCGCTCGCCGGCCACGGGGCGGCCGATCGACGGGTTCATCTACGCGCTCGGCAGCACGCCGCGCCAGATGCTGACGCGCCCGCCGGAGTTCACCTACAGCCGAATCAACCGCGCCGTTGAGGACGCGGCCGAGCGCGGCGCGCAGATCGTCGGGCTCGGCGCGTTCACCAAAGTCGTCGGCGATGCGGGCGTCACGATTGCGAAGCGGGCGTCGATTCCGGTGACCACCGGCAACAGCCTGACCATTGCCGCCACGCTCGAGACGGCCAAGCTCACCGCGCGGCGGATGGGCTGGGCCGACCTCGCGCGCGGCAAGGCGATGGTCGTCGGCGCGACCGGCGCGATCGGCTCGGTGTGCTCGCGACTGCTCGCCGCCGCCGTCAAGGACGTCGTGCTCGTGTCGATCGAGCCGCCCAGGCTCGAAGCGCTGAAGCACAAGATCCTCGAGGAGACGCCGGATGCGACCATCGTCACCGACGTCAGCACCGCACCCTGGGTCGGGCAGTGCGACCTGATCGTCACCGCCACCTCGGCGTTCGGGCAGCGCGTGCTCGATGTGAGCCAGTGCAAACCTGGCGCCGTGATCCTCGACGTGGCGCTGCCGCCCGACATCTCGGCCGAGGAGGCCGCGTTGCGACCCGACGTGCTGGTCGTCGAGAGCGGCGAGGTGCTGATTCCGGGGCCGGTGAATTTCAGCTTCAACATCGGGTTGCCGCAAGGCGTCGCCTACGCCTGCCTTGCGGAGGCCGCGCTGCTGGCGATGGAGGAGCGCTTCGAGTGTTTCACGCTCGGCCGCGACGTCCACCCGGACCGCGTCAAGGAGATCTACCGGCTGTTCCGCAAGCACGACTTCCGGATTGCGCCGCTGCGCACGTTCGGCCAGCTGCTGACCGACGAGCTCGTCGCAGAAAAGCGGGCCCGCGCCGACGAACTGACGCGCGACCCCGCGCGGCTCGCGCGCGTCAAGGCCGAGGCCGGCGAGAAGATGGCTCGTATCGCGCCGCGGGCCAAGGGCGTCGCCGGCATAACGACCCTGAAGGCGTAGCGATCGTCGCCTCGAGCAGGACCGGGCCCCAATCTCGCGTTCCGGAATCCACCGGCCGTATTCCTGCGATCATGTGCAACATGCCTCCCGACCCACTGCCACAGGATCAATAGCCACCATGCGGTCACTCCTGCTTCTGGCCGTCACGTTGCTTGCGGGCTGCGCACAGATTCCCGACGGCGTGCGGGCCGTCGAGGGCTTCGATACCGAGCGTTATCTCGGCAAGTGGTACGAGATCGCCCGGCTCGACCATCGCTTCGAGCGCGGCCTGACGAACGTCACGGCGGTCTACACCGCGCGTGACGACGGCTCGATCGGCGTGCTCAACCGGGGCTTCGACCCGGACAAGGGCGAGTGGCAGCAGGCCGAAGGCCGCGCGAAGCTGGCCGGTGCGCCGGGCACCGCCATGCTCAAGGTGTCGTTCTTCGGCCCGTTCTACGGTGGCTACAACGTCGTCGACCTCGACCCGGACTACCAGCTCTCGCTGGTGGCCGGACCGAATCGCTCCTACCTGTGGATCCTCGCGCGCCGGCCGGATCCGCCGCGCGACGCCGTCGAGCGCGTCGTGCAGCGCGCGGCCGAACTCGGCTTCGACACCTCGGCGCTGATCTTCGTCGCGCACGATCGATGAGCGTCGCACTCGTCATCTTCGTCATCACGCTCGCCGCGAGCCTCGCCGGCCTGTTCGCCAAGCCGCAGATCATCGAGCGGAGCCTGTTCCGGCCGTACTATTTCCTGCGCCGCAGGCAGTACGACACGATCGTCACCAGCGGCTTCGTGCACGCCGACCTGCCGCACCTGATCTTCAACATGGTGACGTTCTACTTCTTCGCGTTCCCGCTCGAACGCCAGATCGGCCCGGCGCGTTTCGCAGCGCTGTACATCCTCGGGCTCGTGGTCAGTGACCTCGGCACCTATTTCAAGCACCGCAACGACCCGCAGTACGCGTCGCTGGGCGCCTCGGGCGCGATCTCGGCGGTGCTGTTCGCGGCGATCGTCTACTTCCCGTGGATGAAGCTGTTCATCATCCCGATCCCGCTGCCGATCCCGGCACCGCTGTTCGCGGTGGGTTACGTGGCGTACACGTGGTACTCGGCCCGCCAGGCGCGCGGACGGATCAACCACGACGCGCACCTCGGCGGCGCGCTGTTCGGCGTGCTGTTCGTGATGCTCACCGACCCGGCGGCGTTTGCACAGCTGCTGCGGTGGGCCGGAGGCTGAGCCGGCGGAGACTGCGAACCGCGTCGCAAGCATTGGCGGAGTTCCGGGCCTTGGCCGCCTGCTTCTGGTTAGACTCCGTGCTCGTCGTTCACGGCATGAGGGTGGGTCCATGCGTAATCGCTTCGTCGTCTACCTCGTTTGTCTCGCGGTGCTGAACCTGGGTTCGCCGCTCGTCGCGCAAGCCGAACTGATCGGTACGCTGCAGGCGGTCGAGGCGAGTACCCGGGCGCAGGATCTGGCGACCGTCAATTCGGCGCTGGCCCGCGACCAGGTGCGTGCACAGTTCGTCGCGCTCGGGGTGGATCCCGCCCAGGTCGAGACGCGCGTGGCCGCGTTGACCGATTCCGAGTTGCGCACGCTGGCCGGCCAGGTCTCGGCAGCACCGGCCGGTGCGGATGCACTCGCCGTGATCGGCATCGTGTTCCTCGTGCTGCTGATCCTGGAAGCGGTCGGGGTGATCGACATCTTCAAGAAGTTCCCGTGAGCCGGGAGGCCGGACCGGCCTCATGAGATCCAGCCGCGCCGCCCGCGCGGCGGCCTGCGTCGCCGCACTGGTGCTCGCGGGTTGCGCCACGCGCGGGCCGCAACTTCCGCCGGTGGTTGCCACCGGGCTGCCGGCGGGCGTCGAACTCGAATCGACGCCGTTCTTCCCGCAACAGGATGACCAGTGCGGCCCCGCCGCGCTCGCGACCGTGCTCGTCGCGTCCGGCGCCCAGGTCGCGCCAGACGAACTCGTGTCCGAGGTTTACCTGCCGGGCCGCAAGGGCAGCCTGCAGGCAGAGCTGAAGGCCGCCGCGCGCAGCCGCGGAAGGCTGCCCTACGTGCTGCCTCCATCGCTCGATGACCTCCTCGCGCAACTCGCCGCGGGCCATCCTGTGCTGGTGCTGCAGAAGACCGGCGCGGGTCCCTGGCCCGGCTGGCACTATGCAGTCGTCATCGGTTACGACGCGTCACGCGACCGGCTGGTGCTGCGCTCGGGGACTGAGCGGCGGCTCGAGATGTCGGCGTCGCTGTTCCTCGCCACCTGGGACCGCGCGGACCGCTGGGCCATGACGGCTCTCGAGCCGGGCGAGCTGCCCGCGCGGGCGGATTTCGGCCGCACCATGGAGGCGGCGGCCGGCCTCGAGGCCGTGGGCCGGCTCGACGACGCGGAGCGGGCGTACCGGACCGCCGCGAAGCACTGGCCGGACGAGCCTCTGCCGAGGGTCGCGCTCGCCAATATCGCACTCGCGCGCGGCGACCCGACGGCGGCGGACCGCGAGCTCCGTACCGCGCTCGGCCTCGCTCCCGACGACGTGGCTGCACGTAACAATCGGGCTGAGTTACTTCGCTCGATGGGTTGCCCCGAGTCGGCACGCCGCGAGATCGCGATTGCGGCCAGGCTGGCGGCCGGCGGCCCTCTCGCCGCGGCCGTCGCATCGACGCAGCGGCGGATCGACGCGTCGAGCGGTCCCGACGGTCCGGGTTGCCCGGCGGAATGAGCGGCGGCACACTCGCGGCCATGACGCTGAAGGAGCGAGTCGACGCGATCTTTCCGGAGTGGCAGCGCTGGTATCCCAGCCTGTTCGACGCCGCGGTGGACCTGGGCGTCATTCGCGCCCGCGTCTGTGATCCGTCGTCCTTGCTGCTGTCCAACCGTCACGCGGGCGTCCGTGCGGCCGCGGAGCTCGAACATCGGCGCAAGTGGAGCGCCGAGGAGAACGAGCCGGAAGACTAGTTCCGGCCGCGGTCCGCGCCGCTCAACGGCGCGGCGGCATTTCCGCGAACTGCGGGATCTCGTCGCCGATTTCGGTCCACGGGGCCATCGAGCCGACGAAGATGTGCGCGGCGGGCTCGATGCCGGGCTCGCTGTCGAGCGAGCCGGCCGGGACGACCGCAACGTTGCGCTCGACCGACACACGGGGCACGGCGGATCCGCAACGCTTGCAGAACGCCGTGCCGAAGTACTGGGCGTCGGGCAGCTTGTAGTTCTGCACCTGCTCCGCACCGCGAGTCCAGCGAAAGCCATCGGCCTTGTAGAAGATGTTGGCGCAATGCTCGGCGCTGCTGCCCTGCCGGCAACGCGAGCAGTGGCAGAGGTACATGCGCAGCGGCGGCGACGAGATCTCGTAAGCCGTGTCGCCACAGAGGCAGCTTCCTTGCGTCGTGCCCGGGCTGACCGCGACGGGCTCGCGCGGCGTCGACGGCATGCCGAACTCGGGCGGGTACTCGTCGTGCTGCGGCAGCGCGTCGGCGATCGTGTACCAGGCGGCCTTCGATGCGACGAACATGTGCTTGGTCGGCCGGATGCCCGGGTCGCCCTCGAGATTGCCGGCCGGCGCGATCGCGAGGCCGATCGTCTCATCGAGCAGCGGTGCGACCGAGCCGCACACGCTGCAGAACTCGCGGTGGCCCCTCGCGGACGACTGGTAGCTCGCGAGCGTCGAAGTGTCGCCGACCCAGCGAAAGCCGCTCAACGGCGCCACCGCCCACGTCGCAAACGGCGCGCCATGGTGCTTGCGGCACATCGAGCAATGGCAGTGCACCATGTCGACGAACGGCCCATCGATCTGGTAACGCAGGGCCCCGCAGAGGCAGCGACCGTCGGTCATGGCTCGTCTCCCGGCCGCGATGGCGGCGCGAGGGCGTACGTTATGCCGCCGCGCGCGCTTTCGCCATGGTCAGTGCGGGTCGAGCCTAGTGGATCGGCCGCTCCCCGCGCGACTCGCAGGCGTCGGCGACTTTCTGGCGCAGGATCTCGCCAAGGCGCCGCGCGCCGGGGCCCGCCGTGTCGTGGTCGGCGTAGATCAGGTACAGCGTGACGTAGCGCTCGCGGCCTTCGGCGAGCGGCAGCGGCACGAGGGCCCCGGAGTCGAGTTCCTCGCGGATGTTCTCCTGCGGAAACCACGCATAGCCGAGCCCCATCCGGGCCGCGCGGATCGACGTCGCCTTGTGCGACATCGTCCAGCGCTTCTCGTTGAGCCAGCCGCCGCTGCGGCTGCGCTGCACGCCCGAGTCCCGGACGACCAGGTGACGGTGGTGACGCAGGTCGTCGAGCGTCAGCATGCGCCCGAGCTGGTGCAGCGGGTGCTGCGGCGCCGCGGCGCAAACGAAACGCACTTGCATCAACGGATCGCCGAGGAATCCGCCGGGCACGACGCCGCCGATCGACAGGTCGACGCGACCCTCGGTCAGGGCTTCCTCGGTGCCGCCGAGCACGGACTCGGTGACTTCGATCCGGGTGTCCGGATGTTCCCGATCGAAGGCCGCGAAACACTCCAGCAGCAACCAGGTCGGGAAGATGATGTCGACGGCGAGCCGGATCTCGGGCTCCCAGCCGCGCGCGAGTTCGGCGGCCGCGCGCTCGACACGTGCCGCCTCTTCGATTAGCGCCTTGCCGCGGCGGTAGAGCACCTGTCCGGTCGCCGTCAGCACAGCCTTGCGGCCCCGCAACTCGAATACCTGCACACCGAGCAGTTCCTCGAGCTTCTTGATCGTGTAGGTCACCGTCGATTGGGTGCGGTGCAGGCGTTCAGACGCCTGCGCATAGCCGCCGGCCTCGACCACGGCGACGAGCGCACTCCATTGATCCAGCGTGATCTTGGGCAGTTTCATTTATCTACTCGATCGATTGATAGGCGCTAATTTATCGTCCGTTTGATTGATTAGATAGATGGAGAATCCATTCCAGACGAATCTCCCAATTCAAAAGGACCCGCCATGCAGACGATTCTTCAGCTGAACTCGAGCCTTTCCGGCGCGGCCGGGCAGTCCTCGCAGCTCGCCGGCGGGTTCGCGGCAGCCCTCGGGCGAGCCTCCGGCGCGCGGGTCACCGTGCGCGACCTCGCCATTCAGCCGGTACCGCACCTGACGCTCGAGCGGTTCCAGGCGTTCGGTACGCCGCTCGGCGAGCGTACGCTCGAGCAGCAGCGTTACGTCGCGGAGTCCGACGAGCTGGTCGACGAGCTGCGGCGGGCCGATGCGATCGTCCTCGGGTTGCCGATGTACAACTTCGGCGTGCCCTCGACGCTCAAGGCGTACTTCGACCACGTGGCGCGGTCCGGGGTCACGTTCCGTTACACGCCGGAAGGCCCGGTCGGGCTGCTGACGGGCAAGAAGGTCTATGTCTTTGCGACGCGCGGCGGACGCTACGCGGGCACCGCGGGCGACCTGCAGACGTCGTACCTGAGGCAGTTCCTCGGCTTCATCGGTTTGCTCGACGTCGAGTTCATCTATGCCGAGGGCCTGGCGCTCGGCGCGGAGCAACGCGAGGCTGCGCTCGGCCGCGCCCTCGAGCGCATCGGGCAGCTCGCCGCCTGAGCGATGAGCACACCATCCCTTGTAATCTTGCAAACACGTACTACGGTAGACGCACCATGAACACGACACAGAACCTGGCGGACCTCGCGGGCCGCATCCTGATTGCGGCCATCTTCCTGATCGCGGGCCTCAACAAGATCGGCGGCTACGAGGGCACGCAGGGCTACATGGCCGCGATGGGCGTGCCGGGCATGCTGCTGCCGCTCGTGATCGCGCTCGAAGTGATCGGCGCCATCGCGATCATCGTCGGCTGGCGCACGCGCCTGTTCGCGTTCCTGCTCGCCGGCTTCTCGATCGTTTCCGCAGCGATCTTCCATAGCGCGCTCGGCGACCAGACGCAGTTCATCCTGTTCATGAAGAACCTCGCGATGGCGGGCGGTTTCCTGTTCCTGGTGGCGCGCGGTCCGGGCGACTGGTCGCTCGACGCCCGCAACGAGCGGCTCTCGGCTCCGGAGGCGCGGCGCCCATGACGAACCGCAGGCTGCAGGCCGTCATCGAATCCGTCGCGGCATCGGACGGTGCGGGCGTCAAGCTCCGGCGCAGCCTCGGCAGCCGCCCGAACCTGCGCTTCGACCCGTTCCTGATGCTCGACGAATTCTTCTCCGACGATCCGGACGATTACCTCGCGGGATTCCCGTCGCACCCGCACCGCGGCTTCGAGACCGTCACCTACATGCTCGACGGTCGGATGCGACACGAGGACACGTTCGGCCACCGGGGCGACCTCGGGCCCGGCGACGTGCAGTGGATGACTGCAGCACGGGGCATCATCCACTCGGAAATGCCGCAGCAGACGGCCGGCCGCATGCGTGGCTTCCAGCTGTGGATCAACCTGCCGTCGCGCGAGAAGATGAAGCCCGCGGCGTATCGCGACATTCCCGCGCGCGAGATTCCGACGGTGGCGCTCAATCGGGGCGGGGAACTGCGGATCATCGCCGGGACGTTCAGCCAGTCGAGCGTCACGACGGCAGGACCGATCGGCGGCCTGTCGACCGAGCCGCTCTACTACGACCTGCGGTTGCCGGCGAGCGGCGCGGCCGTGATCCCGATTCCCGCGGGTCACAATGCGTTCCTGTATGTCTACGAAGGCGACGCGGTCGTCGGGGACGATGCGCGCCCGTTGCCGTTCCGCGCTGCGGGACTTCTTACGCCCGGTGACGCGGTGCGCATCGAGGCAAGCCAGCGTGGCGTGAAGCTGCTGCTGCTGGCCGGCAAGCCGATCGGCGAGCCCGTGGTCCAGTACGGACCGTTCGTGATGAATACGGTGCAGGAGATCGAGCGCGCGATCGTCGACTACCAGTCCGGTCGCCTGGCCGTCGCGAGCTAGCGCGACGATCGTACGTGTAATCCACCGTCGGCGACTCGCGGCCGCCCATCAGAATAACGGTCACCAGGGGCAGTG
>Ga0209254_10005688_pt1 | contig 11459 bp, 13 predicted proteins | sample FrelakmetDIP11DI_FD_187148 | JGI IMG/M metagenome (GOLD analysis project Ga0209254, IMG submission 187148) | Freshwater lake sediment microbial communities from the University of Notre Dame, USA, for methane emissions studies - DIP11 DI (SPAdes)... | ecosystem: Environmental > Aquatic >... | reverse complement strand
GAAGGCGCCTTTGCGGGAAATGAAAGCGTGCTGTTTACCTGGCCGATTCCCAATGTGATCGGCATCGTGAAAAAACCGCAACCCGCGCCGTGAGGTTTCTGCGATCGTAAACCAAGGCTTTCGGTGGGTTACCACGCAAAAGACGCGCCTCACCCACCCGGAATTTGCTTCAAATTGTTTGGTGGTGGTCATTTCGAAAATTGAGTCCCATAACCATCGAGGAGGTAAACATGGCGAAGGAACATATTGCGGCAGGCACAGTCGTTGCGCCGGGAGTTTACCATTGCAATGCCTGCGCCAATGAGCATGAATGTCAGGAAGAGGGAGATAAACTGCCCCAGTGTCGGGTCTGTGAGAGCATCTCCTGGAAAACCTATCGACTGGCCAAAAAATCGGCAGGGAAACAAAATGAATCAGCATGATGTGGTGTTTTTTCGCCCCTATCCTTTTCGGGTTGGGGAAAAGATTACCATTGCCGGCGGACCGCGCTATGGCGATTGGGAAGTCATCGGGGTGACGGAACGCAAAGTGAAGCTGCGTTGTCCGGTGACCCTGCGCGAAGTGGAGTGGGATCGCTTTTGCTATTTTGCTGAAAAGATCGCCGGTGAGGAATGGCCTCACCCGCATTGAGCAACAGATTGCGGAAACGCTTCGGGTTCCATGTCCCATCGCAGGAGCGAATAGCGTCATGAGGCTCTGCAATAAGAATCTCAGGAAAACTCTGGAACTGGTTGATGTGATGAACGAAATCGCGGACGCGGGGGACCTGGCGCGGGAGGACACCGGTTGCGGGGTCCTGTACGGTGTGTTGCGCGATTCAGCCTACAAGATCAAGAAGCTCGCAGAAGCCGAACGGGAGGCCCATGTCCGCAAAGGCTGGTGGGAGACGGAACACGCTGGTAACTAGAGCGCGCACCTACTGGGGCGCCAAAGTTGGAGAAAAAGGGAGTTCTCAAGCCTGCCAAGGACTTGAGAGCATTACTGAGAGACAAGCCAACGATACACAAGAAAAAGGAGATGCCAGAATGAGTAAGACCGAACAAAACCTGTTGGAAGCTTTTGCCGGGGAATCTCAAGCCAACCGCAAGTACCTTGCCTATGCCAAGCAAGCGGAAAAAGACGGCTTCCCGCAGACGGCCAGACTGTTTCGAGCGGCAGCCGAAGCGGAAACCGTTCATGCCCATGCCCACCTGAAGGTCCTCGGCAAGGTCAAGAGCACTGCGGACAACCTGAAGGATGCCATCGTCGGCGAAACCCATGAATTCAAGTCGATGTATCCGGGCATGATCAAAGCCGCCCAGGAAGAAGGCAACAAGGCGGCGTTACGAAGTTTTCAGTACGCCAATGACGTGGAACAGATTCACGCCGCCCTCTACCAAAAGGCCCTGGACAACCTGGGCAAGCAGGAAGAGATTGACTATTACGTCTGCTCGGTATGCGGCTACACCTGCGAGAACGAGCCCCCTGACAAATGCCCGGTGTGTCAATCGGTCGCCAAGGCATTTTTCAAGGTGGCTTAGGCCGGAGTAAGTGTTGGTTTAGTTTTCCTTTTTGACAAACAGGACAGGAATCACCTAATCAAGCATTATGCGGGGATATAAGCCCCCATAATGCTTGTTGTTTTTTCTGGCCAGGATTGATACGGTGCACCAGCAATGCGGCGCTTGGCAAAGCGGCTTGGGGTGCGGCGGATGCCCGAGCGGCTGCCGTGTTGTGGATACTGCAGAGCAGGAAAGCTTCGGTCACTGCGTACAAACCCTCCAGGCAAGGCCGGGAAGACGGTCAGATAGTTATGGGAGTAGTGGCGGCGCCCCGCGAGATAGGCTTTAGCCGGCCAGAGCCCGACATGCTGCTCATTCGGTTGGCCGGAAACTGGATCATCGCGGACGGATTGCCTTCAGCCGCAGATATCATCAACGAGATCCGATCGACTCCCGGAATGAAGCGTGTGGCCTTCGATACGCGGGACTTGACGGAGTGGGACAGCAGCTTGGTGACCTTTCTCATCAAGGTCGGTGAGGACTGTAGCCGCAATATCATCGAAATGGTGCAAGAAGGCTTGCCTCAGGGAGTGACCCGGCTCCTGGTGCTGGCCACTGCCGTACCGGAACAAAAGGACGCCCGCAAAGAAGTTACGCGCCCCCCATTTCTCGCCCGCATTGGGACAGGTGCTATCCGCTTCGGTGCGTCCGCGGCGGAAATGCTCAGCTTCATTGGTGAGGCTTGCACCGCATGTCTGCAGCTGCTCCGAGGCCGGGCGCGGTTCCGCCGCGTGGATCTGACGCTGCTCATTCAGCAATGCGGCGCCGAGGCCCTTCCCATCGTTTCCCTGATCAGTGCTCTGGTGGGGTTGATCCTGGCTTTTGTCGGGGCGGTTCAGCTCAGGATGTTTGGAGCGCAGATTTACGTGGCGAATCTGGTGGCCATCGGCATGGCCCGGGAAATGGGCGCCATGATGACCGCGGTGATCATGGCGGGCCGTACCGGAGCAGCGTTCGCCGCTCAGCTCGGGACCATGCAGGTCAACGAAGAGATCGATGCGCTGAAAACGATGGGAATCTCCCCCATGGAATTTCTCGTCCTGCCGCGCATGCTCGCACTGATTTTCATGCTACCGCTGCTCTGTCTGTATGCAGTCGTCATGGGCATTCTGGGCGGCGCCCTGGTCGGCGTAACGATGCTCGACATTGCACCGCTGGAGTATTTCTACCAAACCCGGGATGCCATCCAGATGATGGACTTCGTTGTCGGTCTCATCAAAAGCGCCATCTTCGGCGTCCTGGTGGCGCTCTCGGGCTGCCTGCGCGGCATGCAGTGCGGGCGAAGCGCATCGGCAGTCGGCGATGCAGCCACTTCGGCGGTGGTAACGGGCATCGTAGCGATCGTTGTATCGGATGGGCTTTTGACCGTGATTTACGATTTGCTCGGGATTTAGTGACCGAAAAATGTAGGCGTTTTGAACCGCTTTGTCAGGGGTAAAGGTGGCGGGGACTGAAACACCCATCGAGGTGCGCGATCTCACCATGGCTTACGGGACTTTCGTGATCCAGCGCGATCTCAATTTTACCGTGAGGCGCGGTGACATCTTCATCGTCATGGGGGGAAGCGGCTGCGGCAAGACCACTTTGCTGCGGCACCTGATCGGGCTCAAGGCGCCCGCACGGGGGCAGGTGTTCTACGATGGGGTGAGTTTCTGGGAGGCGCAGCCCGACGAGCAAGATCGCATCATGCGGCGTTTCGGGATATCCTACCAGAGCGGGGCGCTGTGGAGCTCCATGACCCTTGCGGAAAATGTGGCGCTTCCGCTGGAAACTTACACCGATCTCCGGCCAGGGGAGATTCGGGAAATCGTGACGCTGAAGCTTTCGCTGGTGGGCTTGGCGGGTTTTGAAGATTTCTACCCCGCTGAAATCAGCGGCGGCATGTGCAAGCGGGCGGGTTTGGCGCGGGCCATGGCGCTGGATCCGGATATTCTCTTTTTCGATGAACCCTCCGCAGGGCTGGATCCCATCAGTTCCCGGCGCTTAGACGACCTTATTCTGGAACTGCGGGACAGCCTGGGGGCTACGGTGGTCGTGGTCACCCATGAACTGCCGAGCATTTTCGCCATCGGCAACAACTCGATTTTTCTGGATGCCGATGCCAAAACCATACTCGCCGGCGGGGATCCGCATGTATTGCTGGCCGAATGCGAAAACCCCAAAGTGCGCGAGTTTCTCACGCGAGGTGAGGCGGGAGCCCCGGCTAAGTCATCCGGGGCCGCGTTGCAAAGTGCAGCGCAATGCCTTGCCGGGCAAGGGGCATAAGCGCTAACCTGATCGAATATCGAACAAGGAACCGCAGAATGTCGAAGGACAGTAGAGACAAAGGGTCAAGTTGTGATGACTGACCACCAACCATTTATGTCAGGAACGAAAAACTCGTGAGCAGAAAAGCCAATCCGACGTTCATCGGTGCTTTTGTGTTGGGTGCAGTGGCTCTGGTTGTTGCCGGGGTCGTCATCTTTGGCAGCGGCAAGTTCTTCACCGAGACCAAGAAGTTTGTGATGTTCTTTAACGGTTCCGTCAAGGGCTTGAATATAGGAGCTCCTGTAGCCTTCAAGGGAGTCAAGGTGGGCTCCGTCAAGGAAATCAGACTGTTCCTCGACGATCGGGACCTGACCTTAAAGATCCCGGTATATGTGGAACTGGAACCGAAGCGGATTACCCAGATCCAAGGGGGTGGAGATCCGCAAAAGCTGCTGAAAGCCAAGGGTGTCTCCACGCTGATTGAATTTCTGGTGCAAGAGGGGCTGCGCGCCAAGCTCGGGATGCAGAGCCTGGTGACCGGTCAGCTCTATGTGGACCTGGATTTCTACCCCGATAAACCCCTCCGGCTGGTGGGCGCCGAACCGGGTCTTCCCGAGATCCCCACCATTGCTTCCAGTCTGGAAGAGCTCTCCAAGACGGTGGAGAAAATTCCGCTGGAAGACCTTGCGCAAAAATTACTTGCGGCCATTGAAGGGATTGACCATTTTGTGAACGCCCAGGAGTTGAAAGACACCGTCAGCAATCTCAATGCCACGGTAAAAGACGCCAACACCTTGGTGCGCCAGATGGCGGATCAGGTCAAACCGCTGGCAAGCCGGCTGGACAAGACTCTTGCCGAAGCGCAAAAGTTCTTCAGCAATGCTGACAGCCAGATCAAACCCATGGTGTCGGGCATTGGAGAAGCGGCCAAGGATACGCGGAAGCTGATGCAGGATCTCGAAAGCCGGGTGGGGCCACTGGCATCCGGCCTGGACAACTCCCTGAAGGCGACCGAGGTTGCAGTAAAACAAGCGACCAGGACGCTCGCATCATTGGAGGCGGCAGCCGGTGAAAACTCGCCATTGCAATACGAGCTCGCCGAGACCCTCAAGGAATTGGGAGCGGCGGCTCGCTCGCTGCGCAACATGGCCGATTATCTTGAGCGCCATCCAGAAGCCTTGCTGCATGGAAAAGGCCGGTAAGAAGGAAAGAAAATGAAGAGATCTCTTTTCATTCGCTGTGCAATGCTCGCCATGATTGTCTCTTCGATAATGACAGGAGGCTGCGTCGCGAGCAAACCGTCGAAGTTTTACATGCTGCAGGCCCTGTCAACAGCCGGACCGGAAACTCCAGCAGCAACGGCTGAACAGGGGCTTGCCGTCGGGGTCGGCCCCGTTGCCTTCCCGGATTACCTGGACCGGCCGCAGATGGTGACGCGAACCGGTCAGAATGAGCTGCGACTCGCCGAGTTCGATCGCTGGGCGGGACCGCTGGATGAGAACTTCGCGCAGGTGCTCGCGGACAATCTCTCGACTTTGCTGGCCACGGACCGCGTTGCCTTGTTTCCCTGGCCCAAGTCCACTCCGATCGATTATCAGGTTGCGGTGGAGGTGACGCAATTCGACGGCGCCCCGGGCGGAATGGTGCTGCTCACAGCACGTTGGACTCTGCGTAGCGGAGACGGCCAGAACACTCTGGCAATGCGCAAATCAAGCATCAGTGAATCGGCGGGGGGGGCCGACTACGCTGCCCTGGCGGCCGCCCAAAGCCGCGCGGTTGCTCGTCTTAGCCGCGAAGTCGCCGCCGCCATTCAGTCCCTGGGGCATTGATCGCAGGACTCTGGCAGGCGTTGGCGCCAGGGCCTTTCCCAAGTGCAGTTCCACACAAAATGGTGTCCGAAATAGCAACGTGACGTAGGGTGGGTCAGGCGCATCTTTTTGCGCCGTAACCCACCACAAGTTGGCGTTGGGTTGCGCTGCCGCTGCACCCAACCTACATTTTTTCGGTCATTTTATTGTGTGGCGCTTGACTACGGTTCGCAGTGGTGCTTGATATTGACCCCTTTGTCCATAAACACCACACTCTCGGCGATGTTCGTGGCATGGTCGGCGACCCGTTCCAGACAGCGGGCGGTGATGATGGTTTGCACCGCTCTCTGGATGGCAGGCGTTTCATTGACCATGTATTCCATAAGGTCTTTCAGCACCTGAAGATTCAGGTCATCCGCAATATCATCCATCTGGCAGACATCCACCGCCTGGTCCGCATCCAGATTGATGAAGGCGCCCATGGCCACTTTCAGCATGACCATCGCTGTGTCCGCCAGTTCTTCCATTGCGGGAATGGGTCTGAGTGGCTCCCGACCGGACAAATACTGGGCCCTTTCAGCAATATTCACTGCCTGATCGCCGATCCGCTCCAAATCCAGGCTCATCCTCAGGCAACCCACGATAAAGCGCAGATCACGAGCCATGGGTTGGTCCAGGGCCAGCAGTCTGAGGATCTGGCGATCGATAGCCACTTCCATGAGATTGATTTCCTGGTCCCCCTGAATGATCTCTTCCGCCAGTTCGGCATCCCTCTCGAACAGTGCCCGGCTCGCTTTTTCCAAGGATCTTTCGGCTAAAGCGGCCATCTCCAGAACCTTCATCTTGAGCTGTTCGAGTTCCTGGTGAAAATGGCTTATCATGCCCTGCGCTCCTCGATCATAAAGCCTGCGATACATTCCCCGATTTGGTTCTCATTTTTTGCTGCAATTTTCAACAGTTTTTTCATGCCACAAGATATTTCTTGAGGTTTTTCATCGGGTCCTTACTGCCAAGCCTCTCGAAAACTACTACCATTCGTGGTTCGATACCCCACCACGAACGGAAAATCAACATGTGGCAGTTGCAAAGTCCGTTCGCCCTGAGGTATCGAAGGGTGAAAAGGACTCTTGCAAGAGGCTCTGCCAAATGGAAGTCGAAAAACGTTTAGCTAGGAATATCCCAGGAGATGATGCAGTAAAAGCGTCGCCAGACCGAGAAAGGTGAAAAACCCCCCCACATCGGTCGCCATGGTCACAAAGATGCTGGATCCCAGGGCCGGATCGAGCTTTAATTTGCGCAGGGTGATCGGCACCAGGGCACCAAAAAGCCCGGCCAGAATCATATTGGCCGTCATGGCCATCCACAGGATCAGGGACAGCCAGAGATTATGGTGCCACACATAGGCGATTCCCGCCATGACCAGTCCACAGATCAGGCCATTGCACAGGCCGACGCCCACCTGTTTCAGGAGCACTCGCCAGTTGCCCCGCAGTTTGATCTCTCCCAGCGCCAGGGCGCGGACCACCACCGTCAATGACTGAGTCCCGGCATTGCCGCCAATGCCTGCCACAATGGGCATCAAAGAGGCCAGTACCACAAAGTTGGAAATCGTTTTGGAAAAGAGGCTCACCGTGAAAGCTGCCAGCAGGGCCGTCCCTAAATTGATCAACAGCCAGGGGATCCGCAGCTTCACCGAACGCGGCAGCGAAGAGGTGATCTTTTCATCGGTGTCGAGATTGGCGAGAAGATACATGTCCTCGGTCGCCTGTTCCGTCATCACATCAAACACATCATCAAAGGTGATGATTCCCACCAACCGATCATCCGAATCCACCACCGGCATGGCCAGGAAGTCGTAGTGGGTCATTTCCTTGACCACGTGTTCGATATCGTCGTCGCCCCGCACGGAGATGACGTTCTTATTCATGATTTCCACGACCAGGCCGGCCGGATGGGCGGTGATCAAATTCCGCAGCGAGACAATACCAACAAGCCGCCGTGCCGAGTCCACCACATAGGCATAATAGATCGTCTCTTTTTTGGGAGCCTGAAGGCGCAGCTGGTCTAACGCCGTTCGGACCGTGGCGTCCGGCCGTAGCCGCGCATAATCCGTGGTCATGTAGGCCCCTGCGCTATCCTCCGGATAGGTGATCAGCTTCAGGGCATCCTGTCTTTCCGCCTGCATGAGGAGAGACAGCAACCGTTCCTGGAATTTCTCGTCCAGTTCCTCCAGCAAGTCCGCGCGGTCGTCGGGACTCATGAGTCCAACCAGCATCGCCTGGGCATCACGGGAAAGGTGCTGCAGGGTCTCCTTCTGATATTCAAAGGGCACGAACTCAAACACCAGCAGGGCATCGGCGGGCCCCACAATTTCAATGTAGCGGGCGATTTCCTCAGGACTCAATTCTGACAACTGTTCGGCAGCGTCAGCCGGGTGCAGCTCATGGAAAGCTGCCAGCAGCGCCTGGCGGTCTGCATTGGCGATGTGGTCTCGCAATTCCTTCTGGTTTGCTTTGGTCATGCTCCGTTCTCCGCCACCCGAGCCGATTGGCCCGCTTTCCGCATTTCCCGTGCCGCGTTTCGAAATCCCAGGTTGGCAAGGTAGCGATGACTGGCTTTATATGCAACAACATTTGCACGTGAGTGGTTCAGGGGAGCAAAAATCAGGTCAAAAACCCCTCTGAGAAGACCTTTCAAGGGACCTGAAGCCGCCGGCTGTTTTCACGCAAACCGGAACCGGTCAGGCCTCGCTGCCGCGAGGCCATTTCTCGGCCCAGTGGCGTGAATTCACCACGATGAGCTCGAAGGCCACGAAGGGTGTTGAAGATGTTTATGAAGACGCCTTCGTGCTCTTCGTGTCCGTCGTGGTGGAGCTGATTTTTAGTTGCGGTCGAGGGCTGCGCTGTGATCTCAACGTTCTCTGTGGTGATCTGTTTTCTGGTTGTAGCCGCCGGCCGCGCTGTGTACTCTGGGGTGAACGATTACGATTTGTTAACCGGTCTTGGGGGGACGTATGAAGATATGGGTGGATGCGGACGCCTGTCCGGGCGCGATCAAGGAATTGATCATCCGGACCGCCAGGCGGCTCAAAATCCCCGCGGTTTTTGTCGCCAACAAGGTTATCGGTATTCCCGATTCGGCCTATGTTGCAGCGATCCGCGTCGGCATGGGGCTGGAAGTTGTCGATGAATACATCGCGCAATATGCAGAAGCGTCCGATATTGTCGTCACCCAGGACATTCCCCTGGCGTCGGCCCTGGTCCCGAAGGGGGTCACCGTCATCAACCCCCGTGGCGAACTCTACACCGAAGACAACATCCGGGAGCGACTCTCCATTCGCAACTTTATGCAGGACATCCGGGAAGCCGGGGCCATCACGCCCGGCCCCAGGCAGTTTGGCCCGAGGGAAAAACAGCAGTTTTCAGATACCTTTGACAGGGAACTCACCAAGTGTACGAAGCAGAAAGACAGCCCCAGGTAACAACCCGCTTCTCCGGCCTTCCATTCCTGGACCGGCCTGCTGTAATGGCTCGCCGCCGAGTTGCGGCCGCAAGGTGACGATGCTGCTCCGGTCGGATAAAACGAAAACCCGTATCACTTCGCCATAACTGGCAATGACCCATCAGCAGTGACGCCGGAGGATAGAGCACGAAGAGCATTCACACGGCCGGCGCCGAAGCTTGGGTCGCGACCCGCGTTGCCCAGATCGTCGGCAGTGGCCTGCAGCAGGTTTTCGATCTGGAGGTTGGAATAGCCGGCATCCTTTGCTTTCAGTAACGCCGCCACACCGGAAACCATGGCAGCGGCATGGGAGGTGCCGGTGCCGTAGCCATAACCGCCGTTGATGGTCGTGGTGAGGATGCCCACGCCGGGGGCGGCAAGGTCCACATCACTCCCGAAACTCGCGTCAGTCCATTTTTCATCCTCCGGCCCGGTGGCGGTCACGGCAAGGACGTTGGGATAGGCTGCGGGATACGAAGATTTATCGGTGTTCTCGTTTCCGGCCCCGGCGATGAGAACCGCATTGCGCCGGTGCACAACCTGTATTGTCTCATTCAGCATCTCGGAGTAATGATGGCCGCCAAAACTCATGTTGATGACCTGGGCTCCGTGTTCTGCGGCATAAATCAAACCTTCTGCAATGTCGGCCGCAGTTCCCATGCCGTCCGCGTCCAGAACCTTCACCGGCAGAATCGTACAACTCCAGTTCACGCCGCTGATGCCTGTTCCGTTCTGGCCTTCACCGGCAATGATCCCGGCCATTTGCGTTCCGTGCCCGTGGTCATCCGCGGGAATGCCCGCCTTTCCACTCACAGCATTGTAGCCGGCGGTTATCCGGTTGATCAGGTCCGGATGGTCGGCATCAATACCGGTGTCGAGGATCGCAACGACGACCGCTGAAGAACCGGTGGTGATGTTCCATGCTTCGGGGACCATCATCTTCTGCAATCCCCATTGCTCGGCAAATTCCGCATCGTTCGGTCGGACTTCAGGAAGGCGCAGGAGTGTGTTCGGTTCGATCTTCTCAATGAGTGACGATTCCTGGTAAGACTTCTCAATGGCAGGCAAGTCGCTTCCTTCAGGAAACTTCAACTGGTAAATATTGACGTAGGGAATTGTCTTGATCACCCTGGCCGAGTGGAGACTATTGAGTGCTTCGATTTGCTCGGGTTCCAGGTCGGGGCGAAACCGGACCAGCAATTCATCGGGCCGGTGTTCCCCCGCTCGATACTTGTTGCTGTGAGTGGATTCCCCCTGGCGCTGTGCGACACCGGTGGAAGCGCGGTTGCGAACAGTCTCACCGGAGCTCGCCGACTCACGGGTTGCAGTGATTATCGTGCTCTGTGGGCTCGCCATTTCCGAGGAGGTTTTGGCGAATACAAATAATTTCCGGACAGGTCTTCCATTTTCGCCGGGTCCTTCAAGGAACATGAAATTCAGACCAATCCGCCTCATCAGGGAATCGAAGCGTATATTTCTGCTCGAAAGGGTAACCCGGGAATGCATGTCGCTGCTGGTCTTGATTTCGATCTGGGTGGCTCTGGCAATTTGGGCGAGAATCGCGTCCAGTCTGGCATTGTTGGCGTCCAGACTGAACAGGTTGTTCCGCTGCGACATCTCAAAAGCGCCGTCTGCCGGGGATTTGGCCTGGCAGGTTCCGGCGGCAACCTGGGTGATGAAGAGAAAAGCGACTGCAAAGGTGATGGCAATTCTTCGCGGTATGCACATGGCAACTCCTCCCTGAACTATCTCCACGCCCATAAATATAAAGGGCGCAACCGGTAACATGCTGCAAGGGAATTTTGAAACCACCCCTAACCAGAATTATCCTCGATGCTCAAGACTATAAACTGGAACTGCACCCAGTTCAAGCTCGCAAAATGCACTTCAGTTTCAGATTGATCGGGCAGCCTTTGAAGGAAATTCTCTGCGGGAACAAGGTTAGACCCTTCGTGTCAGTGCTTTGAACTGCATAACGACATACAGCATGAACGACGGCGCCCAGGTGAACAGCAGCACGGTCAGCGGCAGCAGGTCGTTGAGAGGGGACCAGGTAACGCCGGCGAGTCGAGCTTTCCTGATGGAAAAAAACGCATAGGCGCACGCCGAAAAAAACCAGCCGGCGATCCAGATCAGCAGAATCCATTGAATGGTGGTCATCAGTAGTTCCCTTTGTTTAGTATAGTCTTGCCCTTGCGCTCTTAAAGCCCATGAGCCCCTTGCAAAACTCCCTTCTCGCCCCCTTCGACAAGCTCAGGACAGGCTTCGATACCTCAGGGCGAACGGAGGTGTTGGGTTGTAAACAGCTGATTCTCCGTTCGTGGTGAGGTATCGAACCATGAACGGAAGTACTTTTGCAAGA
>Ga0209254_10005687_pt1 | contig 11459 bp, 9 predicted proteins | sample FrelakmetDIP11DI_FD_187148 | JGI IMG/M metagenome (GOLD analysis project Ga0209254, IMG submission 187148) | Freshwater lake sediment microbial communities from the University of Notre Dame, USA, for methane emissions studies - DIP11 DI (SPAdes)... | ecosystem: Environmental > Aquatic >... | reverse complement strand
GAACTGCTTCACGCAACGCCGGGCGTGGCCACGCGGCTGATGATCGACGGCACGATCGCCGGCCACCAGTGCTACGAGGACGCGCTCGCCGCCCAGCGGCCCGAGCGCATCGCCGACGAGACCGCCGGCTGCGACATGCTGTACTCCTCGGGCACCACCGGCAGGCCCAAGGGCGTGTTCGTCCCGCCCGACAAGCCCGAGATCGACGCGACCAACCCGCTGATCGAGATCGTGCGCATGCACTACGCCGTCGACGACCGCTCGGTCTACCTGTCGCCCGCGCCGCTGTACCACGCCGCGCCGCTGCGCTTCAACATGACGGTGCTGCGCCTGGGCGGAACCTGCGTGATCATGGAGCACTTCGACCCGGAGGACTTCCTGCGCCAGGTGCAGCGCCACCGCGTCACGCACACGCAGCTGGTGCCCACGATGTTCGTGCGGATGCTCAAGCTGCCGCCCGAGGTCCGCGCGCGCTACGACGTGTCGTCGCTGAAATTCGCGATCCATGCGGCCGCACCCTGCCCGATCCCGGTCAAGGAACAGATGATCGACTGGTGGGGCCCGATCGTCTGGGAGTACTACGCGGGCACCGAGGGCAACGGCATGACGCTGGTGCGCTCGCCCGAGTGGCTGGCGCACAAGGGCACGGTGGGGCGCGCCGTGGTCGGCACGCTGCGGATCTGCGACGACGCGGGCAACGAGGTCCCCACGGGCGACACCGGCATCGTGTACTTCGCCGACGGCCGCCCGTTCGAGTACCACAACGACCCGCAGAAGACCTCGAGCTCGCGCAACGCCAGGGGCTGGACGACGCTCGGCGACATCGGCCACGTCGACGCGCAAGGCTACCTGTACCTGACCGACCGCAAGGCCCACATGATCATCTCGGGTGGCGTCAACATCTACCCGCAGGAGGCCGAGAACCTGCTGGTCACCCACCCGAAGGTGATGGACGTCGCGGTGATCGGCGTGCCCGACGAGGAGTTCGGCGAGCAGGTCAAGGCGGTCGTCACCCCGCGCGACATGCGCGAGGCCGGTCCCGGGCTGGAGGCGGAACTGATCGCCTTCTGCCGCCAGCATCTGTCGCCGATCAAGTGCCCGCGCTCGATCGACTTCGAGGCCGAGCTGCCGCGACACCCGACCGGCAAGCTGTACAAGCGGCTGCTGCGCGACCGCTACTGGCAGGGGCACTCGAGCCGAATCATCTGACCGGCGCGACGCGCGACAGCACGTCGGCGCCGTAGCGCTCGAGCTTGGTGGCCCCGACCCCCGGGACGCGGCCCAGCTCGGCGAGGTCCGCCGGCCTGCGCCGGGCGATCTCGGTCAGCGTGGCGTCGTGGAAGATCACGTAGGAAGGCAGCCCGTGTGCGCGGGCGACCTCGGCGCGCCACGCGCGCAGCCGCTCGAAGACGCGTGCGTCCTCGTCGGCCAGATCGTGCCGGGCCGCCCGGGCCGCGGCCGCGCCGGCGTCGGACCCGGCCTCGGCGGTGCGGCGACTGCGCCGCGCGCCCGCCCTGGCCGGGGCCATCCGTCGCAGCGACACCGGCTCTTCGCCTCGCAGCACGGGCTTGGCGGCCTCGGTCAGCTCCAGCACGCCGAACCGCTCGTGCGCGACGTTGAGCAGGCCGCGCGCCACCAGCTGGCGCAGCACCTGCTGCCAGCCCGGCGCGTCGAGCTCCGCCCCGATGCCGAAGGTGGACAGGCGGTCGTGGCCATTGGCCAGCACGCGCTCGCTGCGCTGGCCGCGCAGCACGTCGATCACGTAGTGCGCGCCGTAGCCGATGCCGCCGGCCTGGCGGATCCGGTAGATGCACGACAGCAGCTTTCGCGCCGCCTCGGTCGCGTCCCAGCGCTGCGGCGGCGTCAGGCAGTTGTCGCAGTTGCCGCACGCCTGGCTCGGCTCGCCGAAGTACTGCAGCAGCTGCACGCGCCGGCAGCCGTCGGTCTCGGACAGCGCGACCATCGCGTCGAGCTTGGCCCGCGACACGCGCTTGTGCTCGTCGCCGGCCTCGGACTCGTCGATCAGCCGACGGTTCTGCACGACGTCGGCCAGCCCGTAGGCCATCCAGGCCAGCGCCGGCTGGCCGTCGCGGCCGGCGCGGCCGGTCTCCTGGTAGTAGCCCTCGACGCTCTTGGGCATGTCCAGGTGCGCAACGAAGCGCACGTCGGGCTTGTCGATGCCCATGCCGAAGGCGATGGTCGCCACCATCACGACCCCGTCCTCGCGCAGGAACCGCGACTGGTTCGCGCTGCGCTCGGCGGCGCCCATGCCGGCGTGGTAGGCGAGCGCGTCGAACCCTTCCTGGCGCAGCCAGGCGGCCGTCTCGTCGACCTTGCGCCGGGACGCGCAGTAGACGATGCCGGCGCTGCCCGCGGGGTGCTCGCGCAGCATCGCCAGCAGCTGTCGTCTCGGTTCGTTCTTCTCGACGATCGCGTAGCGGATGTTCGGCCGGTCGAAGCTCGCGACGAACTCGCGCGCCTCGACCAGCGCCAGCCGCTGGCGGATCTCCTGGCGCGTCTGCGGATCGGCGGTGGCCGTCAGCGCGATGCGCGGCACGTCGGGGAACTGCTCGTGCAGCACCGACAGCCCCAGGTACTCGGGGCGGAAGTCGTGCCCCCACTGCGACACGCAGTGCGCCTCGTCGATCGCGAACAGCGCCAGCCGCGACTCGTGCAGCAGCGCCAGGCAGCGCTCGGTCAGCAGCCGCTCGGGGGCCACGTACAGCAGGTCGAGCGCTCCGGTGCGCACGGCCTGCTCGACCGCACGCGCCTCGGCCGCACCGAGCGTGGAGTTCAGGAAGGCCGCGCGCACGCCGTTCTCGCGCAGCGCGTCGACCTGGTCCTGCATCAGGGCGATCAGCGGCGACACGACCACGCCGACGCCGTCTCGCACCAGCGCCGGGACCTGATAGCACAGCGACTTGCCCGCGCCGGTGGGCATCAGCACCAGTGCGTCCCCGCCGGCGACGACGTGCTCGACGATCGGCGCCTGCAGCCCCCGGAACGACGGATACCCGAAGACCCGCTCGAGCACGCCGCGCGCGGCCGCCAGGCCGGGCGCCTCGCGTGCCGGCGCCTCGCTCATGCGGCCCAGTTCACCAGCCCCGTCCAGGCCGTGAGCAGCACGACGCCGCCGAACACGATCCGGTACCACGCGAAGCCGACGAAGTCGTGGCTCGCGACGAAGCGGATCAGCCAGTGCACGCAGGCCAGCGCGCTGAAGAACGCGGTGACCAGGCCGACCGCGAACAGCGGCACGTCGGCCGCGGTGAGCAGCGCGCGGTACTTCCAGGAGTCGTAGACGCCGGCACCGATCAGCGTCGGGATCGCGAGGAAGAACGAGAACTCGGTGGCCGCCTTGCGCGACAGCCCGAAGATCATGCCGCCGATGATCGTCGCCCCCGAGCGGCTCGTGCCGGGAATCAGCGCGAACGACTGCGCGATGCCGAGCTTGAGCGCGTCGAGCGCGCCGAGGTCGTCGATGCTGGTGATGCGCGGCGGGCGCGCCAGGGCCTTCTGGCGACGCTCGACCCACAGGATGATCAGGCCCCCGACGACGAAGGCCAGCGCCACGGGCACCGGCTTGAACAGCACGGACTTGATCACCTTGCCGAAGGCCAGCCCCAGCACCACGGCCGGCAGGAAGGCGATCAGCACGTTGAGCGCGAAGCGCTGCGCGGCCCGGTCGGAGAACAGGCCCGCGAGCACGGCGCCGATCTTGACCCGGTAGTACCAGATCACCGAGAACATAGCACCGGTCTGGATCGCGATGTCGAAGACCTTGGCCTTCTCGTCGTGCCAGCCCAGCAGGCTTCCGGCCAGGATCAGGTGGCCGGTGCTGGAGATCGGCAGGAACTCGGTCAGCCCCTCGACGACACCGAGGATCACGGCCTTCACGAGCAGCGGCAGGCTGTGCAGGAATTCCATTGGGGAGGCGGTCGCGGCACAGGGCCGCGCGATTCGTGCGAAGCCGCGATGGTACCCGGTTCTAGCGGCCCCACCAGTGATGGAAGTGGTGCACCGGCCCGTGGCCCAGGCCGACCGACAGGTCGCCGGCGCGGCGGATCGCTTCGGTCAGATATCGCTTGGCCTCGCGCACGGCGGTCGGCACGTCCGGGCGTTGCGGCAGCAGCGCCGCGATCGCCGCCGACAGCGTGCACCCCGTGCCGTGCGTGTTGCGGGTGTCGATCCGCGGGGCGGTCAGTTCGATCATCACGTCGCCGTCGTGCAGCAGGTCGATCGCGTCGCCGGGCAGGTGCCCGCCCTTGACGAGCACCCACCGCTGGCCCGAGTCGGGCAGCAGCCGTCGCAGCCGCTGCGCCGCGCGGCTCATCTCGCGCAGCGAGTCGGGCGCGCGCTCGCGCAGCAGCACGCCGGCCTCGGGCAGGTTCGGCGTGATCAGCGTGGCCAGCGGCAGGATCGCCTCGACCAGCGTCGCGGCCGCCTCCCGGGTCAGCAGCTCGTCGCCGCTCTTGGCGACCATCACCGGGTCAACGACGATGAACCGGGGCCGCGCGGGCGCGCCCCCGGCCGCCCTCGCGGGTGGCGCCACCGTTCGCGCCGGCAGCGCCAGACCATCGGCAACTGCGCGTGCGATCGCAGCCGTGCCCAGCATGCCGATCTTGGCGGTGTCGATGGCGACGTCGGCGAACAGCGTGTCCATCTGCAGACGCACGAACTCGGGCGGCACGCCGTGGATGCCGGTCACCGCCTGGGTGTTCTGCGCGGTCAGCGCCGCGACCACGCCGGTGCCGTACGCGCCCAGCGCCGAGAAGGCCTTGAGGTCGGCATAGATGCCGGCGCCCCCCGACGGGTCGATGCCGGCGATGGTCAGTGCATTCGGGATCATGGACGTCGTTGGCTCGCGGGTGCGGCTACTCGTAGCGCAGCGCCTCGATCGGCTCGAGCCGGGCCGCCTTGCGCGCCGGATAGAAGCCGAAGAACACGCCGATCAGCGCGGCGAATCCGAACGCCAGCACGACGGCGCGGGTGTCGATCTCGGTGCGCCAGCCGGCCGACTGACCGACCATCTCCGCGGTCGCGACGCCCAGCACCACGCCGATGATGCCGCCGATGCACGACAGCGTCACCGCCTCGACGAGGAACTGCGACAGGATGTCGCGGCCGCGGGCACCGACGGCCATCCTCAGACCGATCTCGCGGGTCCGTTCGGTGACCGAGACCAGCATGATGTTCATGATGCCGATGCCGCCGACCAGCAGGCTGACCGACGCGATGGCCGCCAGCAGGTAGGTCATCGCGCGGCTCGAGGCCTCCTGCGCCTGCAGCAGCTCGGTCAGGTTGCGCGTCGTGAAGTCGTCCTCCTGGCCGGCCTGCAGCCGGTGACGCTGGCGCATCAACTCGCGGATCTTGTCCTCGGCGGCCTTCATGTCCGCACCGACGTGGACCTTGATCATCACCGAGTGGACCCGCCGCAGCTTGCCGTAGGTGATGCCGAACAGCCGCGTTCGCGACGTGGACAGCGGCACGAAGACGACGTCGTCCTGGTCCTGGCCCATCGCGCTCTGGCCCTTGCGATCGAGCACGCCCACGACGGTGAGCGGCACCTTGCGCACGCGGATCACCTGGTCGACGATCGCCTCGGGCGGCGTGTCCTCACCGAACAGCTGGCGCGCCACGGTCTGGCCGATCACCGCCACCTTGCCCGAGCTGGCCAGCTCGGCCGGCTCGAACCAGCGGCCGGTGGCCAGCGTCCAGTCGCGCACCTCGAAGTAGTCGTTGGTGACGCCGTAGATCGGCGAAGCCCAGTTGGCGTTGCCGGCGACGATCTGGCCCGAGCCGCGGATCAGCGGTGCCGCGGTGTGGATCTCGGGCACCTCGAGGGCGATCGCGCGCGCGTCGTCCTCGGTCAGCGTCTGCACCGCGCCGGTGCCCAGCCGCACGCCGGAACTGGTCGTCGTGCCGGGGGTCACGATCATCACGTTGGCCCCGAGGCTCTTGATCTGCTCCTCGACGCGCGACTGCGCGCCGGCGCCCACCGCGATCATCGCGATCACCGCGGCCACGCCGATGATGATGCCGAGCATCGTCAGCGCCGAGCGCAGCTTGTTCACGCGCAGCGCCCGCAATGCGATCCGGAAGGTCGACAGCAGGTCCATCGCAGTCCTCGGCGCCAGTCTACCGCGGCGCCGGCAAGCCGCGCGTCACGCGTCCGCCGGCGACGGCATCTCGGCCAGCACCCGGCGGGCGTCGCGCGGCGTCTGGCGCGTGTCGGACACCACGCGCCCGTCGCGAAACAGCACGCTGCGCGACGCGAAGGCCGCGACGTCGGGTTCGTGCGTGACGACGATCACCGTGATGCCCTCGCGGTTCAGGTCCTGCAGCAGCGCCATCACCTCGACGCTGGTGCGCGAGTCGAGCGCCCCGGTGGGCTCGTCGGCCAGGATCAGCGAGGGGTCGTTGACCAGCGCCCGCGCGATCGCCACGCGCTGCTGCTGCCCGCCCGACAGCTGGGCCGGGTGGTGGCCCATCCGCTCGCCCAGGCCGACCTGTTGCAGGCGCCTGCGCGCCCGCTCGTGGCGCTGCGCCTTGGAAACGTCCGAGTACAGCAGCGGCAGCTCGACGTTGTCCAGCGCGCTGGTGCGCGCCAGCAGGTTGAACTGCTGGAAGACGAACCCGATGCGCCGGTTGCGGATCACGGCCAGCTCGTCGCGGTCCATCGCGTCGACGGCCTCGCCGGCCAGCCAGTAGTGGCCGGTCGTGGGCTTGTCCAGGCAGCCGACCACGTTCATGAAGGTCGACTTGCCCGAGCCGCTGGGTCCCATGACCGCGACGAACTCGCCGGGCTGGACCTGCAGGCTCAGCGCGCGCAGCGCGTGCACGACGCTGCCGCCCACCGCGTAGTCCTTGCCCAGCCCCTCGCATCGGATCAGCGGTTCCATCGCCAGGCGCAGCCGGTGCGCGCGGTACTCAGAACGGCAGGCGCGGTGCGCCGCTCGGACGCTGGCCGCCCGTGCCGCTCGAAGGCGCAGCCTGGATGCCGACGATCACCAGGTCGCCCTCGGCGAGCTTGCCTTCGCCGACGACGCCCAGCAGCTCGGTCGCGGTGCCGTCGGACAGGCCCAGGCGCACCTCCAGCGGCTGCGGCCTGCCGTCGGCGCCGGGCACGAACACGCGGCCTCGCGCCGCGTTGCGTCCGGCCAGCTCGGCCAGGATGTCGGCGTACTTCTTCTTCTGCGGCTCGTCGAGGATGTCGTTGATCCGCGCGCGCATCTCGGCGCGATTGCGCTCCGCGAGCTTGGCGCGATCCGCCTCGGGCGCATCGCGCGCGGCGACGAAGCGATCGCGCATGCCGGCGAAGATGGCGTCGAGCTGGGTGCGTTGCGAGTCCGACAGGTTCAGGTCGCGGATCAGGCGCTCGCGAAACGCGCGCAGCGCCGCGGCGCCGCCCGCGCCGCCGGCAGTGCCGTCCGTGGCGCCCGACGACGGTGCCCCGCCTGCGCCGGCGGGTCGTGCCGGGGCAGCCGGCGTGGGCGTCGCACCGGGCGCGGTGCTGCCCGGCGCCTGGGCCCGGGCCGCCGGCAGCAGCGTCTCGATCCCGCGCGCGGCTGCGCGCGCCACGTCGAGGACGGCGATGTCGGCGTTCGATGCGGCACCCGATGCGGCGTTCGTCGCCAGGCTCGGGCCGCCAGCGGCGGCGGCCTTCTTCTGGGCGGCGTCGTTGAAACCGGGCGGCCTGAAGCGCAGTGCGGCGTTGGGCAGCTTGAGCGCAGCCTCGCGCACGTCGGTGACGATCCGCACGTTGGCCGTCATGCCCGGCAGCAGCGCCAGCGAATCGTTGCTGGTGGCCACCACGGCGGTGTAGGTGATGACGTTCTGCGTGTTCTGCGCCGCCTTGCGGACCTGCCGGACGGAACCTTCGAACGTGCGTCCGGGGAACGCGTCGACCGTGAACGTGGTCTTCTGGCCGACCCGCACGCGGCTGACCTCGGCCTCGTCGATCGACACCTCCACCTGCATGTCGTGCAGGTTCTGTGCAATGACGAACAGTTCGGGCGACTGCAGGCTCGCCGCCACCGTCTGGCCAAGCTCGATCGAGCGCTTGATGACCACGCCGTCGACCGGTGCCCGGATCACGGTGCGACCGAGATCCACCTTCGAGCTGGCCAGCTGCGCCTCGCGCTGGCGCACGGTGGCCTGCGCGTTGCGCACCGACGCCTCGGCCAGATCGACCTGAGCGCGCGCGCTGCCGACCTCCTGCTCGACCGTGCGCACCAGCGCGGCCGCGCGGTCGCGCTCGGCGGGCGAGATGAAGTTGCGTGCGACCAGCTCGGACTTGCGGTCGAAGTCGCGGCGCGCCTCCTCCAGGTTGATCATCGCCCGCGACAGGTCGGCGCGGCGCGCCGCGACCGTCGCCTGCTGCACGCCGATCTGCGCGCGCGACGCTTCCAGATCCGACTCGGCCTGGCGCACCCGGTATTCGAAGGTCTCCGGATCCATCCGGGCGATCACCTGCCCCTGCCGGACTTCGTCGTTGAAGTCGGCGAGCACCTCGCGGATCTGCCCGGACACCTGCGAACCCACCTGGACCTGGACCGTTGCGGCCAGCGTCCCCGAGGCAGCCACGGTGGCAGTCAGGGTGCCGCGTTCGACTTTGGCGGTGCGGTATTGCGGAGCCCCGTTGTCCGAACGATAGTCGAGCCACCACCAGCCGCCACCGGCCAGGGCGGCGGCGATGACACCCAGCGCGACGAGGCTCCGTGTTTTCATCGGGTGTGCAGTATACGGGCGGCGCCCGGTGCGGATCCGGACGGAGTTGGCACTGCGCCCGCGACGAAATCCGCCACCGACTGCCAGTACTCGGGATACGCCTGCAGCGAGTTGTGGTCGGCGGCGGGCAGCCGCCGGAGCTCGACGGGGCCCGCCCACGCCGCCACCAGCCGTTCGCTGTGCCCGGGCGGCACGACCGTGTCGCGCCCGCCCACGACGGCCAGCAGCGGCGCGCGGATGCCGGGCGCTCGCGACAGCGAGTCGAACGGCTGGGTCAGCAGGCCGGCCAGCGCCGGATAGTGGGTCCGAGCAAGCGCGTCGACGGAGTCGTACGGCGATGTCAGCACGACCGCAGCGACCGGCCGCCGCACGGCCACCCAGGTGGCAACACCGGAGCCCAGGCTGCGGCCCCAGACCACGACGCGGGCCGGGTCCACGTCGGGGCGCGCGGCGGTCCGGTCGTAGACCGCCAGCGCGTCGTCGTACAGCGCCTGCTCGTGCGGGCGGCCGCCGCTCGCGCCGTAGCCGCGGTAGTTCACGGCCACGAAACCATACCCGGGCAGCCGACGGGCCTCGGCCAGCATCCAGGACGTCTCCTCCGCATTGCCGCCGAAGTAGATCACCACCGGATGACGTGGCGCGCGGGTGGCATTCGCGGGCGGCAGGAACCAGCCGCGCAGCACGACGCCGTCGCGTTCGATCTCGATCGGCTGCGCGCCCGTGCGGTCCGCGATCGCGCGCCAGGCGTCCACGGAATGCGGCTGCGGGAAATACAGCAGCCGGCTGTCCAGGCGGCAGCCGGCAACCAGCAGGGAGGCGCCGCCGAGCAGCCAGGCGAGCAGACGATGGCGCGCCGTCACGACGCGGGCGACGCCACGTACAGGCCGTGGTCGACCTGGCGAACCCGGCCTTCGGCGAGCAACTCCTCGAGGTGCAGCGCGATCGAGCGCCGCTCGGCGCACTCGACCCAGAGGTCGCCGTAGCCGGGCGGGTACAGCAGCCGCTCGCCGACCAGGTCCGCGATCGAGCGCGGCCCGCCGGCCAGCATCTGCAGCAGACGCTGCCCGCGTTCGTCGATCCGCGCAGCGAACGCCCGCAGCGCCCGGGCAAACGCCGCGCGGTCGGTCAGCACGCCCTTGTGGTGCGACGTGATCCAGGTGGACGCCGGCAGGCCCTCGAGCCGCGACAGGGTGCGGCGGAACTGCGCGAGGCTGGAGCTCGCGTCGCCGTAGTACGGGCCGAACCCGGACAGGTCGATGTCGCCGATGAAGGCGATGCCGTGCGGCTCGACGAGCAGCACGCAGTGACCGGCCGTGTGACCGGGCATGTGCACGGCGCGGACTCGCACGCCCCCCAGGTCCCACACCGCGCCGTCGGCGTAGCCGATCGCATCGGGCCTCGGCGCGTAGTGGAACTGCCGCTCGATCGTGGTCCGCAGCTGCGCGAGTGCCTCGGCGGTGTAGCCGTAGTGGCGCGCCAGTCCGTCCCAGCTCCGCGCGGCAGCCAGATCGGCCTCGTGCACGTGCACCGTCGCCTGCGGCACGCGGTGCAGCCCGGCCATGTGGTCCTCGTGCACGTGGCCCAGGATCACCAGGTCTGCCGTGTCGAAGTCGGGGCCGATGCGGTTCGCGACCTGCGGCGTGTCGAACGCCGCCGTGGTGTCGCGCCCGCGAACGACGACCTGGTTGCCGTCGGGGTACTTGCCGGACTTCTCGCCGAAGTAGACGGTGACCGGTCCGAATCGGAAGACGGCGGAAGCCTGTCCAGCGCTTGCGTCCATGGGTGTGTCCTCGGTGCCCAGGGTCACGCCGGGGCGTGCCGCCGGCGGCACGCCTCGAGGGTCGTGAACGGATCGTCGAAGTCGGGCCGCTCGCCGTGCAGCGTCTCTCCCAGCGGCATCGATGATCGGGGTGTGTACGCAGGCATCACGGGCGGGGCGGCAGTCGCGGGGGGCCACCGACCGCGGGTCGGGGCCGTCCCGCAGAGGATACCCTCGGGTTGACCCGTCCGGCGGCAACCGACTATACTTACTGACTGTTCAGTCATTAACGCCGAATGACCGCCTCCGCCCCCTCGGCCCAACCGGGTCTTCACACGCCTCGCTGGGAGCGCCGCAAGGAGAGCCGTCCGGCCGAACTGCTCGCCGCGGCGTTGGACCTGTTCGTCGAGCGCGGTTACGCCGCGACCCGGCTGGACGACGTCGCCTCGCGCGCCGGCGTCTCCAAGGGCACGCTGTACCTGTACTTCTCCAACAAGGAGGAGCTCTTCACGGCGGTCGTGCGCGAGAACATCCTGCCGCTGCTGGCGCGCTTCCGCGAGGGCATCGAGCGGTCCGACGCCGAACCCGCGGCGCTCCTCGAGGGCTTCTTCCGGGCCTGGTGGGCCCACGTCGGCGCCACCCGATTGTCCGGGATTGCCAAGCTGATCGTGTCGGAAGCCGGCAACTTCCCTGATGTTGCCCGGTTCTTCCACGAAGAAGTGATCCATCCCACGGGCGAGCTGCTGGCGCTCGTGATCCGCCGCGGCATCGAGTGCGGCGACTTCCGGCCGCTCGACGTCGAGGCCGCCGCACACGTGTGGATGGCGCCACTGGTGATGAAGGCGATCTCGAGCCACTCGATCGATTCGTGCTGTCCGCTACACGAGCAGATGCCGCCGCAGCGCTTCCTGGATACCCACGTCGAGCTGGTCCTCGCCGCCTTGCGGAATCCGCGGCGATGAACCGCAGG
>Ga0209254_10005686_pt1 | contig 11459 bp, 12 predicted proteins | sample FrelakmetDIP11DI_FD_187148 | JGI IMG/M metagenome (GOLD analysis project Ga0209254, IMG submission 187148) | Freshwater lake sediment microbial communities from the University of Notre Dame, USA, for methane emissions studies - DIP11 DI (SPAdes)... | ecosystem: Environmental > Aquatic >... | reverse complement strand
GAAGCAGAAACCCTTTACATTTTAACTATTTTCAATGATTTTTATGGACCTTCAGCATTGGAAGACTCTGGCTTCGTACCACTTAACGAAAGCTATTTGTCGATGCGCCTGCAAATGTAATTTCGAGATATTCATGTAAGAACACGTTGCCGCCTTGCAGATCGCGCTTGCAATTCGGACAAAGTGCCAAATCCATCACCTTGAGGGATCGAATAACATGAAGCATAATAATCCATCACCAATAGCTGCATTCCTTCAGTTCGAGGAATCATTTTAAGAACAAGGCAACGCATTTATCCAGGCAGTGGGGGAAATGAGCCGAATCACATCCGTCGTACTGCTCTTCGTTGCGATATTCCTAATGCTCCTTGGTGCTATCTTCATCATAGCCGGAGGGACAGAGAACCTAGTTGCTGGAGGAGTGATGGTTCTGATCGCCATTGTCCTTATCTTCTTCAACTGGCAGAGCGAGAAGGTCAAGGCCTCACAGCCCAAGCTGATCAACCAGACCTTCAACGTCAAGATGGAAGGTTCGGGCAAGCTGGAGCAGAAGCAACTGACATGCAAGTCTTGCGGCGCCCCCTTGGCCGACAAGGACCTAAAGGTGATATCGGGAGGGATCATGGTCTCCTGCCCCTACTGCGGGACCAACTACGCCTTGGAAGAGGCACCAAAATGGTGAGGCGCATGATCAGACGCAGATGGTCGATGGCGGTGGCGGTCGCCTATCTGATGATGGCGACGGCGGTGGTCGGATGCATCTTATATCCCTTGGGAGGTCTGACGTCCTCTTCCTCGGCCCAGGACTATACTTTTTCCGTGGCCAAACAAAACGTAGATGTGACCGCTATGAGGGATGGAAGTGTGAACATCGAATATTATTTCCAATTCACCAACGTGGGCTTCCTCGATGGCGTTGACATCGGCATGCCCAATAGTTACTACGACCTGTCCTCCTCCCTGGCCACGATTCAGGTCAGTGGAGAGACAAGACAGCCATCTCAGATCCGTGATTCTCCCTATGTCACCCCAGGGATCGCGGTCGAGTTCGACCAGACCACCATCGGGATGATTCAAAGCTCTGGCTCCTTCGAGCTGAGCTTCAGCGTGAACAACCCCCATATGGTCTTTAATAACACCTTGGTGCCAGGCACTGCAGGGGTCAGGTTCCGCCCTACTTGGTTCAGCACCCAGTATCAGATCGGCAATACTGGCTCACTGGAAGAGAATTTCATCTTCCCCGAGGGGTTCGACAATGCCTCACAGGCGGTCTATCTGCAGGGCTTCCCCTGGCATTCAATCCAGTTCGACAACTCCTCGGGGATGCTCGTGGCCTCATGGAAATACACGTCGATCTCCCCCGAGTCCGTGGCCAGCGGGTCGGTGGACTTCGGGGCTGGCTTCCCCCAAAGCTATGTGGACGTCTTCTACGAACCTGGCTCAGACGAGCCTCCCATAGACATCTTGGGAGATGTTTGCACGCTTGCCGACCTGTTGATCCCCATCCTCTTCGTCGCGTTCTTCGCCAGCACTGTGATCTTCTCCATCAGAAGAGCGAGGAGGGATTCCAAGGACTACTTCGAGCCTAAATTGGACGTGGTCGGGGCGGGTCCTAGGAGGGACCTGACCGCGGTGGAGGCGGCAATCGTGCTGGAGCGTCCATTAGAGGTGGTGGCCACCATGATCCTCTTCAGCCTGACCAAGAAAGGGATGGTCCAGGTGGTATCCGAGGAGCTCCCTATGCGCCTGGTGAAGAAGGCAGAGGTGGGCCAATATCCGTACGAGACCAAGTACCTCGAGTCCATAAAGGGAGGGCTGGTGGACCGTGCCGCACTCAAATCGACGCTCATAGACCTGATCCAGTCCGTAAGGCTCAAGATGCAGGGCTTCGACGTTGAAGCTACGAAGGGCTATTACGAGAGGATCTGCGAGAAGGCCTGGCAGGAGGTGAAGGCGGCGGGAACCCCGGAGGACTTCGCCAAGTCCCTGGCGGACAAGAACGATTGGATGATGCTCGACCGGAAGTATGAGGACCGGATGCTGAGGGACGTGATCATCCTGCCCTTGCCCAGGACGCAAACCACCGGTCCGACCATAGGCAGGACCGCAGGCACCGCCGATGCGGCCCGAGGCAACATCGCCAATGACTACGTCTCTAGATTGCGAAATGCCAGCAATAACGTAGTGAAGGACGTGCGCGGCCTGTCAAAGGAGATCGTGCCCGTGGTCAACCCTCATGCAGTGAGCTCTGGAAAATCCGGTGGCGGGGGAGTGGGCTGTGCTTGTGCGTGTGCCTGCGCCTGCGCCTGTGCGGGGGGAGGGAGATGAGGGTCTCCGACTGGTGGCGGGAGGTCAAGGGCGAGGGGCTGCCCCACGGCGTCCATCGGTACGATGGCAAGGGAGAATGGGCGCATCATCGCTTCCACCTGCGCGTGGACTCGTCAAGCAACGGGGTGCTGCTGGTGGACGCCTCCGGCATCCTCTTCCTCAACGGCACGGCCTTGGACTATGCGCGCTGCGCCCTCGAGGGCCGCACCCCTGATTCCACGGCCAAGTACATGATGCGGCGCTATCGCAACCTGACCAAGGAGAGGGCCGTCCAGGATTACGCCAAGATCCACGATAATCTCGACCTCTTCGTCCACGGCAAGACGGAGGTCATAAGCACCATCGGCTCCGACCGCCCCACCTTCGGGCTCGACCAGCTGTCGGCCCCGTACCGCATGGATCTGATATTGACATACAAATGCCAGAATCGCTGCGTCCATTGCTACAACGAGCCCAGGCAGGTGCGAGAGCTCGCCCTCGAGCAATGGAAGGGCGTGATAACCCGGCTCTGGAACCTCGGCATCCCGCACGTCGTGTTCACCGGCGGCGAGCCCACGCTCTTCTCCGGACTGGACGAGCTGGTGGCGGAATCCGAGCGCCTCGGACAGATCACCGGCCTGGTGACCAACGGGCGTAAGCTGCGCGAGCCTGGCTACCTCAAGGGCCTGGTGGCCAAGGGGCTCGACCACGTGCAGATCACCGTGCTCTCGGACCAGGAGAAGGTGCACGATGCGCTGGTCGGCGACCAGGGGGCATGGATGCAGACCATCCAGGGTCTAAAGGTGGCCCTGGCCGAGGACCTTTATGTCAGCACCAACACCACCATCATGCGCTCCAACTTCGACCAGATGGAGAAGACCTTGGCCTTCCTCGTGTCCATGGGCGTCAAGAACGTCGCCTTCAACGGCATCATCCGTTCCGGGAAAGGAAAGGAGGCGGAGGCGGTCGGCTGCGAGGAGCTGGGAGATCTGCTGGTGAGGTTGAAGCAGATGGCCACGGAGACCGGCACCAAGCTCACCTGGTACACCCCCACCCCCTATTGCGAGCTCAACCCGGTCAATCTGGGGCTTGGCATCAAGCAATGCACCGCCTGCTCCTTGAGCATGGCCGTGGAGCCGGACGGCGCCGTACTGCCCTGCCAGAGCTACTACAAACCCCTGGGGAACATCCTCAAGGACGATTGGCACGACATTTGGGACCATCAATTATGCAAGGACATCCGGGAGCGCAAGTATCTGGAGGGGAAGTGCGAGGATTGCGGGCTGAAGGAGGTATGCGGCGGAGGATGCCCCCTGGCTCGCGAGCACGGCGACTACTTCTGCCTGGAAAACAGGTCGGTGTGATCACTTCGACTTCCTGACCAAGGCGTAGAAGATGGGATTGTGCTGGAAGAGCGTGCCGTCCTCCAGGGCCCGGTCCCATATTTCGCGTAGGTAAGCCATCCGCGCCCCGTTAGCTGCATCGCCCACCATGCCCTTGGCCCATTCCCATTCCCAATCGCTCTCCGCCCTCAGCCTCTCCAAGCTCCAGATGCCTGGATGGATCCCTATCTCGGCCTCGATGCCACGCTCGGAGAAGAGCGAGCGGAGCTTCCGACCGATGCAAGGGTCTCCGCCTGCCCTCTTGGTGCCCTCGACTATCAAAGATGTGAGCTCCTCCAGCTCAGGGGGACAATCGATCCTCGCGGCATAGTCCGGCTCGGCCAGGCACGCGACCCAGCTCCTTGAGACCCGCTGCATCTCCTCCAGCACTTTCCTAGGGTCCTTCACCCAGACCAGGAGGAAGGAGCAATAGACGATGTCGAAGGAACCGTCGGCGAAGGGGAGGGCCTCGGCCTGCCCCAAGGTCGCCTGGAGTCCGCGCCTCCGGCAATCATCGACCATGCTTGGGTCGTGGTCCAAGCCCTGAACGTCGACGATGTCAGCAAGCGATTCCATGACCAGCCCTGGTCCGCAGCCGACGTCCAGGGAAACTGGTCGGCGAGGCTGGGATTCGGAAAGGACGTGCTGGCGCAGGAGATGGCGCCAATGCTCGAGGAGCCATCCCCTCTGCCTCGCCAGTTGCTGCGATAACCCCCTTCCCTCGTTCCTCTCCATCTTAAATGCCCCCTCGCTCAGCAGGTGAGGTGGAAGAAGGCGATGAAACGCCTTCCTTCATTGCTTGCCAATAGCGCCGCCTCTGGTGTGAGGACGACCTTGCTGTCGTATGAGCTCAGGATCTCCTTGGCCTTGGGGGTCAGGGTCAGCATGCCCTTGTGGCCTGCGGCGACGATCACCGCCTCCGGCCTCTCCTTCTCCAGGAATCCGAGCTCGGCCTCGGAGAGCGGCGTGTGGAACAGCTCCTGGCGGTAGGGAAGGGACAATGCCGTCTCCCTGGGGGTGACGGAACCGTCCACATGGACCACCACGTCCCCCTCATACCTCTTGCCATCGATGGTCATCCATCCCCAGTTGGCCTCCACCCTCAATTGGCGACCTCCGTGCTCCTTGCTACATTGCTTCAGGCAATCCATATATCCTCTCCTAAGGATTCACGGCAAGGGGCAAGATATGGACACATCCTCCAGGATATTGGTGACCGGAGCCACGGGCCAGATAGGCTCAGAGCTGATCATGGCCTTGAGGCAGAAGCTTGGGGGAGAGAGGGTGGTTGCCGCGGTGCACAATCGGCCGGCTAGCGAGCAGATCCAAAGCACCGGACCGGTGGTCAAGGCCGACCTTTCATCAGAGCGGGCCTTGATCGAAGTGCTGAAGGAGCATGAGGTAGCGCAGATATACCACCTGGCCGCAGTGCTCTCCGTCACCGGCGAAAAGGAGCCGCAATCGGCATGGCGCACCAACATGGAGTCGCTGCTCAACGTCCTGGAAGCCAGCCGCAAGCTCCGTCTTGAAAGGGTTTTCTGGCCTGGCTCCATCGCCGTGTTCGGACCGACCTCGCCCCGCGTGAACACCCCGCAGGACACCATCATGCTCCCCATCAGCATGTACGGCGTCTCCAAGTTGGCAGGGGAGCTGCTGTGCAATTACTATTACACCAAGTACGACCTGGACGTCAGGTCGGTGCGCTATCCTGGCATCATCAGCAGCGAGACCTTGCCTGGAGGCGGGACGACCGACTATGCCGTGGAGATATTCTACGAGGCCCTGACCAAAGGACGTTACACCTGCTTCCTGCGCGAAGACACCCGCCTGCCCATGATGTACATGCCCGACTGCCTGAGCTGCGCCATGGACCTGATGGATGCGCCGGCGACCAAGGTCAAGAGGCGCGACGCCTACAACGTCACGGCCATGAGCTTCACCCCCGCCGAGCTGGTCCGGGAACTACGTCATCACGAACCTAATCTTAAAGTGGAATATGCCCCAGACCACAGGCAGAATATCGCCGACTCCTGGCCTATGTCCCTGGACGACTCCGAGGCCAGGAAGGACTGGGGCTGGAGCCCGAAATTCGACCTGCCGATGATGGTCAAGGACATGGTGGGCAACCTGAGACCCAGACTGAGGAAGTGATCTGATGAGAGACCCGACCGCCTTTCTTAAGGAAGAGTACGATTCCCTGGTGAGGGACGAGCTGGATTGGAAGCTGAGGGTCCTGCAGGGCCCAAGCCTGCCCTGGTGCGAGGTGGATGGACGGGAGGTGCTCATGCTCTGCTCCAACAACTATCTGGGGCTGAGCAACCACCCTCGCCTCAAGGAGGCGGCCATCGAGGCCGTGAGGACCCACGGTGCCGGCTCCGGCTCGGTCAGGCCGATCGCGGGCACCATGGACCTGCATGTCGAGCTGGAAAGGCGCCTGGCCCGCTTCAAGCACGCCCAGGCCTCCTTGGTCTATCAGACCGGATTCGCCGCCAACGCCGGCCTGATCCCCCAGCTGGTGGGGAAGGGGGACCTGATCATCAGCGACGAGCTGAACCACGGCTCGATCATCGACGGCGTCCGGCTGGCCCGCTCGGACCGGGCCGTGTACAAGCATTGCGACGTCGCCGACCTTGAAAAGGTGCTGGCCGAGGCGGAGCGCCAGTCCCCCGCACCAAGGCGCATCCTGGTGATCACCGATGGGGTCTTCTCCATGGACGGGGACGTGGCCCCGCTCCCGGACATCGCCCGGTTGGCCCACGAGCATGGTGCCATGCTCTATGTGGACGACGCCCACGGGGAGGGCGTGCTGGGCGAGGGCGGGAGGGGGATCGTCGAGCACTTCCGCCTTCCTCGGGACCGGGTCCACGTGGAGATGGGCACGTTCTCCAAGGCCTTCGGCGTGGTGGGAGGGCATGTATCAGGCTCCCAGGACCTGGTCAATTTCGCCTACAATCGCTCCCGCACCTGGCTGCTCTCCGGGTCCCACCCACCAGCCGTGGCCGCCGCCTGCATCGCCGCGGTGGACGTGCTCGAGACCGAGCCCCAGCACGTGCGCACGCTCTGGGACCACACGACGTACTTCAAGAGATCCATGCAGCAGCTGGGCTTCGACACAGGCAAGAGCCAGACCCCCATCATCCCCATAATGGTCGGAGATAGCGGACTGGCCAAGAAGCTCTCCCAGCGCCTGTTCGAGGAGAGGGTCTTCGCCCTGCCCATAATCTTCCCCATGGTGGCCAAGGACAAGGCGCGCATACGCACCATCATGAACGCGGCCATGAGCCGATCCGACCTTGACTTCGCCATCTCCGCCTTCGAGCGGGTGGGGAGGGAGCTGAGGATAATCTAACGCGCAAGCATTATTTCCAGACAAGCCGATGGGCCTGCGGCGATTGAGTGAAGTGCCCTAAATGCGGTGCGACGAACTTGGACACCGCCGAATCGTGCAGCGATTGCGGGGTCCGCTTCCGGCGCATGGTGACGGTCAAGACGCACGTCGTGCTCAAGCATCCCAAGGAGATGAGGCGCAGGACCCTGACCCGTCTCGTCCTCCTTCCATTGGGAGTGAGCTTGTCCGTCGCCGTCGCCGCCCTCTTGGTCGCGGTGCTCCTCTTCTCCCCCTGGCTGTCTCCTCTCGCCACCGTCCACGATGGGGATGGTGATGGCTATCCCGACGCCTATGACTTCGAACCGAGCGACCCCGAGCTCTGGGCGGAGGGCGGGGCCCTCATCGTGGTCATGGTCCATTCGGCGCATCCCTTCTCCCAATACAACTACACCCTTCTCATCGACGGGGAGCCGTGCGCCCAAGGGGAGATCGCCGCGGGGGAGACCAAGGTGGAGAACATAGAGGTCGACTTCGCCATCGGAAGCACCAGCCAGACGCAGGTGGTCCTCGGCCTGACCGCCACGGACGGAAGCGCTGGGCAGAGGCAATTGCTTTTGGAGAACGGAATGGGCCACCAGGCCAACTTCACCATACCGTACATTTATGGATCTTGATCGAGCTTGGAGGCCGATTCGATGGACGCGATCTGACTTGTGAATGAAGCATGAGGCAAGCGCGAGGCTCAGATCGAATGGGACAGCGTCGCTCTCATCCTTGCTTCCCCTCGTCCTCCAGGCTGCCGTGCAGCTCCTGGAACATGCGCAGGGCCACGGATTGGCTGCGGGTCATGGCCATGAAGGACCCGATGAGCACTGCCTCTAGGATCTCGTCGTCGTTGGCTCCCTCCTTGACCGCGGCTTCCAAGTGAACACCGAGGCAATGCTGGCTGGCCAAGGCGCTGCCTGCCGCCACCGCGGCCAGCTCCGCGGTCTTCCGGTCCAGGTGCATCGGCCGGTTCAATGTCGCATCGGAGTAGTCGGAGTAGGCAAGGAAGATGTCCGGCCTCTCTGAGAGAACCTGCGCAACGAGGGGAACCCGACCGTAGAGGCGCTCCAGCTCGACCAACCTGCGCTGAACCTCCCGCTCTACCTTCTCGTCCACTTCTTCCTTCAATTCGATCACCTCTCGTTCATCAACGGAATACCCCGGTAACGTCGAACGCTCTCATAAGCCCTTGTGGAATGCGGCATGGAGGACGACCCGGTTCTTCAGCTCTCCAGCGAACCTCTTGCTCGCGACCTCGGTGCGCATGGAGTCGAGCGTGAGCGCCTTGAACAGCTCCTTGAGCTCTTCCTCCTGGAAGTAGTGGTAGGCTATTCCCTCCCTGAGGTAGGTGGAAGGCTCGGTCACATCTCCTTTTCCCTCCCTCATATCCTCCCGGCCGAACGCCCTCACGCTGAGCGTCCCTCCTGGGCTCAATACCCTAGCCACTTCTATCGCCGAAGAGCGCCTTTCCTCGGCCTCCAGATGCTCAAGGAAGTGGTGCGCGACCACCAGCTGGAAGCTCCCGGATGCGAAGGGGAGCGCCGACCCATCCCCCTCCACCAGATGCGTTCGCTCGTCCTTGCTCATCCGTCCCCTCGAGGAGAGCAATGCCTGCCGGGAGAAGTCCAAGGCTATGGTCTCATGGCCCTGGCCAACCAATCCCCTCAACGTCTTCCCGTCCCCGCATCCCAGCTCCAGGACCCTCGTCCCCTCGGGGACCATGAGGGCATGGGTCGATGGCCCCCGCCAACGTGGGTGCGCCCCCTGGTACTTGCGGTCCCAAGCCCTGATGCTGGCAGCCCTCGATCCCATCCGACCCCCCCCTTAGGCCGAGCGCTCCCGGGAGGACCTGGCCCGGTCGATGGCCTTCCTCAGCTCCGCCGCCCGGGTAAGAGGTATGCGGTCCACGGCGACCCTCCTGACCACTCCCCAGCGGAAGAGATACCTTTCGCCCGCCTCGACGTATAGGCGATATTCGCGCACCGCCGCGTCCAACAGCTCCAAGGTCTCCAGCTTCTGCTTCCCTAGCGCCTGGGACAGCAGCTCCGCGTCGAAGCACTCGCCGAACAGCGCCGCGCATTGGAGGGTGTGCAATTGGTCCTCCGGCAAGGCCTCCAGCTTCCGGCAGACCCATCCCCTCAGGCTGGGAGGAATGCCCAAGGTGCGCCAGGATTCCATGGTGGCCTTGTCCTCGCCCAAGACCAGGGCGCCCGACCTCAGCGCCTCCAACGCCAGCTCCACGGCGATCTGCGGGTTGCCCCCGCTCTCCCGGTAGAGCGAGCTGAGCGCCTGTTCCTCCAGCTCCTTCTCCAGGATGTCGCCCAACGCCTCGGCCAGTTGCTCTTCGGTAAGAGGGGCGAGAGGTATCTCCTCGCACAAGCCCTCGCGCTTCATGATCCTCACCGCCTCGATCAGGGGATGGGGGCGCTCTTGGCGGTCGAAGAGCTCGTCGTCGCTATAGCTGCAGACGATGATGGCGCGCTGGTTGACCATCCCCCGCGCCAAGAAGTGCAGCATCTGGATGGTCCTAGCATCGGCCAATTGGAGGTCATCGATCCTGACCACCAAGGGCAGACGGCCGCTGGCCTCCCTCATCAGCTCCAGGGCCGCGAACAGCGACCTTTCCTCCCTCTCCCCCTCCGCCTTGGCCACGTCATAACCATTCTTGCGTTGGCAGAACTCCTGATAGGAAGGCAAGGTGGCGATGGTGCGATCGATCGAGGACAGGGCGGCCAAGGCCGTTTCGAAGGGCGCGTATGCCGGTTGGCCGGGGACGCAGGGCGCGCTCACGCAAGCGCAATGAGTATTGGAAGCTAGCTGCTGGAACTCCTCTGCCAGCCGGGTCTTCCCCGACCCCGCCTCCCCTGAGATCAGTATGACCGTCCCCTGTCCGGCCAAAGCGAAGGCGAGCTTGGCCATCATCTTCTCCAGTTGCTCTTCCCTTCCGATCAAAGGGGGCCTAAGCCTGAGACGGTCGCTCATCCCCAATGCATTCGCTAAGGCGCTAAATCAAGCTTCCCTCAGCCCTTCTCCAGCCTGACCCTTACCGAGCGGGCATGCTCCACCAGACCCTCGGCATTGGCCAGGCCTTCGATGGTGGGAGCGAGGCGCTCCAGGCCTTCCTTTTCCAGCTTCTGGATGGAGGTCGCCTTGCAGAAGTGCCTCACATCCAGTCCGGACAGGAGGCTAGGATAGCCAGCGGTAGGAAGCACGTGGTTGGTACCTGTGGCGTAATCACCCGCGGCCACGGGCGAGAAGGGCCCGAGGAAGATGGAGCCGGCGCTATGGATGAGCCCGAGGGTTCCCAACGGGTCCCTGGTCTGTACCGACAGGTGCTCGGGGGCGATGCGGTCGCTCACCGCTGCCGCCTCCTCCAGGTCACGGACGATCACGTATCCCGCGTTTCGCAGCGACTGTTGCACGATGTCCTTGCGCGGCGAGATGAATGCCCCCCGCTCCACCTCGTGCCCCACCTTCTCAGCCAAAGCCATGCTGGTGGTTACCAAAAGGCAGGCCGAGCTCGGATCGTGTTCCGCCTGGGCCAGGATGTCTGCGGCCACGAACCGGGGGTCGGCGCCCTCATCGGCGATCACCAGCACCTCGCTGGGCCCCGCGGGGAAATCTATCTCCACCTGGTCGCGCAGCTGGAGCTTGGCCTCGGTGACGAAGATGTTACCGGGCCCGACCACCTTGCCGACCTTCCTGATGGTCGGCGTTCCCCACGCCATGGCAGCGACCGCCTGCGCCCCTCCCAACTGGTAGACCTCGTCGGCACCAGCAATGTCCAGTGCCACCAAAGTCAATGGATTCACCGATGGGGGGGTGCAGACCACGATCTCCTCCACCCCCGCCACCTTGGCAGGAATGACGCACATGAGGGCGGTCGATGGGTAGGCGGCCCTGCCCCCGGGCACGTAGGCGCCGATGCGGTGCATGGGGAGGAGCCTAACCCCTAGGACGATCCCCGGCTCCACCTCGGTGATCCAGTTCTGCGCATCCAGCTGCATCTTGTGGAAGCGCTCGATGTTCCCAGCAGCCTTTCGCAGCTCTTTGATGAGGGGGGGATCGACCATTTCGTACGCGGCCTCGACCTCCTCCTCCGAGATCCGGAGGGAGGACAATCTGACCTTGTCGAACCGCTCGGTCAGCTCGAAGAGGGCGTCATCACCTTGGGTCCTGACCATCTCAATGATATCTTTGACCGAGGACTGGACATTCCTTAGTTCTCCCCTGCGCTTGTCCACCCAGCTATTCACATCGATGGGCCGCCACATCCTTCGGAAATCTCCCACCGATGCTTTATGCTTGCTGGTGGCCTCGTCAAGCCGTGTCAGAACCTATTTCAATGGCCCCGCTCCTTCACCCCTCATGCCCAAGCAAGTGAACTGTTCGCACAT
>Ga0209254_10005685_pt1 | contig 11461 bp, 12 predicted proteins | sample FrelakmetDIP11DI_FD_187148 | JGI IMG/M metagenome (GOLD analysis project Ga0209254, IMG submission 187148) | Freshwater lake sediment microbial communities from the University of Notre Dame, USA, for methane emissions studies - DIP11 DI (SPAdes)... | ecosystem: Environmental > Aquatic >... | reverse complement strand
GTCGGTGATCGTCGCGCGCAACGCGGCGGGCGCGACGACGACCTGGCCCGTCGCCGAGAACCGCCACCGGGTCGGCATCCTCGACGTGTCCATCGTGCCGGCGCGCGTGGATGCGGCGCTCGCGGAGCGTGCCCGCGGGATCGCAACCAGCGTCGCCAGGGCGCTCGACTACCGCGGCGTGCTGTGCGTCGAGATGTTCGTCACGCGCCAGGGGGCGCTGCTGGTCAACGAGCTGGCGCCGCGGCCGCACAACAGCGGCCACTACACGATCGATGCCTGCGTGACGTCGCAGTTCGAGCAGCAGGCGCGCGTGATGGCCGGGCTTCCCCTCGGCGACACGCGGCAGCACGAGCCGGCCGTGATGGTCAACCTGCTCGGCGACGCCTGGTTCGACGGCTCGTCCACGGCGCCGCGCGAGCCGAACTGGACGGCGGTGCTGAAGCACCCGCAGGCGAAGCTGCACCTGTACGGCAAGGCCGAGCCGCGGCGCGGGCGCAAGATGGGGCACGTCACGTGCCTCGCCCCCACCCTCGGCGAGGCGCTGAGCGTGGCCGCCGCGATCAAGCGCGACCTTCGCATTCCCGGCGCCGGCGAGCTCGAATGAGCGGCGTGCTGTGCGGTGTGCGCGTGCTCGACCTCACGCGCCTGCTGCCGGGGCCCGTGTGCACGCTCTACCTCGCCGACCTCGGCGCCGACGTGATCAAGGTCGAGGACACCGGCGCGGGCGACTACGCGCGCACGCTCGGCGCCCCGCCGGGACAGGTCAGCGCGTTCTACCGCGCGGTGAACCGCGGCAAGCGCTCGCTGGCGATCGACCTCAAGGACGCGGACGGCCGCGAGGCGTTCCTCGCGTTGGTACGCACGGCCGACGTCGTCGTCGAGAGCTTCCGCCCCGGCGTGATGGCCGCGCTGCGCCTCGATTACGCGACGCTTTCCGCCGCGAACCCGCGCATCGTCTGCGCGTCGATCAGCGGCTATGGGCAGGACGGCCCGCGCGCGCGCAAGGCCGGGCACGACATCAACTACCTCGGCTACGCCGGCGTGCTGGACCAGACCGGTACGGCCGGCGGCCCGCCTGCGCTGTGCAACCTGCAAATTGCCGACCTGCTCGGCGGCGGCGCCAGCGCGGCGATCGCGATCCTCGCGTTGCTGGTGGGCGCGCAGCGCAGCGGACGGGGCGCGTACGTCGACGTCGCGATGGCCGACGCGTCGCTCGCGCACAACATCTTCGCGCTGCACGCGCTAGAGCAGCACGGCCGCACGCTGCCGCGCGGCGAGGACCTGCTCACCGGTGGCGTGCCGTGCTACGGCGTCTACGGTACGGCCGACGGCCGCTGGCTTGCGGTGGGCGCGCTGGAGGAGAAGTTCTGGCGCGCGCTGTGCGCGGCGATAGGCCGGCAAGACCTCGTGCCACACGGGCTTGCGTCCGGCACCGAGGGCGCCCGCGTGCGCCGCGAGCTTCAAGCGGTGTTCGGCGCGCGCACGCTCGCCGAGTGGACGCGCGTGTTCGACGCGGTCGACTGCTGCGTGACGCCGGTCCTGACACTCGACGAGGCGCTCTCCGACGCGCAGTTCGTCGCCCGCGGCATGATCGTCGAGGTCGACGGGATGCGCCAGTACGCCCCGCCGTTTCGCATCGGGGAAGCGCCATTCGCCTCCGGCAGCGCGGCCCCGGCGCAAGGCGCGGACAGCGTCGCGGTCCTGCGCGAGGCGGGCCTCGACGAGGCCGCGATCGACGCGCTGATCGCGCGCGGCACCGTCGCGGTCAGGCCGTCCTGATCACCGTGATGCGCCCGGCCCCGCTCGCGGGCAGCCCCACCTCGCCGGGGTGGCCGAGGATCTGGCGCACGCCGGCGGTGGATTCGGGTGCATGGCCCAGGTCCCTCGGTCAACGCGCGCTGCCGACGACGCGCGTCTTCGTCTTCGCGGGCGCCGCTGTACGCTGCGTGCCCTCCGGCAGCGCTGCCACGCGGTCGAACTCGGGATCGTCGAAGCGGCAGCCGGCGAGCGCGTAGTCGCGCGCCATCTCCATCGCGTCGGCCCCGAAGAACAGCGTCTCGCCGATCGCGAGCGTGGGCACGCCGAATACGCCGCGCGCGAGCGCCTCGTCGGTGTTGCGCCGCAGCCGCTCCTTGACGTCCGGGTCGGCGATGCGCTCCGCCGCGTCGGGCAGGCCGAGGTCGTGCGCCAGCTCGGCCCACTCAATCGGCAGGTCCGGCAGGCGCCCGTCGCGCCACACGAATCGGAAGATGCGCTGCACGGCTTCGGGCCGGCAGTCGCACGCAATTGCCAGGCGCAGGAGCGCCAGCGGGTTGAACGGATGCTCGTGGGGAAAGCGCACCGGGATGCCCCAACGGCGGGCCTGCCAGACGACGAAGCGGTAGGTGAAGGTGCGCTTGGCGGCGATCTCCGCCGGGCCTTTCTGCCCGTTCGCGTCGAGCAGCGCGGCGAACAGGACAGGCTTGTAGCGGACGCGGATCGTCGGGGCGAGCAGCGACAGACGCTCGCTCGCCAGGTAGGCGAACGGCGAGATGAAGTCGAAGTACCAGTCAGCCGCGACCATCGCCCGCCGCCCTGACGCTGCCGCGGCGGGTGGACGCCGCCGCGAGTACCGCACGCTTCGTGTCGTCATCCATCACCGACCACGCCGCGATTTCGTCGAGCGTGCGCAGGCACCCGGTGCAAAGTCCGCTCGCCGCGTCCATCGCGCACACGCTGACGCATGGCGAGGGCACCGCGCCGCCCGCGGTTACCGGCTTGTGCTCGCCGCTCATGTTGCAGCGCCCCTCACCCCCGGCCCCTCTCCCCGCTGACGCGGGAGAGTAGGGTCAGACTCGACTTGCTCCTGCCGAGGTTCGCACTCACGGCGCCGTGGCAGCAAGTCGAGTCTGACCCTAATCTTCAGGTGGGAGAGGGGCTGGGGGTGAGCGCTCGTCATGCGGCGACGCCCTCCTTCGCATCGAGCGCGCGCGCCACGCGCGAGTGCGTGGGCCGCCCAAGGTGCCCGGAGATGTAGCGCCCCGCCGCACGCAGCCTGGCCAGGTCTACGCCGGTCTCGATGCCGAGACCGTGCAGCAGGTAGACGACGTCCTCGGTGGCGACGTTGCCGGTGGCGCCCTTCGCGTACGGGCAGCCGCCCAGCCCCGCCACGCTTGCGTCGAACGTCGCCACGCCCATCTCGAGGCAGGCGTAGATGTTGGCGAGCGCCTGGCCGTAGGTGTCGTGAAAGTGCCCGCTGACCTCGTCGAGCGGGAACGCGCCGAGCGCCGCCTCCATCGCGCGTTTCGACGCGATCGGCGTGCCCACGCCGATCGTGTCGGCCACGCCGCAGTGCTGCACGCCAATGTCGAGCAGGCGCCGCGCGACCTCGCCGACCGCCGCGGGCCGCACCTCGCCCTGGTAGGGACAGCCGAGCGCCACCGAGATCGCGCCGCGCACGCGCATGCCGGCGTCGAGTGCTGCACGCACCACCGGGCGGAAGCGCTCGATCGACTCCGCGACCGAGCAGTTGATGTTCCGCTGCGAGAACGCCTCGCTCGCCGCCGCAAACACGACGACCTCGTCGGCCTTCGCTGCCAGCGCGCCTTCGAAGCCCTTCAGGTTGGGCACCAGCACCGAATAGGCCACGCCGGCCCTGCGGCGGATGCGCGCCATCACCTCCGCCGCGTCGGCCATCTGCGGCACCCACTTCGGCGACACGAACGACGTCGCCTCGACACCGGGCAGCCCCGCGTCGGCGAGCATCTCGATCAGCGCCACCTTCACGTCGGCGGGAACGACGCCCTTCTCGTTCTGCAACCCGTCGCGGGGGCCGACGTCGACGAGGCGCACGCGCGCCGGCAGCGCGGGTGAAGGGGCCAAGTCAGTAGCCTCGCGCGCGGTCGACCACGCCGTCGACGCGCTCGCCGCGCGCGTGCGCCGCGATGCGTGCGGCCACCTGCGCCACCGAGTCGTCGATCAGCGTCGCGGCCGAGACGTGGGGGGTGATCACGATCCGCGGATGATGCCAGAACGGGTGGCCCGCGGGCAGCGGCTCCTCGGCGAAGACGTCGAGCGTCGCCGAGCCGAGGTGCCCGTCGTCCAACGCCGCCAGCAGGTCGGTCTCGACAACGAGTTCGCCGCGCGAGACGTTGACGACGTGCGCACCACGCGGCAGCCGGCGCAGTACGTCGGCGCCGACGAGCCCCCGCGTCGCCGGCGTGCTTGGCAGCATGCAAACCAGCACGTTGCTCGCCGCCAGCAGCGCGTGCAGCCCTTCGGCCTCCGCGTACATCGCCACCCCCGGCACGTCGCGCGGCGTGCGCGCCCACCCGCGCAGCGGAAAGCCGAAGGGCGCGAGTGCGGCGGCGACGGCGGACCCGAGCACGCCCATGCCGAGCAGGCCGACGCCGAACGCGCGCTTGTCCAGGCGCCGCCGTGGCCGCCACACCCGCTCGCGCTGCTGCTGCGCGTACTCGCGCTGCTCGCGGAACGCCGCGAGCACGGCGAGCGTCACGTACTCGGCCATCTGCGCGGCCATGCCGGCGTCGGTGAGGCGCAGGACAGGCACGCCGGCGGGCAGCGTCGGCACCGCGAGCAACGCGTCCACGCCCGCGCCGAGGTTCGCGATCGCGCGCGTCACCTTCACGCGCTCGAAGCACTCGGGAGGCGGCTTCCACACCAGCGCGTAGTCGACCTCGGCGGGCGCGTCCGGCCATACGTGCAACCTGGCGTCCGGCAATGCCGCGGCGAAGGCATCGCGCCACGCCTGGGCCTGCGAGGCGGTGGCGAGCAGCAGCCGCATCAGGGTGTTTCCGGCGGATCCTCGAGGTCGACCAGGTCCGCGCCCTCGGCCACCTTGTCGCCCACGCCGTAGTTGACCGCGGCGACGATGCCGGCGGCGGGAGCCGTGATCGTGTGCTCCATCTTCATCGCCTCGACGACGATCAGCGGCGCCCCCTTGGCGACACGGTCGCCCGGCCGCACCAGCACCGCGACGATCGAGCCCGACATCGGCGCCATGAGGTGCCCGGCGTGCGCCTCCACCTCACCGGCGTGGGCCAGCGGATCGACGAGGCGCAGGCGGCGGCGTGAGCCCCGCGTGTACACGTGCCGCTCCTCGCCCAGCGCGACCACGCTCGCGCGCACGCGCGCGCCATCGCCCACGAGAATCAGCGCGCCGTCGGCCGCTCGCGTCGCCTCGATGTCGATCGTGCGCTCGGACAGGCCAAGGCGCAGCACGCCGCCTTCATCGCGCACGGTGACGCCGTGCTCGGCCACGCCATCGGCGAAGCGCAGCGCGTAACCGCGCGCGCCGTATCCCGGCGACCAGCCGTCGAGCGCATCCCATGGCGAATGCGGATCGGTCGAGGCGAGTGCGCGTGTCACGCTTGTTTCGCGCAGTGCCAGGGCCTCGGCCGCCGCAGCCGCCACCAGCACGGCGTCCGGGATCGGCTCGGGCGGGGGGAACAGTTCTTCGCGGTGCCGCTCGATGAGCCCGGTGTCGAGCCTCGCGCCGGCGAACGCGTCGTGCGCGAGCACGCGCCCGAGGAACGCGGCGTTCGTGGTCACGCCCGCGATTTCGCACTCGGAGAGCGCCCCGATCAGGCGCGCGCGGGCCTCCTCGCGGTCCTCGCCCCACGCGATCACCTTGGCGAGCATCGGGTCGTAGTGCGGGCTCACCTCGTCGCCGGCGCGATAGCCGCTGTCGACGCGCACGCCCTGCCGTTCGGCGGGCATGCGCCAGTGCGCGAGCCGGCCGATCGACGGCAGGAAGCCGCGGTCGGCGTCCTCGGCGTACAGCCGCGCCTCGATCGCATGGCCGGACAGGACGATGGCGTCCTGCGCCAGCGGCAGCTTCTCGCCCGCGGCTACGCGCAGCTGCCACTCCACGAGGTCGAGCCCGGTCACCATCTCGGTCACCGGGTGCTCGACCTGCAGCCGCGTGTTCATCTCCATGAAGTAGAAGCGGCCGTCCTGCTCGGCGATGAATTCGACGGTGCCGGCGCCGACGTAGCCGATGGCGCGCGCCGCGGCGACCGCAGCCTCGCCCATCGCGCGCCGGCGCTCGCCCGTCATGCCGGGCGCGGGCGCCTCCTCGAGCACCTTCTGATGGCGGCGCTGCACCGAGCAGTCGCGCTCGTTCAGGTGCACGACGTTGCCGTGCGCGTCGGCGAACACCTGGATCTCGACGTGCCGTGGCGAGTCGAGGTAGCGCTCGAGCAGCACGCGCTCGTCGCCGAAGCCTGCCTTCGCCTCGCGCCGGGCCGAGGCGAGCGCCGCGGCGAACTCGCCTTCCGCGCGCACGATCTTCATGCCCTTGCCGCCGCCGCCCGCCGTCGCCTTGATCAGCACCGGGTAGCCGACCTTCGCCGCTTCGCGCGCGAGCAGCGCCGCATCCTGGTCGTCGCCGTGGTAGCCGGGCACCAGCGGCACGCCCGCCTTGCCCATGATCGCCTTCGCCGCGGACTTCGAGCCCATCGCGGCGATCGCGGAGGGGGGCGGGCCGATGAACGCGATGCCCGCGTGCGCGCAGCCCTGCGCGAAGTCCGCATTCTCGGACAGGAAGCCGTAACCGGGGTGGATTGCCTGTGCGCCGCAGGAGCGCGCCACGGCAATCACGCGCGCACCGTCGAGGTAGCTCTCGCGCGGCGCCGGCGGCCCGAGCCGGTACGCCTCGTCGCAGCATTCGACGTGCAGCGCGCGCGCGTCGGAGTCCGAATAGACGGCAACCGTGCGCACGCCGAGGCGCCGCGCCGTGCGCGCGATGCGCACCGCGATCTCGCCGCGATTGGCGATCAGGATCTTGTCGAACATCAGCCCTTCCCCGCCACGAGGAGGTCCCAGGCCAGCAGCGCCCACAGCGCGACGACCAGCCAGAAGCCGGTGACGAACGCGAGGAAGCGGTGTTTCACGCGATTGGTCGTGCAGTGGATCGCGCTGTGCACGACGCGCGAGGCGACAAAGGCCCAGGCCAGCGCGAGGTAGGCAGGCGAGGCGAGCTGCGCGGCGTAGGCGACGAGCACGCCGGCGTAGAACAGCACCGGCAGCTCGAACTGGTTGCGGAAGTTGTCGGAGGCGCGCGTGTCCTCGAGCGTGGCCGCCATTCCGGCCGAGCTGGCGAGCGACTGCAGGCGCACGCCCTTGCGACGGATCTCGGCCACGCGCCGCCGGTACATCAGCGTGCCGACAACGAACGTCAGCAACGCCAGGGCAAGCAGCGGGTAAAGCAGCCACCTGCCCTCGATGGCATTCATGTGCCACTCCCCGGCACGCCGTCGCGCGGCTGCGCGCCGAACACGCGCGCAAGGCCGGAGAACGCGCGCGCGAGGAAGCGCCAGAGCTTCGGGATCAGCCAGATCATGCCCAGCACGAACAGGCCGAGCACGAACAGCGCGACGAACGGGTGCTCATACGCGAGCCACAGCACCACGGCCACGGCGAGATCCTCGCCGAACGAGGCGGCCCAGTTGGAGAACGGCTCGGGCGAAGTGTTGATCGCCAGGCGGCTGCCCGACTTCGTGAAGTGGCTGCCGGCCGCAAGCGTGCCGCCAAGGATGGCCGCGGCGAGCGTCGTCGCCCCCGACACGTCGCCGAACACGCTTGCGGCGAGCGCCGCGCCAGCGGGGATGCGCACAAACGTCTGCACGGTGTCCCAGAACGAGTCGAACACCGGGATCTTGTCGGCGATGAACTCGACGACGAACATCCCGAACGAGGCGACGAGCACGTACGGGTGCGCGAGCAGCTTGAGGCCCCCCGGCAGCGGGATCCAGCCGAGGTAGCCGAGCCCGCCGACGATGAACAGCACGGCGTAGAGGCGCAACCCGCTCGCCCAGCCGAGCGCGCCGGCCAGCGCGACGAGGTGCCACGTGTCGAGGCCGGCCGCGTCCATCACCGCTTCTTCTTCGCGCGGAGCGCTGCCGGCACCCACGCCGGCGAGCGCTTGCCGAGGAACGCCGCGACGCCCTCGCGCGCCTCGTCGGAGGCGCGCACGGTCGCGATGCGCTCCGCCGTGTCGGCGATCACCCGCTCGTCGATCGGCCTGTGCGCGATCGCGCGGATCAGCGCCTTCACCGCCTTCTGCGCATGCGGACCGGCGAGCATCAGCTCGCCAAGCAGGTCGTTGACGCGCTCGTCCAGCGCTTCGACCGACGGGGCGAGATCGTGCACGAGCCCGACGCGGTAGGCCTCGGCCGCCTCGAAGCGCTCGCCGGTCAGCATGTAGCGGCGCGCCGCGCGCGCGCCCATCGCCTCGACGACATAGGGGCCGATGGTCGCGGGGATCAGCCCGAGCTTCGCCTCCGAGAGCGCGAACGTCGCCCCGACGGCCGCGACCGCGATGTCGCAGCAGGCGACCAGCCCCACGCCGCCGCCGTAGGCCGGCCCGTGGACGCGCGCGATCGTCGGTTTGGAAAGGCCGGCGAGCGCCTGCAGCAGTTGCGCCAGCGCCTGCGCGTCGGCGACGTTGCGCGCGTAGTCGTAGTTCGCCATGCGGCGCATCCAGTCGAGGTCGGCGCCGGCGCAGAAGCTCGCCCCTGCGCCGAGCAGCACGACCGCGCGCACGTCGGGCGCGGCGTCGATCGCGCACAGCGCCTGCGTCAGCTCGGCGATCAGGCGCTCGTCGAACGCGTTGTGCCTGTCCGGGCGATTGAGCGTGACGAGCGCCACGCCGTTGCGCACGGCCAGCTCGACCGTCGTGAACGTCGGCAGCTGCGGCAGCTCGGGATCGGGCGATCTTTTCTTGGTCATGGTGAAATGGCGCTACATGCGGAACACGCCGAACGTCGTCGGCTCGGGGACTCGGTTGCGCGCGGCGGACAGCGCGAGCGCCAGGACGCGGCGCGTGTCGGCCGGGTCGATGATGCCGTCGTCCCACAAGCGCGCGCTCGCGTAATACGGGTGTCCTTCGCGGTCGTACCGGGCGCGGATCGGCGCCTTGAACGCGGCCTCCTCCTCGGCGCTCCACGTGCCGCCCTTCGCCTCGACGATGTCGCGCCGCACGGTCGCGAGCACCGTGGCCGCCTGCTCGCCGCCCATCACCGAGATGCGCGCGTTCGGCCACATCCACAGGAAGCGCGGCCCGAACGCGCGGCCGCACATGCCGTAGTTGCCGGCGCCGTAGCTGCCGCCGATGATCACCGTGAACTTCGGCACCTTCGCGCAGGAGACGGCCAACACCATCTTGGCGCCGTCCTTGGCGATGCCGCCGGCCTCGTACTTCTGCCCGACCATGAAGCCGGTGACGTTCTGCAGGAACACGAGCGGCGTCGCGCGCTGCACGCACAGCTCGACGAAGTGCGCGCCCTTCTGCGCCGACTCGCCGTAGAGCACGCCGTTGTTGGCGACGACGCCGACCGGGTAGCCGTGGATGCGCGCGAAGCCGGTGACGAGTGTTACGCCGTAGCGCGCCTTGAACTCGTCGAGGTCGCTGTCGTCGACTACGCGCGCGATGACCTCGCGCACGTCGTAGGGCTTGCGGATGTCGGCGTTGATGACGCCGTAGAGCTCCTGCGGGTCGTAGCGCGGCGGTCGCGGCGGCGCGGGTTCCGCCGTCGCAGGCTTGCGCGTCCCGAGGTGTCCGACGATGCGGCGCGCGATCGCCAGCGCGTGGCGGTCGTCCTGCGCGTAGTGGTCGGCCACGCCGGAGACGCGTGTGTGCACGTCGGCGCCGCCCAGCGCCTCGGCGGAGACGATCTCGCCGGTGGCCGCCTTCACCAGCGGCGGTCCGGCGAGGAAGATCGTGCCCTGCTCGCGCACGATGATGGACTCGTCGCACATCGCCGGCACGTAGGCCCCGCCGGCCGTGCACGAGCCCATGACCACGGCGACCTGCGGGATGCGCTCGGCCGACATGATCGCCTGGTTGTAGAAGATGCGCCCGAAGTGATCGCGGTCCGGAAACACGTCGACCTGGTTGGGCAGGTTGGCCCCGCCGGAGTCGACGAGGTAGATGCACGGCAGCGCGTTCTCGCGCGCGATCTCCTGCGCGCGCAGGTGCTTCTTCACCGTCATCGGGAAGTACGTGCCGCCCTTGACCGTGGCGTCGTTGCAGACCACGACGCACTCGCGCCCCGCCACCCGGCCGATGCCGGTGATCACGCCGGCCGAGGCGATGTTGTCGCCGTACATGTCCCAGGCGGCCAGCGGGGAGAGTTCGAGGAACGGGCTGCCCGGGTCGAGCAGCGCGCGTACGCGCTCGCGCGGCAGCAGCTTGTCGCGCGCGACGTGCTTTGCGCGCGCCGCGTCGCCGCCGCCCTGCTCGACGATGGCGAGCTTGGCGGCAAGGTCGGCGACCAGCGCTGCCATGGCCTCGCGGTTGGCCGCGTACGTGGGGTCGCGAAGGTCGAGCGCGGATTCGATGACCGGCATGGCGTCAGGCGGCGGGCCGCGGATGTCCGGGCATGAGCTCGTGGGGCGCGCGCCAGCGCAGCAGCGCGTGGATGCGTTCGAGCCAGGCGGCGATCGCCGGGTGCGAGTCGCGCCAGTGTATCCCGAGTTCGTCCTCCCAGAACAGGTAGCCACATAGCGACAGATCGGCGATCGTCGACCGCTCGCCCGCGACGAACGCGCGTTCCCGCGGGTGCATGTCGAGGACGTCCCACGCGGCTTGCGCGCGCTTGCCGAACGCGGCGACGACCGCCGGGTCGGGTGTGGGCGCGAATGTGCGCAGGAAGCGGTACGTGGCCGTGCAGCTCGTCAGCTTGTGGTTGCCGCGGAACAGCCAGCGCAGCACGTACTCGCTCACGCGTTCGCCTTCGGCTTCGCCAGCGGCGACCAGATCTCGAGAAGCCTGCCGGAGGCGTCGCGCAGGTGGGCCACCCTCTGGTACCACGCCGGCAGGTCGTGCGGCGGCTTCATCAGCAGGATGCCCAGCGCGGCGAGCCGCGCCGCCTCCTCGTCGACGCTGCGCACGCGCAGGGCGAGCACGAAGTCGTTGCCGCCGCGCGTGCCGCACGCCTGCCCGAGCACCTCCGACATGAGGTCACGGCGGTAGAACGCGAGGCGCACGGCGCCGGCGTCGAGCTCGGCGTAGATGCCGGGCACGTCGACCACCTGCCTCAGCAGCATCACGTCGCGGTAGAACGCCACGTCGCGGGCGAGGTCGTCGACCAGGAAGCGGACGTGAGTGATCACGCGTTCTCCTCGGGATCGTGGCGCGGCCGCAGCAGCAGCGTGGCGTGGCCGGTGACGTAGACGATGCCGTCGTCGTCGATGGCGCGGCCGTCGAGCGTGACGACCTCGCCGGCGAGCGAGGCCTTCGGCTTGCGCGCGGTGACGTCCCACACGAGGTCGAGCGTGATGCCGGCGGGAACCGCGCGGACGAAGCGGAAGCTGCAGCCAAGGCCCAGCGGCTGACAGCTGCGCGAGTAGTGCGTGGCGGTGAGCGCCAACAGGCGCGCCGTCGCGTGCGTCCCGCTGGCGATGATCGTGCGAAACGGGCTGCGCGCGGCGTAGGCGGCGTCGTGGTGCAGCGGATTGT
>Ga0209254_10005684_pt1 | contig 11462 bp, 10 predicted proteins | sample FrelakmetDIP11DI_FD_187148 | JGI IMG/M metagenome (GOLD analysis project Ga0209254, IMG submission 187148) | Freshwater lake sediment microbial communities from the University of Notre Dame, USA, for methane emissions studies - DIP11 DI (SPAdes)... | ecosystem: Environmental > Aquatic >... | reverse complement strand
GCCAGTTGCCTTCCTCCAGCGGCTCGTCGCCGCCGTTCAGGGCCAGGTAGACCAGCGTGCAGCCGATGCAGGAGCCATCGACATAGATATTGTCCTGGAAGTAGCCGGAGTAGGTGCCGCCGCTCGTGTTGGCGTAGACGCCCGGGCCGGTGCCGTTGTTAAACGCATATACACTCGCCCAATTGGTGCCCGACGTGGTGGCGTACGCCCGAATGCCGTCGCCGCTGTTACTGTTTTCGACGCGGAGGCCGTAGGAGGCATTGTCGGCGAGATATTCGGCACCGTTGGCGGCGCGCACCCTGAATTGGTTAATCACGGTGGACGCCAAGTCGGCGCCCGTGGCGTCGGCCCAGACGAAACTGCCGGTGTGAAGAGCTTTGGCTTGGCGTCCTGCGGCCAGGCTATAGTCTCCGCTTGCCTCGTTGTCCTGTCCTCCGGGAATGGTGGCATATTCGCCGGAAGCCACGTTCGACGCCCCACCGCCGACGGTGGCATAGTTGCCCTGCACCTCGTTGCGCCCTCCTTCGTGCCCTCCTCCGCCGACCGTCGCGCCGACGATGCTGGGGGATGCATAGTTCCATGAGTAGCCGCCCAGGACATTGGCGCTGGTGTCGTTCTGGACTGTGTTCATGCCCGGCAGGGCCAACGCATACGGAGCCGGAGTCAGGGGTTGGAGCGGCGTCAGCCCGGTGTAGCTGCCACTGCTGGCGCCCGGCCGCACGCTGATGCGCAGGTACCGCGCCTCGCCGTTTAGGTAAAAGTACACGTCGCCGTACATACCGTCAGTCAGGTCCACCGGCACGGTGAACAGCCCGTTCGCCACCTGGGCGTTGTCGACCGACAGGGCATTGGCCACCCACTGCGTCCCGCCCAGGTCGGCGTACAACGAAAAGCCAAAATCGTAGGGACCATTGGCCGGGACGCCGCCGTCGGTCAGATAGCCCTGGTAGGTAAAGGCGTTACCGGCCAGCGCCGTGATCCCGGCGCTGCCCGGCGCTGCTGCCACCTCGTAGCCCTGCCCCCCGCCGGGCAGCGGGCCGGCGCCTATCATCTGCGATGCTCCCCCGCCCATGACCATGATCAGAGCCAACACCATTGCAACGAACACTCCTTTCCCTTTCATCATTACCCTCCTTGGTTAGAATTGAGCACACCACCGGCCGGGACCCGAGAGCCGCCGGCAGGCCTGCTGCGCAGTATACCTCACAGCAAGCCAAAAGGCAAGGCCGTGTGTCCCCGCCCGGCGGGTAGTGGCATAAGAAATCTGATTGACAAAAACATCTCCTGGTGATACAATCTCGGCAAGCACAGGCACGGCGCAGGAGGAAAGCGATGTCCAAGCGACACGAAGCAGGCCCTGGTCACGGCAAGAGGATCGTGATAACGGAAGACGGCCCATACGTTGTTTACGGGGGTGTTCCGTTGGTGTACAAGATCCAGATCGTATCCGAGTATGGCGAGCCACTCACCTGGAAAACAGGAGAGGTGATCGCCACTCCCGAAACATACGAGCTTTGCCGCTGCGGCCATTCCAGCTTCAAGCCGTTCTGCGATGTGACGCATTCCATGGTTGACTTTGACGGTACCGAGTCGGCCGACACCCGGCCGACGGCAGAGCGCCAGGTCACTTTTCCAGGTGGCACCAACATCGTCGTCAGACGCGACTATTCTATCTGCTCCGAAGCAGGCTTTTGCGCCAACCGGAGAACCTGCATCGAGGAGATGGTCGCTCACACCGACGACACCGAGGTCCGGGCCCTGGTCATGGCCATGATCGAGCGCTGCCCGTCCGGCTCCTATGTTTATGCCATCCAAGAGGGTGAGGAGGATATCGAGCCTGATTTTCCCCAGGAGATCGCCGTGACCATCGAGTTCACCTCGGACGGCCCCATCGATGGCCCGCTGTGGGTAACCGGCTGCATCCCCATCGAGCGGGCCGATGGCCAGCCTCTCGAGACGCGCAGCCGGGTTACCCTGTGCCGCTGCGGGCAATCGAAAAACAAGCCGCTGTGCGACGGTACCCATCGTCCGGTGGATGTGGGCGAGCACGACACACAGCCTTGATGGACAAGGCCTGATATGTGTGGCCAACAAGCAGGCCGGTTCGAGGTGGTGGTGGAGGAAGGCTCTCCCCACGGTGGCCTCTATGAGCTGGAGCAGACGACCTACTACAAAGTCGTTGACAGGCATTCGCGACAGGTCCTCATAACCTTCGAGGGTCAAATGGAAGCGAGCCTGAGCACAACCACTGGGATGTGGGATGACTACCGTCTCTCTGGGGTGTGCGAGGTCAGCATTGCGCCAGACGGACAGTCGGTCATCGTCAAGTACTGTGATGGCCATGAGGAGACGATGTCTCTGCCGCTGGAGAAAAGCTCCTAAACTTGCAGGAAAGGAAGGTGCTGTGTACACATACCCGCTTAAGTTCGCAATCGGAGAGACAGATTTTGTATCTGCGATCAAAGTCACCGGCCCCAAAAAGCAGCCGATCATGTATAGCCGGGGGGCGGACGATGACCTGCCGGAAGGTGTCGCGCCCTATAGCACAGTGGTCGGCCCCAAGCAGCCAGAGCCGGTGTGCGACGCTCAGCTCGAGGAGTTTGGCGACAAGCCGCGGTTTGTTCTGGCCGCGCCGGGCGGGGCGCGGATGGGGACCGTGGTGAAGGAAGCGAAGGGGTGGTGGAGCGTCTCGGACGCGGGTGGCGAAGCAGTGGCGCACATCCGCGAGCGGAATAGCTGGCGGATGTCAGGGTGGTATACGACCCTCACTTCTCCCACCGACCTGGTCAACCAATTACTGATCTTAACCTTTCCGGTTCGCTACGACGTGGAGCTCAGAGGGCAGCGGGTTCTGCGGCTCCGCGAGACGGACGAGCTGGTGGCCGATACGGGCTATGTCTTGAAGAAAACCGGCGATTTCACGGACGCGGAGGAGCAGTTGCTGCTGGCCAGCCTGATGGTGGTCTTTTGGCTGCGGTGAGATAGGGGGTGTTACGATGGCGCTGATGACGAGGGACGACTATGTTGCCAGCCTGCGCAGTCTGAAACGGCGGGTGTTTATCATGGGCGAGGAGGTGGACAACCCGGTCGACCACCCGCTGGTCCGGCCGTCGCTCAACGCCTGCGCCATGACCTATGAGCTGGCCCGCCAGCCCGAGCATGCCGGGCTGATGCTGGTCACCTCCAACCTGACCGGCCAGCCCGCCAACCGCTTCACCCACCGGCATCAGAGCGCAGCAGACCTGGTGGCCAAGGTCAAGATGCAGCGCCTGCTGGGGCAGGCAACCGGCTGCTGTTTCCAGCGCTGTGTGGGCATGGACGCGTTCAACGCCCTGGATTCGGTCACCTACGAGATGGACCAGACCCTGGGGACGGGCTATCATGCCAGGTTTCGCCGCTACCTGCGGCAGGTGCAGGAGCGCGACCTGGTGGTGGACGGGGCGATGACCGATCCCAAGGGCGACCGGCGGCTGAGCCCTTCGCAGCAGGCCGACCCGGATCTCTTTGTGCACATCGTCGATAGGAGCTCGGACGGCGTCGTGGTGCGCGGCGCCAAGCTGCACCAGACGGGGGCGCTGAACTCGCACGAGATCATCCTCATGCCCACCCAGGCGCTGGCAGAGCAGGATCAGGAGTATGCCGTCGCCTGTGCCGTCCCTGCCGACGCCCCGGGCATTGTCATGATCTATGGCCGGCAGCCGTCGGACACGCGCAAGCTGGAAGGGAGCCGGCTCGACGTGGGCAACCGCGAGTTCGGCGGGCACGAGGCGGTGATCGTCCTGGACGATGTCTTTGTCCCCTGGGAACGGGTGTTCATGGCCGGCGAATACGGCTTCAGCCGGCTGCTCGTCGAGCGTTTTGCCGGCTATCATCGCCAGAGCTACGGCGGCTGCAAGGTGGGTGTTGGCGACGTGCTGATCGGCGCGGCCCAGTCGCTGGCCCGTTACCAGGGCACCGACCAGGCCTCGCACGTCAAGGACAAGATCGTGGAGATGATCCACCTCAACGAGACGATCTATGCCTGCGGCATCGCCTGCTCGGCGGAAGGCAAGGCGACTGCCTCGGGCACCTACCTGATCGACCCGCTGCTGGCGAACGTGTGCAAGCTCAACGTGACCCGCTTCCCGTACGAGATCGCGCGGCTGGCCCAGGATATCGCCGGCGGCCTGCTCGTCACGCTGCCCTCGGAGAAAGACCTGGCCAATCCCGAGGTGGGACCCTATCTGGTCAAGTATCTGCACAGCGTGGACCGCTATCCCACCGAGGATCGCTGCCGGATGCTGCGCCTGGCCGAGAACCTCACCCTGGGGCCAGGGGCGGCGGCCTATCTGACCGAGTCGATGCACGGCGCCGGATCGCCGCAGGCGCAGCGGATCATGCTCGCCCGGCTGGCCGGTCTGGAAGAAAAGATGCGGCTGGCCAGAAAGCTGGCGGGCATCGAGGAGCAAGAGGCGTGAGCAAGACAATCCGCCGCGCGTTCTCCGGGGAGGCGGACATGCCTGCCATGGCGGCGCTCGTCCACAGGCGCCCTGCCGACAACCCTCACGTGGCCGACCTGCCCTGGCGTCTCAGCTCATGGGCTTTGGACTATCCCGACAATGTAGGGCTGTGGGTTGATGCGAGCGGGCAGCTCCTCGCCTGGACAGTGCTGCAGACCCCATTCTGGACGATCGATTATGCGTTCCATCCTGACGCCGACAAGGGGCTTCACCGGCAGATCCTGACCTGGGCCGATGATCGCGCCCGCCGGACCCTTGGCACTGCCAGTGGGCATCCAAGCTGGTATGTGAACGTCTTTGCCGGCGAGACAGATCGGATCCGCGACCTGGAGCAGGCCGGCTTCGCCTCGCAGGCCAACATCGGCGAGGATTCCTGGTCAAAGGTGCTGATGCGGCGCCCGGCTGAGACGCCGGTGGCCGACTATGCTCTGCCGGCAGGGGTGACCATCCGCCCTCTGGCAGGGGAGGGCGAGGTCAGCGCCTATGTCGACCTGCAGCGGGCCGTGTTCGAGACGGAGAACATGACGGTGGGGTGGCGCAGCCGCACTTTGTGCCAGCCGCAGTATATCGCCGACCTGGACCTGGTGGCCGTAGCCCCGGACGGCAGTCTTGTCGCGTTCTGCATCTGTTGGCTCGACAAGGACACCGACCCGATCAGCGGTCAGGTCGAACCGTTGGGCGTACACCCCAACTGGCGCAAGTCGGGCCTGGGCCGGGCCATCCTGTCGGAAGGCTTGAGGCGGTTGCGGCTTCTTGGGGTGAGCCAGATATCTGTCGAAACGGACAACTTTCGCGGCGCGGCCCTCGATCTGTACGAGTCGGCCGGCTTTCGGGTAGTACGGGACATCCTGGTCTACCGCAAAGACCATGGGGATGCGTAGGCTCTAGTCCATGTGTTCCCCTGTTAACGGCACAAATAGTACCCCGGTGACGTTGCGCTTCTTGATCTCTTGGCCCTGCCTGGTGATCTGCCACAGCGTCTGGTAGCCTCCGGGCGGGCCGACGGGGATGACCAGTGAGCCACCCTCGGCCAACTGCTGCACGAGCGGTTGGGGGATATGGTCGGGGGCGCAGGTGACGATGATGGCGTCGTAAGGGGCGTGCTCCTCCCAGCCATAGTAACCGTCGGCGTACAGGACGTGGACATTGTTGTAGCCCAGCCGCTCCAGGCGTTCCTTCGCCTCTGTAGCCAGCGGCTCAACGATCTCGACGGTATACACGTCCGCGACGATCTCCGAAAGGATGGCCGCCTGGTAGCCCGAGCCGGTGCCGATCTCCAGGACGCGGTCGGTCTCTTTCAGGTCGAGAAGCTCGGTCATAAGGGCGACGATGTAGGGCTGGGAGATGGTCTGTCCGTGACCGATCGGCAGAGGATGGTCGGCGTAGGCCTGGTCGACATAATCATCGGGGACGAACTCGTGGCGCAGCACATGCTCCATGGCGCGCAGCACGCGCGGATCCGTGACACCCCGGTCGCGGATTTGGTATTTGACCATGTCCATTCTTTCCTCCAACCGGTCGTCGCTTTCGACGGTATGCGTGGAATCGGGAGCCGCTGGCGTCGTCATGCCGGTCGGGCCGGCTGGCCTGGTCAGCAAAACGACGGCAGTCAGAACACCCAGCACGACGAGGACGGATAGAACAACGGCGAATGCCTGCCGCTTGCCGGTCATGACAGCACCCTCCGCACCTCTTGGAGCAGGTCGCCGACAGTAAAGGGCCGCAGCAGTGTTCGGGTTGATGGCGGGTCCGCCTGGCCCGGTGTGGCGCGATCCAGCGCCCCGCCGCACAGGATCAGGGGAGCCCGGCCGGTCAGTTGCGACAGGTCGTTGAGCTGCGAGCCGGTGACCTCTTGCCCTGCCAGGTCGAGCACCGTCAGCCGAGGCGGCTCACCGCCCCGGAGCAGGTAGGCCAGGGCGGTTTCGAGCGCAGGCAGGGCCAACACCGAGTACCCCTCCTCCAGGAGCTGAGCGTAGACCAGCCGCCGGAACTGCCGGTCGGCCGCGATCAGCAGAATATCCTCCACGCCCCTATTGTAGCACGTTCTTGTCGAGAATTCAAGACCTGTCAGGTTTTCACATAGGCCCCGTCGGGGGACTGAACCTGACAGGGCTTCTGTTTCCTACAGCTCTTCGATCCGGGAACGGATCTGGCCTAGCCCGCTGCTGATCTGGGTCAGCTCGGCTTCGACGCGGCCGAGCTTCTGTTGCTCGGAGCGGACAAAGCGCGTGTATGGCGCGATCGCCTCGCGCAGCCGCTGCACACTGCGGTTGAGCTCCCGTTCGAACGCTTCCGTCATCGAGCTCATGAGCTGCTCGCGCAGCGCTTCCAGCTTGGCCTGCAGATCGGCCTTGGCCCGGCGCCGTTTGGTGGGGATGATCAGCAGCCCGACGACGGCCAGCGTGCTGGCGGCCAGCAACCCGGTAAAGTCGGCCAGGGCAGTGTGGAGGATCAGGATCAACATCGCGCCCAGGCCGACGGCGCCCACCTCGACCAGGGCGGCGCCGGCCACGGCGTCGCGCACGCCATCGGCCAGTTGGCGGGCCTCGGCCTGCCGGTCGTAGGACATGACCACATCCTGGGCTGCGCGCCCGACCGAATCGAGGAGCGCCCGGCGGTTATACTCAAAGGGGCCGCCGACCTGGCCGATGATCTTGTCGTCGCCGCGCAGGTCGCGCGCATCGGCCTCGGCCTGGAGCCTGGCCCGGTGGCGATCCAGGTACTCCAGGGTGGCCTGCCACTGGCGCAGGTCCTTTTCGACCAGCCAGTCGATCAGGTTCTGCACGTCGCGCTCGATCTCCTGCGGGGTGTCGGCCACCACCTGCCGCTCAAACTCGCCGCGGATCCGTTGGGTGTTGATCAGGTCCAGGACGCGGGCCACACGCACCGTTTCGTCAAAGTAAGCCATGCCCCGGTTGTTCATCGCCAGCAGCACGTTTTCGACGTCGGCCAGCCGGTAACGAAAGTCGCGCTGCATGTCCTGGCGATAGATGTCGAGCTGGCTCTCGATGTTGTCGATGGCGGCCACATCCTTGGTCAGGAGATCGAGCCGGCCGCGGGCCAGGTCCAGGTAGCGCCCGGTCAGCCGCTCGCCCACGCCCAGCGGGTTCTGCAGTTTGAGCTGGACGCGGCTCTTTTCGTCGAGCGTCTTGAGGATGTAGGTTTCCAGGGCCTGGAACCGGCTGTCGGCCCACAGGGGATCGCGCTCGGCGCCGGTCTGGGCCAGCTTGGCCCGCAGCGCCAGGCGGGCCGACACGGGCAGGATCTCGGGTGCAAAGCCGAGCAGGGTCAGAGCGTTCTGCCGGATATAGTCCACGACGTGGGCGACTTCGGGGTCGTCGATCAGGTCGATCTTGTTTAGGATGATGACCACTTTTTTGCCCCACTGGCGGATCTGCTCCATGAAGGCCCGCTCGCTCTCGGTAAAGGGCCGGTCGGCGGAGGTGACAAAGATGACCAGGTCGCTGCGGGGCACAAAGTTCTGGGTCAACTGCTCGTGGCGGCGGATGATGGCGTTGGTGCCGGGCGTATCGACGATGTTGATCTCCCGTAAAAAGTCGGCGGGGTAGGTGACGGCCAGCACCCCTTCCTCCTCCACCTCCCGGCCGGGGTCGGGGCCGTAGCGCAGGATCTGGATCTGGCTGGTGGTGGGGGTCACCCCTTCGGGCAAGAAACGGTTTCCCAGCAGAGCGTTGATAAAAGCCGATTTGCCGCTGTTGAACTCGCCGACGATCACCAGCAGGAACAGCTCGTCGAGCTGGTGGAGCGATTTGGATAGGGTGGACTGGTCCTCGGGGGTAACCTCAAAGCCGGCCAGCGCCAGTTGCAGCCGCTCCAGCCACTGCTTCTCCTCCCTGACCAGGTCCGACTGTTTGCGACTAAGGATGTTTCGGAGCAAGAGTTCCTCCAGTTCGAGTCTAGATCTACACCGGCCGCGAGCGGCGCTCGTGACGCTCGTCGAGACGCAGCCCGGCCTCTTGGGCCAGGCGCACGGCCACGGTGTACTCGTCGGCCGTGGGGCGCCGGTCGAGGGGCGGCAGGTCGTGGGCGCGGTAGCAGGGATGGTATTGAGCCATCACGTTGATATACGTTCCGGGCGAGATCTGGTCGCGCAGAAAGCGGACGATCTGATCTGTTCCGGCAAGGCCCTCGGGCAGGACCAGGTGGCGGACCAGCAGGCCGCGCTGGGCCACCCCCTGTGTGTCCACGGCAAGGTCGCCCACCTGGCAGTGCATCTCTTTCACGGCGGCCTGGTTGGCCGCTGCATAGTTGTCGACCTTGGACAAGCGCTGGCCGGCGCTCGAGTCGGCGTATTTCATGTCAGGCATATAGATGTCGATTACCCCTTCGAGCAGGGCCAGCGTCTTGAGCGAGTCATAGCCGCCGGTGTTATAGACCAGCGGCAGGCGCAAGCCGGCCTCGGCGGCGATCAGCAGCCCGGCCAGGATCTGGGGCACGACGTGGCTGGGCGAGACCAGGTTGATATTGTGGCAGCCCTGGGCCTGGAGGGTCAGCATCATCCGGCCCAGTTGTTCCGGCTCGATCTTGTCGCCCTCGCCCTCCTGGCTGATCTCGTAGTTTTGGCAGTACTGGCAGCGCAGGTTGCACCAGGTGAAAAAGATGGTGCCCGATCCACTGCTGCCAACCAGCGGCCCCTCCTCGCCAAAATGGGGACCGTAACTCGACACGACGGCTTGCTCGCCGGTGCGGCAGCCGGCGCCCGCGCCGCTCTCCCGGCGGTTGACGCCACACTCGCGGCCGCACAGGTCGCACGCTTCCAGTCGGGCATAAGCTGTCGCAACCCGGCGTTTCAGCTCTCCCGAACGCAAAAGCTGGAGATAAGCCGCCTCAAACGCCATGTCGCGCCCTGGTCATTGCCGATCTGCCTTACCAGCTCACCGGCACCATCTGCGTCCGGTAGTTGCGATCCTGGTACTTGAGGTGCTTGTACTGCCGGCCATAATCGTACAGCCGCCGGGTGATCTCGACGTCCTGCTGGCAATAGTCCAGGATCTCCTGGATGCGGCCTTCCTTATACCAGCGCACTGCCTGCAGGCCGTCGGCCGACTTGAGCACGCCCAGTGTGGCCTTGGCCAGGCCGTCGAGGCTGATCCGGAAGCCAAGCCGGCGGTAGATCTGATCCAGCATATCCACGGTCTGGGGAGGATTGAGCGGCCCATAAGCCCGCAGTACCTCATAGTCAAAGCTGAGCACGTTAAAGCCGACCACAAGGTCGGCGGCCTGTATCTCGGCCAGCAGGTCGGTGACGCTCGCTTCGGTGTAGTGGCGAAAGGCCCCGGCGGCAGTGGAGTAGGTGACCGCCGCGGCCAGGCCGAGGGCCTTGATGTTGTGCCGGCCCCCAACTTCGTCGAAGGTGCGCTGCGTTTCCACGTCAAAGAAGACGGTATTCACGCCGTCCATTCTATCATGAACCGACCATCGGCGCAAGCTGTTTGCCTTTTCCCACCATCTGGGGTATAATCCCGCGGTTAGGAGAAGGAAGGAGCCACTCCTCTAGAAAGAGCATCGATGCATCAGACATATGTGGCCCTGGATCTAGAGACCACGGGCCTGGATCCCAAGCGCGACGCCATCATGGAAGTGGGCGTCGTGCGTTTTCGTGTCTCCCTCGGCAACGACACGGTCCAATCGCAGGTCGTCGATAGCTGGTCCAGCTTTGTCAATCCCGGCCGGCCGATCCCGATCCAGATCCAGCAGTTGACCGGCATCAGCCACGAGCAGGTGATGCGCGCCCCTCGCTTTGGCCAGGTGGCGAGCCAGCTACGCCGTTTCTTAGGCGACTCGCCCATAGTCGGGCACAGCATCAGCCTGGACCTTGGCTTCCTCCGGCAAAATGACCTGCCGCTATCCAACCCGGCCATCGACACCTTTGAGCTGGCCGGCATCCTGGTCCCCCATGCCGCCCGCTATAGCCTGGCCAAGCTGGGCGAGAAGCTGGGCTTGCCAAATCTGTGCACCCACCGCGCCCTGGAAGATGCGTTGGCGGCCAAAGAGCTGTTCGTGGCCCTGCTAGAGTATGCCGCCCGGCTGCCGGCGCCTATCCTGCGGGAGATCAACCGCCTGGCCGGCGACGGGATAGACTGGTCGCTCCGTTCGGTCTTTCGCGGCGTGGAAGAAGGCCAGGCCCGCAGCGCCTTCCGCGGCTCAATCGGCCAGCAACTGGCTGCTTTTCGTGCCAAGAACGATCCCGACGATCCGCTGGGACCGCTCTTTGCTGCTGCCGAGGATGAGGTGGAAGAGCTCGTCCCGGCCAAGACCCCGCGCGAGCTCGACATCAAGGCCCTGACCGCCATGTTCGAGCCGGACGGCCTGTTGGCCCGTGGCCTGGCCGGCTTTGAGTATCGCCCTCAGCAGGTGGAGATGTTACAGGCGGTGGCCGGCGCGCTGAACGGCAGACAACACCTTCTGGTCGAGGCCGGCACCGGCACCGGCAAGAGCTTGGCCTATCTGCTGCCGGCGGCCACCTTTGCCCACCTGAACGGCGAGCGGGTGGTCATCTCGACCAATACCATCAACCTGCAGGATCAGCTTTTCCAAAAGGATATCCCTGACCTGCAAAAGCTGCTTCCTTTCGAGTTCCGCGCCGCCGTGCTCAAGGGGCGCAGCAACTATCTCTGCCAGCGGCGGCTGCTGGCGCTCCGCCAGGCCGGCGCCCGGTCGGCCGACGAGATGCGGATGCTGGCCCGGGTGATGGTGTGGCTGCCCAGCACCCAGACCGGCGAGCGGGACGAGCTGTTCATGCCCGACCTGGCCGAGCAGGCGTTGTGGAGCAAGGTCTCGGCCGAGAGTGACACCTGCACATTGGATCGCTGCCGCTTTCGCGAGCGGGGGCGTTGCTTCTTTTACAGGGCCAGGCGGGCGGCCGAAGTGGCCCACCTGGTCGTGGTCAACCACGCGCTGCTCCTGTCTGACGTGGCGGTCGACCGGTATGGCGGGCGCGTC
>Ga0209254_10005683_pt1 | contig 11462 bp, 13 predicted proteins | sample FrelakmetDIP11DI_FD_187148 | JGI IMG/M metagenome (GOLD analysis project Ga0209254, IMG submission 187148) | Freshwater lake sediment microbial communities from the University of Notre Dame, USA, for methane emissions studies - DIP11 DI (SPAdes)... | ecosystem: Environmental > Aquatic >... | reverse complement strand
CCGTCATGCGTGCTCTGCTCAGATGCCTCCACCAGATCCTGGAAGCGGCACTCCTGCTCGCCCGGCCAGACTGCGAAAAAATCTGACTGTATCCCGCCGTTCTCGGAGCATTTCGGCGGTTGTATCCGCCCCATCACACCTGACACTTACCGGGGAGGGCGAAACTTGAAGTTGACCCTCCCCGTGCAGCTCCAACCTGCAGTCGTTCGGCACGCGGCGGCACGGCCGTCGGTTGTGAAATCAACGCACCGCTCGCCGGCCGGTCGGCGGTGCACCATTCAGCGAGGTGCGATATGACCCTTCAACACGCGATCAGCGGCCTTGGCGCACGCCTCGGGTCGCTCCTGTCCTCCCTCGGCTCCCAGATGCCCCTCGACTGGGGCCGCCGGGGTCAGGAGATCTTCGGTCGGATGCGGAGCGCCCTGGCACGGGCAGCGGCCTACGGGCAATCCCGATTGCCCTTGGTCCGGACCTACTGGGCCCAGATTCACGACTGGACGGGGCAGGCCCGGGAGCGGCTGCGGCGCAGCGACCTTGGGGCCCGGACTGCCCAGGCCGTCGGCGCGGCAGTGGTTCTGGGCACACTCTACGTCTCCATCTGGGGCGTCGGCCCAAGCCTGGCCCCCCATTCCCCGGACCTGGTCGCGACCCGCACCGCGCCCATCGGCACCCTGACCCTCCTAGAAGCGTCCGAACCCCAGGTGGCGGAGCAGGTCTCCGCGGCGAGCCCGGCAGCCAGTTCCATGTGACGGCGTCCGACCGACTCAGATTCGGTCGCCTCCCGGAGATCCCCCGGACTTGGCGCCGCTGGGGATCGGGGCGCCTGACCCCATCTCCGACGGAGAGGCCGGGAGGACGACCGATGATCACACGACTGAGCTATACCGCCGTCTCCAGCGCCGGGGACGCCTACGAGATCCGATTTCCACTGCACCCCGAGACCCGTTCACCCGAGCGGGTCTCAGACCTACTCAGCTCCGCCCTAGAGGCGATCAGCAAGGACGTCGAGTCGGGCACCCCGATCAGCGACGGGGACGTGCTCCAGGCCCTCTCCATGGCACTCGCCATCCGCGCCCGGCTGGTGGACGCGGCCCCCGGCACCAGCCTCCGGTTGATGCATGAGCTGGTCGACTCCGCCTTCGCCGCGGCCCTCGAGGCCCGCTGCTACCGTGCCGGCCGCGCTTGAGGGCAGCCCCGCGAGAGCTCACCAAGAATCACAGCCCCGATGAAACGACGCGACCTCCTCTCTGCCATCGCCGGTGCCGCCGCCCTGGCACCCGTCAGCGCCCTTGGGGCCCTGACCCCAACGCCGGCCCAGAGCCGCGGCCCCTTCTACCCGGATCGCCTCCCCCTGGGTCGGGACAACGACCTGGTCCAGGTGGAGGGACACCCGGACCTCGCCCGAGGCGAGATCACGGACCTCATCGGCCGCGTGCTGGACGCGGACGGTGAGCCCCTGGGCGGGGCCCTCGTGGAGATATGGCAGTGCGATGCCAACGGGCGCTACATCCACCGGGGGGACAGTGGCGGGCGTCCCCGGGATCCGGGATTCCAGGGCTACGGGCGCTTCGAGACCGGCCCCGACGGGGGCTACCGCTTCCGCACCATCAAGCCGGTCCCCTACCCCGGGCGGGCGCCCCACATCCACTTCGCCGTCCAGGCACCCGGGCGCCGCCCGCTGGTCACCCAGATGTACGTGGAAGGGGCCCCCGAGAATGCCGGCGACTGGCTGCTCAACGCGGTAGCCGACCCGGTTGCCCGAGCCGCCCTGATCGTGCCTTTCCGCGCCGCCCGCTCCTCCACCGCCGCCCTCAGCGCCCAATTCGATCTGGTGCTCGCCGCCCCCTGAGAGCATGCACCAATCCCTAGACAACGATTCCGTTCCCCATAGCCCGGGCGCCCAAGGTCGTCGATACCTTGACGGCAATCCAGCCCCCCTTATCGGCGGGACCAAACCCGGCTTCGATGGGGCCCGAGACCAGGGTCTTCCAGGCCATCGGCAGCCTCGCCTTGCTCGCGGAGCCCCTGCTTGGTCTGCTCGCCTCGCGCGACTGCCCGGGCCTAATCCTGCTGGGTACCCCCTCCTCTGGGCCCATCGATCGACAAGATGAAATACGCCGACCTGAGAGACTTCATCGCCCAGCTCGAAGGGCGGGGTGAGCTGAAACGCATCCGGGTGGAGGTGGACCCCTATCTGGAGGTCACCGAGATCTGCGACCGGACGCTCCGCCGGAGGGGTCCAGCCCTGTTGTTCGAGCGCCCCAAGGGGTCGAGGGTCCCACTCCTGGGGAACCTGTTCGGCACCCCCGAGCGGGTGGCCCTGGGGATGGGGGAGGAGTCGGTGGCGGCCCTGCGGGAAGTGGGCAAGCTCTTGGCCTTCCTGAAGGAGCCGGACCCGCCCCGGGGCATGAAGGAGGCATGGCGGACGCTCCCCATTTTCAAGAAGGTGCTGGACATGGCCCCCAAGGTGCGCCGCGGCGCCCCCTGCCAGGAACAGGTCTTCGAGGGGGAGCAGGTGGATCTGGGCCGCCTGCCCATCCAGCACTGCTGGCCGGGGGATGCGGCGCGGCTCATCACCTGGGGGCTGGTCATCACCAAGGGGCCAGAGAAGCCCCGGCAAAACCTCGGGATCTATCGGATGCAGGTGCTGGGGAGAAACCGGGTCATCATGCGCTGGCTCGCCCACCGGGGCGGTGCCCTGGACTTTCGGGACTTCCAGCGGGCCAACCCCGGACAACCCTTCCCAGTCGCGGTGGCCCTGGGGGCGGACCCGGCCACCATCCTGGCGGCGGTCACCCCGGTGCCGGACAGCCTCTCGGAGTACGCCTTCGCCGGGCTCCTGCGAGGCAGCCGCACCGAGCTCGCCGCCTGTCTGGGCTCGGACCTGCAGGTGCCGGCCAGCGCCGAGATCGTCCTCGAGGGTCACATCTACCCGGACGATATGGCCCCCGAGGGCCCCTTCGGCGATCACACGGGTTATTACAATGAGGTGGACCGCTTCCCGGTCTTCGCCATCGAGCGGATCACTCAGCGCCGGGACCCCGTCTACCACAGCACCTACACGGGACGCCCGCCGGACGAACCGGCGATCCTTGGGGTCGCTTTGAACGAGGTCTTCGTGCCCCTGCTGCAAAAGCAGTTTCCGGAGATCCAGGACTTCTACCTGCCCCCGGAGGGCTGCTCCTACCGGATCGCCGTGGTGAGCATGAAGAAGCAATACCCGGGGCACGCCAAGCGGGTGATGCTGGGGGTCTGGTCGTATCTCCGGCAGTTCATGTATACGAAGTTCGTCATCGTGGTGGATGACGACGTCTGCACCCGGGACTGGAAGGACGTGATCTGGGCCATGACCACGCGCATGGACCCAGCACGGGACACGGTGGTGATCGAGAATACCCCGATCGACTACCTTGACTTCGCCTCACCCGTCTCTGGGCTCGGGTCCAAGATCGGACTCGACGCCACCAACAAGTGGCCCGGGGAGACGACGCGCGAATGGGGGCGCCCCATCCGGATGGACGAGGCGGTCAAGCACCGGGTGGATGGGCTCTGGGGCGACCTCGGTATCGACTGACGCGACGACCGAGGCCAGCCCCAGAGGGCCCCGGATCAGTAGCGGCCGCCGCCGTCCCGATCCCTACCGCCGCCACCCCAGCCCCGGTCGCCACCGCCACCGCCACCGCCACCGCCACCGCCGCGGGGACGCTGCTGCTCGGAGCGTGGGCGCGCCTCGTTGACCGTGAGCTTCCGCCCCTTGAACATGGACTCGTTGAGCTCCTTGATGGCGGTATCCGCCTCGGAGTTGTTGGGCATGTCCACGAAGCCGAAGCCTTTGGACTGGCCGGAAAATTTGTCCTTGATGACCTCGGCGCTTGCCAGGTCGCCATACTCCCCAAACGCCTCGCGCAAATCCTCATCGGTGACGCTGTACGCCAGGTTGCCTACGTAGATCCTCATCGCTTTCTCTCAGGCTCGTGTGCATTGATCGGTCGAAACCCGCCGAGGGGCCAACGCACAAGTCCCCTCGCCGGATTGGGAAGCCCGCGGCGACCAGCGATTCTAGGGAGGATCGACCTCAGGGCAGGGCCCCGGCGGGAGTTGGCGAACCCGGCACAAAGGCCCCGCGGCGCCTTTCCGGGAACGGTACGAATCGGGAAGATCTCCAGTCTGACGGTGCCGGCGCGCCAAGGTCATGGCGGGCGGCGGGCGAATCGGTCAGGTCCCTGGGACAGGCCCCGGTGGTGCTCCGGAGGGGCGATGGGCGGGTGCTAGGTCGGTCGATCGAAACCCTGACGTCTGGCCGCGCTGGAAACAGGGCGAAAGCTAGTAGAACCCAACCGACGCGTCAACCGCGGAGAGCGAAAAAAGGCGTGACGATTTGATGACTTCGCTCGACGTGTCGGCAGGCGTCAGGGGTCCCCGAGCACCTGGAACCCGACCTTCTCGATGGCCCCGATCAGAGCAAAGATCAACAGTCGCGGCCCACGGGACCGACGCGGCAGGAACAGGTTCCAACCAGGGCCTGCGACGGCGGTCCCCGCTCCGGGGGACCGCCGCAAGGCTCAGTTGCCGAAGCTCCCGCGCTGGTGCTCATCGACCAGGACGCCGCCCAAGGCGCCTACGCCCGCGCCGATGAGGGCGCCCTTGCCGGCATTGGCGCTAAATGAGCCGATGATGGCCCCAGTGGCAGCACCCGCGGCGGTGCCGCTGGCGACCCGGGAGCGGGAGGTATCGCCGCAGCCAACGAGGGTCATGGCAAAGGCCGCCGCGAGGAGGGGGATGGAGATCGTTTTCAAAGCTTGCTACTCCGATCGAATGGTTGCGGGATCAGGTTGCGGGATCAGGCCCCGGGATCAGGTTCCGGGCAGCCCTGCCGCGCACGGCCGCCTTCGGGACTCTTACCCCCGCTCACTTGCAGGGCGAGGCCTCGGCGAGGGCCCGTACAACGCCAACGACGGGCGGCTCGCCCATGCGTTTCTCATCGCCCGCGTTGCGCTTGGCCCAGCCCACGAAGGCCTTGCGACCGTCCTCTAGGGTCGCGGTGGGCGAGTAACAAATGAGTCGCTTCATCTTCTTGCGGTCGCTTACCGCGTCGTGATACTGCACGGTCGCCGCGATGAAGGAGCGGCAGGCGAGCAGCGCCTGGACCGCCCCTTCACCCTCAGCCTCCACCGAGCAGACCGCTAAGAGATCGTTCGTGGTCTTGAAGTTGAAGTTGCTCTCATCCACCGCGAGGGCAGGGCTGGAGAGTGAACCGGCGGCCAGCAGGGCGCCCGCGAGGGAAAGGGCGCGTTTCGGACTTCTCATCGTGGTGTGGCTCCTTGTTGCAGGTTAGAGGACGCGATTCTGTGATCGTGAGGGCGACGCCTCGGTTTGGCGGTATGACGCGACGCCCCGCATTCCAGCCCTTCCCACCGTCGGCGTCAAGGCGGAACCGGCCCGGTGACCTGAAGCGCCGATCGATCAAGCTCCCGCAGGCCATCGGCGAGGGTTGGATAGCGCAGGCTCAGGCCCAGCCCCTCGATCAGCCTGCGGTTTGACAGCCGACGGGATTCCGCAAGATACGAGAGCATGCCCTCCGAGAGTTGCCCCGACGCCTCGGCGAGGGGGATCAGGGGCGGGGGTGGCAGACCCGCCGCACCCGCGACGGCGAGAAAATAATCGGTCATGGTGCTGGGGTGGCCGTCACAGGCGTTGTAGAGCCCCCCGCTCGGGGCCCGCTCCATGGCCGCCTCGAGGGCGGCTACCAGGTCGACCACGTGGATTCGATTCGTGAAGGGCGCCTCCTCGGGCCGCACTAGGGGCAAACCCTGGCGGATCCGCTCCAGCGGCAGGCGATCCGGGCCGTAGATGCCCGCCACCCGCAGGATCACCAGCTCCCCGCCCGTCTCCTGGCTCCAGCGCCGCAGGGTCTGCTCCGCGTCCCAGCGCCGGCGCGCGCGGTCGGCGGAGGGCTGGATGGGCCAGGACTCATCCACCCAAGCGCCCCGGCAATCCCCGTAAACGCCGGTCGTGCTGACGTAGACGACCCGCCGGGGCTGACCGGCCCGGGGGAAGGCCGCCACGAGGCGGCGCGTATGGGTGTCCTCCACGCCACGACCGGGGGGCGGTGCCAGATGGAAGATCTGGGCCCCTTCGAGGGGGATGTCCCCGAGGTCGTCGCTGGCCAGGTCCTTGCGGATGCTGTCGATCCCCAGGGTGGAGAGCCGGGCGAAACCCTCGGCGGACCGCACTAGGCCCTGGACTGGCCTGCCCAGATCGAGGTATTGGCGGGCTAGGCGCTCGCCCACATATCCACAGCCAATGATCAACATGCCGTCTCGGTGCTCGACCTGGAGTCGTCGCCCGCACTATCGCGGGGGCACTGCCCGATTGGCAAGCCCCGATCGGACAGACCCGGAGATTCCAGGACCCTCATGAGCTTTCAGATCCGCACCCAGCCCGGGAACCACAGCTTCACCGTCGAGCCCGGAGAAAGCTTGCTCGCCGCGGCCCTGCGCCAGGGTATCGGCCTGCCCTACGGCTGCCGCAACGGAGCCTGCGGATCCTGTGCGGCCCAGCTGATCTCCGGCGCGGTTAGCTACCCGAGCGGTAAAACGGATGCCCTCGAGGGCAAGCCCCCCGGCACCTGCCTCGCGTGTCAGGCGGTACCGGAGACGGATATCGTCCTCGGGGTCACGGAAGTCGAGTCCGTAGGGGCCATCGAGGTGCGTATCCTACCCTGCCGGGTGGTGCGCAAGGAGCACCTGAACCACGACGTGGCGCGCCTCTATCTGAAGCTTCCGGAGGGACAGCGCCTCCAGTTTTTCGCCGGTCAATACCTGGACTTTATCCTCCGAGACGGGCGCAAGCGGGCCTTCTCCATCGCCAACGCCCCCCACGACGACGAGCTGATCGAGCTGCACCTGCGGCACGTACCCCAGGGGGAGTTTACGGACTACGTCTTTGAGAGCATGAAGGAGCGCACGATTCTGCGCATCCAGGCCCCCCTCGGCACCTTCTTCCTGCGAGAGGAGTCAGACCGACCCATGATCCTGATGGGCGGCGGCACCGGTTTCGCCCCGCTCAAGGGCATGATCGAGCATGCGTTTCATGTGGGGATAAATCGCCCCATCCACCTCTACTGGGGGGTACGCTCCCGCCGCGACCTGTACCTGCCCGATCTGCCGGTGACTTGGGCCGAGCGGCACGCGAACTTCGCGTACACACCAGTCCTTTCGGAGCCCGACGCGGACTGGACCGGGCGCCGAGGCTTCGTTCACGAGGCGGTGGTCGAGGACTACCCGACCATGAGCGGATTTGACGTCTACATGAGTGGCCCCCCCGTGATGGTCGAGGCCGGCCGGATCGCCTTCGAGTCCCGGGGGCTCGGCCGCGAGCACATGTTCTCCGACGCCTTCGAGTACGCCGCGGACAGCCGCCCCAAGCCTGCCGGCGGGGTCTGATGCCCGTGTCCGGCCCCCAGGCGGGACGGCCGCCGGCGCAGCGGCGACGGGGCGTCCGTCCTTGCCCACCCGCAACCGAGCCTTCAGACTCTGTCCCCCTCCTCATTTCGCGTCATCCCAAGCCCGATGCCCCAAGCCTTGCGTGTCGCCGTCATCCTGCTGCTCGTCGTCCCGATCGCGGCCTGCGCCCCCGGGCGGCTCGACACCACCTGGGTGGAGCCTGGGCGCGCGCCGAGCCCCTTGAAGGACGTGCTCGTGCTCGGGATGGCCGACAAAGAGACCGTGCGCCGCGCCTACGAGGACAGCTTCGTCGCAGCCTTAAAGGCGCGAGGCGTCAAGGCAAGACCCGGCCACAGCTTGCTGCCTGGGGGCGACCTGGCGCAGACCAACGCCGTGCGACAGGCCCTGCGTGCCTCCGGCGCCGAAGCGGTCCTCATTACCCATCTGGTGGGCGTCAGCGCGGAGAATGCCCAGGTGCCGGAGCGCAACTACGTCACCGCCAGCCTCTACGGCGGCCTCTATCCCTACTACGGCCTGGTCTACGATAACGTCACCGAGCCGGGCTACTACGCCCGGTTCAGGCTGCTCGCCTTCGAGACCAACCTCTACGACACCAAGCGCGAGCGCCTCGTCTGGTCCGGCCGCTCCCAGAACATGGACCCCAGCTCCGAGCAGACCACCATCAGCGAGGTGATTGCCAAGGTCACCGACGCGCTCGCCGCGGCTGGCTTGGTGCCTAAGGCAACGACGGCACCCCGCAGCAGTCCGCCGAGCTCCGCCCTCCCGTAGTCTGGGGCAGGTCCAGCCAGCGCCTCGGGGGTCTGGGCGGCGGGCCTGCGCGACCCATGAACCCGGGGATTCCAGTTAACATACCCAGCCAGTTCCCCAGGGAGCCGTCTCCGCCCAGACCACAGGACGCGAATCCATGCGCATGCCCCTCGGCGTACTCGCCCTTGTCGTGGCCACCCAGCTACAGGCCGCCATCCCGGCCACGCCCGTGATGACCGTCTACAAGTTCAACGGTCCGCTCACGGTCCCTTATTACCGCGCGGACGGCTTCACGGGAGCCGGATCCCCCGCCGGCTCTCTGACCCAGGGCACCTCCCTGATCCCCTGCCTGGTGATCCGAAACGGCAGCCCGCTCACGGATTCCAAGGGCACCCCCTATGTGGGCTTCGAGGTCGTGGTGGACCCGCGCAAGGCCGACCGAGACGCGACGGATCGCTTCAAGCGCGCGGTCGCCGAGCGCAGCCGCCTCGAGGTCCAGAACCATCACTGCGGCCCCGGGGTCAAGTACGTAACCGACGTGCGCAACCTCTATGGGCTGCAAAAGGCCCCCTTCTTCGATCCCCCACGATCCGCTCGGGGCGGTGAAGACAGGGGGACCAGCGCGCTCGACCGCATCGTGCGCGCCTTCCACGACTCCCCCCAGTGCGAGCAGGCCAACCGCTCACTCGTCGGCCGTCGAGGGGCACTGGAACGGGCCTGGGAGGAGTTCATCCGCGCCAATGGACGCCTGGGCTCCAGCACCGATCTCGCCCGCGCCAAGCACCTCGACTACGTGATGCGCACCGCCCTGTACGAGGGCCATATCGGGCGCGGCTGCAATGCCTATGGGGGCTGCGAGCGTAATGTCATCGCCCTGTCCCTCCGCAACCGCGCCGTGGGGCAGTGCCAAAGCCGCCAAGGCTGCCGCTTCCCAGGAGACTTCCAGGGGGTGGCCTCCTCGGTGAGCCAATACAACATCTGGGATGAGTACCTCACCCAGATCTCCGGGCTCACCTCCTGCTTCATGCGCTCGGACCTTTCGGCGAGCGACTACTATCGAAAGATCCAGGCCATGTATGCCCAGAACGTCGGGGACGTGGAGCGCATCCTCTTCGGCGGCGAGTCGGATCTGCGGGAGATCTTCCCCGGGACCTCCCTCGCGGACCTGACCTCCTTGCGTCACTACTACCATGCCCCCGCCATGGGCAAGTGCTTCCCCAAGCACGAGCGGGTGGAGTACATGTCCGGCGCCGTGGCCCGCAAGGGCGGGGACTTCGCCCTGATCGCCGACACTCGTATCCAGGTCGGGACCAAGTCCGGCGAGGGTTACAGCTTCCGACAGTTCCAGTTCGACGAGGAGCCAGCGGGTGACGTCATTCGGATCCTGGACCGCTACCCGGGGTTCCTGGTGGATGCCCGCAAGGTCTCCCTGAAGCCCCCGACGTCCTGCCCGCCCTACGGCATCCCAGCGGGCTGCCGCTTTCAGGACATTGGCCGCTACCGCAAGACCCCGAGCTGGCTGAACGCCGGCAAGCCCGTGGAGATCGGCTGCCAGATCAAGGACCGGGGCGAGTCCTGCCAGGGCAGCGGCACCCTCACCAATGCCCGGGTGGGCGGCACCTGCGACCTCGAGATGCGCCCGGTGGCGGGGGTCAACTGATTCTGAACGCCGGCCGGAACCACCCTCAGGGACTCCCAAGCCGTTGACCATCCGAGCAGTCGATGCTAATGAGGGTGAAAGCAACGCGCTAGGACCCCAGATTCCCATGGCCACCCAACCAAGCAAGGGCGAGCACGGACCCTTCCGCGCCGACCAGCTCCACGACGGCGACCGTTACGAGCTGAGCAACGGCCACCCCATCTACTGCGCGCCGGCGGGCCGGGAGCACGCCGGTCGCAACCTCACCGGCGCCGCGGTCCTGGAGACCGACCCCGACGTCGAGTGGGCCGGCGTGGATGCCGGGTTCACCCCGGACCCCGGCACCCTGCGCGCCCCCGACGTGGCGGTCGCCGCGGCCGGCACCGAGCAGGGCTGGATCCCGGGCGCGCCGCCCCTGGCGGTAGAGTATGCGGGGGCCGGCCAGGACGATGAGGATCTGCGGACCAAGATAGCGGAGCTGCTGCAGAGCGGCACCCGTCAAGTCTGGGTGGTGCATCTCACGGGTCCGCGCCGGGTGGAGGTCCACCGAGCGGATCAACCGATGCGCGTCCTCGGCCCCGGGGAGGTCCTCAGCGCCCCCGGGGTGCTGCGCAATCCGGTCCCGGTGGAGGCGCTGTACGACCGGGAGGCGGGTCACCGGGCGGTGCTGCGGAACCTCCTGCAGCGAGCGGGGTATGAGGGCATCGAGGCCATTCGTGAGGAAGGCCGTGAGGAGGGCCGCGGCGAAGGCATCGCCCAGTCCATCCTCATCTTGCTGGCGGGAAGGGGGCTCGCCACCGACGAGGCGGCCCGCGACCGCATCCTCGCCTGCCGGGACCGCGAGCAGCTCAATGCCTGGCTGCTGGCGGCGGCCCGGGTCGAGGCCGCCGGCCAGCTCTTCGACTGAAACCGCAAGTCCCTGTTGGCCACCTGGGGCCAGCCTCTCCCCGGATGACCGAGCCCAAACCCGTCTACGCGGCCCAGCCGCCCAGCGAGCACCTCTCGGGCTCCATCGAGCGGGTCACCTTCCACAGCGGGGAGAGCGGCTTCTGCGTCCTGCGGGTCAAGGTCCGGGGCCAGCGGGACCTCGTGACGGTCATCGGCTCCGCCCCCAGCGTGACCCCAGGCGAGTACCTGGAATGTCAGGGCCGCTGGGTCAACGACCGCCAGCACGGACTCCAGTTCAAGGCCGATAGCCTGCGCTGCGTCCTCCCATCCACCCTGGAGGGGATCGAGCGCTATCTCGGCTCCGGCATGGTCAAGGGCATCGGCCCCCACTTCGCCCGGACCCTGGTGCGGGCCTTCGGGGAGCGGGTGTTCGACGTCATCGAGGACAACCCGGACCGGCTCCTCAGCCTCCCCGGCATCGGCCCCAAGCGCAAGGAGCGGGTCACCCGGGCCTGGGCGGAGCAGAAGGTCATCCGGGAGATCATGGTCTTCCTCCAGTCCCATGGGGTGGGCACCGCCCGGGCGGTGCGCATCTACAAGACCTATGGGGAGGAGGCCATCGCCCGGGTCACCGAGAACCCCTATCGGCTGGCACTGGACATCCACGGCATCGGATTCAAGACCGCGGACGCCATCGCCCAGCGCCTGGGCATCCCCAAGGA
>Ga0209254_10005682_pt1 | contig 11463 bp, 8 predicted proteins | sample FrelakmetDIP11DI_FD_187148 | JGI IMG/M metagenome (GOLD analysis project Ga0209254, IMG submission 187148) | Freshwater lake sediment microbial communities from the University of Notre Dame, USA, for methane emissions studies - DIP11 DI (SPAdes)... | ecosystem: Environmental > Aquatic >... | reverse complement strand
GGTCGCGTTCCTCCGGGAGCTGAATGAGGTGCTGCACGCCCGCGAGCCCGGCGTCGCGGTGATCGCGGAGGAGTCGACCGCCTGGCCCGGGGTCTCGCGTCCGACGTCGATGGGCGGGCTCGGATTCACGTTCAAGTGGAACCTGGGCTGGATGAACGACACGCTGTCGTACGTCGAGCACGACTCGGTGCACCGGCGGTTCCACCACGACGAGCTGACCTTCTCGCTCGTCTACGCCTGGGACGAGAACTTCGTCCTGCCGCTCTCCCACGACGAGGTCGTGCACGGCAAGCGGTCGCTGCTCTCGAAGCTGCCGGGCGACCGCTGGCAGCAGCTCGCGACGCTGCGGGCGCTGTACGGGCTGATGTGGGCCCACCCCGGCAAGCAGCTGCTGTTCATGGGCGGCGAGCTCGCCGAGTGGGGCGAGTGGTCCGAGGGCCGGTCGCTCGACTGGCCACTGCTCGACGATCCAGACCACGCGGGCGTGCGGGCGGTGGTGCGTGACCTCAACGCGACCTACCGGGCCCGGCCGGCGCTCTGGGAGGTCGACTTCCGGCCGGAGGGGTTCACCTGGCTCGTCGGCGATGCGCGCGACGAGAACGTGATCGCCTTCGCGCGGTTCGCGGCGGACGGGGCCCCACTCGTCTGCGTCGTCAATTTCTCGCCCGTCGTGCGGGAGGACTGGCGGCTGCCGCTTCCCACCGGGGGCAGCTGGTTCGAGGTGCTCAACACCGACTCGCGCTTCTATGCGGGCTCCGACGTCGGCAACGGGCTCGGGATCACGGCCGAGGCCTCCCCCCTGCACGGTCAGCCCTTCTCGGGGCTCGTCACGCTGCCGCCGCTCGCGACGGTGTGGCTCGTGCCCGCGTAGCCCGAGCCCCTCGCAGTGCGGCGCTGACGGCAATCCACTAGCCTTGCGTGCGTCGGTCGGCGCTCGGTGGACGAAGGAGGAAAGCATGTCGAGAATCGGGATCGTTCGTATCGTGGCGGCGGCATTCGCGCTGGCCGTGCTCGCGGCCGGATGTGGAGGCTCCGATTCGGGGTCGACGGCGACCGAGACGTCAAGCTCCGCTCAGAACGAGAGACTGACGACGGAGCAATGGGCCACCTACGAGGCCGCCGCCGAGCCGTTCAAGGCGGCGAACGCCGAGATGCTGAAGAGGTACGCCGCCTGCCCTCGCTCGGGCACCGGCGACACGACGGTGTTCGCGAAGTGCCTCGGCGATTCGCTGACGACGGTCGAGGCCGCGACGCGCGAGCTCACCTCCACGCTTGCGGGCTTCAACGGCACGGTCAGCGGCACCTGCGCGACCTCGCTCGCCGCCTACAACAACTACACGACGCCCTACCTCGCGTCGATCACGTCGATGCAGTCGGCGATCGACACGGAAAACGTCGCCGCGTTCACGAACGCGTACGCGAGTGCAGAGACCGTCGCAAAGGGCGGCAAGGAGGAGCGCGCCGCGTTCGAGGCAAACTGCGCGCCTGCGTAGCTCGCGGTGGAGGAGCGTACCGTGACCCTCCCCGGTTGATGCCTTCTGCACGCTTCGCGTGACCCCTGAAGAAGCGAGCCAGCGGGCCTATCTGACAGCAGCCGACTAGGCTGACGCGATGGCGCCAACCAACAGCATCGTCGTCGAACAGCTCGTGCGGGAATTCAAGAAGGGACCGCGAGCCGTCGACGGCATCGACCTCTCCGTCACGCCCGGAGAGATCTACGGCTTCCTCGGCCCGAACGGGGCGGGCAAGTCGACCACCGTCCTGATGCTGACGACGCTGCTGCCGCCCACCGCCGGGACGGCCCGCGTCGGCGGGTTCGACGTCCGCAAGGAAGGGCCGAAGGTGCGTTCCGTGATCGGCGCCGCGCTGCAGGAGGCGGCGCTCGACCCGCTCCTCACCGGACGGGACCATCTCAGGCTGCAGACGATGCTGCAGGCGATTCCGAAGGCCGAGCGCAAGCCGCGGCAGACCGAGCTTCTCGACCGGGTCGGTCTCACCGACGCCGCCGACCGCAAGGTCGGCGGCTACTCCGGCGGGATGAAGCGCCGCCTCGACCTCGCGCTCGCGCTCGTCCACCGGCCCAGCATCCTCTTCCTCGACGAGCCGACGACGGGGCTCGACCCGCAGAGCCGCACCGCCCTCTGGGCCGAGGTCTCCCGGCTGGCGCGCGAGGACGGCGTCACGGTGTTCCTGACGACCCAGTACCTCGAGGAGGCCGACGTGCTCGCGGACAGGGTCGGGATCATCGACCACGGCAAGATCGTCGCCGAGGGCACACCGACGGCGCTGAAGGCCGAGATCGGCCGCCCCAGCATCCACGTGATCCCGTGCCGCGAGGAGGACCGGCCGCGGATCCTCTCGCTGCTGACCCGCTTCGGTGAGCAGCTCGGAGACGATCGCGATCTCGCCGTGCGCCTGCGCGACGGCATCGGCCTGGCGGACGTGATTCGCGCCATGGACGCGGAGGGCGTCGTCGTGGACGACGTCGAGCTTCGGGCTCCGACGCTCGACGACGTCTTCCTCGCGAAGACGGGACGCACGCTCGAGGGCGCAGCGAGCGGAGAGGACGGGGCACCCGTACGATGAGTGCCCTGCCGACGCAGATCGGTGCGCTTGCGCGGCGCTCGATCATGCGGACCGCGCGCCAGCCTGCGAGCGCGATTCCGCCGCTCATCTTTCCCGTGGCGCTTCTGCTCCTGAACTCGGGAGGGCTCAAGGCGTCGACGGAGTTGCCGGGCTTCCCGACCGATTCGTTTCTCGCCTTCGCGCTGGCTGTCCCGTTCATCCAGGGAGCGCTCTTCTCGACGATGAACGCCGGTACGGATCTCGCGCGCGACATCCAGACCGGGTTCTTCTCGCGGCTCTCGCTGACTCCCGTGAGGGGCTCCGCCTTGCTCGCGGGGCAGATCACCGGCATCGTCGTCCTCGGCGTGCTGCAGGCGGTGTTCTACATCTCCGTGGGCCTGCTGCTCGGCGTCCGGTTCGCGGCGGGGCCGGCCGGCATCGCGCTGCTCCTCGTCTACGCCGCCCTCGTCGCCGTCGGCTTCGGTGCTCTCGGCTCGTTCCTGGCGCTTCGCACCGGTTCGGGCGAGTCGATCCAGGGGCTCTTCCCCGTGCTCTTCGTCTTCCTCTTCATCTCGTCCATGAACACGCCGCGCGACCTGATCGCCGTCGACTGGTTCCGGTTCCTTGCCTCGATCAACCCGGTCTCCTACCTGATCGAGTGTGTTCGCAGCCTCGTCATCACGGGCTGGGACGCGCAGGCGCTGGCGCTCGGGTTCGGCGTCGCGACCGCGCTGGCGATCGTTGCGCTCATCGCGGCGAGCTGGGCGCTCGGGCGCAGGCTGGAGCGGACATGAGGGTCTGGCCCGTTGCCTCCGGCGTCGCCTGGCGGACGCTGAAGAACGTGATCACGACGCCGTCGCTGCTCCTCCCGTCGCTGATGTTCCCGCTCTTCTTCTTCGTCGCCTTCGCCGGAGGGCTGTCCCAGGTGCAGAACACGCCCGGCTTCGACTACCCGAACGGCTACACGGCGTTCCAGTTCGTGTTCGTGCTGCTCCAGTCGGCGGCGTTCGGCGGCGTCTTCACGGGCTTCGGTGTCGCCCGCGACTTCGAGGGCGGCTTCGCCCGCCGCCTCATGCTCGCGGCGCCGAACCGGACCGGGATCGTGGTCGGGTACTGCCTCGCGGCCGTGCTGCGGTGGTGCATCACGGCCACGCTCCTGACCACGATCGCCCTCGCCGCGGGAATGCAGGTGGGCGGGGGCCCCGTCGACGTGGTCGCGCTCTACTCGCTCGCGCTCGTCATGAACCTCTGCGGCTTTCTCTGGTCGGCCGGGATCGCAATGCGGTTGCGCACGATCCAGGCAGGGCCGCTGATGCAGATGCCCGTGTTCCTGATCCTCTTCATCGCACCCGTGTACGTGCCGCTCGCGCTCCTCGGGAGCACCTTGCACGCCGTCGCGAGGCTCAATCCCGTCACCTACGCGCTCGAGGCCGGCCGCGGCCTTCTCGCCGGCGACCCGACCCACGTCGCGCTCGGGTTCGGTCTCCCGCTCACGGCCGCGGTCGTCCTCTCGGTGTGGGCGCTGCGGGGGTTGCGTTCCGCGGAGGCGGCGGGCTAGCTCGTAGAGGTGCCAGGTGGACGAGACGCGCTCGATCTCACATGAGCCTCTCGGAATCGACGGTTCAAGCGAGAGCGACGTGGGGCACGGTCGCTAGGGTGCCGCGATGCGCCCCTGGCCCGGAGAGCCGTTCCCGCTCGGCGCGAGCTGGGACGGCAGCGGTACGAACTTCTCCCTCACGTCGGAGCACGCGCAGCGTGTCGTGCTGTGCCTCTTCGACGACGCGGACGTCGAGACCCGCCACGAGCTCCCCCGCCACACGGCGCACAACTGGCACGGCTATCTGCCCGGGGTCGGCCCCGGGCAGCGCTACGGCTACCGGGTCTACGGCCCGTGGGCCCCCGAGCGGGGGCACCGCTTCAACCCGCACAAGCTGTTGATCGACCCGTACGCGAAGGCGATCGAGGGGCCGGTGCAGTGGGATCGCGGACGCACCCTCGCCTACGAGGACGGCGACGACCTGCTCATGGAGGCGACCGACGATGCCCCCGCGATCCCCAAGTCGGTCGTCCTCGACGAGTCGTTCGAGTGGGAGGGCGACGACCTCCTGCGGCGCCCCTGGGACGAGACGCTCATCTACGAGCTGCACGTGAAGGGGTTCACTCAGCGGATGCCGGGCGTGCGCGAGGATCTCCGGGGCACCTACGCGGGCCTCGCCTCCGACGTGGCGATCGGGCACCTCGTCGACCTCGGCGTGACGGCGGTCGAGTTGCTTCCCATCCACCACATCGCCGACGAGCACTTTCTCCAGGCGCGGGGCCTGACGAACTACTGGGGCTACTCGACGATCGGCTTCTTCGCTCCGCATGCAGGCTACGCCGCGACGGGGACGCGCGGTGAGCAGGTGCGCGAGTTCAAGGGGCTCGTGAAGGCGATGCACCGCGCCGGCATCGAGGTGATCCTCGACGTCGTCTACAACCACACGGCCGAGGGAAACCACCTCGGCCCGACGCTGTCCTTCAGGGGCGTCGACAACGTCGCCTACTACCGCACGATGCCCGACGCGCCGCGGTACTACAAGGACTTCACGGGGACCGGGAACTCGCTCAACCCCGTCAACCCGTCGGTGCTGCGGCTGATCATGGACTCGCTGCGGTACTTCGTGACCGAATGTCACGTCGACGGCTTCCGGTTCGACCTCGCCTCGGCGCTCGCGCGCGAGTTCCACGACGTCGATCGCCTCTCGGCCTTCTTCGACATCATCCACCAGGACCCGATCCTCTCCCGGGTGAAGCTCATCGCCGAGCCGTGGGATGTCGGCGAGGGCGGCTATCAGGTCGGAAACTTCCCCGTCCTCTGGACCGAGTGGAACGGGATGTACCGCGACACGATGCGGGACTTCTGGCGCGGCCAGAGCGCCGTCGCGGCCTTCGCGCAGCGGTTCACCGGCTCGAGCGACCTCTACCAGTCAGACGGTCGGCGCCCGTTCGCGTCGATCAACTACATCACGTGCCACGACGGCTACACCCTGCGCGACCTCGTCAGCTACAACGAGCGGCACAACGAGGCGAACCTCGAGGCCAACCAGGACGGGACGACGGACAACCGGTCGTGGAACTGCGGTGTCGAGGGAGAGACGGACGACCCTGAGGTGAACGCGCTGCGCGACCGGCAGGTGCGGAACTTCCTCTCGACGCTCCTTCTCTCGCAGGGCGTGCCAATGCTGCTCGCAGGGGACGAGATCAGCCGCACCCAGAAAGGGAACAACAACGCGTACTGCCAGGACAACGAGATCAGCTGGGTCGACTGGAACCTCGACGAGCGGGCACGTGCGCTGCACGCCTTCACGCGACGGTTGGTCGCCCTCCGGCGCGCGCACCCGATCTTTCGCCGGGCGACGTTCCTGACGGGTATGCAGCAGGAGGATTCAGGCGCGCCGGACGTCTGGTGGTTCCGTCCCGACGGGCGCGCCATGACACGACGGGACTGGGATCGCGGCGACGCGTCCGCGGTCGGCGCATTCCTCAACGGGGCCGAGATGATGGCAGAGACCCGCGAGGGCGAGCCGGTCGTCGACGATTCGTTCATCGTGCTCTTCAACGCCTGGCGTGACGCGCTGACCTTCAGGCTGCCGCCCGCGCGCTTCGGGCGTCGCTGGTCGCTCGAGCTGTCGACGGCACACCCGGAGCTCGAGGCGGGCGCCTGGGAGACCGTCGTGCGGGGTGAGGTCGAGGTCGAGGAGCGCTCGCTCCTGCTCCTGCGTCGCGTGGCGTGAGGCCGGCGCTCAGGGGTTTGCAGGCGCTTCGAGCACACGCAGGCAGACCTGGACGATCGCCGGATCGAACTGGGAGCCGGCCGCGTCGAGCAGGCGTCGACGTGCCTCCTCTTCCGGCAGCGCGTCACGGTAGGGCCGCGACGTCGTCATGGCGTGGAACGCATCGCAGACGAAGATGATCCGCGCCTCCAGCGGGATCTCGTCACCCTCGAGACGGTCCGGGTATCCCTTGCCGTCAAAGCGTTCGTGGCAGGCGCGGACGATCGGCCGGACATCCGCCAGCTGCTCGATCGGGGCGAGGATCCTCTCTCCGAGCTGGGTATGGGTCTCGATCAGTTCCCGTTCCTCGGCGGACAACGGGCCGGGCTTGCCGAGGATCGCTGCAGGGATGCCGATCTTGCCGATGTCGTGGAACAGCGCCCCGAGCTCGAGTCGCTTCAGCACGACCGCGTCGACGCCGAGCTCCTCGCCAGCCCTCACGGCCATGTCCCTGATCCAGCGGGCGTGTGAAGACGTGTACTCGTCCTTCGCCTCGAGCGCATTCGCGAGCGCCTCGACGGTGGAGAGGAACGTCCGCTCGAGGCTTGCAAAGGAGAGGGCATTCGTGAGGGCGAGCTTCGCCTGGGCCGCGATCCCCGCGAGGAGATCGAGTTGCCGGTCGTCGAGATCCGCCTCGCCGTCGAGTCCGAGCGAGAGCGAGGCATAGCCCTCGTCGAGGACGATCGGCGCCACGACATAGGCGTCGGCAACGGTGCGGGAGAAGTCGGCGCCGAGCAGGTGCGCGTAGCCGCTCCGGCGGATCACGAACGGCTCGGAGTGTCGCGACAACGGCTCCAGGGCCGACGGCGGCAGGCGGTCGCCGGGCCGGACGCTCCCGACCTGGTCGTGGGGCCACACACTGCGGCACTCGAGCCCGGCGCCGTCGCTCAGAGGAAGCCAAACGGATGCCCGCGGCACACCAAGGATCCGAACGGCTCCTTCTGCGACGCGCTCGACCACCCCGTCGAGCTCGGTGACTGCCGCCAGCTCCCGCGAGAGCTCGAGCAGCGCCTTCGCGCCTTCGGCCTCCCGGCGCTGCGCCTCGTAGAGACGGGCGTTGGCAAGCGCGACGGAGGCGTGGCCGGCGAGCACCTCGAGCAGCCGCAGGTCGTCGGCGTCGAACTGGTCGAGCCCGAGCTTGGAGATCACGAGCACGCCGATGACGCTGGGCCCGTAGCGCAGCGGTACGGCGAGCAGAGACTCCTCGATCCGAGCAGTCCCGTCGATGTGATGGCCGATCCCGCAGTTCGCTGCATCCCCCGTGAGGAACGGCTCCCCGGTCGCTGCCACGTGGCCGGTGACGCCGACCCCGACCCTGGTCGCGAGGGCCTCGAACGCCGACCCGGAGGTCTCCGTCAGGTCGCCGCGAAACGCGACCGGGCGGAGATCGTCCCCCTCGCGGAGGAACACGCGGCAGTTGTGGTAGTCGATCAGCTGCCGGAGCTCATCGGTGATCGTGACCCCGATCTCGTCGACCTCGAGGAGGCGGCTCAGCTTGCTGGAGACGCCGTGCAGCATCTTGAGGTGGGCGATCGAGCGGATGTCGCCACCCCGCGACGTCGGCGACTCGGGACGCTCGCTCTCGTTCTCGTGAAACACGACGATCCGGCTCTTGCCGCGTGCCTTGGCGGTCATCATTGCCGCCTCCGCGCAGGCGACGAGCTCGCGTGGGTTGGCGGCATGGTCGGGCCCGATCGCAAGACCGATCGAGAGGGTCATCGGTCCGGCCGGATAGAACTCGGCGAGCGCGATCCGCTCGACGACCCGACCGGCGAGCGTGCTCGCGATCTCGAGGTCCCCCGAGCGCACGATGATCGCGAACTCCTCGCCGCCGGTGCGATAGACGTCGTCGCTCTGACGCACCACCGCCCGGAGCTCGGCGGCGACCTTGGCCAGGACGTCGTCTCCAACAGCGTGCCCGTAGATGTCGTTGACCCGCTTGAAGTCGTCGAGGTCGAGCATCAGCAGCGCGACGGAGCCGCGCTCGGACGAAGCGCGGACGACCTCGTTGCGGAGCCGCTCGTGGAATGCCCGGTGGTTCCAGAGCCCGGTCAGAGGATCGGTCTGGGCCTGGAGCTCGAGGCGCGCCCGTGAATGCGCGTTGTCGAGCGCGAGCGCCGCAGCGTCGCCGAACCGGACGGCGAGCCTGAAGTCCTCCTCGGTGAACTTCCTCAGCCCTACGCGGTAGATGTTGAGTGCCCCCATGATCCGGCCACGGGCGATCAGGGGAACCGCGATCAGCGCCTCGGGATCGGTGGGCGTGCCATCGACGAACGAGACGCGAGGGTCGAGGTCGGCGCGGTTCGCGAGCACTGGCTGCCGGTTGGCGACGGCCCAGCCCGTGATACCACGCCCGAAAGCGAACGGCTCGTCGGCGAGCACCTCGTCCGAGTACTCGCCGCGCGCCAGGACGGCACGCAGCAGGCGGTTGTCCTCGTCGGCCTCGTAGAACGCAAGGTCGTCGTGGGGGATGAGCTCGGCGATCGTGTCCGCGATCCGCTCGAGCACCGCGTCGAGCGACTGCTCGGAGAGCACGTCGTGGAAGACGTCTGCCAGACGGCGGTACGACTCGACCAGCGCGAGCGATGCCGCGTTGGGGGCGCCGTTGTCGCGCGCCGGGGCCGCCGGCGCGGGTGAGGTGTTGGAAGGAGGGGCCACGATGCCTTCCGTCTCTCATCGGCGCAACGCGGAGAGGGCTTGAGGTTCGGCCCGCTCGTGCCGATCCAGGTAGGAGATGCAACTCCCGATGTCGAATGCGATCGCCATGAAATGCAGCGCTTTCCTGGCGCTCGTCGCGACGGCGTTGGCAATTCCGAGCGCGGCCGGGGCGGGAACGAGCGTCTGGTTCCTGTCGGACGGGAAACCGGTGCCCGTCGTCCGCGGCGGAACCACGATCGAGAGCGCCGTCCGGCAGCTGCTCGCAGGCCCCACGCCCGCCGAGCGGGGCCGTGGTGTGCGCTCCGCGGTACCTCGTGCCACGCCGCTTCTCTCGGTCAGCGTCGCACAGCGCATCGTCACCGTCGATCTCGGGCCCCGCTTCGCCGCGGGCCGTGACGAGCAGGGGCTCCAGGGCCGGGTCGGCCAGCTCGTTCGCACGGTCACGGGAATCCCCGGCGTCCGCGCGGTTCGGGTGCTCGTCGACGGTGGCGTCCCCGTCGGACTCTTTCCCGGGTACGATCTCCGCCGTCCCGTCACCGCCGCCCTCGAGCCGGTGCAGGGGCAGGAATCGATCCGGGACCACCAGCAGCAACTCGTCGACCTCGGCTTCATGGCGCCGTCAGGGCTCACCGGCACGCTCGACACGCAGACCTCGACGGCGGTGCTCGGCTTCCAGAAATGGGCGAACCTCTCGCGAGACGGTGCGCTCGGGGAGGCGACGGTCGCGGCGTTGCAGCGGGCGACTCGCCCGGAGCCGAGGCTCCGGGCTCCCGGCCGCAGGATCGAGGTGCAGCTGCGGCGGCAGCTTGCACTCCTGATCCAGGGCAACCGCGTCGTCCGCGCGGTGCACATCTCATCCGGCGCCGGAGGGGCGACGCCCAGGGGGTCGTTTCGTGTCTATCGCAAGGAGCGCTACTCGTGGTCGGTGCCGTTCAAGGTGTGGCTCCCCTGGGCCAGCTACTTCACGGGTGGGATCGCCTTCCACGAGTACGGGTCGGTGCCGACGTACGCGGCCTCGCACGGCTGCGTGAGGGTCAATCGCTACGACGCACCCACGCTGTTCGGCTTCGCCGAGACGGGAACGCCGGTCGACGTCCTCGATGAGGCAACCGCATGAGCCCGCGCGCGGCTGCGAAGGCAATGGTGGGCGGGATCGGTGTCGTCGCAGGCCTGCTCGGCCTCGTCGTCGTGGCAGCGGCGGCCATCGTCGCTCTGGGGCTTCCGGCCGAGAGCAGGGCCGACGACCCGCTTCCGGTTCCCGTCGCACAGCCACGCCCGACGGAGCTCGTGATCGCGCTCAGCCTGGGCGACCCCGTGCTGCAGGCCGGCGCGGTGCGCGACGGCCAGGTGATCCTGGCGCGCGGGCTCGAGGTCGATCTCGCCCGCGATCTCGCCCGGCGTCTCGGCATCCCCCGCGTCCGCTTCATCTACGTGCGGCCGGCGTCTCGGCTGCTCGCGGCCAAGGCCCGCCCCTGGCACCTCACGATCGCGTCGATCCGGCCCGGGAGGGCGGCCTCCTCGGTCGCCGACCTCAGCAAGCCGTACCTCGGCACCGATCAGGCGGTCATCCTCCGCCGGGGCCTCCCGCGCCTCTCGGCTCTCGGTGAGCTCCGGAGCAGGATCACGTGTGCTCTGCGCGGCGGCGACGGCGCACGGGCGCTCGCCGCCTCGGTTGCACCGACCGTCCGTCCGATCCTTGCACCCTCCAACGAGCGCCTGCTCCAGCTCGTCCAGACGGGTGTCTGTGACGCCGCCGTCGTCCCGGCGGACGCCGTCGGCCGGCTCGTGGCCGGTCGGGGCGCGCTCCTCGGCCCGATCACGGCGCGGATCGAGCTCGGCAGCGGCTACGTGGTGGCCGTCACCCGGGGCGGTCCGATCGCCGTCGCGGAGGTCGACCGGGCGCTCATGCGGATGCGCGTGGACGGGACGATGCACCGGCTGGTTCGGGCCTGGCTCGGGATCGACCCGGCGCGCCTGCGGCCGCTTCGCTAACCCTGCCTGCGCGCCACGACGACGAAGCTGCTCCGGCCGAGCAACGCGCCGTAGCGCACGTCCGCGCGGGCACCGAGGCCAGGCCAGACATACCAGGTGTAGACACCCGGCTGGAGCGTGTAGGTGTTCCTCCCGTACTGCCACCGGGAGGCGAGCTGGAGACGGCCGACATTGGGCCAGGCTGAGAGGATCTTGATCCCGTTCCGGTAGAGCTGGACGTTGAAGTACTCCGCCGCGGCCACCGGAGCCCAGCGCAGGAGCGGCGGCTTCGCGAGCCGGGCGCCGTACTCCGGGGTGGCGAGCGGGCTCGCTCTCGGAGTCGCCGTCACGACGACCGGCTCGGAGGGGTTGCCTGCTCTGTCGAAGGCGACGAGGACGAAGCGGTAGGTGACGCCGTTGCGCAGGCCACTGCTCTTGAAGCTCGTGCGGAGGCCGC
>Ga0209254_10005681_pt1 | contig 11464 bp, 10 predicted proteins | sample FrelakmetDIP11DI_FD_187148 | JGI IMG/M metagenome (GOLD analysis project Ga0209254, IMG submission 187148) | Freshwater lake sediment microbial communities from the University of Notre Dame, USA, for methane emissions studies - DIP11 DI (SPAdes)... | ecosystem: Environmental > Aquatic >... | reverse complement strand
GATGGTGCGCGCCTGGTCGGCGATCGAGCGCGTGATGGCCTGGCGGATCCACCACGTGGCGTAGGTCGAGAACTTGTAGCCGCGGCGGTACTCGAACTTATCCACCGCCTTCATCAGGCCGATGTTGCCTTCCTGGATCAGGTCCAGGAACTGCAGGCCGCGGTTCGTGTACTTCTTGGCGATCGAGATCACCAGGCGCAGGTTGGCCTCGACCATTTCCTTCTTGGCGCGGCGTGCCTGTGCCTCGCCAACAGCGATCTCACGGTTGATGTCCTTGATCTCACCGATGGGGAGGTGCGTGCGCACCTCGATCGTGCGCAGCTTCTGCTGCAGGCGCTCGATGTCCTCGCGCAGGCGGCCCAGCGCCGCGGAGTGCTTGCGCTTGGCGCGGACGTGCTTGTCGAGCCAGTGCAGGTTGGTCTCGTTGCGCGGGAAGGTCTCGATGAAGTCCGAGCGCGGCATGCCGGCGTCGCGCACGCAGAGCTGCATCACCGACTTCTCGATGCTGCGGATCTCGTTCAGGTGCTCGCGCAGCTGGCCGATCAGCAGCTCGAACATCTTCGGCGCGAGCTTCAGTTCCATGAACTCGGCGGCGAGCCGCTTGCGCAGCTTGACGGTCTTCGGCTCGCGCGAGCCCTTGTCGTCGAGCGACTTGACCACCTGGCCGTACAGCTTGGCCAGTGAGGCGAAACGGCGCGCGGCTTCTTCCGGGTCCGGCCCGGTGTCGACGACTTCCTCGTCCTCGGCGCCTTCCTCGTCCTCAGACTCGCCCTCGGCCTCTTCCTTGGCTGCCGCCGCGAGCTTCGGGTTCACCGGCTCGGCGATCACGTCCGGCGCGTTCGGGTCGACGAAGCCGACGATCACGTCGACCAGGCGTCCCTGGCCGGCCTTCACCGGCTCGTAAGTGCGCAGCAGCAGGTCGAAGGTGGGCGGATACAAGGACAGGGCGCGGCGCACGGAATCGAGGCCTTGCTCGATACGCTTGGCGATGGCGATCTCGCCCTCGCGGGTGAGCAGCTCGACGGTGCCCATCTCGCGCATGTACATGCGCACCGGGTCGGTGGTGCGGCCGAATTCGGCATCCACAGTGGTCGCGAGTGCAGCGGCGGCTTCCTCCGCGGCTTCCTCGTCGGCGACGACTGGCTCGCGCAGCAGCAATGCCTCGGCGTCCGGCGCCTTCTCGTACACCGGGATGCCCATGTCGTTGATCATCTGCACGATGTCTTCGATCTGCTCGGGATCGACGATCTCGGACGGCAGGTGGTCGTTGACCTCGGCGTAGGTGAGGAACCCCTGTTCCTTGCCGCGCGCGATCAGCAGCTTGAGCTGCGACTGGCGATCCTCGGGCGTGCTCGGCGGCAGGGCGAGCTCGAGTTTCTCCGCCGCCGCCCTGGAAGCCTTGCTCTTGCCAGCCTTGGCGACGGCCATCGGCGCGGCCGCCGGCGCCTTGGCGGGCGCTGCGGGATTGACGGGTGCGGCGTGCTTAACCGGTACGGCGTGTTTCACCGGTACCGCGTGCTTGACGGGCGCGGCCTTGGGCGCCGGAGCCTTGGAGTGAGCGACGTGCCTTGCCGCCGGCTTCGCAACGTGCTTCGGGGCCGGCTTGGCGGCGGCCTTGGCCGCCGGGCGCGACGCAGCCGCCTTGCGGACGGGCTTGTGTGCCTTGGCCTTGGCCGCGGTGCGGGCCGGCTTTGACGCCTTGGCCTTGACCGGGGCAGCGACCCGCTTGGCGGCCGGCTTGTGGGCCGGGGGCTTCTTCGCGGGGGCTTTCTTGGCCTGCTTGTGTGCCGTCTTGCTCAAGATGGGCGCCTCAAGAGGGGTAGTGGATAAAAGAGCGGAATCATACCATGTCCCGACCGCCGTCAGCCGGGGTCATTTCGGGGCTGCGCTCCGGCCGGACTGGCCCTTGGTCCGCAGCAATCCCTGCAATTCGGTCTTCTCGGCCGCGTTCAAGGGCTCCTCGCGCGCCTTGTCCTCGAGGACCTGCATGCGGACCAACGCATGCTCCGTGACCAGGCGCTCCAGCGCCGAGCGGATCTCGGCCGCCGCGGCCGTCTCGTCCGGAACCAGGCACTCACCCGTGGCCAGCTTCTCGAGTGGGCCGTGTTCCGGGCGATCACGCCAGCGCTCGAGCAACGCGGCGGTCGTGGGGACCGGGTCCTCGCGCAGCTGCGCCAGCAACTCGACCAGCAGCGGGATGCCCGGCCGGTCGACGCTCTCGAGCGCGTCGTTGAGCGATACGGCCGCGCCGGCTCCAGGGAAATGCACCAGCAGGCTGATCGCCTGGCGGACAAGGTTGCCGCGGCCGGCCACGGCAGGGGCGGGCGGGCGCCGCGCGCGCGACGCAGCGGGCGCCTCGGCTCGCGACGGGCCGGGCTGCGGGGCGTCGCTGTCTAGCAGTTCAGCCAGCCGTGGCGCCGGCATGCGCACCGCCTCGGCGAGCTGGCCGACCAGCAACTCGCGGTAGACGTCGGACGGGATGCGTCGCACCAGCGGCCGCGCGAGCTCCACGAGCTTCGCCCTCCCGTCGACGCTGGCGCCGTCCGTCCGGCTCGCCAGCTCGCGGATCAGGTAGTCGGACAACGGCAGGGCACCGGCGAGGCGCGCCTCGAACGCGACGGCGCCCTCTTCCCGGACCAGCGTGTCCGGGTCGTGTCCCTCGGGGAGAAACAGGAAGCGCACCTGCCGGCCCTGCTTCACCTCGCTGACGGCGTTCTCCAGCGCGCGCCACGCGGCTGCACGGCCGGCGCGGTCGCCGTCGAAGCAGAACACGACCTCGCCCACCAGCCGGAAGATGCGCTGCAGGTGGTCGGGCGTGGTGGCGGTACCGAGCGTGGCCACCGCATAGGTGACGCCCGCCTGGTGCAGGCTCACCACGTCCATGTAGCCTTCGACCACCAGCAGTCGCTGCAGGGTGCGCGTCGCCTGCCGCGCCTCGAACAGGCCGTACAGCTCGCGGCCCTTGTGGAACAGTTCGGTCTCGGGCGAGTTCAGGTACTTGGGTTCGCCGCTGTCGAGCACGCGGCCGCCGAAGCCGATCGTGCGCCCGCGCGTGTCGCGGATCGGGAACATGACCCGGTCGCGGAAGCGGTCGTAGCAACCTGCCGCCGTGCCGCGCTCGGCGTCCGGCTGACGCTCGATCACCAGGCCCGCGCGCAGCAGGACCTGCCGTTCGTCGTCGCTGGTGCCGTAGCGATCGAGCAGCGCGTCCCAGCGTGCGGGCGCATAGCCGATGCCGAAGCGCTGGATGATCTCCGCATTCAGGCCGCGCCGTGCGAGGTAGTCGCGCGATTTCGGCTCGCCGCTCAGCGATTGCCGGAAAAACAGCGCGGCGCGTTCCAGCGCGACATACAGCTCGTCGTGCGGCTGTTGTGGCGCCGCCGTGCCGCCTTCGCGCGGCACCTCGAGGCCCGCGCGCGCGGCGAGATCCTCCACGGCCTCGACGAAACTCGTGTGGTCGTATTCCATCATGAAGCCGAGCGCCGTGCCGTGCGCACCGCAACCGAAGCAGTGGTAGAACTGCTTGTCGGGGCTCACGGTGAACGACGGGGTCTTCTCGTCGTGGAACGGACAGCAGGCCTTGTACTCGCGCCCGGCGCGCTTCAGCTGCACGCGGCTGCCGATCACCTCGATGATGTCGGTGCGGGCGATCAGCTCGTCGATGAAGTGCTGGGGGATGCGGCCGGCCACGGGCGGAAGGGGGCAGGGGATAGGGGATAGGGGATAGTGGAGCGGCGGCGGCGGCGCGGCAAGGCGTACGGCGGCGCGTTTGCGGGTGTTTGCTACGACTCGGGATCAAACCGCGGTTGTGGGCGGGCTTTGCGGGTCTGCCCCGGCTCGCGAAGAAAAATGCTCGCCGGAACAGACCCGCAAAGCCCGCTCGACACCAGGCGCCTGAGCAAGTTTTCGCCAAAGCCCGAAAACTTGCACGGCGCACGCAGCGCCCGCCGGGCCCCGCCGCATCATCGCGGTGGGTTGAAAGCGGGGTTCAACGCCAACTACCGCGATCCACTGCGGCCGGATCAGGGCGGCTCCCGGCGCTCTGTCCGGCTACGTGCGCCGTGCGAGTGATCGGCGAGCGGGTGTCACCGGAACTTGCCGGCGTACCGTTCCTCGCCGATCAGTCGCTCAGGCGCGTGCCAGGGGACGGCTTTGGCGTGTTGTTCCGGTGAGCATATTTTCTTCGCGAACCGGAACAACACGCCAAAGGCGGCCGTGTCACCGCAGCTGACGCTGGGCTGACGCTGGAACGCGGCGAGCAACGCGACGCCGCGACAAACTGGACAAATCGAGTCGCACCGGGCACAGCCCAGCGTGCAGCCGGATCAGGCGGAGAGAGCGGCCTTGATGCTGGCGCTCACCGCGCCCATGTCGGCGCGCCCGGCGGCCTTGGCCTTCACTGCCGCCATGACCTTGCCCATGTCCTTCACGGACGCGGCACCGGTGGCAGCGATGGCTTCCTTGATCAGGGCGTCGACCTCGGCCGCGGAGAGCTGGGTCGGCAGGTAGGACTGCAGCAGCACGATCTCGGCCAGTTCCTTGTCGGCGAGATCCTGGCGGTGGCCCTGTTCGAACTGGGTGACCGATTCCTTGCGCTGCTTGACCATCTTCTCGAGCACCGCGATCACCTGCGCGTCGTCGAGCACGATGCGCTCGTCGACTTCACGCTGCTTGATCGCGGCCTGCACCATGCGGATGGTCGAGAGGCGCTCCTTCTCGGCGGCCCGCATGGCGGCCTTCATGTCCTCTGTGATGCGCTCTTTGAGCGTCACGGGACACGCAACTTCAGTAGTTGCGGGCGCGCGGGGCCCCGAAGTCGCGCATGCCGCGCTTCTGGTGACGCTTCACCGCCGCGGCCTTCTTGCGTTTCCGCTCCTGGGTGGGCTTCTCGTAGAATTCGCGGCGCCGCAGCTCGGTCAGCACGCCGGCCTTTTCGCAGGCACGTTTGAACCGGCGCAGGGCGGCATCGAAATATTCGTTCTCACGAACGCGAACGCTGGGCATCGCAACCTCGTCGAGGGTCTGGTCAGGTCAGACCGGCCTTGGCCCTGGGGCGCATTGCCGGTAAAAAGGACCGCGAATTTTAAAGAGCGCGGCCGGGAAATGCAAAGCATGCGAGTGTTGGGGCTCGAAACCTCCTGCGACGAGACCGCGGTGGCCGTCTATGACGGTGCCGCCGGCCTGCTCGCGCACGAGGTCTACAGCCAGGTGGAACTGCACGCAGCCTACGGCGGCGTGGTGCCGGAGCTGGCGTCGCGCGATCACCTGCGCAAGTTGTTGCCACTGCTCAGGAAAGTGATCGACGAGGGCGGCGGGCCCAAGGCCATCCAGGGCGTGGCGTACACCAGCGGCCCCGGCCTCGTCGGCGCCCTGCTGGTCGGTGCGGCAGTGGCCCGCAGCCTGGCGTTTGCCTGGCGGGTGCCCTGTACCGGGGTGCACCACATGGAGGGGCACCTGCTCGCGCCGCTGCTCGAGGCCGAGCCGCCGGAATTCCCGTTCGTCGCGTTGCTGGTGTCGGGCGGCCACACGCTGCTGGCCCGGGTCGAGGGCGTGGGGCGCTATGAAATCCTGGGCAGCTCGCTCGACGACGCCGCGGGGGAGGCGTTCGACAAGACCGCCAAGTTGCTCGGCCTCGGCTATCCGGGTGGGCCGCAGCTCGCGGCGCTCGCGGAGCGCGGCCGGCCCGATGTGTTCCGTTTCCCGCGGCCCCTTACCGAGCGCCCGGGTCTCGATTTCAGCTTCAGCGGCCTGAAGACCGCCGTGGTCGTGGCCCTGCGCGGGCGCGACCTCGACGACCAGGGGCGCGCCGATGCGGCCCGGGCCTTCGAGGAAGCGGTGGTCGAGACGCTGGTGATCAAGTGCCGGCGCGCGCTGCAGGCGACCGACGCGCGTACGCTGGTGGTGGCCGGGGGCGTCGGCGCGAACCGTCGCCTGCGCGCCCGCATGCTGGCCATGGGCGAGCGCGAGGGCGTGCGCGTCGTGTATCCGCGCGTCGAGTTCTGCACCGACAACGCGGCCATGATCGCGCTGCTCGGCCACCTGCGGCTCGCGGCCGGCCAGCGCGACGACCTCGCGATTCGCGCCCGCGCCCGCTGGCCCATGACCGAGCTGGTCCCGCCCGGCACGTAGCCGCCACACTGGCGGCGAGCCGCAAACCTCTTCACTATCCCCTATCCCCTATCCCCTATCCCCTTCCCCATGGACGTCATCTTCCTCACCGGCCTGTCTACCGAATGCATCATCGGCATCTGGGACTGGGAGCGGCGCGTCAAGCAGAAGGTCGTCATCGACCTCGAGATGGGCGCCGACATCCGTAAGGCCGCTGCGAGCGACGTCATCGACGACACGCTCGACTACAAGAGCGTGTCGAAGCGGCTGCTGCAGTTCGTCGGCGACTCGCAGTTCCAGCTGGTCGAGACCCTCACCGAGCGCATCGCCGGGATCGTGGTGACGGAATTCGACGTGCCGTGGGTGCGGGTGAGGCTCAACAAGCAGGGCGCGATCCGCGGCTCGCGCGACGTCGGCATCCTGATCGAGCGGCGCCGCGAGGACTACGCGGGCGGCCCGGCGCGCCAGTGACGCAAGTGCTCGTGGCGGCCGGCAGCAATGTCGAGCCGCTGGCCAACCTGCGCCGCGCGCTCGACCGCCTCGCGGCGTATTACCCGGGGCTGCGTGCCTCGGCGGCGTACCGCAACCGGGCGGTCGGCTTCGAGGGCGAGGACTTCGTCAACCTGGTGCTTGGCTTCGACACCGCCGAGGACGTCCGCGCGGTCATGGAGCAGTTGCACGCGGCCGAGGCGGCCTGCGGCCGGGAGCGGCAGGCACCCAAGTGGGCGCCGCGGTCGATGGACCTCGACGTGCTGCTGTACGGTGACCGCATCTGCGACGAACCCGGGCTGGTATTGCCGCGGCCAGACCTCGTGCGCCGCGCATACATGCTCGGACCCGCCGCGGAGATCGCGCCGGACACCCGGCATCCGACACTCGGGGTCACGCTTGCGGAGCTGTGGCGCAACTTCGAGCAGCAGGACCATCCGCTCGAGCAGGTCCACCTCGGCTGGTCGGGGGGGCGATGAGGTCACAGGCTGCGGCCGCCATCGACGGCGATCACCTGTCCCGTGACGTAGGGCGCCTCGGCGGCGAAGAAGAGCGCCGCGCTCGCGATGTCATCCGGCGAGCCCGAGCGCTTGAGCGCAGTCCTGGCGACGATCTCCTCCTTGAGTGCGCCGTCGAGGTCACGTTCGGGCCACAGCACCGGCCCGGGAGCGATGCCGTTGACGCGGATCTCGGGGCCGAGCTCGCGGGCGAGCGACTTGGTGAGCATGATCAGCCCCGCCTTGGCCGACGAATACACGGGGTGCGCCTTGAGTGGCCGCCGGCCGTGGATGTCCACCATGTTGATGATCAGCCCGCGCGACTCGCGCAGCGCCGGGGTCGCCGCCTGCGACAGGAACAGCGGCGCGCGCAGGTTGGTGCCGATCAGGTCGTCGAACTGCTGCAGCGTGATCGAGCCGACCGGCGTCGGGTAGAACGTGGAGGCATTGTTGACCAGCACGTCGAGGCGGCCGAAGCGCGCCAGGGCGGCCTGCGCCAGGTCGGGCAGGTGCGCGACGTCGTGCAGGTCGGCGCGGACCGCCAGCGCCGAGCCGGCGCGCAGCGCCTCGAACTCCGCGACCAGCGCATCGGCTGCCGGTCGCGACTGGTGGTAGTGCACGACCACGTTGGCGCCGGCCGCATGCAGGCGGCGGCCGATCGCGGCGCCGAGGCGCTTGGCGCCGCCCGTGATCAGCACGCAGCGTCCGGCGAGGGGCAGGGCGGGTTCCATGGCTACGGGACACATGCTAGTGATGGCTGTTGCGCCCGGACGATACCCGAGCCGGTGCGTCGTGTCTCGGGCCCTGCATTCGCGCGATGAGCGCTGCGAGCGTCCTGCCGGCGCTGACGGCGGACGAGGTGGCGCACGGCGCGCGACTCGAGGCACGGATACGGGACGAGATCGCGGCCGCGGGCGGCTGCATCGGCTTCGCACGCTACATGCAGCTCGCGCTCTACGAGCCGGGCCTCGGCTACTACAGCGCCGGTGCGCGCAAGTTCGGGGCCGCGGGGGATTTCATCACCGCGCCCGAGGTGGCACCCGTGTTCAGCCGCTGCCTCGCGGCGCAGTGCGCCGAGGTGCTGCAGGCCCTTGGTGGCGGCGACGTGCTCGAACTCGGCGCCGGCTCGGGCGTGATGGCGGCGGAAATGCTGGCGGAGCTCGAGCGACGCGGGGCGCTGCCGCGGCGCTATCTGATCCTCGACGTGAGCGCCGACCTGCGTGAGCGGCAGCACGCCACGCTCGCGGCCGCCGTGCCGCACCTGCTGCCGCGCGTCGAGTGGCTCGAGCGATTGCCGGAGGCGCTCGACGGCGTGGTGGTCGCGAACGAAGTGCTCGATGCGATGCCGGTGGAGCGATTCGTCGTGCGCGGCGACCGGGTGCAGTCGCTCGGCGTGCGTGCGCAGCCGGATCGACTGCAGGCGTGCGAGGCCGAGGCGCCGGCAGTGCTGGCGGACGCGGTGCGCGCCATCGGGCGCGACACCGGCGTCGCCTGGCCCGAGGGCTACACGTCCGAGGTGAATCTCGGCCTCGCCGGCTGGCTGCAGTCGCTGGCGGGCGCGGTCGCGCGCGGGGTGCTGCTGTTCGTGGACTATGGCCTGCCGCGACGCGAGTACTACGCCACCGAGCGCCGCGACGGCACGCTGCTGTGCCACTTCCGGCACCGCTTCCACGACGATCCGTTCGCCCGGCCCGGCCTGCAGGACATCACCGCGTGGGTCGACTTCACCGCAGTCGCCGCGGCGGGCAGCGCGGCTGGACTGCAGCTCGCAGGCTTTGCCACCCAGGCGCATTTCCTGATCGGCTGCGGCATCGGCGAGTTTCTCGCCGACGTGTCGGACCTCGACGTGGTGAGTCGCGTCAACCTGTCGCGCCAGGCGATGGTGCTGACGCTGCCGGGCGAGATGGGCGAGCGCTTCAAGGCGATCGCACTCACGAAAGGTTACGATGCGCCGCTGCGCGGCTTCGCCGTGCGCGACTTGCGCCACACCCTGTAGGTATCCATGGACTTCATCCAGGCCATCGTGCTCGCCGTCGTGCAGGGACTCTCGGAATTCCTGCCGATCTCGAGTTCCGGCCACCTGATCCTGATCCCGCATTTCCTCGGCTGGGCCGACCAGGGCCTCGCCTTCGACGTCGCGGTGCACCTCGGGACGTTGCTGGCGCTGCTGGTGTATTTCCGCCGCCAGCTCGGCACCATGGCGACCGCCTGGTTCGACTCGGTGCTACGCCGCGCGCACACGCGCGACAGCCGGCTGGCGTGGCAGATCCTGGTGGCGACCGTGCCGGTCGGGCTCGTCGGGCTGCTGTTCGACGACTACATCGAGGCGCACTTGCGCAATCCGCTGTTCGTCGCCGGCACGCTCACTGTATTCGGGCTGCTGATGTATGCCGCCGACCGCTACGGGCGCGGCAACAAGGACGAATACAGCTTGAGCTGGCCACAGGTCGTCGCCATCGGTTGCGCGCAGGCGCTGGCGCTGATGCCGGGCACTTCGCGCTCGGGCATCACCATGACCGCGGGCCGCGCACTGGGGCTGTCGCGCTCGGGCGCGGCGCGCTTTTCATTCCTGCTGGCGATACCGGGCATCGGTGCGGCGGGCGCCTACGAGGGGCTCAAGCTCGTCACGTCGACCGAGCCGGTCAATTGGCAACCGATGGCGGTAGGGGTGGTGTTCGCGGCGCTGTCCGGCATCGCCTGCATCCATTTCCTGATCCGCTTCATCGAGCGCATCGGCCTGCTGCCGTTCACCGTGTACCGGCTGATCCTCGCCGCCGTGATCGTCTGGCATTTCGCGTGAGCCGGGCCAGGCCGGCGCGCGTTCAGGCCTGGTTGAGCGAGCGGATCGCCTCGATGCGGGCCGCGCGCATGCGCTCGGCGATCACCGGACCCTTGTCGCGTGCGAGTACTTCGGCATCGAGCCGCACGCTGGCTGCGGCGGTCAGCGCCGCTCGCAGCAGCGCGGCCTGCGGGTAGGGGCGGGCGCGCAACTCGGCGCCACGACCGCGGGCGTCGGCCTCGCAGGCGAGCAGGAAACGCTCGAAGCGTTCGGTGCGGCGGAAGGCATCGGTGAGTTCGAGCAGCTCGAGCACGGTCGCCGGCCGCTGCTCCGCAACGCGGTGCACGCGCGCGTGATGACGTGCCACCAGCACAGCCAGCTCGCGGTGCTCGTTCGGCGCCCTGAGGCGCGCCGCCATCTGCTCGATCAGCCGGGCGCCGGCTTCCTCGTGGCCGATGTGGCGCGGCCACTGGTCGCGCGGCGTGAGGCCCTTGCCGACGTCGTGCACCAGCGCCGCAAAGCGCACCGTGGTGTCGAGCGAGAGTTCCGCGGCCACGGCCAGCACCTGCAGGGTGTGTTCGCCGGTGTCCACCTCGGGATGCCAGTGCGTGGGCTGGGGCACGCCGAACAACGCGGCGACCTCCGGCAAGACGGCGCCAAGCGCGCCGCAGGCCCTGAGCACCTCGAGGTACGCGACTGGCTGTGTTTCGCCCAGTGCCCGCTCGGTCTCGACCCAGGCGCGCTCCGGCACCAGCGCGGCGAGTTCGCCGGAGGCGGCGATGCTGCGCATCAACTCGAGGGTTTCGGGCGCGACGCGGAAGCCGAGTGACGCGAAGCGCGCGGCGAACCGCGCCACGCGCAGCACCCGTAGCGGGTCCTCGACGAAGGCCGGCGCGACGTGGCGCAACACGCGCGCCTCGAGGTCACGCTGCCCGCCGTGCGGGTCGATGATCTCGCCCGTGGCCGCCTGCGCCATGGCGTTGATGGTGAGGTCGCGCCGCGCCAGGTCCTGCTCGAGCGTAACGTCGGGCGCGAAGTGGGTGGCGAAGCCGTGGTAGCCGGGGCCGGTCTTCCGCTCGGTGCGGGCGAGCGCATATTGTTCACCGGTGGCGGGGTGCAGGAACACCGGGAAGTCCTTGCCGACCGGGCGGTAGCCGCGCGCGAGCAGGTCGTCGGGCGTCGCGCCGACCACCACGAAATCGCGCTCCTGGGGCGTCCGGCCGAGCAGCCGGTCGCGTACTGCGCCGCCGACGAGGTAGATGTCCATGCGCGAAATCGTAGCGGATCTGGCACCGCGCCTGCTGCTGCTTGTGCTCGGCGCCGCGCCGCTGTCGGGCTGCTACCTGCTGCAGGCCGCCGCAGGACAGGCTGATGTGCTGGCGCGCAGCGAGCCGATCGAGCAGGTGGTCGCGGACCGGCAGACGCCGCCGCAGGTGCGTGAGCGACTGGAACTGGTGCAGGCGGCGCGGGTCTTTGCGGTCCGGGAGCTCGCATTGCCCGACGAGCGCAGCTTCCGCGCTTACGCCGACCTCGGGCGCCCGTACGCCGTGTGGAACGTGGTCGCCGCGCCCGAATTCTCGGTCGAACCGCG
>Ga0209254_10005680_pt1 | contig 11464 bp, 7 predicted proteins | sample FrelakmetDIP11DI_FD_187148 | JGI IMG/M metagenome (GOLD analysis project Ga0209254, IMG submission 187148) | Freshwater lake sediment microbial communities from the University of Notre Dame, USA, for methane emissions studies - DIP11 DI (SPAdes)... | ecosystem: Environmental > Aquatic >... | reverse complement strand
GCTGCCCTGGCGGCACGCGAGGTAGCGCACGTCCGCGCCGTCCAGCGTGGCCAGCATCACGGTTTCGGCAGCCAGCGCGGCGCTGCCGTCGACGTGGGCGTCGAAGGCGCGCATCACGTCGGACTGCGTCGCGTACGCGTCGGCCCACTGCAGTGCCTTGGGGCCGAGGGCGAACTCGCCGTCGGCGTTGCGCCGCGCCAGTCCCGTGGCGGCCAGCGTGGCCAGCAGCCCGTGCAGGCTGCTCTTGGGCAGCGCGAGCTGCCGCGCCAGGTCGGCCAGCGTCCGCGGGTGGCGCGAGGCCGCCAGCGCGTCGAGCAACGCCACCGCGCGCTCGACGGCAGGCACGGCGCGCACCGCGGCCGGTCGCGCGGCAGATTGCGCGGCAGATTGACACGGGGGTCGCATTCGGTAACATTGTTCCAGAAACTGAATGCCTGTTCAACGGGCTGAACGACTGAGGGCGCGCTGCGCGTGCCCGCCGGGCGCGCGGTCCAATCCCTGCTGGAGTCGACGATGGGCGGAGCCGATTCGAAACTGACGATCTCGCCCGGCCTCGATGCCGTCGTGGGCCACTGGGTCGGCGGTGCGCTGCACAGGCCGCAGCCCGGCGGCCGCTCGGGCGACGTATACGACCCCTCGACCGGCGAGGTCGTGCGGCAGGTGGCCCTGGCCGACGCCGCACAGGTCGACGCGGTGGTGCGCGTTGCCGCGAACGCGTTCACCGACTGGGCGGCAACGCCGCCGCTGCGCCGGGCGCGCGTGATGTTCCGCTTCAAGGAACTGCTCGAGCGGCGCGCCGACGAACTGGCCGCGATCATCACCGCCGAGCACGGCAAGGTGTTCTCCGACGCGCAGGGCGAGGTCACGCGCGGCATGGAGGTGGTCGAGTTCGCCTGCGGCATCCCGAGCCTGCTCAAGGGCGAGTACACCGAGCAGGTGGGCACCGGCATCGACGCGTGGTCCGTTCGCCAGCCGCTGGGCGTGGTCGCGGGCATCACGCCGTTCAACTTCCCGGCGATGGTGCCGATGTGGATGTTCCCCGTGGCGCTCGCCTGCGGCAATGCGTTCGTGCTCAAGCCCTCCGAGCGCGACCCGTCGGCGGCACTGCTGATCGGCAGGCTGCTGAAGGAAGCGGGCCTGCCGGACGGCGTGTTCAACGTGGTCAACGGCGACAAGGTCGCGGTCGACGCGCTGCTCGCGCACCCGCTGGTGCAGGCGATCAGTTTCGTGGGATCGACGCCGATCGCGCGCTACATCCACGAGACGGGCACCCGCCACGGCAAGCGCGTGCAGGCGCTGGGCGGCGCCAAGAACCACCTGGTCGTGATGCCCGACGCCGACATGGACCAGGTCGTCGACGCGGTGATCGGCGCGGCGTACGGCTCGGCGGGCGAGCGCTGCATGGCGGTGTCGGTTGCGGTCGCGGTCGGCGAATCGACGGCGGACACGCTGGTGGCCCGGCTGGCCGAGCGGGTGCGCCGCATCAAGGTCGGCGACGGCATGGACGCCTGCGCCGAAATGGGGCCGCTGGTCACGCCGCAGCACTTCGACAAGGTGCGGGGCTACGTCGACACCGGCGTGGCCGAGGGCGCGAGCCTGGTCGTCGACGGCCGCGGGCTGAAGGTGCCCGGGCGCGAGAAGGGGTTCTTCCTGGGCGGGTGCCTGTTCGACCGCGTGCAGCCGTCGATGAGGATCTACCGCGAGGAGATCTTCGGGCCGGTCCTCGGCGTGACGCGTGTGAAGACCTTCGAGGACGCGCTGGCGCTGGTCAATGGTCACGAGTATGGCAACGGCTGCTGCATCTTCACGCGCGACGGCGATTCGGCGCGCGAGTTTGCGAGCCGCGTGCAGATCGGCATGGTCGGCATCAACGTGCCGATCCCGGTGCCGCTGGCGTTCCACTCGTTCGGCGGCTGGAAGAACTCGCTGTTCGGCGACCACCACATGCACGGGCCCGAAGGCGTCCGGTTCTTCACGCGTTACAAGACCGTCACGCAGCGCTGGCCGGCGGGCATCCGGGCCGGCGCCGAGTTCGTGATGCCGACGATGAAGTAAGGGGCCGGCGATGTCGCTGCAGCTGAACGACGCGACGCTGCTGCGCAGCGAGGGTTTCATCGACGGGCAGTGGGTGTCGGCCGATGCCGGCGGGACGTTTCGGGTGACCAACCCCGCGACGGGCGCGACGATCGCCGAGGTCAGCGACATGGGCGCGGCCGAGACGCGCCGCGCGATCGACGCGGCCGCGCGCGCGTTGCCGGCGTGGCGCGCCAGGACCGCCAGGGAGCGGGCAGCGGTGCTGCGCCGCTGGTTCGACCTGGTGATCGCGCACACCGAGGACCTGGCGCTGTTGATGACCAGCGAGCAGGGCAAGCCGCTGGCCGAGGCGCGCGGCGAGGTCGCCTACGGCGCAAGCTTCATCGAGTGGTTCGCGGAGGAAGGCAAGCGCGCCTACGGCGACGTGATCCCCACCGTGGCGGGCGATCGACGCCTGTTCGCGATGAAGCAGCCGATCGGTGTGTGCGCGGCGATCACGCCGTGGAACTTCCCGATCGCGATGATCACCCGCAAGGTGGCGCCCGCGCTGGCGGCAGGCTGCACGGTCGTGGCCAAGCCGGCCGAGGCGACCCCGTTGTCGGCGCTGGCGCTGGTGGCGCTGGCCGCCCAGGCCGGCATGCCGGCGGGCGTGCTGAACGTGGTCGTCGGCGACGGCGCCCGCGCGCCCGAGATCGGCCTGGAGATGTGCACGAACCCGACCGTTCGCAAGGTGTCGTTCACGGGCTCCACCGAGGTCGGGCGGATCCTGCTGCGCCAGTCGGCGGACACCGTGAAGAAGCTGTCGCTGGAGCTGGGCGGCAACGCGCCGTTCATCGTCTTCGACGACGGGGACCTGGATGCGGCGGTCGAAGGCGCGCTGGCGTCCAAGTACCGCAACGCCGGGCAGACCTGCGTGTGTGCGAACCGGTTCTACGTGCAGGACGGTGTCTACGACGAGTTCGCGCGGCGCCTGACGGCGAAGGTGCGGCAGTTCAAGGTCGGGCCCGGCACCGAGGCGGGCGTGACGATCGGGCCGCTGATCGAGGAGGCCGCCGTGGCCAAGGTCGAACAGCACGTCGCCGACGCGCTGGCCAAGGGCGCGCAGCTGGCACTCGGGGGCGGGCGCCATGCGCTGGGCGGGCTGTTCTTCGAGCCGACCGTGCTCACCGGCGTGACGCCGGCAATGCAGGTGGCACGCGAGGAGACCTTCGGGCCGGTGGCACCCCTGTTCCGGTTCGAGACCGAGCAGCAGGCGGTGGCGATGGCCAACGACACCGAGTTCGGCCTCGCCGCGTATTTCTTTTCGCGAGACATCGGTCGGATCTTCCGGGTGGCCGAGGCGATCGAGGCGGGGATGGTCTGCGTCAACTCGGGTCTGCTGTCCAATGAGGTGTCGCCGTTCGGGGGCGTCAAGCAGTCGGGCCTGGGGCGCGAGGGCTCGAAGTACGGTCTGGACGAGTACCTCGAGATCAAGTACCTGTGTTTGGCGGGCATCTGATGCGAGTTGCGGTGCTGCGGCCGATCGGGTTGCCGATGCCGCTCCCAGTTCGTGGGGGTCGGATTCGTGGGCGCTGGCGTGAAAGTGGGCAGTTACGTCGCATCCTCTGTCTGCGCTGCGGGGTCTGCGCGGAGTGATCGGCCAGGTGGCGGGCGCGGTGGCGGGCATCTGAACGACTGGCGCGATGGCGGGCTTCGATACGGCAGGTGCGATGGCAGGTTCGGCGACGATCGAGTTCGACTACGTGGTCGTGGGCGCCGGTACGGCGGGTTGCCTGCTTGCGAACCGGCTGTCCGCGGATCCCTCGATCCGGGTGCTGCTCCTCGAGGCGGGCGGGGCAGACGACTGGGTGTGGATTCACATCCCGGTTGGCTACCTGTACTGCATCGACAATCCCCGCACCGACTGGCGTTTCCGCACGGCAGAAGAGGCAGGTCTGAACGGGCGGTCGTTGATGTACCCAAGGGGGCGAACCTTGGGAGGCTGCTCGTCGATCAACGGCATGATCTATATGCGGGGTCAGCGCGGCGACTACGATCGCTGGGCGGCGCTGGGCAATCCGGGCTGGGGCTGGGACGATGTGCTGCCGTACTTCGTTCGGCACGAGGACTACCATGGGCGGGACGGCGGCTCGGCCGATCCGCTGCACGGGCACGGCGGCGAGTGGCGGGTGGAGCGCCCGCGGATATCGTGGGAAATCCTGGATGCGTTCCGCGATGCGGCCGTGCAGGCGGGCATTCCGCGCAACGACGATTTCAATCGGGGCGACAACTTCGGGGTCGGGTACTTCGAGGTCAACCAGAAGCGGGGCGTGCGCTGGAATGCGTCCAAGGCCTTCCTGCGGCCGGTGCAGCATCGGGCAAACCTCGCCGTGTGGACGCGGGCGCAGGCGATGGCGCTGGACTTCGACGGGCGGCGTGCGCGGGGTGTCGAGGTTCGTCGCGAAGATGGAAGCCGGGTGGCGGTGGGGTGTCGCGGCGAGGTGATTCTGGCGGCCGGAGCGATCGGGTCGGTGCAGCTGCTGCAGCTGGCCGGGATCGGCAATCCTGACTGGCTGCAGCCCCTTGGGGTGCCGGTTCGGCACGCGTTGCCGGGCGTGGGTTCGAATCTGCAGGATCACCTGCAGTTGCGACTGGCGTACAGGGTTCGGGATGTGACGACACTGAACCAGCAGGCCGGGTCGCTTTGGGGCAAGGCGTGGATGGGGATCCAGTACGGCCTGTGGCGCCGGGGGCCGCTGACGATGTCGCCCAGCCAGCTTGGGGCATTCGCCCGCAGCGACGAGTCCGTGGAGACGGCGGACCTGGAGTACCACGTGCAGCCGTTGTCACTCGATCGATTCGGCGAGCCCCTGCACCCGTTTCCTGCCATGACGGCGTCGGTCTGCCAGTTGCGGCCGCATTCCAGGGGCATGGTGACCCTTGTCGATCGGGATCCGCTGACGGCGCCCCGGATCGCGCCGGCTTACCTGTCGCAGCCGTACGACCGGGCGGTGGCGGCCAACGCGATTCGGCTTACGCGCCGGATCATGGGAATGCCCGCGCTTCAGCGCTACTCGCCTGAAGAATTCAAGCCCGGGCTCGAGTTCCAGAGCGAGGATGAGCTTGTGCGGGCGGCGGGCGATATCGGTACGACGATCTTCCATCCGGTCGGGACAGCTCGAATGGGGCCGGATTCGGATCCAGGGGCCGTGGTGGACGGTCGCTTGCGGGTCCGGGGGGTTCAGGGGCTGAGGGTGATCGACGCATCGGTGATGCCGTTGATCACGTCTGGAAACACGAACTCGCCGACGTTGATGATTGCCGAGCGTGGTGCGGAGATGGTGCTCGCCGATCGAAGGGCCGCTGTTTCACGTGAAACAATCGGTGGGACGTAGGGCGGGTCGGCTGCTCGCGGGCCAGGAAGTCGTGGCGCGGCACGGGCAGGTGGTGTTGGCGGTGGATGGGACGGTACCGCGGGGCGTGCCGGCGCGAGGGACGACCGCCCACGTGGTTCGAGCCGCGGGACCTGACGGGTGGATCTGACGGCATCGGCCAACGCCGCGCGGTGTGTCCGGCTTGGCGGGGCCGGCGGTTCTGGTGCATTTGTGCACGCGGTTTGCCGCCGAGACAGCGTTCGCGCCGCGCGGCTCGTTTCCGTGAAGGCGCATGGGGCGTCTGAGCGCGGGCGCGCGCGGCGGTTTCGCCAATAGGCGATGGACGTCATTCCGCCGGCCAAGCTCCGGATCATGGGAGGGGTGGGCGTACTCGCGGCGTGCAACTGCGCCGGGTTCGCGCGGCGGGTTCGCGCGGCGGGTTCGCGTGGCGGGTTCGTGTGCCGGGTTCGCGTGGCAGGTTCGCGCGGCGGGTTCGCCTCGTGGGGTTCGTGTGGCCGCCCCTGGGCCCGTGTGCGCTCGGGCGAATGCAATAGTCCGTACGGACGCTTGTTTCACGTGGAACAGCGCCTATAATTCGCCTCCCGCTCGACAGTTCCCGTCTGCGCGCGGCACTCCAATGGACTACCCCGAGCAATTCGACGTCATTGTGGTCGGTGGCGGCCATGCCGGCACCGAAGCGGCACTGGCCGCCGCGCGCATGGGCGTCCGCACGCTGTTGCTGACCCACAACATCGAGACGCTCGGTCAGATGTCGTGCAATCCGTCGATTGGCGGAATCGGCAAAGGCCATCTGGTCAAGGAAGTCGACGCGCTGGGCGGCGCCATGGCTGCTGCGACGGATGAGGCGGGAATCCAGTTTCGGATCCTCAACTCCAGCAAAGGGCCCGCCGTGCGGGCAACGCGCGCACAGGCCGACCGGGTGCTGTACCGCAAGGCGATTCGAGCGCGACTGGAAAACCAACCCAATCTCTGGCTGTTCCAGCAGGCGGTCGACGACCTGATCCTTCACGGGGATCGTGTCACCGGCGCCGTGACGCAGCTCGGCGTCCGTTTCTCAGGTCGCGCCGTTGTGGTCACCGCCGGCACGTTCCTCAACGGCCTGATTCACGTCGGGCTCGAGCACTACGCCGCCGGCCGCGCGGGAGACCCGCCGGCGGTATCGCTCGGACGGCGCCTCCAGGAATTGAACCTGCCGCAGGGTCGTCTGAAGACGGGCACGCCGCCCCGACTCGACGGCCGCAGCATCGACTACAGTCGGCTGGTCGAGCAACCGGGCGATAGCGACCCTATCCCGGTGTTCTCCTTCCTGGGCACGCCCGCACAACACCCCGCTCAGCGGCCGTGCTGGGTCACGCATACGAACCGCCGCACCCACGACATCATTCGCGGCGCACTGGATCGCTCGCCGATGTACACGGGCGTCATCGAAGGCGTCGGGCCCCGCTATTGCCCGTCGATCGAAGACAAGATCCATCGCTTCGCCGACCGGGACTCCCATCAGATCTTCCTCGAGCCCGAAGGGCTGTCGACCCACGAGGTCTACCCGAACGGGATCTCGACCAGCCTGCCGTTCGACGTCCAGGTTCAGCTCGTCCGCTCGATGGTCGGCCTGGAACGCGCCCACATCCTGCGGCCCGGCTACGCGATCGAGTACGACTACTACGACCCCCGAGCGCTTCGGACCTCACTCGAATGCCGGGCGATCGGCGGGCTCTTCTTTGCCGGGCAGATCAACGGGACGACCGGCTACGAGGAGGCCGCGGCCCAGGGCCTGCTGGCGGGTATCAACGCAGCGCTGCAGGTACAGGGGCGGGAAGCCTGGTGTCCGCGCCGCGATCAGGCATATCTGGGCGTGCTCGTCGATGACCTGATCGGTCGCGGCGTCGCGGAGCCCTATCGGATGTTCACCAGTCGCGCCGAATTCCGGCTCAGTCTGCGCGAGGACAATGCGGACCTGCGGCTCACCGAGATCGGTCGCCAGCTTGGATGCGTAGACGACCTGCGCTGGGCGTCCTACTGCCGCAAGCGCGACGCCGTGGCCCTGGAGCTCGAGCGTCTGCGCAGCACTTGGGTCAATCCCAAGATCCTGCCTGACGATCGGGCACGAGCCCTTCTGGGAAGCCCCATAGAGAAAGAGTATGCGCTCGCTGACTTACTGCGGCGCCCCGAGATCACCTACGCGGCCCTGACGGCGGCCACCGGTTCCGGTGTGGACGATCCGCTGGTCGCCGAGCAGGTCGAGATCCAGACCAAATATGCGGGGTACATCGCACGCCAGAAACTCGAGGTCCAGCGTCACGAACATCAGGCGTCGCAGCGAATCCCCGAGGAACTCGACTACTCGGCGGTGCGCGGACTCTCGGCGGAGGTGTGCCAGCGCCTGGCGCAGCATCGGCCACAGACGGTCGGCCATGCATCACGCATCCAGGGCGTGACGCCGGCGGCCATTTCACTGTTGCTCGTCCATCTGAAACGCCGACGTGTCACGCCTCGAAAACACGCCGCCTGAGCGGGCACGGCACGGCCGAGCGCGGCCGCGAACGCGGAGCCCGGCGGAGGCCCCTTGCGCCACGCCGCCTTGCATCACGCCACCCTGCCCGACCGGGCCCCGCGGCGCACCCGTTCCCGCCGACCCGCGGAGCCTGTTGCGCGAAGGTCTTTCACAGATCGGGCTGGAGCTGCCCGACAGCGACGTCGAGCGGTTGATGGCCTACGTGGACCTGCTGCTGAAGTGGAACGCGGTCTACAACCTGACCGCCATCCGCGATCCGGCCGGAATCGTCGTGCAGCACCTGCTCGATTCGCTCGCCATCGTGCCCCCACTGCGGCAGCGGACCGACCTGTGCCATGCGCGCATCGCCGATGTCGGCAGCGGCGCCGGCCTGCCGGGAATCCCGCTGGCCATCGCGCTGCCAGATTCGCGTGTCACGCTGATCGAACCCGTCGGCAAGAAGAGCGCCTTTCAGCAGCAGGTTCAGCTAGAGTTAGCGCTCACTAATGTTATGATATACAAGGGCCGCGCCGAGTCGTTGCGGCAAACTCACGATGTCGTCATCTGTCGTGCATTCTCGTCGCTGCGCGAATTCTTGACCGCCAGCGAACACCTCGGCGGCCCGGACGCCCTGTGGGTCGCCATGAAGGGGCAGGCCTCGGACGAGCCGCCGCCCCCGGGCATGCGACGCGAGACGGTGACGATCTCGGTTCCGTTCCTGCGCGCCCACCGCCACCTGTCGCTGCTGCGCCGGGCGACCGGCTGACGACCCCGCCGCCGCTGCTTCCGTCCGCGCTGACCCCCGCTGCTTCGAGGCTCGACCGTATCCCACCCCGAACCGCCGCCCGATCGCGCCAACATACCTCAACCGACCCTCAACGCACCCCAACCGACTCGCAACGTACCTCAACGCACTTCAACGTACCTCAACCGACTCCCGGAGCGCGCCATATCGTGGCAAGGATCTTCACGATCGCCAACCAGAAAGGCGGGGTGGGCAAGACGACCACCTCGGTCAACCTCGCCGCCGCGCTCGCGCGCCTCGGGCAGCGGGTCCTGCTGGTCGACCTCGACCCGCAGGGCAACGCGACGATGGGCAGCGGCATCGACAAGCGCACGCTGACGCGATCGGTCTACCAGGTGCTGATCGGCCTGTCCGACGTTGCCGAGGCGAGCCTGGTGTCCGAATCGGGCGGCTACCACGTGTTGCCCGCAAACCGCGAGCTGGCGGGCGCTGAGATCGAGCTGGTCGACTTCGAGGAACGCGAGCTGCGCCTGAAGGACGCCTTGGCGGCCGTCGACGACCAGTACGACGTGGTGCTGATCGACGCGCCGCCGTCGCTGTCGCTGCTGACGCTGAACGCGCTGTGCGCGGCGCACGGCGTGATCATTCCGATGCAGTGCGAGTACTACGCGCTCGAAGGGCTGTCGGACCTGGTCAACACGATCAAGAAGGTCCACGCGAACTTCAACACCAACCTGAAGGTGATCGGCCTGCTGCGCGTGATGTTCGACACGCGCATGACGCTGTCGCAGCAGGTGTCGGCGCAGCTCGTTCAGCACTTCGGCGACAAGGTCTTTCGCACCGTGATCCCGCGCAACATCCGGCTGGCCGAAGCGCCCAGCTACGGTCAGCCCGGCGTGGTGTTCGACCCCGCCTCGAAGGGGGCCCGGGCCTACATGGAATTCGGCGCCGAGATGATCGAGCGCATCGACGCGCTGCAGCCCGCCACGGCCTGAGCCCGAGGAGATGGAAACGATGAACGTCAGGAAACCCAAGGGGCTCGGCCGGGGCCTGGACGCGCTGCTCGGCGCGGACCGCGCCACGGGCCCGGCAGTGCAGGGCGGCGCGCCCGCGGCCGACGGCGGTGTCGCGAGCCTGCCGCTCGCGCAGCTGCAGCCGGGCCGCTACCAGCCCCGCACCCGCATGGACGAGGCGGCGCTGCAGGACCTGGCCGCATCGATCCGCAACCACGGGATGATGCAGCCGATCCTGGTGCGCCGCATCGACGCGCATCGTCACGAGATCATCGCCGGTGAACGCCGCTTCCGTGCGGCCCAGATCGCCGGCCTGCAGGACGTGCCGGTGATCGTTCGCGACGTCAGCGACGAAAACGCGCTGGCGATGGCGCTGATCGAGAACATCCAGCGCGAGGACCTGAACCCGCTCGAAGAGGCCCAGGCCATCAAGCGCCTGATCGACGACTTCGCCTACACGCACGAGCGCGCGGCCGAGGCGATCGGCCGCTCACGCAGCGCCACATCCAACCTGCTGCGCCTGCTCAACCTGGCCCCCGCGGTCCAGACGATGCTGCTGGCGGGCGATCTGGAGATGGGCCACGCCCGCGCGCTGCTGGCGCTCGACCGCGCACAGCAGATCCTGGTTGCCAACCGCGTGTCCGACAAGCGCCTGTCGGTCCGCGAGGCCGAGCGGCTCGTTGCGCAGGCGCTTGCCGCCGCGCAGCTGGCCGCCCCCGTGGGATCCGGGCGCGACGGGGGCCGTCCCGACGGTGCCGGTTCAGACGGCGCCGGGGCCGCAGACGGCGGCGCACGGGACACACGCGGCGCGACCCGCCGACCCCGGCCGGCCGACCGCGACCTAGAACGCATGCAGGAGCGCATCGCCGATCACCTGGCGACGCCGGTCGAACTCAGGGCCGGTGCGCGCGGCCGCGGCCGGCTCGTGATTCACTTCGACGGGGCCGAGCAGTTCGAGGGCCTGCTCGACGCGCTGGGCCTGCGCGACGCGGTCACCGACTGATCGTCGCCGGCGCCCCGCAACCCCGCAACCCGCAACCCGCAACCCGCAACCCGCAACCCGCAACCCGCAACCCGCAACCCGCAACCCGCAACCCGCAACCGCGCCGCCCTGGCGCCCCGCAACCCCGGCGCCCGGCTGCGCGCCTCAGATGCCGGTTGCCTTCTTCAGCGTATCCATCCGGTCGACGGACTTGACCGGCACCTCGCGCACGTCGCCGTCCTTCAGCACCTTCAGCGGAATCACGGTGCCGGCCGGCCCGACCTTCCAGACCTTGCGGTAGAACTCCGCCTGATCGGTGACCTTCTCGGCGCCGACCCCCACGACGATGTCGCCCGGCGCGACGCCCGCCACCTCGGCCGGACCGTCGCGGGCCACCCGTACGACCATCAGGTTGCCCCGCACGCTCTCGGTGGTGATGCCGAGCCACGGATTGGCCGACCCGGCCCGCCGTCCACTGGCCAGCAGGTCGGCCAGGATCGGCTTGAGGATGTTGACCGGCACGTACATGTTGCCCGGCACGCCCTGCTGCCCGCGCGCGGCGTCGTTGACGATCAGCGAGCCCACGCCGACCAGCGTGCCGTCCTCGGTGATCAGCGCCGCGCCACTCCAGTTGTTGACCGGCGGGAACGTGAAGATCGAGTTCTCGACCAGGTATTCCCAGCTGCCTGCGAACGACTTGCGCGCCAGCACGAGGATCTCGGTCGCCTCGGGCTCGCCGTGGCCGATCGTCAGCACCTTCTGCTTCTCCTTGACCGCGTCCGAGTCGCCCAGGGCCATCGGCGTGGCGTCCATCGGCAGCACGGT
>Ga0209254_10005679_pt1 | contig 11464 bp, 12 predicted proteins | sample FrelakmetDIP11DI_FD_187148 | JGI IMG/M metagenome (GOLD analysis project Ga0209254, IMG submission 187148) | Freshwater lake sediment microbial communities from the University of Notre Dame, USA, for methane emissions studies - DIP11 DI (SPAdes)... | ecosystem: Environmental > Aquatic >... | reverse complement strand
TCCCAGCACAAAGATCTTTTTACGCCCGAGAATGTCAGCAAGCCGGCCAAACGGCACGATAAAAAGTGCAGCAGAAACGATATATGCAGAGGTGATCCAACCCAGCGTTACCGCATCCGCATTGAACTGCGCTGCGATGGCCGGCAGGGCAACGGTGATGGACGAGCCGGTATAGGGGACGAGGAATGAGGCAAGGCATGCGACAAGGAGGATGACCTTCTTTTCGCGTTCATTGACCATGAGTATTCCGGGGTTGGTGCTGATACGGATTAAGGATATTGCATCTGAGAAAATGCGGGAAAATGCAAAGATACATTGCGCAGCTCTTTTATCCTCCAGCCTGATCTTCGATGGGGAAATATCTTTGCGGAAGTGTGATCTTAAAACCGCGCACCTTTGCCCGGTCCACCGGTCTCACGAAGCGAAAGGGCGGTGATGCCCTGGATCTCCCGGGGTTTTTTGTCCCCGGGCGTCTTTCTTGTTCATCGGTATTTTTTTACTTGGAACAGATTATTTACAAGTATTTCATGCAATAGGGAGACCAGGGACGATATATCTAAACAAATGTACCCCCTTGTATCCTCATAAGAGACCCCATGGTGCAGTACGATGTCGTAGTGATTGGTGCAGGCCCGGCCGGGATGTTCTGTGCGTTACAGGCTGCCCTGCCCGGGCATCGTGTCCTTCTGCTGGAAAAAAACCCTGATCCCGGTGCAAAGCTCCTCCTCTCCGGATCCGGGCAATGCAATATCAGCCATAGCGGTGAGATTCGTGATTTCCTTTCTCACTATGGTGATCGCGGAAAACAGGTAAAACCGGCCCTGTTCGGGTTCACCAACCGGGATCTCATCGAATTCTTCCGCAAACGCGGGCTTGCCATGATGACAGAAGAGAACGGCAAAGTGTTCCCGGAGACCCGGCGCTCAGCTGATGTTCTTGCCCTGCTCATGAAGGAATGCAAAGAGCGGGGTGTAGATCTTCGTTGCGGTGAGCCGGTAACCGGTGTCACCCGAACTGCTGAAGGGTTTGAGATAAACACGCCGAAAACAGCCTATCTTTCTCCGGTGCTCGTCATAACAACCGGTGGGGTATCCTATCCAAAGACTGGATCGACGGGTAACGGGTATCGGATTTCGGAATCACTGGGACAACCTGTAACAGAAATTGCACCGGCACTCACCCCGCTGCTGATCAGGAATTACCCGTTTGCAGCACTTTCAGGCATCTCGTTTGAGCGCATGCAGTTCTCGGTCTGGCGGGCAGGAAAAAAATTTGCGGATCTCCGGGGGGATGTCCTGTTCACGCACCTTGGCTTATCAGGGCCGGGCATCCTTGATGCTTCTCGGGACATACACCCTGATGACGTGATTAAGCTGTCGTTTGTGGGAAACCTGAAGCGCGAGGAGTTTGTTGCTGATCTCACACAACGTGTCGGGGAAAACAGGAGCTGGCAGATCAGCACGATACTTGCTGCATACCCGATCCCCGAACGCCTCAACCGCACACTTCTGAATTTATCGGGGATACCGGACGATCTGAAGTGCAATCATTTTTCTGCTGAACAACGATCGCGTCTTATCACCAACTGCACGCAATTCCCGCTGACCGTTGAGGCACGAGGCAGTTTTTCCGTTGCGATGGTAACCCAAGGGGGGGTTGCACTGGATGGCGTGAATCTGAAAACGCTGGAATCCAAAACAGTTCCGAATCTCTATTTTGCCGGTGAAGTGCTCGATATTGATGGTGACAGCGGTGGATACAATTTGCAGGCAGCATTTTCGACCGGGTTTTTAGCGGCACGAAGCATCCGGAAACGATGGGAGAGAAGGTGAGGTAAAATATATGATGCAATTTTTCATATTTTTTAAAAAAAAATCACCGTAAACTGTGAAATATGTATTATTATGTCGTAGACAATTTGGAGCCGTGATTGGTGGGGCATGCCGGGATTTTGACTTCCTGTTAAATAGTATACTATTTTTGATAAGAAAAAGGCAATCCGGGGCAGGATTGGGGAGATTTTCGTTCGCTCAAAAGAGGGCAGGTGGACATGATTCCTCACGTCCCTACAGACACATTGTAGCCGGAACAAATCAATCGCTCCCGGCAACGAAATGAGTTCCATCTGCTCCGCTTTCATCGCTTCGCTAAAACACGAGCGGCAGATCCGCCGGGCGTTCTACCTGTCGAGATGACTATCTGCTCGGCAGTAAGTTTCTTCAGATACCAGGTACCTGTCTTCCGGCTGGTATAGGATGAAGTTTTTGGTTCTGATTTTTGGGTTGTGTTATCCTGAGTCCGGCTAGTACACACATGTTATAAAAAGATAAAACAGGGTAGGGGATGATTCAATTCAGAGAACTTAGCCGTCATTCAGGTTATTTCTCGTCCGGTTTACCCGATCCCGAAGAGATACCCGCCTTCTTCAGGAAATAATATCCCGCCGCGAGACAGATCACAATCACCCCGATTCCCATCATTTCAACCCCGAATTCAATGCCGCTCATTCCTGAGGGATCAAGGAGGATTACCTTCCGAGATATTGCGATGATGGCAAGGAGTATAACAATCTCCACATGGATGGTGTTTTCGTAGAAGTACGCTTTTATGGTATCCAGCAACTCGATACAGATTAACACCAGCAGGAAAGCGCCCAGTAGGGTGATGATTACAGAAGTTTCCAGCATATAAAGCCTGGTAGCTCCCCAGGACTTGTACAGGAGCCAGACGAGATCAATCAGGGATATCGCAATCACAACCATAAGCAGGGCCATGAGCACTGCATACACCACTTTTTCAAATTTATCGACAATTTCAATCATTGTCCTCTCCCATCGACAGGTATCAGGTCCGGATCATCCGGATTGTATAACTTCACTACATCACCGATCACAATTACCGCAGGAGGTTTTACCCCCTTTTTTACAGCAGCATCCGCGATGGTTGCAAGTGACCCGGTAGTCACCCGACGGTCTTTGCGTAGTCCCCGCTCAATAATGGCAACCATGGTACTATCTGCCTTGCCGTTCCTGATAAGAACATCTGCAATCTTTCCAAGGTTTGCCACCCCCATAAGGATCACGATGGTCCCCCGGCTCCTGGCAAGCAGCTGCCAGTCAAGTGCCGGCCCGGGTTTGGTCGGGTCTTCATTGCCGGTAAGTATGGTGACCTGGGACGCATATTTCCGGTGCGTGAGGGGAATGCCTACTGATGCCGGGACAGCAAGCGCACTGCTCACTCCCGGTACCATCTCGACAGGTATGCCGGCGCTGCGGACAGCTTCCAGTTCCTCACCCCCCCGCCCGAACAGGAAGGGATCGCCGCCTTTGAGCCGGACTACGTTCATGCCCTGTTTCGCCCGGTCAACGATCAGGGATTCTATCTCGTCCTGCTCCAGGGTGTGCTTCCCCCCGTATTTGCCACAGTCAATCTTTTCGGCGCCTTTAGGTAACGAGGCAAGGACCTCCTCACCGGGCAGCTGGTCAAATAATACGACATCCGCGGTATCGATTACTTCTCTTGCCCGGCGGGTGAGAAGTCCTTCTCCACCGGGACCGGATCCCACAAGGTATACTTTACCGCTCATGTTTGATCCCCAGTTTTTGATATGCATCATCAATCAGATCCTTTGCCCGGGCATGCAGTTGTCTTCCCAATTCGCGTGCCTGCTCAATACTCTGCACGTCCGTTTCTATTCTCTCGGTGCGTGCCCCGTCAAGCGAGAGAACTTCTGCGATCAGGTGTCCTTCATGGCAGTAGATGCCAAGAGGGGTGAAACACCCGCCGCCCAGTTGTTCCATCACTGCCCGTTCGATAGCCACATCGGTGCGGGTCTGCGAATGGTCGAGGGTGGAGAGCCCTTCCAGCAGCGAAGGGTCTGCCCGGCTGACCACAGCGATTGTTCCCTGGTTGGGCGCCGGGACAAATTTTTCCGGGGGGAAGCGCTCCCCCTGGATACGGATGCCAAGCCGGGTCAATCCGGCTTCTGCCAACAGGATGGCATCAAATTCCCCGGTAGTCATCTTCCGGATCCGGGTATCGATATTACCCCGGAGATCCTTTATGGAAATGTCAGGATCATGGCGCAGCAGCTGGGCACGCCTGCGCGTGCTGGAGGTTCCAATTACCTTTACAGCATCCAGGGAGCCCTTGTAAGCGAGGTAGTCAGCTGCTGAATCACGTTTGAGCACAGCTGCAGTAACAAGCCCGTTCGGGCGGAACGCGGGAATATCTTTCATACTGTGCACAGCACAATCAATGTCCCCGGCAAGGATCGCGTCATCAAGAGCCCGCACAAAGACGCCCTGCCCCCCAATCTCATGAAGCGGTACTCCCGTTGAGGTATCTCCCTGGGTGTTAATGATTACCTGCTCGGCTCCGATGCCGAGCGCGGATAATTTTTTGCAGACCGTTGATGTCTGGGCGAGCGCCAGCTTGCTCCCCCGGGTTCCTATTGTGATAGACATTTCATATACGCCTGGATAATAGTGGTGAGATCCTGATCGCTGTGCGCTGAGGAAAGGAAGTTGGTCTCAAACTGCGAAGGGGGGAGAAAGATACCGGCATCCAGCATCCTCTTCCAGAACCGGCCGAATGATTCAGTGTTGCACTCCTTTACCTCACGGTAGTTTTTCGGCGGCTCATTGCGGAAGAACCACTTGAACATCGACCCGAGGCGGACAAACGAACCATTGGTAATACCTCCCAGCGACTCTTCCAGTGCACGTGTTTTATCATCGAGATCCCGGTAGATGGTGTGATGGTCATGCAGCCATTGCAGGGTCGCAATACCAGCCATAAGCGAGAGTGGATTACCCGAAAACGTACCGGCCTGGTAGACCGGACCCTGCGGTGCAACCAGTTCCATGATCTCGCGCCTTCCCCCGAATGCTCCGATCGGAAGCCCTCCGCCAATAATTTTTCCCAGCGTGGTGAGATCCGGTTTTACCCCGTACATCTCCTGTGCCCCGCCAATACCGAGCCGGTAACCGCTGATAACCTCATCAAAAATCAGGAGTACATCGTGTGTCCGGGTGATCTCCCGGATATCTTGTAAGTAGTTGTCCTCAGGCACGATTGGTCCGATGTTGCCGAGAACCGGCTCAATGATGAGCGCTGCAACATCAGTGTGTACTGCAAGAAGTGATTCCAGTGCTTCAGGATTATTGTAGGGCACCTGCCGTGTATGGGCTACCAGATCCGCAAGCACACCGGCAGAATCCGGTACACCCATTGTTGTTGCGCCTGATCCGGCTTTGACAAGCACTGCATCATGAGCCCCATGAAACCCCCCCTCGATCTTTACAATATCTTTTTTTCCGGTAAAACCTCGTGCAAGGCGGATTGCGGCCATTGTTGCTTCAGAACCGCTCGATACGAACCGCACCATGTCCATGCCTTTATGATCACCCGTGATCATTTTTGCAAAAGCAGGTTCGTGCGGTGCAGGGGTGCCGTAAAGCCAGCCGTTCTTCAGCTGCGCTTCGATCGCTTTTCTGACGTGAGGATGGGCGTGCCCGAGGATAAGCGGACCGTACGCCATGCAGCAGTCAATAAGCATGGGGCCGTCAACGGTCGTAATATGTGACCCGTTCGCTTGTGCAGTGTAAAACGGGTAGGGTTTAATTGCCCGTACAGGACTGCTGACACCGCCGGGCATCAGGGTTTTTGCGGTTGCAAACAAGTCACTGCTTTTCATCCAGCCACCTGGCGACATCGCCTGCAAAATAGGTGATGATCAGTGCAGCACCGGCACGCTTGATCGATGTCAGGCTCTCCAGCACAGTTTCCTTTTCCCTGATCCATCCGCGCTCTGCTGCACATTTGATCATAGCATATTCACCGCTTACCTGATACGCGGCGACCGGCAGGCTAAGTGTTGCAACCTCTGCAAGAATATCGAGATAGAACCCTGCCGGTTTCACCATCAGGATATCAGCTCCTTCATCAGCATCCATCTGCGATTCCAGAATTGCTTCGCGACTGTTGCCGGGATGGATCTGGTACGTGGTGCGGTCACCGCAGGTGAACCCTGAATCTGCCGCTTCACGAAATGGGCCGTACAGGGCAGAGGCAAATTTTGTCGAGTAGGACATGATCAGGACATCCTCAAAGCCGGCATCATCCAGTGCAGCACGGAGGGAACCGACCATACCATCGAGCATGCACGACGGGGCAACAATATCAGCGCCATTCTCTGCATGGCTTATCGCAATTTTATTCATCAGCTCAAGCGAGGGATCATTGAGCAGGTCCGGGCCGCATCGTGTATCCCCGACAATCCCGCAGTGTCCATGATCGGTATACTCACAGGCGCAGACATCGGTGATGACGACCATCTCTTTTACATTAGCCTTGACCCTGCGGACTGCCTGCTGCACAACGCCTTCCGGATGATAGGCCGAGCTACCAAAAGGATCTTTATCTTTCGGGATACCAAAGATCAGGATTGCCCGCACTCCCCGGTTCCACAACGCCGCTGCTACATCTGCAATACCGCTGATTGGATAACGGAACTGACCTGGCATCGATGCTATTGGGAGGGGTGCAGTGATTGTCTCATCGACAAAAAGCGGGGCGATGAGATCATTTTTCGACAGGGTAATTTCACACAGGAGCGGCTGGACAGTACGTGACCGGGACCTCCTCATACGTCGCTGGGGAAACATGTTTACCTTCCATCTCCTGGTGTCTGGTTGTTTGTATTTTCTTAAATCCATCGTATATATGGTTATCATGTCTGAACTTCACATCGTCCATCCACAATCATTTTTTTTAATTCAGCAATAACGGCGGCCGTATTCTTCGAAAGAGTATCCAGCTGAGGGATCTGAAAAGCACCTAATTTTTACTATCCTGGAACTGGAGAGATTTACCGTTCAAGGTTTATAAAATAAGCAACGTGAGGAAAAAACAACGAACTTCAATAATCGGCACACCCGAACCTTCCAGTACAAATGCTACGTCCCACCCATCTTCTGATTTTTCCATTCGTATTGATTCAGGTGGCAACTGGTCACCGGGATACCCTTTCATTTCGGGAAATTGACTTTTAATAATTTGAACTTCTGTTGCTTCGTCTATTGTTTCATGCCCGGAACTTTTTGGTGCAAATATCAACCATACAACGAAACCTGCACAGAGAAGAATAAAGAAAACTATAGTTATAGTGAGAATTTTGTCTTTCATGCAAAATGTATCGCTTTGATACATGTTTATACCCGTCTTTAACTACGATGTATTTTGCAGTTTTCCTGACAGTGTACGGAGTTTTACACCATTCCCCATTACAGGAATCCAGATACCTCCCCATGGCATCGCGTGTCATCGTGTTCTGCTGCATCATAGCAGATTGATTACCAGAACCCCCCCCTCGCATCAGCGATGATCGAATAATTTTCCGGGTAAAACGAATTTCCGACAACTTAATTTGTTATAACGGTTTTTAATTTGTTAGTCCAGTATAAAAACAATGTTTGTCTGGAGGGATAGCCGGTGTTTACGAACATACTTGTCGCATTAGATGGATCGGAGATAAGCCAGCTCGCACTTATCCAGGCCGTTGACCAAGCGAGAATATGGAATGCAAAGATTCAGGCCATATATATAGCGGAAACTCCCCAATTTCATTCACTTCCCGCGGACCAAACGTTTGGGATGGATAATACCTTTGAAATGAATCGCGTTATAGAAAAACAGGAAGAATTGGAGGGAGCAGTGGTCCTTGAAAAAGCAAAAAAATACTGTACCGACAAGGGAATCACCATCATTACTCATGTAAACTATGGAGATGCAGGAAGCGAGATTATTTCACTGGCTGAACAGGAAAAAGTTGATCTCATCGTTATCGGTTCTCATGGCAAGAGTAGTATTGATCGTCTGCTTAGTGGTAGTGTCAGTTCATTTGTGGTTACCCATGGCAAAATAACGACCATGGTGGTACGATAATGACAGAGATAGTACCCCCCGTGCATACTGAGCTTACCCGATTAACCAACCTACTGGTGCTCATATCACTACTAACTTAGGTGATATTCAAATATAGTCCAACAGGAATTGACATCCCAGGATAGATAAACGCCTTTATACCATCGGTAATAAAAAGAGAATTTGACCAAAGTAACCGAGATAAAAATGTACTATTTCACAAAAGTGAATTTATTTTTCAAATGCACAACCGGGAGGAACCACTAATCCCGGTGTCCGGGCGGGATAGAGCCTGCATTGTTTTGGCCGGGTTTTATATATATTGCAGGTGTTGTTATCGAGAAGATGCGGGCATACGGAAGGAATCCAGACCAGTTCAGTGACAGGATCAAACGTCCACCCTCTTGCCTGATAATACTCTAAACTTTTCTTCGTTGGATTGCTGTGCTGGAGTACTATCAATCGACAACATGCCCCGCATTTTTTACATTCCATGGTTTTTCTCCGATCAGATAAACGTGATAAAAAACATTAGTATTTTTTTTGAAGAAATCTCCGAAATACGTTTTCCTCTCTTGATGAATTACAATTTTTTATCGTGTGGCGATAGATGTTTTCGTGATATACCTGATAACAAAACGCGTCTGCATTTTTTAAAAGGCCCCTCGGGTCTCTTCTGCTGTATGGTGCTTAAGTGCGTACGCAAGCCTGAGCGCGCTTGTGATCAGGTTACTGAGGTCCTCCTGGGTGTAGCGGTTACTCTCGATCTGACCCCAGTCCTTTGTGGTATCCTCATCATTCTCGCCTACCCAGGAAGCGATGGCAACCTCCGGTGTATGGAAACCGAGCCATGAAAAGAAATTCATGAGATTACCTGCCACATGCTGCACACCATCCACATGGCCAACAATAATCATAGCGGCGACTTTATTGTTGATCATCCGGTTCCCGAACCACGAGTACTGGTTCTCAATCGCGTTCATTCTCTCAACAAATTTCTGAACAATGGCTGAATGGTTGTTCCAGCGGATCGGGGTTGCAAGGATCAGGATGTCACATGCGAGTACCGCGTCATACACGATCTGCATCTGGTCATCTTCGTACTTGAGCGAGCTCTGGCAGGGATAGGTGCAGTATGCCGGATTTTCAGAATAGTTGCCTTCGCAATCGTGAATGACGAGATCCTTTAACCTGAGAAATGTCGTTTTGCAGCCATACTCTTTGTATGTATCAAGTGAACGCAATAGCAGGCGTTCAGATTTACTCATTTCCGGTTGTTGCCGGCTCGAACCAGAGAGCCCGAGCACAGTAATCCCTTTGCGTTTTTCATGGTCCAGCGGGGGGATGATCGTAACACCAAATTTTCGTCCAACCAGTGGTGCAGGCATGATTTAATTATCATGGAGCCCGCGATAATCTACTTATTGATCGAACTCTCCGGACCTGCGCTCTCCTCTTGATGGCGCCGGATACCGGGGCAGGGAGTGGAATAGTATGCAAAACGACAAGAACGACAATGCGGAGAACCGGGCCCGGTGCATCTGTGAACCGTGCCCGACATATAATGAGTGCATGCGGGCAGGAGATGAACTGTTGTTCTGCGTAACGGGAAAAAGCCCGACCTGCACCTTTGATAAAAAGGGATGTGTCTGTCCGACCTGTCCGGTCAAGCCAGTCCTGGGACTCAAAAAAGCATATTATTGCATCAGGGGTTCAGAGCAGGATCAGAAATAATGCTATTCGCCCTGCAGATCACGGGTGCAAAAATGCTGGTGGCGGATGGACGTATTTTTGTACCATCCGGGATGATCCTACAGAATGAACAGTGCCCAGTGCTTGATCATTGTAATTCTTGTCTGTTCACTCTTTATTGCTGCAGGATGCACCGGGCGTGCCGGGACCTCCAGGTTGTGAGGACGGTTTAGTCCCGCTCTTTTTTCATGATGATCCGGTCCTCACCTGGTCCGAAATAGGCCAGAACGATTTTTTCCTGCACAAATCCCTGCTTCTCGTAGAGACGGAGGGCAGGCTGGTTACCCGGTGAGACCGAGAGCCGGATGGTTTGTACATGGTGTGCATACAGAGCAACCATTACCGCAGCAAGGAGCGCAGTTCCTGCCCCGGTCCTCCGCTGATCCTCCCTCACTCCTATCCGCAGGATCCATGCTTCACCAGGATTGTTCTGGACGAATGTGCCGATGGTATATCCTATGGCTCCATCTTCCAGGACTGCGACAAGAAAGGTTTCTGGACAGATCTCAGCCATCTGCCTGACAAAAACTGCAGACCGGTAGGGCTCGTGGAGTCCGGATGCTTCAAGAGCGGTGACCGCAGGGAAATCATCATCCTTATAGGTGCGAATGCTGAAATTCATAGCAAGACATCCCGTATCTGGTGCTGTACTTTTTTGATGGTGAAGATATGATTCCTGTCAAACCGGGCAATCAGATGAGAAAACACGAGGCTGGTTATTCCCTGCGGCATAGGTTTGTACCGATCCTGTCTCCCAGTGTGATTGCTTTGACAAGCGCTTTTGCAGCTGCAAGGTCTCCTTCCTCAGCACTCTCTCGGATGGAGAAGGTTGCATCGGTAAGAAGTTTTTTTGCAAGAACCCGGGTCAGGTCATCAACAATCTCTGCCATTTTTGTATCCGGACAACTCAAACGGGCCAGTGCCCGGTCCCGCTCACGGATCCGTACGATTTCAGCCCACGTATGCAGTGCGGCGAGTATCTCATCAGCAGATTTCCGGTTGAGGTGACGCAGGAAAATTTCAAGTTCCACGTCAACGAACTCACGGGCCCGCTCTGCCTCTGCTTTCCGGGTGCTCATGGTCTGCTCGTTTATCGTGCGCAGGTTGTCGATGGAAAAAAGGCGGACACCATCAATGGTCGCTGCCCCCTCCTCGACATCGTGGGGCTGGGCGATATCGATAAGGATCAGCGGGCGGGGGTGTCCCTCCACCGGCCAGCACCGGTTTTTCATTGCCTGTGCCAGCTCTTTTTTGTGGATGATTGGGTGGGGGGCAGATGTGCAGGAGATCACGACATCTGATAGGGTAATATAGTGGTAGAGTTCTGACAGGCGCACCGCCTTGCCCCCGATTTTGTCTGCAAGGAGAACAGCCCGGCCGTAGGTCCGGTTTGCCACATACATGGCAGTAAGGTCCTTTGCTGCAAGTGCCTGGGCAACCAGCATCCCCATCTCCCCACTCCCCACAACGAGGATATGTTTGCCTTCAAGACTCCCGATCTGGGATTCGGCAAGGAGTACCGCGGCAGATCCTACGGAGACTGCCCCACGGTTGATCATCGTGCGTTGACGGACTTCGATCCCCACGTGTACTGCCTTATTGATGCAGAATTCGAGAAAGGTGCTAGAAGTTCCGGCTTCCTGTGCGTCAGCAAGAGATTTTTTCAGCTGCCCTATGATCTGGTCTTCACCAACAATCATGGAGTCGATACCGGATGCGAGGCTGAAGAGATGACAAAGTGCACCTTTCCCGTCATGCATGAAGAAATCCCGTCTTCCCTGCCCGG
>Ga0209254_10005678_pt1 | contig 11466 bp, 10 predicted proteins | sample FrelakmetDIP11DI_FD_187148 | JGI IMG/M metagenome (GOLD analysis project Ga0209254, IMG submission 187148) | Freshwater lake sediment microbial communities from the University of Notre Dame, USA, for methane emissions studies - DIP11 DI (SPAdes)... | ecosystem: Environmental > Aquatic >... | reverse complement strand
CGCAGAGGGCGAAGATTTTACCGAGATGGTCGTAAAACAAGAAAAAGTGGTGGTCATAGCCGGGCCCACGGCTTCGGGGAAGAGCAGCCTTGCCGTGGAGCTCTCGATCCTTCTTCAGGGTGAAATCGTCAATGCGGACTCCATGCAGGTTTATCGGGATATGGACGTGGGCACGGCAAAGCCTTCTCCAGCCGAACGGAGGATCGTACCCCATCACCTTCTTGACGTGGTTGATCCCGATGAAGATTTCAATGCGGCCATTTACCGATCTCTCGCCATTCCCGTCATCCGGGATCTCCTCTCGATAGGGAAGGTGTGTTTTGTCGTTGGAGGGACGGGGTTGTACATCAAGGCCCTTCTGGGCGGGCTCCTTCACTGCCCGCCTGTGGATCACGGCTTAAGGGAAGAGCTTCGTGATCAAGCGGAAGAGCAGGGGCTCCGATCTCTTTACCGAAAATTGGAAGAACTGGATCCTGTGTCCGCGAAGAAGATCCATGCTCATGACAAAGTCAGAATTCTTCGCGCCCTTGAAATCATCGAGCTCACAAAAAAGCCGCTCTCCGCCCTGATTCAAGGTCATGGCTTCCAGGAAGCCGTCTTCCAAGCTCTTCGAATTTGTTTGCAAATCGACCGTAAGGAGCTTTATCATCGGATCGACGAGAGGAGTCTCCTCATGGTTGAAAGAGGCCTGGTTGAAGAGACCGAGAACCTCTTAGCCAGGGGATACTCTCCTGAACTGAAGCCCATGAAGTCCCTGGGTTACAGGCATGCCGTCCGGTACCTCGAAGGCCGTTATGATCGAGAGGAGATGGTGCGGCAGCTCCAGTTGGACACACGGCGTTACGCGAAGCGGCAGCTGACCTGGTTCAGAGCAGATCCTTCCATGACCTGGATAGACCCTCAAAGGAAAGAACACCTTGTTGAAACGATCACATCCTTTATTCACGACCCGTGAACGGCTGCCGGTCGTTGCCTTCGGAAGGATGATCCTCTTTCTCTCGATGGTCGGTCTCTTTTCCCCGGGTTTGGAGCCTTGGGCTTACGGGGAGAATTACACCCAACCCTTTGAACTGGGAAGAGTGGACTGGACCAACGGAATGGTTGAGGCCTCGGACACAGGAAAGCCCCCGGGGCACGCGCTCAGTCCGGCCCAAGGAAGGGCGCTCGCGGAGACTGAGGCGGAGACCCTGGCGCGAAATTGCCTGGTCGGGATCCTTCACTCCATTCGGATCGATTCCAAGAGCACGGTAAAAGAGGCTCTTCAACATCAGGGCGCAATGGATGACCTTGTGGCCGCGGTCCTGAAGGATTCCTACGTGGTAGAGAAGTCTCTTTTGGCAGATGGAACGGTCAGAGTGACCGTGGCGATCAAGTTGAACGGCTCCTTTGCCGATCTTGTTCTTCCGAAAACCATCGTGACCATCAAAACAGTAGAGCAGTCCCAAAAAAAGGAAGAGAAGTTTACGGGGCTCATCATCGATTGCCGCGGCATTCCTGTGAGCCCTGCGATGGTGCCGATGGTTATCGACGAAGATGGACAGGTGGTTTACGGAACGGCCTATGTCAGCCGTGACTATGCATTGGAAGAGGGGATGGTCGCTTACGCCAGAGGCCTGGCTAAAGCCCGGGACAATCCGAGGGTCGGCCCCAAACCTCTGATTGTGAAGGGCTTGAGAACCGTGAAGGCCAGGTCCTCCGACATCATTATCAGCAACGCGGATGCAGGGAAGATCAAAGGGGCGGGGAGCAATATCAGTTTTCTTAACCGAGGCAGAGTGTTGTTTGTGATGGAGTAGACGCGGTGGTGAGTGCTGTGAAAACTTGGCGATCTTTAAGAGCGGAAAAAATGTTGGCGAAAGCTCTGGCTCTGATCTGCTGCATGGGGTTCTTTTTTGGAGGGTGCGGACCCCGCTCCGGCTTGTACCCGGAGAGCACCTTGGGCACGCCGGAGCACCACGTGTTCAACGGGTTTGCCTTGTTCAGAATGGAGCGCGCTGACGATGCCCAGCGGGAGTTTGAGCAGGCGCTCAGGCTTGATCCGAGATGCTCGGGCGCATACATGGGCATCGGGTGGGTCGAAGGTCAGAAAGAAAATTTCTCTGCGGCGTTTGCATCAATGACTCAGGCAAAAGAGGTTGCAGAAAAAAACGAGGAAAAAGCTCTTGTGGAAGTGGGGTTCATGGGGCTTTACACCATGCAGAAGGGTTCTGACTGGGTTCAGCGCGTGGAGCAGAGTTTCACGGCTGCCTCTTCTCTTGCAGAGGATCTGCCGGAGGCCTATTTCTACCTTGGCATCGCCTACAAGCAGGCTTATCGCTTTGCTGATGCGGAAAAGGCTTTTAAGAAGGTCATTTGGATTCATCAATCCCTGGTTCCTGAGGCAAAAGAGGAATTGGAATCGGTCCGAAAAATACTGAAACTCGGCCCAGGATCTCCGTTAACTCCGGAATGATCTGATTACACGGACTGCTGCCAACATGACGATCCCCAATCTGATTACCGCTTTCCGAATCATTCTGGCGCCGGTCTTTGTCATTTACCTGATAAACGATCGGCTCAATTACGCCTTAGTCGTCTTTCTCGTGTGCATGATCAGTGACGGCATTGATGGGATGGTGGCCAGGCTCTTCAATCAGAAAAGCAGGCTTGGAACTTACCTTGACCCTCTGGCTGACAAGATTCTGCTGGTCGCCGCTTTTGTCCTCTTGGCGGTGAGAGGCTATCTGCCCTCATGGCTAACCGTGACAGCGATCGCTAGAGACCTCATGATTCTCCTGGGCATCCTGGTCATTCACCTGAACCGGATGGAAATAAAGATACGACCGTCTTCAGTCAGCAAAATCAACACCTGCTTTCAGTTCATCACCCTCTCCATGGTTCTTCTAAAAGGCTGCGTCCTGCTCCCTTCAGTCATTTACGATGTTCTCTACTACATCACGGCAGCCTTCACGATCGTCTCGGGCCTCCATTACATGCAGTACGGACTGAGGGTCATGGGGGAAGGGGCGGGCAACAGCAGTAGTCGCGCGGAAACGGTGGAGAAGACAAAGGAGAACAAATAGGGCTTGACATGATTGGGCAAAGTTGCTACCTGATCAGTTCCCGGAGAACAGGCACGTAGCTCAGGGGGAGAGCACTACCCTGACACGGTAGGGGTCCGGGGTTCAAATCCCCGCGTGCCTACCAGGACAAAAAAAAAGAGGCTGGTCTGAACCAGCCTCTTTTTTTCAAGGCCTTGAATTGTTTTTCAGGATTGCTTCAGCAGGACAGCATGGTCCCGCGAGGCATCACTTCTTGCACTCTTTGATGGTTTCACCCCACCAACCCTGGGACTGGGTAGCCTTGGTGAACTCTGGACCGCAGTCCTGGTAGCCACTCCAGCTGAACTTCAGATGTTCAGTGTTCTGGTACATGCTGCTATGTTTCCAGAAATCAGACTGATCCGCGCCAGCGCAACCGGCTAGGAACGCAACCACCACAACGAGAAAAAGCAACTTCTTCATGACTCAAATCCTCCTTCCTTAAATTAACGTTTTGAAATGCAATCCAAAAGATGACTCTTTATTGGATATGAAACTGTCCCATGACACGAGACCTTGTTTCCCTTTGTTAAAATGATGTCACGGAAAGATGAAGAATTTCAATGTGCAAATTACCTTTCACTTATAACCATTCAAAGATTCCATTTCAACAAAAAAACAAAAAAATTTTCAGATCCTCCAAGACCTTTTGTAGCGTCTCCGTATTCGCTTGCCAATGTCCGCTTGCTTCCCCCTTCCTTTTCCCCTCCTCCATCCTCGGTCCAGCCTCTCGCGGGACTACGGAGGACTGGCACCAGAGGAGGGGAATTCTGAGCGATGACCAATATTTCCCTCCCCCTCGATGGGGGAGGGTTACTCGCCTGAGGCGGATAAACCCCTCCTGTACCCAATTCGGAGATCGGATGAGGCTCATGAGGAGGATGGGGGCGGTTGCAGGGAGGAGTGAGAGCAGAGAATTTTGTTGACATCATGATGAAAATACATAATAAAATTCAAAAGATTAAAAGTTGGGACTCCAATCAGGGTTCATAGAGTTCACTATTGAGAAAATCACAGGCCGAGGGATTGCTTTTCGTCGTGGGTGTCTCAGAATTATTGAAGATCATTTGTCTTTCCAAAATTTAGGCAAGATGGAATGAGGCATCTGGGTAATGGTTTACTTTGGATGCCTTATTTTCTTTGACTGTGCGAGGTATGAAAAACTTCAGGATTAATTTAAAGGGACAGGCGGCCAAAGAGATTGAGACCGAAGCGCTTACAGGCCTTGATGCGTTGAAGCTTTTGCAGGCAAAGGGTCTGGACAGAGTCGTCGCGGTCAAGATCAATGGGGAGAACCGGGACCTCGTTTCTTCCCTGGAAGAGCAGGCAGAACTGGAACCGGTCGATGTGGAGTCCCCCGAAGGACTGGAAACATTGCGGCACAGCACCTCTCATGTGATGGCAATGGCGGTGAAGGATCTTTTCCCCGGTGTCAAGGTGACGATTGGGCCGGCCATCGAAAACGGTTTCTACTATGATTTCGACTATGAACGGCCTTTTCGAGATGAAGATCTGGCGAGGATCCAGGAAAAAATGGCTGAAATCATCAAGGCAAACCTCCCCTTTGAGCGGAAAGAGATAAGCGCTCAGGAGGCCCTTGATTTCTTCAAGAACCAGGGGGAAGAGTACAAGGTTGAACTCATCCGTGATCTCGGCGTGGACAAGGTGTCGCTCTACAGGCAAGGGACTTTTACGGATCTTTGCCGGGGTCCTCACCTCCCTTCCACCGGCAAAATCAAAGCGTTCCATCTCACGAAAGTAGCTGGCGCCTACTGGCGCGGGGATGAAAGAAGGCCCATGCTGAGCCGTATTTATGGGGTTGCTTTCGCTGACAAGAAAGCCCTCAAGGATTATCTCACAAAGCTGGAGGAGGCAAAGAAAAGGGATCATGTGCGCCTGGGAAGCCAGCTCGGGCTGTTCAGCACCCATGAAGAGATCGGTGCAGGATTGATCGTGTGGCATCCGAAAGGCGGAATGCTCCGCTACATCCTGGAGGACTTTGAAATCAAGGAGCACTTCAAACGGGGTTATGAACTGGTCAAAGGGCCCGAAATCCTGAAAACGGAATTATGGAAAAAGTCCGGCCACTTCGACCATTACCGTGAGAACATGTACTTTACGGAGATCGACCAGCAGTCTTACGGCATAAAGCCGATGAATTGCCTCTCTCACATGCTGATTTATAACTCCACGATCCGGAGTTACAGGGATTTGCCCAAGAGATATTTTGAGCTGGGACTGGTTCATCGTCATGAACGATCCGGAGTTCTTCACGGGCTCCTGAGAGTGAGGGAATTCACCCAGGATGATGCCCACATTTTGTGCACGCCGGAGCAACTGGACAGTGAAATCAAAGGGGTCCTGGATTTTGTCAGGGACATGATGGCCATTTTCAAGTTCAATTATGACCTGGAAATCAGCACCAGGCCTGAGAATTCGATCGGCTCGGGGGAAGACTGGGAACGGGCTACCCGGGCGCTCATCAGCGCGATGGAAGACACCGGTATGCCCTACCAGATCAATGAAGGGGATGGAGCCTTTTACGGACCCAAGATTGATGTCAAGCTGAGAGATGCTCTGGACAGGAAATGGCAGTGTGCCACCATTCAGTGTGATTTCACTCTTCCTGAACGGTTCAATCTCTTCTTCGTGGACAAGGATGGGCAGAGACGGCGGCCGGCCATGATTCACAGGGTCATCCTGGGAGCCGTGGAAAGGTTCATTGGGGTCCTCATCGAGCACTATGCCGGGGCTTTTCCGGTATGGCTGGCTCCTGTCCAAGCCGCCATCCTCACGGTCACAGACAGGAACATTGCCCATGGAGAGAGGGTTCTGTCTTCACTCAAAGAAGCTGGAATCAGAGCGGAAGCGGATTTCCGCAACGAAAAGCTGGGTCTGAAAATCAGAGAGGCGCAGCTCCAGAAAATCCCGTACATGCTGATTGTCGGCGACCGGGAATCGGAGATGGAGGGGATCACCCCGAGGTTGCGTAGCGGTGAGAATTTGCCCTTCATGAAACCGACGGAGCTGATTGAAAGGATCAACGAGGACTGCAAACAAAGGAGGTAGGGTTATAGTTAAGAAAACCGATGAAGTCAATGTCAATGAGAGGATCCATGCAAAGGCCGTCCGACTGATCGGTGCCGATGGAGAGCAACTGGGCATTATGCCGACCCAGGAAGCCTTGCTGAAGGCGATTCAGGATGGTTTGGATCTTGTTGAGGTTGCCCCCAATTCAGACCCCCCTGTCTGCAAGATCATGGACTATGGGAAGTATAAGTTCCAGACGAGCAAGAAACTCCAGGAGGGGAAGAAGAAAAGCAAGACGTTCCAGTTGAAAGAGGTCCGGGTGAGACCGCACACGGATGAGCACGATCTTGGCTTCAAGATCAGGAATATCAAAAAATTCCTTGAAAAGAAAGACAAGGTGAAGGTGACCGTGCTCTTCAAGGGGCGGGAAATGGCTTACATGAACGCCGGTATTGCACTTCTGGGTCGGATCGCCCAGGAGGTTGCAGAAGAAGGCACTGTGGAGCAGTCTCCAACCAAGGAGGGCTGGCGTCTCAACATGGTCCTGATGCCGAAGTAGTCCATGGCCCAAATCCTTTGGTAACCGCTTATGAGATCATGCGGTACACCGGGAGTTCAGGCAGAAGGCGACTCGCTTTTCCCCTACTGAAAACGTGAGTATTGAGCCCCGGCTTTCCATGGAAGCCGGGGAAGAGATATGTGTATGCTTTATAGGGAGGTAAGACATGCCAAAAATCAAGACAAAACGTGGTGCCGCAAAGCGCTTTAAGAAAACCGGGTCAGGAAAAATCATGAGGAGCAAAGCCTTCGGCAACCACATTCTAACGAAGAAGACGACCAAGAGAAAACGAAGCATCAGAAAATCAGGGGTGGTCAATTCTGCGAACAAAAAGAGCATCAGCAGACTCATTCCGTATCTGTAGAATGTGTGTACCAAAGAGAGAGTTTTGAGGATTCCATTGTCAAAACTTAATCCCCGTCGGATGATTGCCGACGAGGTTAATGCTGGTTTGTTGGAAAAGAATTTTCGTGAAAGTGAGGTTGAACCATGCCTAGGGTAAAAAGAGGAGTCAATGCCAGACACCGGCGAAACAAAGTGTTGAAGGCTGCTAAAGGTTTCCGCGGGGGGCACAGCAAGCTCTTCAAGACGGCTTTCATCACCCTGAACCGGGCAAAAGCCTTTGCCTACAGGGATAGGAAACTGAGGAAAAGGGACTTTCGTAAGTTGTGGATCGTCCGCATCAATGCCGCCGCGCGCGAGCACGGCCTCTCCTACAGTGCGTTCATGGGCGGGCTGCAGAAGGCGGGAATCGACCTGGACAGAAAGATTCTTGCGGACATGGCTGTCCATGACCCGGCCGGCTTTGCGCGCGTGGCCAACATGGTCAAGTAAACGCTTGCCTGAAGGAATGAGTTCGCCATTGAAGGGATGAATCGAAGGGCTTCGAGACACTGATGAGAGGAAAGTGACGTCCTGTTCTCATGAAGGATCAAGTTCTCGAAATTGAAAAAAAAGCAATCCAGGATCTAGGAAAGGTCAGGGATCTTTCAGAACTGGAAAGGTTTCGGATCGCTTACCTGGGGAAAAAGGGTTTGTTGACCTCCCTGATGAAAAGGCTGGGTGATCTCTCCCCTGAGGAAAGACCTGAAGCCGGCCAGTTGGTGAACCGTCTGAAAACCGACCTGACCCAGCGGTTTGAAAAGGCTCGGGAGAGGATCCTTTCCATCGAGGAAGAGGGTGTCTCTCTGCTGGATGTGACTTTGCCCGGACGCGAACCTTTAAGAGGCCATCTCCATCCCATTACCCAGGTGCTTAGGGAAATCTGTCAGATCTTCGGCAAGATGGGTTTTAGGGTGGTCAAAGGGCCCAACGTGGAACTGGATTACTACAACTTCGAGGCGCTCAATATCCCGCGCGATCATCCGGCCAGGGACATGCAGGATACCTTTTACGTTTCCGAAAATGTGGTGTTGAGAACGCATACCTCACCGATGCAGGTGAGAACCATGGAAAAGCAGGCTCCTCCTGTAAGCATCATCGCCCCCGGCAAGGTCTACAGGAGGGACTCCGATGTTTCTCACACCCCCATGTTCCATCAGGTCGAAGGTCTGCTCGTGGACAAGGGAGTGACCCTGGGGGATCTGAAGGGGACCCTGACGACCTTTGTCCACCAGATGTTCGGCCGGGACACATCCCTACGCTTCAGGCCGAGCTTCTTCCCCTTTACGGAACCGAGCGCTGAAGTGGACATCCGCTGCGTGATCTGCAGGGGCAAAGGGTGCCGGACGTGCAAGAACACAGGCTGGCTGGAGATCCTGGGTTCCGGGATGGTGGACCCTGAAGTTTACCGCTTTGTCCACTACGACCCCGAAATCTACTCGGGGTTTGCCTTTGGCATGGGAATCGAGCGGGTGGCCATGCTCAAGTACGGGATTGATGACATTCAGCTTTTCTACAGGAACGACATGCGGTTCCTGAGACAATTCTAGAAGATGGAGTGATGGAGTACTGGAGTAATGGAGTAATGAATAAAAGAAGAGAAAGAGAGAATCAACACTCCCGTACCACAGTACTCCAATACTCCATTACTCCAATACTCCAATACTCCAGCATTTGCAGCGCGGAGCGCCTTTTCTCATGCGAGTAAGTCTCAACTGGCTTAAAGATTACGTGAACATCCCTTTGTCGGTGGATGACCTGGCCGAGCTCCTCACCATGTGCGGTTTGGAGGTGGAAGCCAAGGAGCCTTTGGGCCGGTCCCTCGAGGAGGTGGTGGCGGCAAGAATTCTGTCTGTAGTACCCCATCCCCAGGCGAACACTCTGTGGCTTTGCGATGTCGAAGCAGGCCAGGGCGCCGTGCAGGTGGTGTGCGGAGCGCCGAACCTGCGTGTGGGCATGATGGCTCCTATGGCTCTGCCCGGGACAAAACTGCCCGGAGGGCTGGAAGTGAAAGAAAGCCGCATTCGCGGAGAGGCGTCCGTCGGGATGCTTCTGGCAGAAGACGAGATGGGGCTGACGGAAGATCACACGGGCCTCATGGTCCTTCCCGAGTCTCTGTCGCCGGGAACGCCTGTGGCCGAGGCGTTGTCCCTGGAGGACTGGGCTCTGGAAATCAGCCTGACGCCCAACCGCCCTGACTGCGCCTGTGTGATCGGCATTGCCCGGGAGATCGCCGCTCTCACCAAGGGAAAGCTTCGCAAATCGGACATCCGCTTCAGGGAGAGCGACCGGCGCATCGAAGCGCTTACCAGCGTGACCCTCGAAGATCCTGAGGGCTGCCCCCGGTACGCGGCCGGCATGGTCTGCGGCTTTGAGCTCAAGCCTTCCCCTTTTTGGATAAGATACCGCCTTCATGTTTCAGGGATCAGGGGCATCAGCAACGTGGTGGATGTGACCAACTACGTTCTCCTGGAGATGGGACAACCGCTCCATGCGTTTGATTATGACCGGCTCAAGGAGAATCGCATTGTGGTCCGAAAAGCAGGGGAGGGAGAGGTTTTTTCGACCCTGGACGGCAAGACCCACACGATGAGTAAAGACAACCTGATGATCTGTGACGGTCAAAGACCGGTGGCGCTGGCAGGGGTGATGGGTGGGCTCAATTCCGAGATTTTTTCCGAATCGAAAAACGTCCTGATTGAAAGCGCCTTCTTTGACCCGATCACGATCCGAAGGAGCTCCAAGCGGCTGGGCCTTTCCACAGAAGCTTCGTACCGTTTCGAAAGAGGCGTGGACATTGACGGAGCGGTGCCGGCGCTGCGCCGCGCCATGAGGCTCATCTCTGAACTCGCCGGGGGCGAGGTGGTCCAGGGGATCATTGACAATTACCCGACACCTCGCAGCCCGAGGGAGATCGATCTGAGAGTGGACAAGACGAACCGATTTCTAGGGACAACGCTCTCCCGGGACACTGTGGCGGGTTATCTCCAAGCCCTCGAGATGGAAGTGCAACCGTCGGGGGAGAATGTTCTCCGGGTAAAGCCGCCCTCTTTTCGCGTGGACATTCTCCGCGACTGGGATCTCATGGAAGAAGTGGCTCGGCTGGAGGGCTATGACCACATTCCCGTAACCATTCCTTCGATCCGGCCTTCGGATGAAAAAGAGTCTCCGGAAATGACCACCGGGGATCGGGTCAGGGAAATCATGGCGGGTCTGGGGTTCAGCGAGGTGATCTCTTTCAGCTTCATTGCTCCTGACTCGGCCGACTTCCTAGGCGCTGAGAGGGAAAGCCCCTTGCGATCCTTCGTCACCCTGTTGAATCCTCTCACCGTGGATCAGTCGGTCATGAGGACGTCTTTGATCCCAGGGCTTGTTGCGGCGGTCAAGACCAATCTCTCTTATGGAGAGAAGGATCTCAAGCTTTTCGAGTGGGGGAGAGTCTTCGTCCGGAAGGGCACGGACGAACTGCCGCAGGAAAGGCTTGTGCTCTCAGGCTTGGCCATGGGGCTGGCCAATCCCAAGGAATGGTACCGAGAGGAAAGAGCCGTCGACTTCTACGATATGAAGGGCGCTGCGGAGGCGCTTTTGAAAGCGCTGGGTCTCCGGGATCTCGTCTTCGAAAGAGGGGAGACTCCCCCGTGGTATTTGAAGGAGGCTGCGTCGGTGATCCGCATCCCGGATCAGAGGCTCGGCACCGTGGGACAGCTTTCGCCTGAAGTGCTCAAGCGGTTTGACGTGGATGCTCCCAGCCTCTATGCTTTTGAAATCGACGGCGCGGTGCTTCTTGAAAGGGTTACATTAGACAGGACCTTTGACCCTCTTGCAAAATTTCCCGCCGTATATCGGGATCTGTCCATCGTGGCGAAGCGAAATCTTGAGAGCGCAAGGATTCAAGAGATCATTCTCCGCGAGGGAAGAGAGCTTGTGGAGTCGGTGACGCTCTTTGATCTCTTCGAGGGTGGAAAGATCGATCCCTCGGAAAAAGCTCTGGCTTTCCGGATCTGCTATCGATCCAAAGAGACCACCCTGGATGGCAAAGACATCAATAAGCTTCACGAAAGCATCATGGAGAGAATCCGAAAAGACACCGGCGCCAGACTGAGGGAGGTGTAGGAACACAATGCAAATCCCTGAGGAAAAGAAGTTTTTCCGAATAGGTGAAGTCAGCAGGATTATCGGCGTCGAACCCTATGTGCTGAGATACTGGGAAAGCGAGTTTCCTCAGATTCGTCCAGTCCGGGCAGACACGAACCAGCGAACGTACCAGAAGAGGGACCTCGAACTCATCCTGGAAATCAAAAGACTGCTTTATGAAGAAAAGCTGACCATCGAAGGGGCGCGCCAGAGACTGAAGCAAAAGAAAGAAAAAGCATCGGTCGCAGACGCCGGTCTGATTGAAGAAGTGAAGACGGATTT
>Ga0209254_10005677_pt1 | contig 11467 bp, 9 predicted proteins | sample FrelakmetDIP11DI_FD_187148 | JGI IMG/M metagenome (GOLD analysis project Ga0209254, IMG submission 187148) | Freshwater lake sediment microbial communities from the University of Notre Dame, USA, for methane emissions studies - DIP11 DI (SPAdes)... | ecosystem: Environmental > Aquatic >... | reverse complement strand
TAAGCAAAGTTCTTACTGGCACTCCATGATTATCGTACCAGTGCTGCAGGTATTCCGATTTCATCTTGGCAATATCCACCCCCGACGGGCATTCTGCTTTGCAGCCCTTGCAGCCGAGGCATAAATCAAGGATTTCGTATATCTCCTTATGATCCCAGGGATTTGAATTTTCCATGTTCAGGAATTCCCTCAGTATGTTAGCCCTTGCCCTGGTACAATTCTCTTCTTCCATTGTTGCCATAAAACTGGGGCACATTGTTCCTCCCAGTTTTATTGATTTCCTGCAATCGCCCGATCCGTTGCATTTTTCAGCAGCTCTGACAATCCCTTCCGTTGATGAAAAGTCGTATATTGTTTCGATCTCACGGGTAACAGCACCAGATTTGTACCTCAGGAATGTATTCATCGGTGGAGTCTCCACAATTTTCCCTGGATTCAGTATGTTCTCAGGGTCCCATGATTCTTTTACCTCCTTAATAAAAGCATAGTTTTTTTCACCAAGGACCAGTGGTATAAATTCCCCTCTCAGCCTTCCGTCCCCGTGTTCGCCGCTGAGTGATCCCCGATACTTTTTTACCAGCATAGCAGTTTCAAGGCCTATTCTCCTGAAGAGTTCAACATCCCCTGGATCTTTAAGATTAAGCACAGGGCGGATATGGAGCTCACCCGTACCTATATGTGCGTGATAGACTGAATCTTTACCGTATTTTGCAAGCAAGGCAGCAAAATCGTCCATATAGGCAGGCAGATCCTCAACACGAACAGCAGTATCTTCAACAAGTGATACTGTTCTGCCATCGCCTTTCATCTTTCCGAGAACACCTAAACCGGCTTTCCTGAGTTCCCATACCTTTGCCATATCTTTTCCCCTGACAACCGGGTAGGAGTATCCGTAACCCTCCTTTTCAAGTGCACCGATCATCTCCTCAGCTGCCGATTCAGCTTCTTCAGGAGTATCCCTGGCAAACTCAACCATTGTTATGGCTGCCGGATCGCCATCAACGAAGAAACGGTTGTGTTTCTGACTCAGGTTGTCTTTTGTGAGTTCCAGAATTCTGTCATCTGTAAGCTCAACTGCTGAAGGTCTGAACTTTAATGCAACAAGGTTGGCTTTAAATGCTTCGTGCCTGTCGGAGTGGTGCACACAAACCAGGATTTTGCAGGAAGGAGGGAGCGGCACCAGATTCAATTTTATTTCAGTAATAACAGCAAGAGTGCCTTCAGAGCCGGCGAGCAACTTGCAGAAATTAAATTTTTTATCTGATTCATTATTAAAGATCTCATTATCCATTAGCAGGTCAAGAGCATAACCGGTATTCCTCCTGGGAATTCTTGGATCCGGAAAGCCTTCTGTTATGACCTTACGGTTTTCAGGATTGATAAGGATCTTTTTTATTTTCCTGTAGACTTCTCCTTCCAGGGTATTCATCCCTGCTTTTTCTTCGAAAGATTTCATATCAACAGGTCCGAAAGTTGCTTCGCTTCCATCACTCAGTATTGTTCTTAATTCAATAGTGTGATCCCTTGTCGATCCGTAAACAAGGGAATGTGATCCGCAGGAGTTGTTTCCTACCATACCTCCCATATTGCATCGGCTCGAAGTTGATGTTTCAGGGCCGAAAAAGAGACCGTAATCTTTCAGGAACATATTAAGCTCATCAAGGACAACACCAGGTTCGACCCTTACCCATCTCTCCTGCCTGTTAACTTCAAGAATCCTGTTCATATATCTTGAAATGTCAACGATGATGCCTGAACCGACAACCTGTCCGGCCAGTGAGGTTCCGGCAGCCCTGATAGTAACACCGATCTTTTCTTTTGAGGCAAAAGACAGAATCTTTTTTATATCTGAAATTCCCTTTGGCCAGGCAACCGCTGCTGGTTGCTCCTTATAATCCGAAGCATCTGTTGAATAGATGGTTCTGGTAATAATGTCATATTTAAGATTGCCATCAAGCGAATCCTTAAGGGATTTCAGCCGGTTATTGAAAGACTCCATTTTGAGTTTTTGTTTTGAATCAGCAAATTTAGGAAATGATTTTATCTTCTATTTTATTTAACCGGAAAGCTATGTTCTTTTTTACAGGAAAAACATTAAATCAGCAGAATCATGGTACACATAATTTTATTATAGGACTTTTTTTTCTTACATTTAGAGCTGAATGTTCAAAAAACTAAATAACTGATATACAATGGAATTACTCGATCGGATCAAACTTAACGCAAAGAAATATAATATGAGGATAGTTCTTCCTGAAGGCTATGAGGAAAGAAATATCCGGGCAGCAGATATGGCCATTGCCGAGGGACTGGCACAAATAATCCTTATCGGGGATCCTTTGGAAATTGCGTCACATGCAGCTCAGCTTGGATTAAAAAACCTTTCAAAAGCAACCATAATTAATCCGAAAGCGCATGAAAAGAAGGGCCATTACATAGATATGATGGTTGAACTCAGAAAAAACAAGGGGATGACAAAAGAGGAAGCTTCAAAACTAATAGAAGATCCTCTTTATCTGGGTGTTATGATGATAAAGAATGGAGATGCGGATGGTGAGGTCTCAGGTGCGGATCATTCAACCGGCGATGTTCTGCGTCCTGCCTTTCACTATGTAAAAACAGCTCCGGGGATTTCAGTTGTTTCAGGAGCTTTTATTATGATTCTGCCCGAAAAGAAATTCGGAGAAGAAGGAGTGCTGATTTTTGCTGATGGTGCCGTACATCCTAATCCTACTGATAAGGAACTTGCGGAGATAGCTATTGCAACAGCTCATACTGCAAGGGCAATAGCAGGTTTTGAACCCAAAATTGCGCTGTTGAGTTTCTCAACGAAAGGAAGCGCTCAGCATGAACTGGTCGACAAGGTTGTAAATGCAACCAGGATTGCAAGGCAGATGGCTCCTGATCTGATGATTGACGGTGAACTTCAGGGTGATGCGGCATTAGTTGAAGCTATTGGCCAGAAAAAAGCCCCGGGAAGCAAAATAGCCGGACATGCCAATGTGCTTATTTTTCCTGATCTCAACAGCGGGAATATTGCCTATAAACTCGTTCAGCGTCTTGCAAATGCTGAGGCTATCGGTCCGATTCTCCAGGGTATGGCGGCCCCGATAAATGATCTTTCCAGGGGATGTTCAGTAAGCGATATTGTGAGTATGATAGCAATTACTGCAAACCAGGCTGCAGCCAGAAAGTAATATATAAAAGACTATAAATAAACACTCCCAGATGATTATCCTTGTCTTAAACTGCGGAAGCTCTTCAGTTAAATACCAGTTATTCGAAATGTCTAATGGCAGTAAACTGCTTGCAAAAGGACTTATTGAGCGCATAGGATTAAATGACAGTATTTTAACTCATAAGCCCACTGGTTCTGAGCCTTATAAGGTTATAAATGATATTCCTGATCATACAATCGGGATTAACCTCGTTATGGCAGCGCTGACCGATCCCAGGCATGGTGTTATAAAGAATGTTAATGTGATTAAGGCAGTTGGTCATCGTGTGGTTAACGGTGGTGAGCATTACAAAGAGAGTGTCCTTATTGACAATGAAGTAAAGAGACAGGTCGAACTGTGCAGCGATCTGGCACCACTCCATAATCCTGCCAACCTTAAAGGAATCCTTTCAGTTGAAAAACTTATTCCGGGTGTTCCCCAGGTAGCGGTTTTTGATACATCATTTCACCAGACAATGCCCGATTATGCATATATGTATGCTTTACCATATGAATATTATGAAAAGTATAAAATAAGAAAATACGGCTATCATGGCACCAGTCATAAATTTGTGGCAGCCAAAGCCGCCGGTTTGCTTGGGAAAGAGATGAAAGACCTGAATATTATTACGTGCCATCTTGGTAATGGTGCCTCAATTACTGCGATCCAGAAAGGACGGTCGATTGATACATCAATGGGTTTTACCCCTGTCGATGGACTTATAATGGGCACTCGCACAGGAGAGATTGATCCCGGGGTCCTGATATATATTGCTGACAAAGAGCATCTTAATGTGACAGGAGTAAATAATCTTATAAACAAGAAGAGTGGAGTTGCCGGGATATCTCAGCTCTCATCAGACATGCGCGATCTGGAAGTTGCTGCCGCAGAAGGCAATGAGAAAGCCCTGCTCGCGCTTAATATGTATGCCTACAAGGTAAAGAAATATATAGGATCGTATATAGCTGTGCTGAACGGACTGGATCTTCTTGTGTTTACAGGAGGTGTCGGGGAGAATGACTATAAAATGAGAGCTATGATATGCTCCGACATGGAATTCCTGGGGATCAAGTTTGACTTTACTGCAAATGATGGCGCAAGAGGTAAGGATCTTGTTATATCAAAGGCTGATTCGAAAGTTACAGTTATGTCGATAACCACCGATGAAGAGTTTGTAATAGCTTCTGATACAAAGTATATAGTTGAACATCATACAGTTTAATCACTAAACCTAAAACAATTATCAAATGGTGTTAAAAAGTATGTCGGACCTGAAAGGCATTGTGGCCGGTAAACCCAGGAAAAAACTGGTGCTGGCCGCTGCTCAGGACAACCAATCACTTAGTGCAGTGCTTCGGGCATGGCATGATGATATCATTGAACCCATACTTATTGGCGACAAGGAGGGTATACAGAATATCTGCAATGAAGATGGCCATGATATAACAGGGTTAAGGATAATTCATGAGCCGGATATTGACAAGTCAGTAGAGATGGCTGTAAGGATGCTTAGCAGTAAACAGGGCGATATCCTTATGAAAGGCAAGGTTGGATCTTCATCGCTTCTGAAATGTGTGCTGAACAAGGAATGGGGATTAAGAACAGGTAATCTGCTCTCGCATATTGCTCTTTTTGAAGTTGATACTTATCATAAACTGATTGCTGTTACTGATGTTGCAATGAATATTGCCCCAAACCTGAAAGATAAGATATCAATTGTCAATAATTCTGTCTCCTTTCTTAACAGGCTGGGTTATGTGATGCCTAAAGTTGCGGTTCTTGGCGCTGTTGAGATGGTGAATGAAAATATGGAAGCTACTCTTCATGCAGCCCTGCTTTCAAAGATGAATCAGCGAGAACAAATAAGGAACTGCATTATTGACGGACCTCTTGCATTCGACAATGCAGTAAGCCTGGAAAGTGCGAAGCATAAGGGTATTAAAAGTGAAGTCGCGGGGGATACAGATCTGCTGCTGATGCCTGATATTGAAGTCGGGAATGTGCTGTATAAATCACTTGTTTTCTTTGCTAGGGCAAAAGTAGCATCAATAATTCTCGGAGCCCAGGTTCCTATAGTTCTGACATCCAGATCAGATTCGGAACAGGCAAAATACGACAGTATTCTTCTGAGTGCAGCTGCAAGTAAATAGCCGAAAATGATCAGGTCGCTTGATCAGATGGTTGAAAAGGTCCTTTCGCTTCAGAAGAAGCAGCGGATTGCTGTGGCATGGGCACAGGATATAAATACTCTTGGTGCAGTCAGTAAAGCTGTGAACTTTGGATTCGCTGATGCATGCCTGATTGGAAATTCACAGGAAATAAAAAATATCTGCAGAAAAAACGGCATTGATCACGGATTGTTTTCAATAGTTGAGTCAGCCGATGAGATTGCTGCGTCTGAAGCAGCTGTCAGGATGACCCATACCGGCGAAGCTGATATTGTTATGAAAGGCCTGGTGGGTACAGACAAGTTCCTGAAAGCTGTGATGGACAAAAACAAAGGTATTATGAATGAGGGTTCAGTACTTAGCTATGTATGCGCCCTCGAGCTGCCTGCATATCATAAGCTGCTGTTTGTCACCGATCCGGCAGTTATACCTTCACCATCACTTGAGCAAAAGATCGCAATGGCAGAATATGCAATTGAAATGGCTGAAAAGTTTGGTATCAGAAGGCCTAAAATAGCTCTGATATCTGCCACCGAGAAGCGAAGCCATCATTTTCAGAGTTCTGCTGACTATGAAGCAATGTGCACAATGGTTAAAGATGGAAAAATATCCGAATGCATTATGGACGGCCCCCTTGATATTTTTCTCGCCTGTGACAGGAAAAGTGTTGATATAAAGGGAATTGAAACTCCGGTTAATGGTGATGCAGATATCCTCCTTTTCCCTTCCCTTGAATCATCAAATCCTTTTTACAAAGGGCTGATGCTCTTTGCACAGGGTGAACTTGCCGGACTTATAAGGGGAACAAAAAAACCTGTTATTTTAATGTCGAGAAGCGAAAGCGAAAAATCAAAATTCTATTGTATTGCTCTTGCATGTCTAATGGCATAATACACGTTTCTTACTTTCATGAATATAACTTAAACCTGTTTAAATGGCAAAACGGCTTATACTGGCAATAAATCCGGGATCCACATCGACCAAGTTTGCAGTTTTCAGTGAGGAAGATCTTGTCTTTGAGAAGACACTGAGGCATTCAGCCTCTGAACTGGCTTCATTTGTCAGGATTACTGACCAGTTTCATTTCAGGAAAGATCTGATAATGAAGGAACTTGTTGACCGTCAGATAAATATAAACGATATTGCTGCAATTGTCGGCAGGGGAGGCCTTGTAAAGCCAATAGAATCAGGAATTTATGAGGTAAATGATAAAATGAAGGATGATCTCAGGAATGGAATTCTTGGTGAGCATGCCAGCAACCTTGGAGGATTAATTGCTGATGATATTGCTTCATCCCTGCGATCAGCAAAAGCCTATATTGTTGATCCTGTTGTAGTTGATGAACTTCAGCCTGTTGCAAGGATTTCAGGACATCCGGTTATTGAACGCATTTCCATTTTCCATGCCCTAAACCAGAAAGCTGTTGCACGGACCTATGCAGCTTCGGTTGGAAGGAAGTATGAAGAATTGAATCTTATCGTTGCCCATATGGGAGGTGGAATAAGTGTTGGAGCACATCTTAAGGGCCGGGTTGTTGATGTCAATAATGCTTTCAACGGCGACGGTCCTTTTTCTCCTGAACGTTCCGGAGGGCTTCCATCAGGTCAGCTTGCTGACCTCTGTTTCAGCGGGAAGTTCTCACACCAGGAAATTAAATCAATGCTTACAGGCAAAGGAGGCATGACAGCCTACCTGGGTACCAATAATTTTGTTGAAGTGTGTACAGGTGCGGATAATGGTGATGAAAAAGCTGACCTGATTCGCAATGCTTTAGCTTACCAGATAGCAAAAGAGATAGGAGCCATGGCAGCAACCCTTCACGGGAAAATAGATGCGATTATTCTGACCGGAGGACTGGCTCACCAGGAATCACACACTGACATGATAAAAAAAATGGTTGGATTTATCTCACAGGTGATTGTCTTTCCCGGTGAGGATGAAATTAAAGCTCTTGCTTTTAATGGATTGCTTGCGATTGACGGAAGGATCGAAATAAAAACCTATTCCTGATTTAAGGATTGTTGACCGCTACAGGTAAAATCCTGCCGTTAAAAAACCTGTTGCCATTGATTGCGAAATATGAGATAAACTCAGCTATCTCCTGAGGAGTTACGGAAGCTTTATATCCCGGAAAAGCTGTCTCGAACATTTCAGTCTGAACTGATCCCAAAGCCAGACAATTGACTGATATTGATTTTTCACCAAGTTCGACTGCCAGGCATTCAGTCAGAATTGCCAGCGCTGCTTTTGACGCACTGTAGTAAGAAAGCCCTCTGTACTTTCCGCTGCCCTGGAAGCCACCCATGCTGGAAATGTTGACAATGTGCGCGTTTGCTGGCATCAGAGGGATAATCAGTTTCGTAAAAAAAGCAGGTCCAAAAAAATTGGTCTCCATCATACTGCGTGCTTCCCACACTGAAATATTTTCGAAATCTTTGACTATCAGGAGCCCGGCAATATTGATTAGAATATCTACCCTGCTGAAACGGTTACAGACATGATTTTTAATATTTTCAATCTCTTTATCTAAAGCAGAGATGTCAATAGGTAAATATGTAACATTTTCGTTTGGGCACTCACGTTGCAGTTTATTCAACTGTTCTGCATTTCTTCCTGTTACAAGCAGCTGGTGATCTTTATCAGCTGAGAGGTAAAGGACAACTTCTCTTCCAATTCCCCTTGATCCACCGTTAACAATTATATTCATACCTTCATTAACTATAATTTGTAGTTTTTTTGTTTATTTGCATGCCTTATGTAAAGTTAGTAAATTGTTTCATGAATTCATTTTTCATAAACAGATTTGATACGGCAAGGATAGTCAGGAGAAATGGTTTAATGATTCTGCTGTTCTTTGGGATCTCTTACATGATTACCGGGCAGCAAAACAACCGGGAGGTCCCGCCATTGAAAGAGAGGCTCTTTTTTGGGGGGAACATAGGTCTGCAGTTCGGAACATACACAAATATTGATATTTCACCTATAATAGGGTTATGGGTTCACCCAAGGATTATTGTTGCAGCTGGTCCCGACTTTCTTTATTATAAGGATCCCTACAACCATACAACAATTTATGGAGGTAAAGTATATACTGAAATAATTTTTCTTCAGGATCTGAATAATATGCTTCCCCTGGGCATTCACCTGGGCCTGTTCCTTCACGGGGAATATGAAGCCCTGAGTCTCGAGTCGGCTTACTTTGCGCCGGCACGCTATGATTCCGAACGATTCATGGTGAACACATTTCTTGCCGGAGGCGGAATACGCCAGCAACTGGGAAGGCGATCCTCAATGAACCTTACATTCCTTTGGGCATTCAATGATTCAGGGTACGGAATCTATGGCAATCCTGAAATCCGCGTTTCATTCATGTTCTGAATTTAATCCTGGATTGGTCTGCCTGCACTCAATACGCAATCAATCTGACCTGCATCCCTCACAAATAATAATATTATATTTGCCAGGTTTAATCCGAATCCCGGTTTGAATGAAAATTGAAAAGAATAGCCACGTTTCTCTTATTTATGAACTCAGAGAAGGCAATCACCAAGGCAGGTTAATTGAAGCACTTGAGGCCACCAGACCCCTGACATTCATATATGGCACAGGACGTTTGCTTCAGGAATTTGAATCAAGGATCTCTTTCCTTGGCAGTGGTGATAGTTTCAGCTTTGTCCTTAGCTCCGAAGATGCCTATGGAGATAGAAGGGAGGACATGATTATAAATATCCCACTGACTCTTTTTGAGAAAGAGGGGAAAATTGATGAAGAAATCTGCAGGACAGGCAATGAGGTTCCCATGGTAGACTCTGAAGGTCACCCGATTACAGGAGTAATCTGTGAAATAGGTGATTCATATGTGAAAATGGATTTCAATCATCCGATGGCTGGAATAGACCTTTTCTTTTCCGGAAAAATAATTGACGTGCGGATCGCTAATGATGAGGAAATTGCCGGAACAAATAATTCATGCAACTCATGCAGTAGTCACAAAAATGAATCAGGTTGTGTCGGATCGTGCAGCAATTGAAAGAATCAGATTTTCAGGGTTTCTCCTTCCGACTTTGCTATAATTACAGCAGCACAGGTATCACCGTAGACATTAATTGTAGTTCGGAACATATCAAGAATACGGTCGACAGCCAATACCAGGCCTATTCCTTCCATAGGTAGTCCGACTGCTTTTAATACGACTGCCATCATAACAAGTCCTGCCATCGGTATACCCGCTGCCCCGACTGCGGCGAGAAGAGCTGTGAAAATAACAATAAGCTGCTGATTGAAGGTCAGATTTATTCCATAAGCCTGGGCAATGAACATAACTGCAACACATTCGTAGAGAGCGGTTCCATTCATATTTACGGTTGCTCCCAGCGGCAGAGTAAAACTTGCTATTTTATTAGAGACCCCGTCTTTGTTTTCAACAGCATCCATTGTAAGTGGTAATGTGGCATTGGAAGAGGATGTTGAGAAAGCTGTCAGTAAAGGGGTTGCCATATTTCTAAAGTGTTTGACCGGATTTGCCCGTCCAAGGATCTTTACAGATAATGGCAGGGTAAACAGCCCATGGATAAACAAACCTGCAAGTACAGTTATGAAATAAAGGCCAAGCCTGCTTATAACTTCGCTTATTTCATTCCCCATTTGTACCTGCTGGGCAATTACTTTTGCAGTAATGCTGAATATCCCGAGAGGAGTAAATTTGATAATGAAAAGAGTTATTTTCATTATTACATCGAGAGCTGCATTAAATACGTCCATTAGAAGGATGCGGGGCTTTTCATGGATCCTTGTAATGAAAAAGCCGAAAAGAATTGCAAAGAATATGATAGCAAGCATCTGTCCCTGTGCAAGAGCTTCAATTATATTGGTCGGCACTATCTTGATTAATGTCTGTCCGAAGTTGTCCGAAGCTGATGCAATTCCTTCAACAGAACTGGTCAATCCAAGTTCGGCACCTACTCCTGGTTTAATGAAATTAACAAGGATAAAACCTGTAATTATTGCAACAAGCGTTGAGATAACATAATATCCCATGGTCTTTAATCCCAGTCTTCCGAGGTTGCCGCTGCTACCAACACTCGCTACTCCTAAAGTAATCGAGCAAAGTATAAGCGGTACTATTATCATATTGAGAGCCCGGAGGAATACTTCTCCAATCCAGTTCGTGAAGTCTGCAGCGGATGAAAAGAAGTAGCCAAAAAAACCTCCGGCAATCAGCATTATAATAATCTGGAAGTGGAGGGGAATGAAAAATTTTGATTTGACCATATTTTAACATTTTATAAGTTAAAGAAAAGAAACTTTGCGATAATTCAGTTTAAATGGGGGACATTTTTTTAAGTGCCCCAGAGTTCAATATTTAAAACAAGAAAGTACGAGGGCCTTAAATATCCCTGGAATTTCGGATAAGTATCCAATATCGTGATTTACCAGAGAATTCCTGACCAGGTCCATTTCCTGTAAAACCATATTTACATATGTAAACAGAGCAAATTACATAAGTATTTACACATGTTACTTAATAATCAGACATTCTGAAATGACAAATGTAATAATTGCATCACGTTAATTACTTATTAAAGTAATAATCTGTAAATCAGTGTAATTATACAATTTACCTGATATGATTATATATGTATTTTCCGGCTATTATTAGAAAATATTTTAGTAAACAGGCAAATTTACTTATATAATACTGTAAACCAGTCATATAATGTTCTAAACTAAATAAGAACTTAATATGCTACTCTTTTTTAAACCATTGTACATCAGAAATATAGATAACAGAAGAGTTGCTATCTTAGCACTTTAAGTTCATTAAGTTACATATGTAATGCAATAAAGTTATACACGTAAACTATTTATTATTTACATTTGTAATAAGTATAATATATATTATGAAACCCATATGATTGATCAAAACACAAACACCTATGAATATAATTCACTCTCAACCGAGCGAAGCGAGCTCGACGAAGTCAATCATGTGTGGTACCTATGCTTTAGCGGTGACCTTTAAAATCAAAATTTTATACGGATGAAAGATCGAATTCTTGAATTTTTGAAAAAGGAAAACA